>Ga0070683_100002390_pt1 | contig 14902 bp, 10 predicted proteins | sample KBSC713LmetaG_FD_64662 | JGI IMG/M metagenome (GOLD analysis project Ga0070683, IMG submission 64662) | Corn rhizosphere microbial communities from Kellogg Biological Station, Michigan, USA - KBS C7.1-3L metaG | ecosystem: Host-associated > Plants > Roots > Rhizosphere ...
TATGCCGACCTGCTCGATCCCAAATGGCAGGGCAAGATCGTCAAGGCCCATCCCGGCTATAGCGGCGCGATCATGACCGCGACCTTCGTGCTGTCGCGCGAGCTCGGCTGGCAATTCTTCGAGAAGCTCGCGCAGCAGAAGATCCTGCAGGTGCAGTCGGCGGCCGATCCGCCGAAAAAACTCCTGCTCGGCGAACGCGCGGTCATGGCCGACGGCAACGACTATAATCTCCTGCTCCTGAAGGATCAGGGCAAGCCGGTCGAATGCGTCTATGCGAGCGAAGGCTCGCCGCTGATCATCGTGCCCTCCGGGGTGTTCAAGAATGCGCCCAATCCGAACGCGGCGCGGTTGTTCCAGAGCTTCTTCTTGAGCATCGAGGGGCAGCAATTGCTGGTCGACAATTTCGCCCACCGCTCCTTCCATTCGCAGATCAAGGAGAAGCCGGGACGCCAGCCATTGTCGGCGATCAAGCTCTTGAAGTCCGATCCCGCGGCGGTGCTGGCGCAGAGCGAGGACATCAAGGCGCGCTACGCGAAACTGTTCAAGGTATAGACGGTTGGCCACAGAGCGCGGCGATGGAGCGCTGCAATACCGATGAGCGCACGCAGCTGCGAGGGCATCTTCCAGGTCGAGGAGTAGGAGCCGTCGGCCGTGAAGGCGATCGCGCCCCAGGCGCCTTCGGGCGAAGCCGATTGCTCTCGATCCGAAATGAGGCGAAGCGCCCTCGGCCGCAAAAGCATCGGGCAAGGTCGGGCTCGCGATCAGGACAGCAGCAACCGCTGCCCTGATCGGCACCGCCATCAATCGAACGGTCTGCATGCCCCCACTTCCCATGTGCAGACGATTATCTCGGGCGAACTTCCCAAGAATCTTCCCTGCAAACAGGGGCCGCCGGCAGTTCCGTCGCCGGATTTTCGGGTGGTCCCGCCGGCGCCGACTGCGACCGCGGCAGCGACCGACGCTTCTATCGCACCGTTTCCCTGAACAGGCCGTCGATCCGGAAGGAATAGCCGACGCCGACGACATAGTCGGGCGCGTTGCGGTTGAGCCCGAAGGCGATGTGGAAGTCGACCTGCTGAAGCCGGTTGATGTGATAGACCGCACCCGAATTCCAGAGATGGCTCGGGCCCGCGCCTTGCGGATAATCGCCGACATATTCGGTGAACAGGCTGAGCTGCTCGGTCAGCTTCTTCTCCAGCACGAAGGTCGCTTCGGTGATGCTCCGGGTCGTCAGGTCATAGGGACGGAAGAACTCGGTGAACATGCCGCTCACGCCCCAGCCATCGTGCAATTCCCACGACCAGGGAAACTGCAGATAAGGCTGCGGTCCGCGGCCGGCGATGTCGACGGCGCCGGTCGGCAGCGCCACGCCGGCGACGACGGAGAGATCGACCTTGCCCGGCGCCGGGCTGATCTGCCATTTCACCGCAGGCGAGACATCGGTAAATCCGGAGCTGGCCGGCCCTTGCAGTGGCGCGACATAGGTCGGAAGGTCGACCAAAATCTCCAGGCACGGCGCGATACCAAGCCGCCATCGGCTGTTGGTGCCGTCGATCACGCGCCCCTCGTCGCGCATGCTGAAATTCACGCCGTTCTCGTTCTGCAGGCTGCCGACGGGCACGACGATGCTTGAATTCGTGACGTCCGGCCGGTCGGTGGCGATCTCGTCCTTGGCGGTCGGGCAAGTTTCGGCGCGGGCGCAGGTCGCGCCGAGGATGATGAGAGCCGAGAGCAGCCAGCTCTGACGAAGGATCGGATGTCGGCTCACGGCATCATTCGATCCAGGAGGGGGGTGGCTGGCACATGTCAGCTTCCTAACGTTGAGGCGGGAGGTTTATTCCCGGTGAGCACCATAAAGGTAATCCGTGCCGGACGGTCACGATGTTTCCCGGGATCGTCCCGAAAATGAACAAATCGCTGACACTTTTGGCCACATTCCAGACCAAACCTGGAACCCATGAAAATTCTGGTTGTCATTTCAATTCTGGCGCTGCTCACCATGGGTGGGGCTGCCTTTACGGACCAGCTTTTCACCAGCGATCAGGGGACTGCTCAACGGGCGAACTGAGCGGACCTTTTCAAGTCGCGTTATCTTGGGGGACGATAGCGATGCTTAATGTTGATCAATTCCTGCGTTTGATTTGTGTGCCGGCTGTTGTGTTCGCGTTCGTGGTAGCATCGCAAATTTCTGTCGCGCTCAACCCGACACTGGCAATGGCGATGGCCGGCGACTAACGTTGGCGCCGCTGTTTCAAGCGATTTTGTAGGATGGTCTCATCACCTGTCTTGACGACCGGTGCGTGAGTTCGTCCGACGCGATCGGCCAGATCAACCTTCGGCGGCTACCCCGGTTGCTTACACGAATCTTACGGCCACTTCGCCGTGCCAGGGGCGTTTCCGGCGGCGCGCGTTCCGTCGTACCCGTGTCGTGATGGTAGCGGATAGTCTATACGAAGCCCATGAGCGATCCGACACCAGCCGCTGGGGGCGAGGCGCACCAACTGGACGGCACGGTGAATTCCGCCGCGTCCGGTGTTGTCGCCGTCCGACGAACTCCACAGGGCAAGCTCGCGCTGCTCGGACTGTCCGCGCTCGGCATCGTGTTCGGCGATATCGGCACGAGCCCGCTTTATACCTTCAAGACCATTTTGGGCACGGCGGATAAGTCGCCGGATGCGGCTGTCGTGCTGGGCGCGCTTTCGCTGGTGCTGTGGACGCTCTTCATCATCACCACTGTCAAATATGTCCTGTTTGCGATGCGCGTCGACAATGACGGCGAGGGCGGCATCCTGGCGCTGATGGCGCTGCTCGGCGTCAAGAAGCAGCATCGGCCGACCATTGTCGCGGTCGGCTTGTTCGGGGCGGCGCTGATCTATGGCGACGGTGCGATCACGCCCGCGATCTCGGTGCTGTCGGCGCTCGAGGGGCTGAACATGGCGACGCCGGCGCTGCAGCCCTATGTCGTTCCGGCCGCGGTCGCGATCCTGTTTGCGCTGTTTGCGATCCAGTCGCGGGGCACGGCATCGATCGGGCAATTGTTCGGGCCGGTGATGCTGGTGTGGTTCGCGACCATCGCGGTGCTAGGGCTGGTCGGGATCGCAAAGCATCCAAGCGTATTTGCCGCGCTCAATCCGGCCTTCGGCCTTTCTTACTTGTTCTCCAACGGCGCCACCGGCTTCCTGGTGCTCGGCGCGGTGTTTCTTTGCGTTACCGGCGCCGAAGCACTCTATGCCGACATGGGTCATTTCGGCGCCGGTCCGATCAAGCTCGCCTGGTTCGGCATCGTGTTTCCGAGCCTGATCCTGAATTACGCCGGTCAGGCGGCGCTGGTGCTCGACGGCGCGCCCACCGACGGCAATATCTTCTATCGCCTGTGCCCGGATGTGCTGCTGTTGCCGCTGATCGTGCTGGCGACGGTTGCCACCATCATCGCCAGCCAGTCGATCATCACAGGCGCGTTCTCGATGACACGGCAGGCGATCCAGCTCGGCTGGTTGCCGCGTCTGCAGATCAAGCAGACCTCGTCGGAGGGGTACGGCCAGATCTATGTCGGCGTCGTCAACTGGCTCCTGATGATCGTGACGCTTGGGCTCACCATCGGTTTCGGCAAGTCGGACAACCTCGCTTCCGCCTATGGCATTGCGGTGTCGCTGACCATGCTGATGACGTCGGCGCTGCTCTTCATCGCAATGCGCGAGATCTGGGGCTGGAGCCTCCTTGCCGCGGGAGCGGTGGCGGCCTTCTTCCTGGTGGTCGACAGCGCGTTTTTCCTCGCCAACCTCACCAAGATCGCCGAGGGCGGATACGTGCCGCTGGTCCTGGCCGTCTCCGTTTACGGCATCATGTGGATTTGGCATCGCGGCGCCGCCGCGGTCTTCAATCGCCTGGGTGAAGCGCTGATACCCATCCCTGATTTCCTGGCACGGGTCGCGGACAGGAAGGTGCCGCGGGTCCCGGGCACCGCGGTGTTCCTGACCCGCACCGAACGCGATACACCGCCGGTGATGATCTGGCACGTCAAGCATAACCGCGCCCTGCATGAGCATCTGTTCGTGCTGCGCGTCGAAATTCTCTCGGTGCCTTGGGTTTCTTCAAGCAACAGGATGTCCTCGCTTGCGGAAGTCGCGCCCGGATTCTGGCGCGCCGAAGCCCGCTTCGGGTTTATGGAACGTCCGAACATTCCCGAACTGCTCTCGGCCAGCAAGTCGCTCGGCTGCACCATCGACCTTGGCGACGTCACCTATTATGTCGGCCATGAAACGGTGATCCATCGCGAGGATGGCAGGGGCCTGCCGGCCTGGCAGGAAAGGATATTTGCCGTGATGGAGCGCAATGCGATCCATGTCAGCGACTTCTTCAGCCTGCCCACCGACCAGGTCGTCGAGATCGGCCGACAGGTTGCGATCTAGGCCCGATGGTCTGGCGGCTGTCATCAAATCCGGCCGCTGGACTTTCGCCGCCTATCACTTAAACAGTCGGCAGGAGCGCCGATTTCGGCATCCGGTCCGGCGAGGGAAGCTGACCATTGGCCAGGGCAACGCGGCGCGGTTTTCTGCAAGCGACAATGACGACGGCGCTTGGGCTGTCGCCCTTGCGCGTCTTCGCGCAAAAACCCGGCCAGAGCCCAATCCCCGGCCCGGTGATGAGCACGCTTGCCGCCTATATGAGCGCGGCGCGGACACACGCCCTGCCGGATGACGTCACCGAGCAGGCCAAATTCCATTTGCTTGATACGCTGGCGGCGATGATATCGGGATCGGAACTGCCCCCGGGACAGGCCGCGCAGCGTCATATCAGGGAGCACAGCGGCACCGGCACGGTCACCGTCGTGGGTACGGCGATCACGGCGCCGCCGATCGACGCGGCGCTGGCGAACGGCGTGATGGCCCATTCCGACGAGACCGACGACTCCCACAACGAATCCCGCTCGCATCCGGGCTGCGCGGTGGTGCCGGCGGCGCTTGCGGCCGGCGAGTTTTCTGGCATCGACGGCACAGGGCTCCTGCGCGCCGTGACGCTCGGTTACGACATCGGCACGCGCGTTGTGATGGCAATGGGTGGTGCCGCCTTCAGCTATGAAAGCAGCCTCGCCACGCACAGCATCGCCGGCACTTTTGGTGCTGCTGCGGCAGCCTGTTGCGCCGTGGGGCTCGATACCCGCCAGATGCGCTGGGCGCTCGACTACACGGCACAGCAATCTTCCGGCATTACCGCCTGGCGCCGCGACACCGATCATATCGAGAAGGCCTTCGTGTTTGCGGGCATGCCCGCGCGTAACGGCGTGACCGCCGCGCTGCTCGTCCAGTCCGGATGGAACGGCGTCGACGACATCTTCTCGGGGCCGGACAATTTCTTTGCCGCCTATGCGCCGAAGGCTCAACCCGACCGGCTGATCGACAAGCTCGGCGAGCGCTACGAGATTACCCAGACCGATATCAAGAAGTGGACGGTCGGCTCGCCGATCCAGGGACCGCTGGATGCGATCGAAGCGATCCGCGGCAAGAGGGCGTTCGAGGCCGATCAGGTCAAGAAGGTGACGGTGCGGCTTGCGCCTTCGGTCGCGAATGTCGTGGACAACAGGGACATCCCGGATATCTGCCTCCAGCACATGGTCGCGGTGATGCTGATCGACAAGACGGTGTCGTTCCAGGCGGCCCACGACAAGGCTCGCATGCAGGATGCCGGCGTTTTGAAGCAACGCGCCAAGGTCAACCTGGTGCGCGACGAGGAATTGGCAAAATTGTTGCCGGCACGCGAAACCGTCGTCGAGATCGAGCTCAACGACGACACCAGGCTTTCGGAGCGGGTGTCGGCGGTCCGCGGCACGCCGCGCAACCCGATGAGCCGCAACGAGGTGATCGACAAGGCGCGCGACCTGATCTCGCCGGTGCTTGGGCGTGAACCATCGACGCGGCTGATCGAGACCGTGTTCGATCTCGAAAACCTGACCGATATCCGCACCCTGCGCCGGCTGCTGCAGCGCGGCTGATCGCCTGCCTCAGTAACGCGGATCGTACATCTGCGACTGGATGAACCCGATCGTATCGTTGGGCGGCGGTCCCGCGGCGAGGCCGCGTTGATAGGCGACGTCGGCGACCGCGGCGCCGATCTGTGCCGAAACCTCGCGGATCCGCGGCAGCGCCGGGTAGAGGCTGCCCTGCCTCAGGTCGTCCGCGCTAACGGAATTCGCCAGCGTATGCGCCGCCGCCATGAACATCTCGTTGGTGACCAGCCGGCTGCCGCTTGCGATCGCGCCGAGGCCGACGCCGGGGAAAATGTAGGAGTTGTTGCCCTGGCGCGGCACGAAGGTGGTGCCGTCGAGCTTCACGGGATCGAAGGGGCTGCCGCAGGCGAACAGCGCGCGCCCCTCCGTGTGACGATAGGCTTCCTCGGCCGAGCACTCCGCCTTGGAAGTGGGATTGGAGAGCGCAAACACGATCGGCTGCTCGTTGAGCTTCGCCATCGCCTGGAGCACTTCGGGCGTGAAAGCGCCGCCAACGGCGGCAACGCCGATGATCGCGGTCGGTTTGAGCGTATCGATCGCGGTCAGGAAGTCCGAGATCGGCGCCTGCTCATGCGCGTAGCGAAGCTTATGGCCGCTCAATCCCGGCCGGTCCTTCACCACCAGGCCGCGGGAGTCGACCAGCCAGTTGCGCCGAAGCGCTTCGGCCTCCGATAATCCCTCGGCCATCATGGCGGAAACCACGAGATCGGCGATGCCGGTCGCGGCTTCGCCCGCGCCAAGGAACAGCAAGGTCTGCTCGCGCAGCTTGCCGCCCGTAATGCGCAGTGCGGAGAAGACGCCCGCGAGCGCGACCGCCGCCGTGCCCTGGATGTCGTCGTTGAAAACGCAGGCCTCGTCACGGTATTTGTGCAGCAGGCGGAAGGCGGAATGATTGGCGAAATCCTCGAACTGGATCAGTACGCCCGGAAAGGCCGCGCGGGCTGCGGTCATGAATTCGTCGATGAACTCGTCATAGGCGGCGCCGGTCACGCGCCGCTGACGAAGGCCGATGTAATAGGGGTCGTTGAGAAACTCCTCGTTGTTGGTGCCGACATCGAGCGTGACAGGCAAGCACTGCTCGGGATGAACGCCGGCGCAGGCCGTATAGAGCGAGAGCTTTCCGACCGGGATGCCCATGCCATTGGCGCCAAGGTCGCCAAGGCCGAGAATGCGTTCGCCGTCGGTCATGACGATGAGCTTGGTGCGGTAGGGCCAGTTGCTGAGAATCTCCGCAATGCGGCCGCGGTCATTGTAGGAAATGAACAGACCGCGCGGCCGCTGGAAGATGAGACCGTATTTCTGACACGCAAGACCCACGGTCGGCGTGTAGATCAGCGGCTGGATCTCATCGATGTGGTCGCAAACGATGCGGAAGAACAGCGCCTCGTTGCGGTCGTGCAGGGAGTTCAGCGCGACATATTTTTCGAGATCGCTCGGCAGCGTCCGCAAATTGGTGAGTACGCGTTCGACCTGCGCCTGCATCGACATCACGGCGGGCGGCAGGAAGCCGCGCAGTCCCAGCGCCTCGCGCTCTTCTTCGGTAAAGGCAGTGCCCTTGTTGAGCAGTGGGTCGCGCAGCAAAGCCAAACCATGTGGTGAATAGGCGGGCGTCGAGCGTGCGCTCATCCGGTCAGGTTTCATCAAGGCGTTTCCCAATGTCGTTTCTCGTTTTTGTCGCGTATGCCTTTTGCGGCATAACAAGGTTACATTACCACACAAACTTGATGCCGCAGCGCACCAATGATGCAGCGTCTTCTTCAAAACGTGCGGAAGACGGACTTGACGTAAGTAGGATTGACGCCGTCCGCCCGTTGCCGGGCGTAGAGCCGCACCTCATCGAATGGTTGGAGCCGCGTCAGCCAACGAGAAACGACGCCAGTAGCGCAATCACCGCCATGGCCATGATGGCAGTGCCGACCCAGCCCAGCGCGACCAGCCAGGTTCTCGCCTTGAACCGTCCCATCAATCGCGAATTGGAGACGATCACCATCATCATCGCCATGATCGGAACGGCGACGATGCCATTGAGCACCGCGCTCCACACCAGCATATGAATGGCGTCGATTCCGGTAAAGCCGAGCGCAAATCCGATCACGGTCGCGGCGGCGATGATGCTGTAGAAGCCGACGGCGTCCGGCGCCTTGGCTTCCAGCGTCGCATGCCATCCGAACACCTCCGACACGCCATAGGCGGCGGAGCCTGCCAGCACCGGGATTGCCAGAAGGCCGGTACCGATGATGCCGAGTGCAAAGAGGGCAAACGTTGCATCGCCGGCCAGCGGGCGCAGCGCTTCGGCGGCCTGGGTCGCCGAATTGATATTGGTGATGCCGTTGGCATTGAGGACCGATGCGGTCGTCAGGATGATGAAGAACGCGATGGCGTTCGAGAAGATCATCCCGACGGTGGTGTCGATCTTGATGCGGTCGAGCTCGGGGACGCCGCCTCTGGAGAGCTCGCGAAGCGGGCGATGCGTCTTGCCCTGGTGCATCTCCTCGACTTCCTGCGAGGCCTGCCAGAAGAACAGATAGGGGCTGATGGTGGTGCCGAGCACGGCGACTACCATCAGGAAGTAATCGGCATTGATATGCGCCTTCGGCCAGACGGTCGCCAGCAGCGCAGTGCCCCATGGAATCTTCACCGTGAAGGCGGTCGCCACATAGGCGAACAGTGCAAGCGTCAGGAATTTCAGGACGGGCGCGTAGCTGCGATAGGGGACGAATACCTGCAGCAAGGTCGAGGTAGCGGCAAAAATCAGCGCGTGCTCATGGTTGAGGCCGCCGATGACAAGCGACAGCGCTTCCGCCATCGCCGCAATGTCAGCGGCGATGTTGAAGGTATTGGCGATGACCAGCAGGAAAACCAGGGCCAGTACCAGCCATCGCGGCGCCACCTCCATCACATTGGCGGCGAGACCCTTGCCGGTCACCCTTCCGATCAGGGCACTCACGAGCTGGATCGCGATCATGAAGGGGATGGTGAGAAATACCGTCCACAGAAGCCCGTACCCGAATTGCGCGCCGGCCTGGGAATAGGTCGCGATGCCGGATGGATCGTCGTCGGCCGCGCCGGTCACCAGGCCCGGACCGAGCAAGCGAAACAGCAGCATTCGGGGCTTTTTGGCTGCGGGGCGCTTGGTGTCGGTCATCAGGTGCCTCGCGGTCGGAGCTGCTTTCTTTGGCGCTGGTGGGCCTCATCAAAGCGCCTTTGGAACGAAAGTTCCAGCGTCAGGAACGCGACGGCAGCTCTGGCCAAAGAAAGCCCGCGCCTGGCTGTGCACGCGGGCTTTGCGGATTTACGAACAGCAGAGAGGCGCTAATCGCTCGTCCTGGCCGCATGCTCGACAACCCCGTAGGCGATGCCGAGCAGGATTCCAAAACCCATTTCGAAGCCGGGGCAGGCGTGGATCGGATGCGGGGTCTTGCTTCTATCGCCGCCGAACACCGGACAAACGTCGTCGCTGCCGGCGCGCAGGTCTGACTGCGTCGCCTGCACGATGCTGAGATAGATCTTGTCACCGGCCTTAACTTGCACAGGGTCCTTGGTGCCGAGCGTGTGGTCCTTCTTCGCGGTACGCCAGATGAAGTCGGGTGTCGGCTGCATCTGCATCGCCTGCCGCAACGGCGTTTCGACCACCTCATGCGCCTTGGCGAAGTCGTCGGTTTGCCTGTTGGTCTTGAGCTGCGCCTGAAGCGCCATCAGCGTTGCCGTGCGTTGCCAGGATTTGACCGCCCCGATCAGGTTTCCGTTGATGGTCGGCAAGGCGCCCGTCATCACGCCGATGATGGTGCGTGCCAGCAGGTCATTGTCCCTGGGATCGGGGAATTGCTCGAACAGGGAGCGGGTCAACGGCGCGGCCGGAAGCTGGCCGGAGGCACGCTTGTCGGCCACGTATTTCCCGACCGATTGCCTCAGGATCTGTCCGGTGCGCTGGCCGATGAAACTCAGGAAAGGATCGGGATCGGGATGGAAGATGTAGGCGGAGGGGAAAGTATAGTCCGCCGGGCAAACCCCGGGCGGCATCAGGTTCGTCACGCTAAATCCGCCGGCCTTTACGTAAGTGCCGTCCGGGATGTCGAAGTAGTGGCTGCAGACCTTTGCCAGCACGATGTCGGAGAGTGCCAGGATATCGACGATGCCGCTGGGCGCGGGCACGCTCGGAATCGCGGCCCTCGTTTCCTTCAATGTGACTTCGAAGGCGTCTCGCCGGGTGATCTTCCCGATCGCGGCGTTTGTCGGCGTCGCTTCCTTCTCATATTCCGGGCCCCAATCCATGCCGAGAAAGATCGGCCCGAAACTCTGCTCCATCCGCTTCTGATAACCGGCGTTGGTATAATTGTCGTCGGCGTTGAGCAGGACCTGCAAATAGAGCTCCTTGCTTGTGACGATCACGCCCTCGGAGGTTCGGGCCACGCCGCCTTCGGGGTTGACCCTTGTGGCGGCCACGGCCTGCGCATGCTTGTCAGTGAGATGATCGAGCACGAGGCCCCACATCGCGCTGAGGCCGCCGGCGATCGCACTCTTTTCAGTATCTGCTGACATCAAATTCTCCCATCGGATTATCGCAATAATATCTGCGCTCTTTGTCCCGCCGATTGTGACGGCAATAAGCAGGCGGGTATCGTTTTTATGTCGTTTCCAAAATTATGCAGGACCGCGCCAGGCGATTGCCAGGCGCGGAACGGGGCTGGGCGTCATCCATATTGCAATCTAAGATTGATATTTGCAATGCCCATCCGGGCAGCAGTGGACCAAGAGGCTTCATGTCAACGCGGCGAGCAACTCGCGCGCGTTGTGGACATCGGGCGAGCCTGCGCCGCCCTCGATCGCCGACAGGATCGGCTCCAGCAGCACGCGCAGATCGTTGTTGGATTTTCCCTCGCGCCAGAGCCGGGCCAGATCGTTGGCTGCCCTGAGTTCGAGCAGGCGGCCTTGCTGGCTGCGCGCGACGTCGATCGCCTTCCTGAAGCATGTCTCGGCGTGGAGCCGGTCAGGCTCGGCTCGTTTCAGCGCAAGCTGCCCGCTCAGCCGATGCAACTCGGCGAGCCAAAAGCGCTCCCCGGACTGCGCGACGAAAGCGAAGCCTTGCGTCAAATCTGTCTCCGCTTGTTCCACGTTTCCCGCCTGCAACGCAACCTCGGCCAGGTGACACAGGATCATGGAGCTGCCGGTCGAGCCGCCGGCCAGCCGCATGTGGTCGAATGTCGCACGAAGCGCGGCGATGCCGGCTCTATTCGATTCACGCATGGCGCCGGCGTAAGCGCAATGGAGGCTGGCGAGCACGCGAATTTGCTCTACCCGTTTTTCGGCGCAATAGGCGACGAGCTCCGTACTGCCGAGTTCCAGTGCTGCGAGATCGCCCAGTATCGCCTTTGGCCATGTCACGGCGCAGAACCGTGCGTTTGCGATCGTCGTTGCGTGGGTGTGGGTTGAAATCTCGGCCTGCACCTGCTCGCTCACTTCGGCAGCGCTGTCGATGAGGCCGAGCGACAAACGTATCAATACCTCGAAGGAGAGCAGGGCCAGGCTTGGATCCCATCCAAAGCGGTGGCTCAACGCGCGCTGTCGGGTCGGATCGCGGTATTGCTTGGCGCGCAGCAGGCTATCGAGCGCCAGACGGTTGTGCCCGGCATAAAACTGGTTGGTGGCAAGCATCCGGTAGGCAACCAGGCGGTAGGTCGGATCGTCCTGGCGTTCGGCGACTTCGATGATCTGGTGAGCGAAATCGAGCGCCGGCTGCATCTGGGCGCGAAGCGTCGCCACCGAGCAAAGTCCGAACAGAACGGAGACACGCTGCAGATCCGTGCCCACGCCGCGATCGAGCAGCCGTTTGGCGGCGCTCATCACCTCGAATGTCTCCGGCGCGGATATGCTTTTCAGGGGCACGAGTGCATAGGCGCGCGCCACGAGGAGAGACAGTTCGAGTGCGTCGCGCTCGCGTCCTTCGGGGACGCCGGGGATCAGCGAAAGTCCGCTGCTGGCGTGACGCTCGGCTTCCACCGGCGCCGATCGCGATAGCGCCAGTTCGGCGGCGCCGAGCCAGGCGGCCGCGGCGGGGGCGGCGAGACCCGCTTCGGTGAAATGATGAGCGATGATGGCCGGCGGGTATTCCTCGTCGGTGATATGTTCCTTCAGCGCCCGGGCGATCTGGGCGTGGATGCCCTGCCGCCGGCTGCGCAGCAGGGACCCATAGGCGGCATCCTGGACCAGCGCGTGCTTGAACACATAGCTCGCTTTCGGCGGCGTCCCGCGGCCATGGATCAGTTCGGCTTCCATCAACTGGCGCAGGACGCCGTCCAGCGCATCGCCCTTGATCGGCGAGATCGCCTCGAGCAGCGTGTGCGGAAACTCACGTCCGATCGCGGCGCCAATCTGGGCGGTTTCCTTGATCGGCGACAGGCGGTCGAGCCGCGCGGTCAGTGAATCGTGCAGGGTCGAGGGAATCGCGAGCGGGGTTAGTGTGGAAGCCAGCACATAGCCGTCGTCCTCCTCTCGCAGCAATTCCGATTCCAGCACGCTCTTGGTCAACTCCTCCATGAACAGCGGCACGCCGTCGGTCTTGGCCACGATCTGGTCGAGGATTGCTGCCGGCAGCTTCTTGCCCCCCGCCACGCCGTCGACCACCGTCAACGCCTGGTCGCGGCTGAGACGGTTGAGCGACAGGGACGTCGCGTAGGGGCGGTCGGTCCAGGGCGGCGAAAACTCCGGCCGGAACGTGATCACGAGCAGCATCGGCAGGTGCCGTACCTGCTCCACGACGCGATTGGTCAGGTCGAGCGTTGTGGGATCGATCCAGTGCGTATCCTCGAGAAACATCAGGATCGGCACCTGTTTTGCGATCCCGATTGTCATCGTGATCATCGACGTCAGGATTCGCTCCCTGAGCTCGGGCGGCGGCATGTCGAGCGGGGGATAACGGCTGCCGGTCGGAATACCGAGCAGGGCAGCCAGTGCGGGTGCAATCTCGCCGTACGCCGATCCCGTTGCTTCGACCATCTTCTCGAGCTTGTCGAGCCTGATATCGGCGGGCTCGCCTTTGACGAAGCCGGCGGCCTGCCAGATCTGGCCGATCACGGGATAGAAGGCGTCGTTGACATGATGCGGCGAGCATTGATAGCGCATGACGATATGACGCTCGCTCGCGACTCGCTCGCGCAGCGTTGCCAGGATGCGCGACTTGCCGATACCGGCCTCGCCCGATATCAGCACGACCTGGCCCTCGCCGTTTACAGCGCGGCGCCAGCGTTCGATCAGGAGCGCGATTTCGGCGTCGCGGCCGATGAAGGGCGTGAGTGCCTCGGTGCGCGCCGCGTCGAACCGGCTGACGATTTCCTGTTCGCGCAGGACAAGCCAGGCCGTGACCGGCGACCTGAACCCCTTGACCGCCTGCGGTTCCAGCGCTTTCAACTCGAACCGCTCGCCGAGGAGGCGCCGCGTCGTCTCCGACACCATGATGGTGCCGGGTTCGGTCAATGATCGCAGCCGCGCTGCAAGATTTGCGGTGTCGCCGACGACACCTCGCTCGCGGGCTTCGCCTTCGCCGATCAGTTCGCCGACCACGACGAGGCCGCTCGAGACGCCGATGCGTACTGCCAGCTGCACCGCATGCTCGCGCCCAAGCGCGGCAACGGCATCCAGCAGCGCAAGGCCGGCACGCACCGCGCGTTCGGCGTCGTCCTCGTGCGCGCGCGGATAACCGAAATAGATGGTGGCGCCGTCGCCCACCCATTTGGCGACGTGGCCGTCAAAGCGCGTCACCGCTGCCGCGATCGCGCCCTGGGAGGCCCGAAGCAGGTCGGCCATGTCTTCCGGATCGAGCTCGGCCGTCAGGTCGGCCAGGCCGACCAGATCGCAGAACATGACCGTCATGTGCCGCCGCTCGGCGCCCTCCCGAAGAGCGGGTTGGCCCGTCGCCGGCTGGACTGTGATCGCCGCCGGACCGGCGAGCTCGCGGATGGCACGCAGAATCCTCAACCGATGTCCAAGCGGAACACCGATATCCTTGAGCACGCGCTCGTTCAGTTCCGGAAGAGTGTCAGCTTCGATCTGATTTTCGCGAAATGCGATTTCGTATTGACCGAGGCCGAGACCGCCGAGCCAAGTCCCGACATCCATCTATGCCAGTCTCCCTCCCGCGCCGGAGCAATGATGGGCTGCGGGAAACGTCCTGTCCAGAACCGTGATCAAGGCCGGAACGTCAGGTCAATCCGACACCAGCTTCGCCGATGGTGGCGTACGGTTGACATGTCGGGCAAATCAGGGGCATACAGCCAGCATCGCAGCAAGCATCGAAAGCCCGCGCCAATCGGCCGCGGGTTTTTTGCTTGAGCGAATCATTTCATGCTGACGAATGCTCCCCAGACGGCCGCAAGACCGGCGCCGGTCAGAACGTAGTGCGGGCTGTCGCAAAACACGCCGCCGTAGCGGCACATCTCGACGCCAACCGAACCGATTTCATGATGGCCCGCGGCATAAAACAGCCCGGACAGGACAACCAAAATACCGGCGACCACATACATCGTCGATCTCCTCGCCATCCGTTGGCCGATCGCGCCTGGTTTGAAACCCGGTCTTGAGCCGTCGGGCAAATCAGGCGCCGGCCCGCGCCAGGCCCCGGGCATTTTTCGCTTGTACTGCAAGGCGCTTGTGATTCGCCGAAATTTGTCTGTCACATTTTGATCAAATTTGACTCGTCGGGCAAATCACCGGCATAGTGACATCATCGCGAAAGTCTCGAAGCCCGCGCCGGAAACGGCGGCGGGCTTTTTCATTTTCTGAAATCGGACGGCGGCGCGGCCTGCGAACACGCCACACCTTCCGCGCATCTTGCGTCGTCGCACATGCGTCGCCGTTCGAGCCTCATGACCTCAACCATATTGGCCGGTACGCGCGAACGTGCCG
>Ga0070683_100002391_pt1 | contig 14899 bp, 9 predicted proteins | sample KBSC713LmetaG_FD_64662 | JGI IMG/M metagenome (GOLD analysis project Ga0070683, IMG submission 64662) | Corn rhizosphere microbial communities from Kellogg Biological Station, Michigan, USA - KBS C7.1-3L metaG | ecosystem: Host-associated > Plants > Roots > Rhizosphere ...
AGGTTCGTCTTCACGACCTTCTTGGTCGAGTTGCGGAAGAAGAAGCCGAGGATCGGGATGTCGCCCAGCAGCGGCACCTTGGTGACGGTGTTGATGACCTTGTCGGACATCAGGCCGCCGATCAGGATCGTCTGCTGATCCTTCGCGACGACGATCGTCTTCGCGGTCCGCTCCGACGTCGAAGGCCCCAGGTTGCTAGAACCGGGCGCGAGCTCCGAGATCTTCTCGTCGACTTCCAGGCGAACCATGTCGTGCTCGTTGACGTGCGGCGTGAGCTTCAGCTCCAGCGCGACCTTCTCGCGCTGAACGTTGGGGAAGAAGCTGGACACGCCCGCGAAGCCCGGAATGGGGGCCGCGCCGCCAGGCGCCGCGCCGCCACCCAGGCCGAAGGTGCTGACCGGGAATGGCACGCGCGAACCGACCGAGATCTCGCCGTCCTCGTTGTTCATGATGAGGAGGTGCGGGTTCGACAACACGTCGACGTCGCTGTTGGTCTGCAGCGCCTTGATGAGCACGCCGAACGACGGGATGTCGAGGGTCGCGGTCGACCCGGCACCCAGGTTGCGCGCTTCTTCGGGTGACAGCACCGGGCCCAGTACACCGGCCAGCATCGTCTCGGTCAGCGCGCCCGCCGGGAACAGCGTCTTCGCCGGATTGAGGCCGCCGACCGCCAGGCTCTGGTTGTCGAGGCCCGGGATGTCGAAGGGCTTGGCGCCGTGGAACGACACGCCGAGGTCGCGCTGCTTGTCCAGCGTGACCTCGAGGATCATCGCCTCGACGAACACCTGCTTGCGCGGCGAATCCAGCCGCTCGATCACGCGGCGCACCGACTGGTAGTCCTTCAGCGACGACACGATGATCAGCGAGTTGGTCGGCCGATCGAAGTTGATGCGGACGTCGCCTTCGAACAGCAAGTTCTGGATGCCGCCCTGCCCTGGCTGACCGCTCGCGGGCGCGGCCGCCGCCGGCTGCGCCGTCGCGCTGCGCGACCGGGAACGGCCACCCGCACCGGTGGTCGTCACGTTCACGGTCACGCCCGTGACCGATCCCAGCGTCTGCGCCAGCTCGTCGCAGTTCGCGTTCTCGCAGTAGTAGACGTGGATGCGCCCGTCGCCATCGCCCGAAATCTCGCGATCCAGCTGGTCGACCATGCGCTTCACGCGCTGGTAGGAACGCTCCGTCGCGATGACGATCAGCTGGTTCGAGCGCTCATCCGGAATGATCTTGGAGATGACCATCTCGGCCGTCAGATCACCGATCTTCGGCTTCGCGCCCGGCTGAGACGGCGGCGCCCCGCCCCCCCCTTTTTTTCCCACCTGCTGCACCTGGAAGATCTCGCCCAGCTTCTGCGCCATCTCCGACGCGCCGGTGTGTTTCAGGCTGACGATCCACACCTTCTCGCCGGCGCCCGGCTGATCGATCTCGCGCAGGATGCGCATCATGCGGTTGATGCTCGAGCCGGTGTCGGTGATGATCAGCGCGTTCTGGGCGGCGAACACGACGATGTCGCCCTGCTCGCTCTTGATGCGGCCCAGGACCTGCGCCACCTCGTTCGGGTCGACGTTCTCGACGTGGACCAGGCGGGTCACGTAGGTCTCCGTGCTGGAGATGTCGGTGCCCTCGCCGTAGAACGGCACGCCGCCCATCGTCTTGATCTTCGCGGTCTCGACGATGCGCTCGAACTTGCCCGTGTGCTCGACGGTCAGGCCGGCCGAATCCAGCGCGCCGAGGAACAGTCGGTAGGCCTCTTCTGGGGTGATCAGCTCGGGCGCGACGACCGTGACCTTTTTGCTGTTCGCCGGGATGGTGCCGGGCAGCAGGAACTGCTTGCACGTGATCGACGAGATCCACGCGATCAGATCGCCCAGCTCGGTGTCGGGCTTCAGATTCAGCTTCACGATCCGCTTGCCGGCCGGGAACTTCTTGCAGGTGTTGAAGTCCTTCTCGCCGATCAGCTGCGGCGACCCGGTCACCGCGCCGCCAGCGGCGGCGCCGCCCGTCGCGGGCGTGGCGGTCGGCGCGGGCGGACGACCGCGCTTGCCGCCGAGCACGCCGGGGAGACCGGGCAGGCCGGGCGTTCGCGGCGTGCCGGGCGGCGGCGTCGTGGTCGGCGGGGGCGTCCCCGGGGGCTTGGGCCCCGGATCACCCGGATTGACCCGCACCGGCTTGCCATCCGGTCCGGTCACCACCGCCGCGCGCAACGGGCTTCCGCCCAGGAGGATTGCAACCACCGCCGCGACATGCGCTTTCGTTCGTCTGTTCATCGGATGTTGTAGTCCTTGGTGATCTTCTGACCGTTGCGTTCGATGGCGACGGAGAGGTGATTCGCCGTCTTCAGCTTCGTGTAAGCGAGCAGCGCCTGGTCGGGGCTGTTCATCTCGAGTCCGTTGATCGCCGAGACGACGTCACCATTCAGGAGGCCGATCTTCGCGAACGGACCGTCGGGGCGAATGCTGAACAGACGGAAGCCGGCGGGCTTGCCGTCCTTGGTCTCGGGCACGATGCGCGCGCCCTTCGCGAGCGCGGCCATGTTGCCCAGCAGCGAATCCAGCGTCGCGCGCTGGACCTCGTAGTTGTGCTCGCCGGTCTTCTTGATGCCCTTGTCCAGCTCGGCGGACAGCGGATCGGCCGGTGTCGCGGGCGCGGCCGCCACCGGCGCGGCAGCGGGCTGGGGCCGGTCGAGCAGGTCCAGGTACTCGATGCGACCGTTGCCGAAGTTCAGATAGACGCGATCCTCGGTGATGTCGTCGACGGTCGCGTCACGCAGCTTCGAGCCGACGGTGAACGGCCCTGCGCTCTTGTCGTCGTTGTCGCGGATGATCGCGACCGACCAGCGCGGATCCGCCGGCGGCGGCGCGAACATGATCGCGAGCAGCTTCAGGTTCAGCGACGTGCGCTGCAGCGGCGGCGCCACGGGCGCCGCGTTGACGTCCTCGGGCTTGCCGAGGATCGGCGGGCAGGTCGAGCAGAAGATGTTCCGGTTGAGGATCTCCTCGACCTGCTTCGTGTACACGGGCGCGGCCGTCGCGGGCGCGGCGATGCGCGCGGCCTTCGGAGCGGCGGCGCCGCCGGTCACCAGCATCTTCCCGCCGATGGCGGTCGCGGACGCGCGGGCGAGAAACACCGCGCACAACACGACGACCAAGCCGTCGACGGCCCAGAGGTATTTGCGTAGCAGTAGCTCCACGATCTCGATTGGTTAAAGCAACGCCGGGACCAGGTTCCGCCGCGAGAAAACTGAATCTCTACAGCCAGTTAGGACGTGTCGCCCCCACGGTCCGGCTGCCAAATTGGCAGCGCGAGGGCAGCGACCAAGGACGACGAGGACCAGACCGACGACGCGCTAGACGGCGACGTCGGCGGGGTCGGGCTCGGTGCGTTCCTCTTCGAGGCGCCGGTAGATCGTCCGGGTGGCGATGCCGAGCAGCTGGGCGCAGAGGCGCTTGTCGCCGCCGACGTGGGCCAGCGTCGCGTGAATCACGCGCCGTTCAATCTCTTCGAGGGGCGTACCGACCGCGAACGAGAGCGAGCGCCCGTCGCCCTGCACGCCACCGCCCGTGCGGACCTCCGACGGAAGGTCGTCCAGATCGATGGCGCTGCCGCGCGACAGCACCACGGCGCGCTCGACGGTGTTCTCCAGCTCGCGCACGTTGCCCGGCCAGTCGTAGCGCGACATCGCGTCGGCGGCCGCGCGCGAGAAACCCGCGAGGTGGCGGTTGTTGCGCGCGGCGTACAGCTGCAGGAAGTGCTCGGCCAGCAGCGGGATGTCGTCGCGGCGATCGCGCAGCGGCGGGATCGGCACCGGGATGATGTTCAGCCGGTAGTAGAGGTCCTCGCGGAAGCGGCCTTCGCGGACCGCCGCGCGCAGGTCTTGATTGGTCGCCGCCACCAGGCGCAGGTCGACCTTCATCGTCCGCCCGCCCAGCCGTTCGACCTCCCGCTCCTGGATCACGCGCAGCAGCTTCACCTGGACGTGCGTCGGGATCTCGCCGATCTCGTCGAGAAACAGCGTCCCGCCGTCGGCCTGGACGAAGCGGCCGTCGTGACGCTGGACCGCGCCGGTGAACGCGCCCTTCTCGTAGCCGAACAGCTCCGCCTCGAGGATCGTCTCGGGCAGCGCGGCGCAGTTCACGGGCACGAACGGCCCGGCGGCGCGCGGCGAATTCTCGTGAATCGCGCGGGCGAGCAGCTCCTTGCCCGTCCCCGATTCGCCCAGCAGCAGCACGTTGGCGGTCGACGGCGCCGCCTGCATGACGATCTCCATCGTGCGGCGCCAGGGCAGCGACTGGCCGATCAGCGTGCGCCGCTTCTCGGCGGCCAGCTGGGCGCGCAGCGAGCGGTTCTCCTGCACCAGCGAGCGCTTCTCCACGGCCTTGCCGATGACGCGCACCACGTGGGCCCGCTTGATCGGCTTGGTCACGAAGTCGTACGCGCCCTGCTTCATCGCCTCGACGGCGTTCTCGACCGTGCCGTACGCGGTCATCAGGACGGTCTCGGTCTCGGGCGCGACGCTCTTGCTCGCGCGCAGCAGATCCATCCCGGACATGCCCGGCATCATCAGGTCGGTCAACATCACCGAGATCGGCTCGCGCCGGAGGATGTCGAGCGCCTCGCCCCCCGAACCGGCGGTCAGCACGCGCAACGACTCGCGCTCCAGGATCTTCTGCAACGAATCGACGATGGCCGGCTCGTCGTCCACCACCAGAACCGTCGAGGTGCCCTGCTGCGAAGACGGCGCGGTCACGTCCATGCCCTCCTGGTCTTCAACAGCGATGCCAGCGACCCCTTACTCGCCGAAGTCACGCAAGTCATTGATTTCACGTGGTCAGATATTACGCCAGAATGGCTGGCAGCGCCATTTCCCTGCCAGAGTGACAGCACGCCGGCTGGATGACATCCGGGCGTGCCAGATTGTCAAGCGCTCGGAGCGGCCTCGGCGGTCGCCGCGGCGCGCACCGGAATGACGATCCGGAAGGTCGTCCCGGTGCCGACCTGGCTCTCGACCATGATGCGGCCACCGTGCCGGTCGACGATGCCGTGCACGATCGACAGCCCCAGGCCGGACCCCTCGCCGACGTCCTTGGTCGTGAAGAACGGATCGAAGATCTTCGGGATGACGTCGGCCGGGATGCCCGGGCCGTCGTCGGCGACAGTGATCTCGACGTCGTCCGCCTTCTTCTGCGCCGCGATGCGGATGGTGCCGCCGCTGTCGCGCGTGCCCACGGCCTGGGCGGCGTTCGAGATCAGGTTCATGAAGACCTGATCGATCTGGCCGGGGAAGCCGTGCAAGCGCAGCTCGGGATCGATCTCCTTCTCGACGCGGACGTTGCGCAGCCGGTGGCGCAGCAGGTCCAGCGTGTCGTCGACGCTGCGGGCGACGATCAGCTCGCGTGGGCGCTGCTCGTCACCGCGCGAGTAGTTGTGCAGCGCCTGCACGATCGCCTTGGTGCGGGCGGCGCCGCGCTGGACGACGCGCAGCATCTCCTGCGCCTCGCTCGCGCCGCGCGCGGCGGCCTCGCCGTTGTTCTCGGAGGTCATCGTCTTGATCGCCTCCTCCAGCGGCGCGAGCGTGTTGATGACGGCGTTGACGGGATTGTTGATCTCATGGGCGATGCCGGCGACCAGACGCCCCATCGACGCCAGCTTCTCCGAGCGGATCAGGTCGTTCTGCGCGCGCCGCAACTTTTCGAGGGCATCGTGCAGCTCGGCGTTGCGCTGCTCGAGCACCTCGGTGCGCCGCCGCACCTCGCGTTCGAGGTCGACGTTCAGCGACTCGGTCGAGCGCAGCTTGTCACGCAGCGCGCGCCGCATCTCCTCGAACGCGAAGCTGAGGCGCCCGATCTCGTCAGCCTCGCCGGACGGAGGCACCGGGCGCGCCAGCTCACCGCGCGCCATCTCGTCGGATCGTTCTTCAAGCGCGCGCACCGGGCTGACCATGTCGCGCACGATCAACAGCACGAGGCCCAGCGCCAGCGCCAGCGCCAGCGCGATCGACGCGAGCATGATCCACAGCGCGTGGCTGGGCGACAGCGCGAACAGCAGCACCAGCCCCGACGTGAAGACGGTGACGGTCGAGAAGAAGAAGACCAGCTTCGTGCGCAGCGTGATCGGCGCGCGCACCTCGTCGACAGGCAGGCGGTGGCGCGCCCCCAGCTGGGCGAGCAGCGGGCGCAGGACGTCGCGCAGCAGCAGCGTCTCGTACTGCGCCATCGCGAGCAGCAGGAGCGCGCTCGCCCCCAGCAGGCGGCCCGCGGTGCCCGCGTCGTAACCGCACAGCTTCCGCCCGATCAGCACGATCGCGCCGACCGCGAAGGCGCACGCCAGCGCCTGATAGCCGGACAGACGGTACGGCAGGCTCTGCGCGGCGCGGAACGCGGCGACCGCGTCGGGATCCTGCCGGGCGGGTCCGCGCGCACCCGGGGTGCGGACCGCGATCTGGAAGTAGCGCTCGATCGCGGCGGTGCGGTGCCGCAGCGACGCGTACCAGAACAGCATCGGGATCGTCAGCGCCGGCACGGTCAGCGCGAGCAGCGTGCCCGACTGCGCCGACGTCATGTCGGTGAACACCGAGATCAGCGCGGAGTTGACCGCATGCGCGATCGCCAGCAGCATCACCGCCGTCTGGCACAGCCAGCGGCGGTAACCGGCGGCGAACGTCCGCAGCGCATCGAAGTTCGGCAGGACCTGGCGGCGCGCGCTGTCGAGCTTCCGCTCCCACAGCACGGCGCGCGCCGCCGCCGCGCCGCCCGCGTGCAGGAAGGTCACGCACGCGACGCCGATCGCCGACGGCCAGGCGAGCAGCCCGCGCGACGCGAGGTGCACGGCCAGGTAGATCGACGCCGCCGACCAGAGCAGCCAGCGCGTGAACGCGACCTCGAAGGGCGCCCGTCGAACGGCCCGTTCGGTCGCGGCGATCTCGGCCGCGTCCAGCGCGCGCCCCGCCTGCTTCGCAGTGCGCGCGGCGATGATCGGACGCACGAGGTCCGCCGCCCGCACCCACCCTGCGACCATCAACGCGCTGATGAACACCGCCATCTGGCGGATGTCGCCCGCGTGCTGCATCGAAATCGCCGCGAGCGCGAGCGTCGGCCCCAGCACCAGCACGACCTCAGCCGTCGTGATGGCCGCCTCGACCGCGATCAGGGTGCGCCCGAATCGGAATCGCCCGTCGGTGTCGGGCGGGCGCGGCGGATCGGCGGCCGGAGCTGTCATCGATTCGCCGATTCTACATGCGCACCCACAAATGGGCGTGGGTGCGCGGGCGCGTTCCGTCGTTCCAGGCTACACTTTCCACCTCATGTCCTGGGAAATGATGCGGAACCTGGTCCGCGACGAGTGGGTGATTCTTTCCCTGTTGCTCGCGTGGTCGCTGGCCGGATTGGCCGTCATCTGCGAGCGCCTCTACGCGCTCTGGAACCTTGTTCCGAAGTCCGAGGCGTTCAAGAACCGCGTCATCGACGCGCTGGAGCGCGGGGACATCGCCAAGGCGACCGCGCTCTGCGAGATGTCGCAGGTCCCGATCGCGGACGTCTTCGAGCGCGGCCTGATCGTCTACGGCAAGACGCCCGAGAAGACGACAGAGGCTGTGACGTCGCAGCGAAACGCGACGGTGCTGTCGCTGAAACGGTACCTGTGGGCGCTGGGCACGGTTGGTTCGTCCGCGCCGTTCGTCGGCCTGTTCGGAACCGTCGTCGGCATCCTGAAGGCGTTCCAGTCGATGTCGGTGGCGGGCACCGGCGGCTTCAAGGTCGTGTCCCAGGGGATCGCGGCGGCGCTCGTCGCCACGGCGGCGGGCCTGCTGGTCGCGATCTACGCGGTCATCGCCTACAACTACTTCGTCGCGCGCATCGGCGTCATCGCGATGCACTACCGCCTGTTCGCGGAAGAGTTCCTGACCGCGCTCGGGCAGGGCGTGAAGCGGAAACCGGCGGTCGTCGCGGTCGCCGCCGGGGCCGAGACGGCGACGCCGGAGGCCTAAGCAACCGTGGGCATCAACGTCCAGATCGACGACGCGGCCGCCGGCAGCGAGGACGGCGAGGTCGCGGCCGACAATGTCGTCGCGGAAATCAACATCACGCCGCTGACCGACGTCTTCCTGGTTCTGCTGATCATCTTCATGGTCACGTCGACCGCGCTGGTCGAATCCGAGGTCGCGTCGCGCGCCGGCATGAAGGTCGTGCTGCCGAAGGCGAACGCGGCCGGCCCGGTGTCACAGCGCCGGAGCGATCCGGTGCTGACAGTGACCCGCGCCAACGAGCTCTACCTGGGATCGCGGAAGCTGGAACCGTCGAATCTGGAGGGCGAGATTCGCAAGGCGCTGACGGAGGCCGGCTCCGAAACGCTGCTGATCCGCGGCGACAAGAACGTCTATCTCGGCTCGGCGGTCGACATCATGTCGGTCGCGAAGAAGGCCGGTGCCTCGAAGATCGCGATCCTGACCGCGCCGAACAAGTAACCTCGCGCGATCGGCTCCTGGGTTCGGGCCCAGGATAAAAAAAACCCCCGGCTCGCTCTCGCTGAACCGGGGGTCTTTGGTGCTGCAGCGAGACCCGTGAGGGCCCCGCCACGGCAAGCCGAATTACTTGGCGGCCTTGTCGTCCGCCTTCTTCTCCTCACCACCCTCGGCCTTCTTGCCCTTCTTGGCCTTCTTCTCCTTCTTCGCATCGCCACCAGCGGCCTCGCCAGCGGGGGCGTCAGCAGCGCGGGCAACCGTCCAGGCGGTCGGGAGCATCACGGCGAGAGCGAGGAAGATCGTGCGAACGAGCGTCATGGGTGACTCCTGTCTTGGGTTGGCGCGGCTGACCGGAAGTGGCCAATCGCGGGTCGCGAGCGATGCAGTGGTCATGCCATCTTTGCTGACCCGTTACATTCAATAAAACCGAGTGATTTCAATATATTGAAATGTACGGAATCTGCGAGGGCCATCGCCGAGTGGGGCGTTCTTGCTAGGGACAAGTTGGCTGTGTAGCGACATGCCTCACACATGTAGGCAGGCCGCGAGATTTCGCCCTATCCGCTGGGCAGGTTGGCGAGCGCCGCTGTGACAACCTTGCCGCCGGCCGCGGCGATGTAGTCGTTCGCCGCGACGCTGTCGGGGATGCCGAGCGCGGCGCCGAGCGTGCGTGCGGCCGAGGTCTGGGTCTTGGTCGCGTCGATGTCGCCGCCGCTGGCCACCCCAGCCCCCGTGGCCGCGTCGATGCCGGACGCGATCAGCGTGCCCTTCGAGTCCGCGACCACGCCGCCGATCACGCTCGGCTTCACGTTCTTGCCGATGATGACCATGACGTTGTGGTTGCCGAAGTGATCGCGGCCGCCCGGGCTGGTCGCCGACGCCAGCTTCGAGATGTTGTTCAGGTTCCGTCCGAAGACGTTCATGGTCGCGAAGGTCACCCGGTCCGTCAGCGGGTTGCCGCTGGCGTCCTTGGTGTTGCCGAGCGCCGTCATGATCGCCTGGATGCCCTGGATGCCGCTCACGTGCTGATCGGCCTCCGCCTGGAGGTTGGCGTCGGTGTGATTGTCGCCGCCGAAGCCGATGTGAACGGTGACCACGGGCGTGACGTTCGCGGCGATCAACGCCGCGGCCGCCTGGGCCTGACCCGCGATGTTGTCGCTGGAGATCGCGTTCAGTGTGTCGGCGAGCGTGTCCGCCAGCTGGCGCACCTGCGTCTGACCGAGGGCGAGCCGGTCCAGGAAGTCCTTCTGCACGGCGCTCGCGCTGCGCTTGGCCAGGTCGTTCAGCTTCGTCAGCGACGAATCGCGCAGATCGCGCAGCGCGCCCTTCGCCGTCAGCGCGTCGCCGCGCGCCCCGGTGAGCAGCTGCTTCAGCTGCGTCGGCGAGATCGACGGCAGCATCCGGCCGCCGAAGCTGACCAGCTCGCTCGAGTTGCCGCGCGCGCCGACGGCGATCGGCGCCGCTTGGACCGTGCCGAAGCACGCGGCCAGATGCTTTGCATACGACGAGACGATCATCTCACCGCCCGTCGTGTCCCCCAGCAGCTTCATCACCTTCGGCTGATCGCCGTGGACCGTCGTGCCGGTGCGGTAATGAAAGAACGTCGTCCGCGCGAGCACGGCCGAGCCGAGCTGGCCGGTGTTGGCGCCCGACGCGTTCTTCACGGACGGATCGGCCCAGGGCAGCGCCGCGCCGTAGCTCTGGCCACCGATCTGCACGGTCGTCATCTCGACCTCCGGATCGGGCGGGTGAACGACGGCCGTGTTCTCGTACGTCCCGGGGCAGTTGCAGTTCAGCGGATCGCCGTTGCTGGACGTGCTGACGATCAGGTACTGCAGGTTCGTGCGCGCGTTGATCGCGCACTGGAGATCCTGCGCGGTCGCACGATTGGGGTTCAGCAGGTACCAGGTCGGCAGCCCGGTCGCGAGCGCCCGCAGGCCGATCGAGCCGCCCGCGAACAAGCCGGCGAGGAGACCGTCACGTCGTGTGATTCTCGTCATTGGCGGTTCTCCTTTAAAGGCCGATCCCGACGGCGGTTGGTGATTCGCAGGCCAGGATGAACGTCGAGCGCAGCGCGTTCGTTGCGCTCGTCATCCCTGGCCGTCCCCCGCTGCTGCTGGACGACGTCGTCCGCGCCATGTCGTAGTGCTCCTGCAGGATCTGCGTCGCCTCGGCGTGTGCGGGGTGCCCGGGCGGGTAACCCATCAACGTCTCGACCATGCTGCTGATCGCGCCCGGAACGTCGCTCATCGAGTAGACGCCGGTGCCGGAGGTCGGGTCGACGACCTGGGCGGCGATGTTCGAGCACAGGAGCTCGCTGGCGGAGCGGTAGAACAGGGTCGGATCCGACGGCGTGACCGGGATCTGCGAGCCGCGGCTGAACGCGTCGGCCGCCACGCTCTGCGCGATCGTCGCGGTCGCCGTCTGCGACGAGCTGGGAACCGGGACCGCCTGCGCGCACAGGTCGGGCTTGCCCAGCCGGTTCGACAGCGCCGCGCAGAAGTGGTCGCGCCGCGAGATGCTGATCGGCACCGACCCCGGCGTCGCAAACGTGCCCGTCGCGACCGCGCCCGTGACCAGCGGCGACGCGAAGAGCTCCTTCACCAGAACGGCAAAGTTGTAGGGCATCGGCGCGCTGTTCTGGAACGCACCGACGACGCGCCGGAACTCGGGGTCGCTCTCGCTGCACGGCGCCGAGTTCGCCCAGAAGCAGAGGTCCTGCGCGATCGCGATCCCGAACCGCGTCAACCCGCCGCCGTCGGTGACCTTCGCCAGCAGCGCGCCGTACGCGCCGATGTCGGACCCACTCTCGTTGACGTCGGCGAACGCGAATCCGCCGCCCGTGGTCGCGGGCCGGGGATTGGCCGACGCGCCCGTGAACCGGTTGCCCGCCGGGAAGTCGTTGCGATCGTTGAAGTCGAGCTGGTTTGCCCAGAACTGCCGCATCGGATCCAGGCTCTTGTGGCAGCCGACGCACTCGGTGCCGGCGACCGCGTGCGTGGAATCGAGGCCGTCCTGGCTGAGCGGCACGATCACGGAATCGCTGGTGAACGACTCCCCGAGCGCCGCGAGCAACGTCTGGTTCGCGGTCACGCGGTGCTGGTTGCTGTCGTTCGTGTTCCACAGCGCCAGGAACGCCGGCGTCGTGTAGAAGCCCACGCGCGGCAGCGACAGGTTCAGCGTGGTCGCGGTCCGCAGCGCCGGCAGATCGTACGGCTTGATCGGCGGGTTGGTCCGGTCGCTCGGCGTCGGGACGTGATTGATCGTCACCCATGCCCAGTCGGTCAGGTCGCTGGTCGTGAAGTACGGCTTCGACGCCTGCTCGCCGCAGGTGGGGCTGCCCGAGAACGGAAAGCGCGGCGTGAACCCGAGCAGACGCTGGAAGATCAGCGAAGTGCCCTTGAAGTCCGCCTGCGCCACCGTCGCGCCGCCGCGGCAGTTCGTGAAGAAGCCGGTGCCATTGCCGGTGGCGGGCGCCTCATCGCTGAACACGAGCGTCGTGATCGCCTGCTCGATCGGGATCGGGTTGCCGCTGTAGTCGACGTGCCAGGCCGGCACCGAGTTGCCGTTGTTGAAGGGCGCGTCGGCCGGCATCTCGACCTGGATGTAGAGGCTCTTCAGCGCTGTCGTCATCACGAAGCGGTTCGTCGTCAGCGTCTCGGTGAACGGGTGGCCTTCCTGCACCAGCTGCCACGCGGTCTTCGCGAAGCTGTCCTGGAGGTTCTGCACCAGGCGCGGGAACGCGTCGTCGCCCGCCAGGCGCGCGCCGCCCGGACCGAAGTCGAAGCCGCCGTTCTGCAGCAGCTGGATCTTGAAGTCCTCCGTCGGCGTGAAGCCGGTCTGTTGAAACGCGTTCCGGAAGAAGCCGACCATCTTGTCGGCGAACATTCCCTTGTACGGATCGGTCGTCTGCCAGGTCGCCACCAGCATCTGCAGGCCAGCCGCGCCCGACGACGTCACCAGCGCGACGTCCGCGTCGGTCGGCGGCATGCCGGTCAGCAGGTTCTTCACCTTGCGGACCGCGATGTACGCCGTGTCCGCGGAGATCGGCGTCGGCGGTACCGTGACGTCACCGGGCTTCACGTTGCCGCCGCCGATGCCGCCCCCGCCACCCGAACCGCCGGTCGCGTTCGTGCTGATGCTGCCGTTGCAGGCACCCGCGAGGATTCCCGCCAGCAGCGCGGCGAGGACGCCGGCGGAGACGCGGGAGGCCGTCGAGGCGCTTCGCCGAGAGTGATTGGTGCTCATGGTCCCTCCTCGGGGTCGGCTCGAAAATGCCGGGGAAAACAGGCGATCGCGCGCGGAAACGCGTGCGCGCGTTCGATAGACACAGTAGCGACCGGAAACCTGTCCAGGTCATGTTTAGAGCAAGAACGGTAACTAATTGCGATGTGGTCTCCCGACCCACCCGAAACGGACGAGGTGTTGCGCAACACGCGAACGCAGTAGACTCCGGGCCATGCAAGTCACGTTGTTATTGCTGGCGGCGGCGTTCATGGCGGAGGGAGCGGCCAAGCCCGCACCCGCATCGGGCAAGTCGACGGGCAAGCTGACACCCGCGGTCTCGAAGGAGATGACCGAGTCGATCATCGCGGTGAACAAGGCGCTGGGGCTCGAGAGCTGGCCGTCGCACGGGGCCACCCCGTGCGTCGATCGCGGCGGTCAGGGGATCGAGGCGAAGAGCGTCTCCGGCGAGGACACGCGCAAGTGCGCGAGCACCGCGATCGAAAAGAAGTTCCCTGACCTCGGCAAGTCGTACGTGCTCGCGATACCGATGGTGTCGCTGGGGCCGATGACGGTCATCGCGCTGGGCATCGGCGAGAACGACGGCTGGGGCGCGTACTCGTGCGATCCGGGACGCGACTGCAAGCCGGTGAAGGTGGGCGCGGACAGCAAGTGGGGGAAGCGCATGGCCGAACGGAAGACCAAGGCGTGCGGCGAGGCGACGACGCTGTGGTTCCCGGCGGATCAGAAGGCGTGCGGCGGGACGACCGCGCCGACCGCCGCCGCGCCGTCGACTGCGCCGACCGCGCCGCCGCCGGCCGCGCCCGCGCCGCCACCGACGGCCGCGAAGTAATCAGGCCGCGACTAGCCGACCCAGACCCGGGCGTTGCGGAAAATTCGCATCCAGGGACCGTCTTCCTTCCAAGCCCGCGGCCGCCACGAAAACTGAACGGCGCGGAAGACGCGCTCCGGGTGCGGCATGAAGATGGTGACGCGGCCGTCGGGCGTCGTCAGCGCGGTGATGCCGCCGGGCGAGCCGTTCGGGTTGTCCGGGTAGAGATCGGTCGGCCGCCCGCGGTGATCGACGAACGTGGCGGCGACCAGCCCCGCCTGCTCGGCGGCGGTGCGTCCGTCATCGGTCCGCCATTCGGCGCGCCCCTCGCCGTGCGCGACGACGATCGGGAGGCGCGATCCGCCCATCCCGCGCAGTAGCACCGACGGGCAGTCGATGATCTTCACCAGCGAGAGCCGGGCCTCGAATCCCTCGCTGCGGTTGCGGACGAACCGGGGCCATGACTTGGCGCCGGGGATGATGTCCTTCAGCGCCGAGACCATCTGGCAGCCGTTGCACACGCCCAGCGTGAACGTGTCCGTGCGGTCGAAGAACGCCGCGAACATGTCGCGGGCGCGCGCGTTGAAGAGGATCGACTTCGCCCAGCCCTCGCCCGCGCCCAGCACGTCGCCGTACGAGAACCCGCCGCACGCCGCCAGGCCGCGGAAGCTCGATAGATTCACACGACCGCCCAGGATGTCGGTCATGTGCACGTCGACCGCCTCGAAGCCGGCGCGATCGAACGCCGCCGCCATCTCGATCTGACCGTTGACCCCCTGCTCGCGCAGGATCGCCACGCGCGGGCGGGCGCCGCCCTTCGCGCGAAGCGGCGCCGTCACGTCGGCGTCGATGTCGAACGTGCTGACGAAAGACAGTCCGGGATCCTCGCTGTCGACGCGCGCTGCTTGCTCCTCGTCGGCGCAGACCATGTCGTCGCGCAGCGACTGCATCGCGTGCGTCGTCTCGGACCAGATGCCGCGCAGGATGCTCCGGCGCTCCTCGAACACGGTGCGGCCGTCGCGCCGCAAGATGATCCGATCGCCGCGCTGCACGTGACCCAGCACGCGCACGGCGTCGCCGAGGCCGTGCGTCTCCAGGACCGCCCGCACGCGCGCGACGTCGCCCGGGCGCACGGCGAGCACGGCGCCCAGCTCCTCGGCGAACAGGCCGGCGAGCGGATCTTCGCCCAGGCCGCCGATCTCGATGTCGAGGCCGACGCCTCCGGCGAACGCCATCTCGGCCAGCGTCACGAACAGGCCGCCGTCGCTGCGATCGTGATACGCCGCGATCAGCTTCTCGCCCGACAGCGCCTGGATCGCCGCGAAGAAACCCTTGAGCAGCGCCGGATCATCCAGGTCGGGCGGCGTCGCGCCGATCTGGCCGTAAACCTG
>Ga0070683_100002395_pt1 | contig 14882 bp, 11 predicted proteins | sample KBSC713LmetaG_FD_64662 | JGI IMG/M metagenome (GOLD analysis project Ga0070683, IMG submission 64662) | Corn rhizosphere microbial communities from Kellogg Biological Station, Michigan, USA - KBS C7.1-3L metaG | ecosystem: Host-associated > Plants > Roots > Rhizosphere ...
CGGGCCGAGTAGCACCTCCTCGATTGGAAGCATTCGGCGAATCTCGAGGAAGCTCGTGCGGAACGGCCGCTCCGACTGTTGTCGTTGCCGTTCGAACGTGAGCCGGTGCTCATACGCGATCAGGTCCGTGAGCTGGATCGGCGTCATCGCCTCTCCGGTCTCTGAATGCCACGCCCTATCGAGGTATGCGATGAACGCTTGTTGATTCCGAGCTTCGCGGCTTTAGATCTTTTCTAAAGGTCTCTGTTTCTTCCCGTAGTTTCCGCCCAGTCTGCGTTCGAATTCAATCCATCTGCAAGGGCCGGAAAGCTCGCATGAGGCGTTAACAAATCCCGAACTAGCGCGGAATAGGTAGAAACACTACCTATGACCGGTAGGTCATCTCCTCTCATCGCGCAAACGCGAATGCCGCCAACGCCCGCGTCGCAACAAGACGAGCTCCTCAAAGGCACCCTCGAGATGCTCGTCCTCAAGTCGCTCACCGTCCAGCCGATGCACGGCTACGCGATCGTCCAACACATCGCGCGACTGTCCAATGGCGTCTTCACCGTTGATCATGGCTCGCTCTACCCGGCACTCGCGCGCCTGCAGAAGAACGGATGGATCGTCGGCAAATGGGGTGAATCGCCCACGGGCCGACGCGCGCGCTACTACACGATCACCGCAAGCGGACGACGCCGACTTGGCGAAAAGGTCTCCGGCTTCGACCGCGTGATCGCGGCGATCGAAGGCGTCATGACCGGCAGCTAAACGGAATGTCGCTCCTCACGGGACTTCGCTACCGACTTCGCACGCTGTTCCGACAGCGCGAGTTCGAGCGCGAGCTGAAAGAGGAGATCGACTTTCACCTGTCGCTCGAAGCGATGCAGCACGAGAACCCGGACGCCGAAGAATCGCAGCTCACGGCGCGGCGCCGGTTCGGCAACGTCACCCACTATGGCGAGGAGACGCGCGCGATGAGCGGATTGGGGTTCTTTGATATGGCGCGACAGGACGTGCGCTTTGCCCTCCGAACCTTCAGGCAGTCGCCTGGGTTCACCGCGGTCGCCGGCCTCACGATCGCTCTCGGCCTCGGTGCGACGACCGCGATCTTCAGCGTCGTCAACGCGCTCATTCTCCAGCCGCTTCCGTATCCCGACGCCGATCGCATCGTGATGGTCTGGATGGACAACCGGCGCCAGAACAATCGGGAGGACTTTCATTCGTATCCGAACCTCCAAGATCTCAAAACGCAGAACGGTGTTCTTTCGGCGCTCGCGCCGTACTCGCAGAACGGGCTCAATCTCACTGGAACTGGCGAACCGCAGCGCGTGATCGCCGGACAGTTGCCCGCGGAAGCGTTCGCTGCTCTCGCGGTGAAGCCGATCGTCGGCCGATTGTACGGCGCGGAGAACGAAGCGACCGGAAACGACGCCGTCGTCGTGCTGAATGAAGGGTTGTGGCGGGCCCAGTTCGCCGCGGATCGCGACATCGTCGGCAAGCAGATCGAGATGAACGGTCGAAAGCGAACCGTGGTCGGTGTCATGCCGAAGGAGTTCGCGTTTCCGTCCGAGGGCACGCAGCTCTGGATCCCGCTCGTGATTCCTGATCGCGTGAAAACCGCGAGATCGACATACGCGTATCCAGCGATCGGTCGTCTCAAGCCGGGAGTGTCGCTCGCGCGGGCGCGGGCGGAGATGAGCGCGATCTCGTCGCGTCTCGAGAAACAGTATCCGTCAAACCGCGACTACGGCGTTTATCTGAACCCCCTGCCGGAGGCGGTCGTTGGCCCGACGCTTCGCGCGACTCTTTGGATCACACTCGGCGCCGTGGCCGCGGTCCTGCTGATCGCGTGTGCGAACGTTGCGAATCTTCTGCTGTCTCGCGCCGCCGTTCGCGAACGCGAAGTGACGGTTCGTATGGCGCTCGGCGCTAGTGGAGGACGACTCGTCCGCCAACTGCTCACGGAGAGCGTGCTTCTGTCGGTGATTGGAGGCGTTATCGGTGTTGCGATCGCGAGCGGCGGGCTGGCCGTTCTCCGGGCGGTCGCGCCTCCAGATCTGCCGCGCATGGCCGGCATTTCGTTGAATCCGACAGTGCTCGCAGTGTCGGCGATTGTCACCATCATGACCGGCGTGATTTTCGGTCTCGTGCCGGCGATGCAGACGTCGCGAACGAAGCTCAGTGAGACGCTTCGCGATGGCGGACGCGGCGCCACCGGTCGCGGCGCGCAGCGTCTCCGCCGCTCGATCGTCGCCGCGCAACTTGCGCTCGTGGTCGTATTGCTTACCGGTGCGGGACTGCTCGTTCGCACATTCGTGACACTTCAGCGAACGAGTCTCGGTTTCGATCCGACCGATGTGCTCACGATGACGCTGCAGCTCCCCGGCGCGAAGTATGGCGACAACAAGAGCGTCAGCGCCTTCTATCAATCGCTGCTCGATCGCGTTCGCGGTATTCCCGGAGTCGTGAGTGCCGGCACCATCACGAACATGATGTTGACGAAGACGCCAACGTCGAGTGGCGGAACAGCCGAGGGACGGCCGCCGCGAGACGAGGACAATGAAGTCACGTTCGACGCGACGAGTCCAGATTTTTTCAAGACGGTCGGCGCGCGGCTGATCGCGGGACGGTTCTTCAATGCAAACGATCGCGACAGCTCGCAGCAGGTTGCGATCATCAACGAGCACATGGCGAAGTACTACTGGCCCGGGACCAGCGCGATCGGGAAGCGCTTTCGTTTTGGCGGCCCGCAGACCGATACGACGCGCGCGCCGTGGATGACAATCGTCGGCGTGGTTGCCGACATGCGTCGAACCGGCGTCGACATGCCGGTTCGCGAAGAGTTATTCGTGCCCTTCGATCAAGGCCAATCGAATGGCAACCTGCTTGTCATCAAGACCTCGCGGTCGCCGATGTCGCTAGTGCCGAGTGTGCGGGCGGCCGTTCGAGCGATCGACGCGAGTCAGCCGATCGCGAACGTGCGAACGATGGACGACATGTTGTCGCGACTCGTCGCCCAGCGGCGATTCAGTATGACCCTCGTCGTAGCGTTCGCCGTGCTTGCGCTCGTGTTAGCAGCGATCGGCGCGTACGGAGTGACCTCTTATCTCGTGTCGCAGCGCACAAAAGAGATCGGCGTTCGGCTTGCGCTGGGCGCCGATCCGCGACGCGTCGTCCAACTGGTAGTTCTGGACGGCATGCGCGTCGGAGTGACAGGGCTCGTCTTCGGTGTCATTAGTGCGTTGGCTGTGACCCGTCTCGCGTCGAGTCTGCTTTATGGTGTTTCACCTCGCGATCCGATGACCATTGTCGGGGCCTCGTCATTCCTTCTCATCGTGGTCGCGCTCGCTAACTACGTACCGGCGAGACGCGCATCCCGGGTCGATCCCCTCGCTGCGCTAAGGCAGGACTAGATCTGGCGGAACACGGCACGAATCGCGCAATTCAACGCTGGTCGTGAGCCATGATCCTGTGGACGACACCAGAGTTGAAGACAAAAACGAACCGCGCCGGCGCGCAGTAGATCTGCACGTGCTCGCCGAGCGATACGAAGTCGTCGGCGAGCTGCGCGGCAGCGCGTCGACGCGCTATTTCTTTGGTCGCCGACGCGACGATCGCGGCGAAGTGCTGATCTCCGTCATCGACGGTCAGGCGCACGGCGACAACAACGCGCTCGCACATCTCGCGTCCGATTCGCAGATACTCTCGGCGCAGTCGCATCCGGTTGTCGCACACGTGATCGAAGGGCAGTGGCTCGCGTCGAACGAGTATGTCATCGTCGCCGAGCGACTGAACGGGTCGACGCTTCACGAGCTACTGTCGTCGCATGGTGCGATTGCCAAGCCACGCATCGCGACGCTGCTTCAGCAGGTCAATGCCGCGCTGACGTGGGCGCGCGAACGCGGTGTCGTCCACCGCGGTGTGACCGCTGAGTCGATGTACATCGATCCCGACTCGGATCGCGTTCACGTTGTTTTCTCACTGACGCCGATTCCGCTGTTCGGACTCCCTGATGCCGCGTCAGATGCCCGAACGATCGGATCGTTGGCTTGGGCGATGCTCGCCGGGCAGGAGCATACTGCCGATAGCCCGCCGCTCACCGATATCGCGCCGAATTTGTCGGAGCGTGTCGCTGTCGAGACGACCGCCCTCGCGACGCTCGCGAATGGCGCCGGCGCGCCAGACGTCGAGCAATTCCTGTCGGTCGTTGCGATGGGAGATGCGATCCGCGAGGGCGAGCTCGAGATGGCTGAGCTCCAGGCCGGCTTCATGGAGCAGGTGCGCATCGAGTCGACGAAGAGTGAGGCGCGGGCTCGCGAGATCGAGGCTCATGCGGAGGAGCTCGAGGAGCAATTGGCTCGCGAGCGTGCAGAGTTCGAGGAGTATCGAAAGCGTGAAGAGTCGCGTCTCGCGAATATTCGCCAACAGTTCACAACCGAGCTTGCGCAGCTCGAGCAGGAGCGATCAGAGTTCGCTGATCGCGTCGCTGAGTTCAAGCTTCGCACGTCGATCGAACGTCCGGCGAACCCGGCGACAGTTTTACCGCCGCTCGCGAGCGAGCAAGCGGAAGCCGAATTGGTTGGGGGCGGTTCGCGATTCGGCTGGATGGTGCCCGTCGGAACCGTTGCCTTGCTTCTGCTGTTGATCGTGTTCGGTGCGGTCGTGGCGCGTCACCGGGGGCCGGGGCAGACCGTGGTGTTCGGCCGCGGCCGCTCGGGGCAGGAGATCGCGTTGCCGCAATCCAACATTCCGCGCGGCGGCTTCCTGTCGCAATCGTCCGGCAATGTTGCGGCGACCGTGACGCCGCCGCGCATCGGTAGCTACGCGGCGCACCTTCGCGACAGTCTGGCGCGTCGAGATTCGATCGCGAGGCATGACTCGATTGCTCATCACGACTCGGTCGCCCGCAGGGACTCGATTGCGCGGCGGGATTCGTTGAGGCGACGCGACACGATTCCGCCGGATACGTTGCGGTGAAGCGTCACGCTCGAGCGGGTGCTCATTCAGGAATCCATTCGGTTGGAGTAGCTGGTATGCTTCGGCATGTCAGACACGAAAGTCCATCGCACCGACATCCAGGTCCGCTTCGGTGATACCGACGCGCTCGGCCACGTGAACAATGCGAGCTTCGCGGCATACGCGGAGCTCGCCCGTCTCGACTTTCTCGAACTGTTCGGCGGATCGGTGAGGTCGCTGATTCTCGCGAGCCTCTACATCGACTTCAGACGCCAGGTCGCGTTCACGGACGAGGTCTACGTCGAGACGGTCGTCGAGAAAATCGGCACGAGCAGCGTGACGCTCGCGCAAACGATGTTCGCTGCCGGCGAGCGTGCCGCCGACGTCCGATCGACGGTCGTCTATTTCGACTACTCGACCAATAAATCTCGGCCGCTTACCGATGACATGCGGGCTGCCGTCACTCCATTCTTGAAGCCAGAGTAGCCGATGCCGCTGAAAGTGCTTGCCGTCGTCGGGAGCTTGCAGGCGCGGTCGTCGAACAAAGCGCTCATTGAAGCGTTCAGTGCGATGCTCGGAGCCGCGGTCCAAGTCACACCGACTCGCGCACTCCACGTTCTTCCCCCGTTCAACTCCGATTTCGAGAGCGAGAACGTTCCCTCGGCGGTCGTCGACTGGCGCGCGGAGTTGGCTGCGGCCGACGCCGTCGTGTTTGCGACGCCTGAGTATGCGTTCGGCATCCCCGGCGCGCTGAAAAACTCGCTCGATTGGGTCGTCGGTTCGGGGGAGCTCGTCGCGAAGCCGGTCATACTCATGGGCGCATCGACGATGGCGACGGGCGCTTCACTCGCACTCGAGGCGCTCGAGCGAACGCTCCGTGTGATGTCATCGGAGATCATCGGCGTTCTGAGTGTTCCGCATGTTCGCGCGAAGATCGACGCCGAGGGTCGCGTGATCGATGACGAAACCAATGACGGCATGACCGAGTTGGCCGAAAAGCTCGTGAACCGTCTGACGCAATGACATTCGTCATTCGCGACGCGCGCGCCGATGAGCGCGAGGACGTGCGAGATCTGACGCTCGATGTCTACAGCGCCTACGCTAACATCATGACCGCCGAAGCGTGGGCGGGGCTCGACGCAGCCGTTCGGCGGGCGGTCGACGCGGAAAACGCGCAGCGCATCGTCGCCTCGGAGGGCGACGTCATCCTCGGAAGCGTGATGCTTTTTCCGCCGGATACAGCCGCGTACGGAGAGTCCACTCACGCGCTGCCGAACCCCGAGCTGCGGTTGCTCGCCGTGCCCGAATCAGCGCGAGGAAAGGGAATTGGTCGCGCGCTCGTCGAGGAATGCATTCGTCGCGCGCGACGCGATGGTGCGGCTGCGTTAGGGCTTCACAGCTCGAAGAGCATGGAGGCCGCGCGGGAGCTTTACCTGCGAATGGGATTCGAGCGCGCTCCGGAGCACGACTTCTTTCCGCCCGGCGCCGAGCATGTCGAAGGTTATCGCCTTCGGCTCCGATAGAGCGCCTGAAGACTCGCCTTGGCTGAAGCGAGCTCGGTGTCGTCCGTCTCGAAACGCCATTCCCAAGGCAGTTTGAGATATCTCTCATAGACGGCGATCGCTGAGTCGGGTCGACCGGCCGTTGCATACGCGCGTGCCAGATCCGGAAGGACGCAGATCGGACACGAATTCGTCGAGTCGGCGATTCTCAGCTCCGCGATTGCCTCTTGCCGCCGGCCTTCGGCGGCAGCGATCGATCCCAAGGCCCAGTGCCGGTCCGGATTGATCTTCAGGACGCGGTCGACTTGCCGCCGTTTGGCGAGACCGACGAGCTCCTGCGCACGCGCAACTCGATTCGCCGCCGCAAACACTCGCGCGAAGTCGTCGTAGTGGCGATCTCCCTCGGTGACGCTATCGGGCGGAAACGCAACGAGCGCTCGCTCCATCTCCGCGATTGCCGCGGCGGTGTCGCCGTGGAGACGAAGATCGACCAAGGCCAATCGAAGCGCGGAGGTCATCACTCGCCCGGGCGCGCCGAGCTTTCGTGCGAGGCGCATCGCGTCCCGCGAGACGCGTTCTCCCTCGGCGATTCGACCTTCGGTGATCAAGATGGCGGATAGCGTTTCATAGCCGTCGATCAAGTCCGTCGAATCGCGCGTTGCCGCGATCCGCGCGCGGGCCATTCGTTCCGCGTCCGGCCAGTCCTGTTGTGAGACGGGCACGTAAATCCGCGCGAGCAGGAGATTCGGGAACCCCGGATCGTGTCCAGCGACCCAATCGATCTGCCGGCGCGCAGTGTCGTAGTCGCCGTTATTGACAGCGGCCATTGCCAGCCCGAGATGAACGGAGTTGATCGTCGAATCGACCTCGACTGCACGAACGAGCAGGGACTCCTGCAGCGCGAACTTTCGCTGGGCGCTGTATGTGTACGCGAGATTGTTCAGCGCGACGACGTCGTTCGGATAACGCTCGAGTAGATGCTCGAACGCGGTGATCGCTTTCGGGTAGTCGCTCAAATAGTTCAGCGCGTGGCTCGCGATCGTCTGATAGCGTTCGTAGAACGGCAGTCGCTGCTGATTGGCAATCGCATGCGCGAAATAGTTCATCGTCGGCCCGACGTCCGACTGGTCCGCCGAACTGTTCCCGAGCGCGCGGTACGCGGAAGCGAAGCCGGTATCGATCGCGACCGACCGCTTGTATGCAGCGACGGCGCTGTCGCGTAATCCGAAGCGCGCGAATCGATTCCCGGCCGTATAGAGACGCAACGCCTCGAGCGATGGCGTCGTCACCTGCGCGAGCGACGGCGTTGCGCGAACGCTGCGAAGCGATTCCCCCATCCGTTCGCGCATCGACGCCGACAACCGAGCGATCGACGCAACCACGTCGCTCGAATCGGACGCGGTTTGTCGAACCGCCGCGAGGAGCTCGCCTTTCTCCGCGCCGACGAGCTGCGCCGCCAGCGCATAGCCGGCGCCGACGCGCGTCACCGATCCCGTGACGAACGCCTTCACCCCTTCTCGAATGGCGAGCTCCCGCGCGAGCGAATCGTTCAGCGCGACGTCGTTCCCGAGCGCCATTCGCGCCATGCCGGAGCGAATCTGTCGTTGCGAGAGAAGTTGAACGTAGGACGACTGCGAGAGATCGACGCGCAATGCCTCGGTCACCGCAGACGAGAGCGAGGAGTCACCCCCGCTGAAATCGGCGACGATGATTCTGTCGCGCGACGAGAGCACGCCCCGTTGATCTCGCGGCCAACGCCACGCCGCGACTGCGAGCGCGACGGCCGCCGCAGCCGCAAGCGACGCGGCCGCCGGCGCTCGATTACGACGGATGAACTTCGACGCGCGATAGGCGAGCCGATCGCGTTTCGCGAGAATCGGTTGTCCGTCGAGATGACGCCGCAGATCATCGGCCAGCTCGGCGACCGATTGATAGCGCCGGTCAGGCTCCTTTCGAAGAGCCATCATCACGATCGTATCGAGGTCGCCGCGCAGCTCGCGCCGAAGCGTGGCTGGTCGTTCCGGATCCGAGCTACGCACTGCGTTCGCGACACTGGCCGGATCGCGGCTGTCGAGCCGGTAGGGCGACTCGCCAGTGAGCAGCCGATACAACACGACGCCGAGCGAGTAGACGTCGCTCCGAACGGTCGCGTGGCGGCCGTCGATTTGCTCCGGGCTCGCGTATTCCGGCGTCAGAAGTCTCGCCGCGGTGATGGTTCCTGTCGTCTCATCGGCGTCCGGATCCAACACTTTCGCAATCCCGAAATCCAGCAGCTTCACGACACCGTCGTTCGTGACGAGAATGTTGCCCGGCTTGATGTCCCGATGGACGACGAGGCGTCGATGCGCGTACACGACCGCCGAGCAAACGTCGAGAAACAGCGCGACGCGATCGCGGATCGACAGCCCGTGTTCGTTCGCGTATTGGTCGATCGTCCGTCCGTCGATGTACTCCATGAGGAAGAACGGGCGTTCATCGGCGGATGATCCACCGTCGAGCAACCGCGCGATGTTCGGATGCTCGAGCGTCGCGAGAATCTGCCGCTCGGCGCGGAACCGATCGAGCACGAGATCGGTGTCCATCCCGCGCTTGATGAGCTTCAGCGCCGCGCGATGCTCGAACGCTCCGTCAACGCGCTCGGCGAGATAGACCGCTCCCATTCCGCCGCGTGCCAATTCACGCACTAGGCGATACGCCCCGAACGACTGTCCGATGACCGCATCATCCGAGCGCATTGCGACAGCGGCAATCGCCGGAGTCTCGATGAAGGCGCCGACGCGGTCATGCGCCGACAGCAATCGTTCGACTTCGGCGCGAAGCGTCGGATCATTCGCGCACCGCTCGTCGAGGAGCTGCGCGCGAGCCTGGGGCGAAAGGGCGCGCGCTTCGTCGAACAGCGTCGACAACTGCTGCCAGCGGGACGATGTCACCCACGATCTCCAGCGTCGAGCGCGTCGAACAGCCACGCGCGGGCGAAGCTCCATTCTCGCTCGACGGTTGCGCGGGAGACACGGAGCACCTCGGCAACCTCGTCGGTCTTCAAACCACCGTAGAAGCGGAGCTCGACGACTTTCGCTTTCCGCTCGTCGAGTGCCGTCAGCCGCTCGAGTGCTTCTTCGAGTGCGATGAGATCGACGTCGGGCTCTTCGGACGGCGTGTCAACGAGGCTCAGCGAGACGCGCTCCTGGGCACCGCCGCGTTTCTCGGCCGAGCGGTCACGCGCGTGGTTGACGAGGATGCGTCGCATCAAACCGGCGGCGACGCCGAGAAAGTGCGCGCGATTGCGCCAATCGACTTCGCGCTGATTGATCAGTCGGAGAAACGCTTCGTGTACGAGCGCCGTCGGCTGCAACGTGTGATCGGGCCGCTCGTGCGCTAGATACCCGGTCGCAAGGCGATGCAGCTCGTCGTAGACGATCGGCAGCATCTGATCGAGCGCCCGACGATCGCCTGCGGTCCACGCGAGGAGCAGCTGTGTCTCGGATGAGCGACCGGAATCAAGATCCGTCATCGAATCGACAAGAGGGCCGGGGCGCGAGAAGGCTGTCGGTACGAGATAGTACCTCGCGGTACATCGGCGCTCAATCGGCGATGAGGGGTTTGGACCGATTTCCGTGCGTTAGGAAGTGGGCAGCCTTCATCTGAGGTCTTTCGATGTATCGATTTGTCACACTCGTCCTCGCCGCCATGCCGACGATTGTCGCTGGGCAGGCCGCGTCCAAGGCAGCCGCGGCGGGCGATCGCAGGGTTTGCATCGCTCCGGCGAACGTGGAGTCTGCCCCGAATGCTGCCGACGCGATGACCGCCGTTCGCGATGCGTTCACGAACGTGCTCGCCGGCCCGGGCATCGCGCCGGTGGCGCTCCAGGCAAAGCTCCAGTCGCTGGCGCGGGAAGAGGCAAAGCAGAGCAACTGTTCGTATTTGCTCATTCCAACCTTCAAACACACTCGCAAAACGAGTGGAAGCGGCCTGCTCGGCAAGGCGGCGTTGGGCGCTGCTCAGAGCGGCGTCCATCAGGCAACGGGCGCCGTTGGTGGCCCTGCGGCGCGCGTCGCGGCCGGCGCCGCCCAAGGCGCGGCGAACCAGGCCGTGTGGAGCTACGCTGCCGGCACCAAGACGAAAGACGAGATGGCGCTCGGCGTTCGCCTCGAGTCGGGCACGGGACAAGTCCTGCTCGACGAGAAGGGCTCACGCAGTGCGAAGTCCGACGGTGAAGACCTTCTGTCGCCGCTGGTCCAGCAAGTCGCGGAGAAGGTCGCCGCGATCATGACAAAACCCGCTCGCTGACGGAGCTCGAACATGAGTCAACGGAATCGCTCGATCCATCCCCTGGTCCGCGCCACTGTCGCCGCGTCTTGCCTCGCGGTTCTCAGATCGACGTCGGTCGCGGCGCAAAAGCCGTTCGAAGGCGTCATCACGGCGGAGTCCTACGTCAATCGCACAACCCAAGTGGAGACGCTGTTCGTCAAGGGAAAGCGGTGGCGGCTCAACGGCGTCGAACAGGGCAGAGCTCAAAGGGACGGAGCAATCGTCAACAATGATAAAGGACAGATCCTGCTCTTCATGCCGAGTCGTCGCGTGTACATGCCGCAACCCGTCGCCGCCGACGCAGACCAAGCGGCGAACCTCGTGACGTTCACGAAGCTCGGGAAGAGTGAGTCCGTCGCTGGTGCGCCGTGCGACTACTACAAGGTGCAATTCGGGAACAGCGCCGCGATGGATCGTGAGTTTTGCGTCGCGACCGACATCGGGTCGGCGTGGTTCACACCGGAGGTTCGCGTTCATGAGGGCCTCGCGTCTCTCGCGATCGCCGTCGTAGCGCGGAAGAAATTCCCCGCGGGCTTCGTCGTTCTCAAGGCAATCGACAAGAACGGGAAGGTAGTGTTCGCCGCGACGAAAGTGGATCGACACTCACTGAGCAATGATCTCTTCGAGCCGGGCGTGGGCTGGAACGAGGCGCCGACAGGCGGTCGTCCGCCCGGGCGTCCGCGGTTGTGAGCCGAGCAGTTTCGTTCGCGGGTCTTGCATTCGCGTCCGCGTTGCTCCTTGGCACTCGATGCGGGCAGGCGGATCGCGCGGTGAACGCACCGAGAAATGCGGCAGCTCCAGCCCGGCCACCCGCGCAGCCGAATGGACTCACGACCATCAACGGCGGTGAGGATCCCTGTGCCTTGTTTCCCCTGGACGATGCGCGTCGGATGATCGGCCCGTTCGATGGACAGCCGTGGATCGCCAAGTCGATGAGCGACACGACGCGGTTTGTGGGTGCCATCGTCGAGACAACTCATCTCGCCTGCATGGTCCGTTTTGCGCCGAGGCCCGGCGTGCCCGCGGGGAGCATTCTTGCCGTCGAGGTTTTACTCGACGGCGCGATCTCTTTCGAGACGGGCGCGGCCGAGATGAACGGAGCCGCGAAGAACCTGTTGGATCTCATCGGCGCAAAAACCGCCGACGGCGCGCAACATGGAGTCGACGGATGGGATTACCTCGGCGCCTATCCCCGTGAGATGACGGCACGAATCGGTCACGTCGCATTTCACGCCGACTGGGAGGGAGTCGCCGTCTCGCTCGATTCAGTAGAGAAGATTTTGGTGAAGATGCGAGACGCGATGCTCGACCTCCCTCGTACGGCTCTGATTCCCGGGTCGGTGGCTGACGAGAACGATCCGTGTTCGCTCGTCTCGCGAGGAGAAGCCGAGTCGATCCTCGGCACGCTGGCGGTCCCGCCGTACGAGTCTCGTGATCTCTCGGCATTCGCCGACACGAAGGGAACGGGCTGCAGCTTCTACACGAAAAACCACCGCGTCCTTTCAATCAGGCCGTGGTGGTCGCACGGCGCGGCCGTGTTCAATGTGATCGGTGCGACCAAGCCGATTGCTTCGCCGATCGTCAACAACTTCAACGAGTGGGAAAAGGCCGCTTCGGATCCCGTCGGAAATTTCTACTTTCTCAAAGGCGATCGGTTGTTGGGAGTAACGTGGAAAACATCGACCACCGACCAGGATGGAGCGATCAAGATCGCCGCGATCGCGATGAAGAAGTTCGCGAAATGAAATGCGCCGGGCTGCTAGCCCGGCGCATTTCTAGACTCCTTCTGGTACCTGGTACCTGGTACCTGGTACCTGGTACCTGGTACCTGGTACCTGGCTAAAAGACTACAGGCTTGCTGATCGTGATCGTCTCGAGCCCGAGGCGTTTTGCTTCCGCGTTGAATTTCGGAAGATCGGTGATCAGAATCTTCTGAAGACGATCCGTCTGGACTTTGAGCTCCGACTTGAGGTCGTTGAAGATCGGCAGCGCGTTCGCGATCGGACGTCCGTCATTGTTCGAGACGACACCGAGCAGCGATGCGAGACGATTGTTGACTTTGATCGGGAAGTTCAGCGGATCCTGACCGCTCTGGTTCTTCACCTGATAGACGTCGTCTTCGACGTCGCTCAGGTGAGTGGTCAGCGTATCACCGGTCGATTTCAGCTTGGCATCCTGCGACTTCGTGAGGCGGTCGGCGACCTGCTTGTTGATGTCGCGGATCTGAATGATCGCGTTGTTCGCTTCACTGACTTTGTCGCGAATCTGCAGCGCGAGCGCGGTCTGCGCCTGAAGATCGGCGTCAGTCGCCTCGTGCATTGGATTGCGCTTGATGACGAGCGGTTGCGTCAGCGTCTTTCCATCGGCAGTCAGTCGAACCGTGTATTTGCCCGGTGCGGCCTGCGGGCCATTGGTGTTACCGCCCCACAGGATCATCCCGGGGAAGGTTGCCGCCGGTTCGTATCGCTGATCCCAGACGAAGGTGTTGAGGCCTGCCGTTTTCGCCGGGGCTGCGTTTCCGAACCCGCCTCGCCCGCGACCACCGCCGCTTCCACCGCCGGCCACCGCCGAATCGGCGCCTCCGCGACCACCGCGGGCCGCTGTCGCGGGATCCGGATACGTACGAACCATGCGTCCCTGCGCGTCGACGATCTCGATGCGGACGTTCTGCGCGGGCTGCTTTAGCATATACTCAATGCGAGCCGGCATCGCACGGATCGCGGGTGCTGGCTTGAACAGCACCGGATCGCTCGACGACATCGTCGACGCATTGTATTGCCGCAGCGGCTCGATGTTGTCGAGGATGTAGAAGCCGCGTCCGTGCGTCGAGATCGCGAGACTCTGGTCCTGAACGATGAGGTCCCAGACCGGAACGGTCGGCAGATTGAGCGACAGCGATGTCCAGTGGTCGCCGTCATCGTACGACAGGTACACGCCATTCTGCGTCGCGGCGTAGAGCATGCCTTTGCGCGTCGGATCCTCACGGACCGCGTGCACGAACTCCTGCGGCCCGATGCCGTTTACGATCTTCGTCCACGTCTTCCCGAAATCGTGCGTGCGATAGATGTACGGCGACTTGTCGTCGAGCAGGAATTTCTTGACGGCGACGTACGCGCTCGCCGAGTCGAACGCGGACGCGTCGATGATGCTGACTCGGCCGAGATCGGGCATGTCCTTCGGTGTGACGTTGCTCCACGTCTTGCCGGCGTCCTTCGTGACGCTGATGATGCCGTCGTCGGAGCCGGTCCAGATGACGTTCGTCGTTCGCTTCGACGGCGCGACGGCAAAGATCACGGCGTAGACTTCCGGGCCGTTCATGTCGCGCGTGATCGGTCCGCCCGACGGGCCCATCGTCTTCGGATCGTGCCGCGTGAGATCCGGGCTGATCCTCTCCCAGCTCTGCCCACCGTTCGTCGTCTTCCAGAGATGCTGCGACGACGCGTAGAGCACTCGCGTGTCGACCGGCGAGAAAACGATCGGGTAGGTCCACTGCCACCGTTCTTTGATGACGGCCGATTCTTCGCCCGAGAACATGCGAGGGTAGGGGCTCACCTCGCGCACTTCGCCGGTCCGACGATTGAGCTTCGTCAGGAAGCCCCCGCCGTTGGCGTTCGTACCAGAGTAGAAGATGTCCGGATCACGCGGATCGGGCGCGATGTATCCGTCTTCGGAGCCGCCGGGGCTGTAGGTCTGCGGCGCGTTGTTGCCGCGGCCACCGCCGCCGCCGCGGCCAAACGCGATCGGCGCCGCCGTCGGTACACAGACTTCGCTGGCGTCTTGCTGCGACCCGCACACGTGGTAGGGGATGTGTGCCGTCGCGACGACGTGATAGAACTGACCCGTCGGATAGTCGCGCGACGACCAAGTGCGATTGTCGCTCGACGCGTTGTACGTGATCGCACCGCCGCCGTCGCTCGCGTGCATGACGTGGTCACTGTTGTCCGGATCGACCCAGATGTCGTGCGAGTCGCCGCCGGCGAAGCTCGTCATCGTCTTGCCGCCGTCCTTCGACACGAGTGTGCCGACGTTCAGGAGGTAGACGAGATCCTTGTTCTTCGAGTCCGCCGTGACGTGCGTGTAATAGAACGCACGCTGGCGAATGTTTCGAGAATTGTTGATCAGCGCCCAGGTCTT
>Ga0070683_100002403_pt1 | contig 14871 bp, 9 predicted proteins | sample KBSC713LmetaG_FD_64662 | JGI IMG/M metagenome (GOLD analysis project Ga0070683, IMG submission 64662) | Corn rhizosphere microbial communities from Kellogg Biological Station, Michigan, USA - KBS C7.1-3L metaG | ecosystem: Host-associated > Plants > Roots > Rhizosphere ...
GCGAGCGCGCCGAAGATCCTGGCTTCGTGCGAGGACCAGTCGTGGAACAACTACTGGTGCGACGAGTGGCGCAAGTCGAGCGCGGTCTCCAACCCGCTGCAGTACGTCGACGGCGTGACCGTCCACCCGTACGGCGGCACGAGCGACCGTGCGGCCTCGGCGCTTGGGAGCACCAGCGAGGTGGCCACCGCGCACGACGCCACCGGCAAGCCGATCTACGTGACCGAGGTCGGGTGGCCCACCGCCACCTCGTGCTCGAGCACCGGCGACAGCTTCCAGTGGTCCGAGGCCGACCAGGCCAACAACATCACCAACTTCATGGACTGGGCCCGCAGCACGGGTTACGTGAACGCGGTGATGTACTTCAACTACCACGATTTCGGCTCCTGCGATTGGTACGGCGTCGTCCGCTCGGACGGCACGCACAAGCCGGCCTTCAACGCCATCAAGGCGGAGGCCGCGAAGTAGCCGATTAGCTCGCACCTTCGGCTGTGGTGGCTCCCAACGGGGCCGCTACAGTCGAAGGCATGCGACCCCCCGCCCGACTCCGACGGGGCGGCCTGGCCACGGTCGTGGCCAGCGCGGCGGTCGCGGCGGCGGTTCTCGTGTCGGGCTGTGGAGACCCCACTCCGCAGGTCACGCGCAGTCCCAACTGTCCGCCGATCTCAAAGCCCGCGCCGCACGTTCGGCCGGGCCTGACGCTCGGCCTCAACTCCGTCTGGAACAACGCCTGCAACCTCGACGCGATTCGGAGCGTCGGCGTGACGATGGAGAGGGTGGAGATCGCCTGGCCGCAGGTCGAGCCCAAGCGCGGCCGCTTCAACTGGCGGCACTACGACCATCTGATCGGTTTGGCCGCCAAGCACGGGGTTACGGTGCTGCCGCTCGTGATGGGCGTCCCGGGCTGGGCCGGCTCGTTGCACTCGGTCACCGCGGACCCGCGTGGGTTCGCAGCTTTCACAGCGCTCGTGGTGCGCCGCTACGGCCCGGACGGCAGCCTGTGGCGCGCGCATCCGCGGCTCCCCTACCACCCCGCCGTGTGGTTCGAGATCTGGAATGAGCCCTACCTCGCGCAGTTCTCAGACGGCGGACCGCAGCCGGGCGCGTACGCGAGGCTGTTCAAGCTGGCCGCCACCGCGGGCCGCAAAGCGAGCCCACAGGCGCGTTTCCTGATCGCCGCGGACACGAGCGGATTGACGGCGACGGGCAACCAAGCGCCGTGGGTCGAGGCGATGTACGCGGCGGTGCCGGACCTGGGTAGCTACTTCGACGGTGTGGCGGTGCATCCGTACGCCGGGCCACAAGGGCCGCTCTTCTTCGCCGCGGGCAGCGCGAGGCGGTTCGAGTTCCGCAGAATCGAGGCGCTTCACTCGCTGTTCCTGGCGCAGGGTTCGGCCAAGCCGTTCTGGATCACCGAGGTGGGCTGGTCCACGTGCCCGGGCAGTCCCAGCGACTGCGTGACCGAAGGGCAGCAGGCGACCTACGTTCGACAGGTTCTGGACAAGGTGAGGCGAAATTACTCGTCGTGGGTCAAGGCCATCTTCTTCTACAACTACCGGGACTCCCCATCGTCGACGGATCCAGGCGACAAGGAGCAGTGGTTCGGGCTGATCCGCCGGGACGGCTCGACCAAGCCCGCGTGGACGGTGCTCCGGGCGTTTACCCGCTAAATCACAGTTAAGGACTGTGCCGTCTAAGCCGATGTCGTCACTATCATGCTTGATCTTGCTCCCGAGCGAGGTCGTTCGGAGACCACGCTGATGTACGACGAGATGCCCACCGCCCGTTCGGCCGCGACGGTCTCTCCCTTTGAGCTTCTTGCGGTCATTTGGCGGCGAAAGCTCCTAGTGGGGGTCGTCTTCGTGCTCGCAATTGCCGTCTCGGTCGTGCTCTCCGAACGCTCGACGAAGGAGTACGCCGCCTCCTCGCAGCTCCTCTTCCGCGACCCGGGCTTCGCAGCCGCGCTGTTCGGCAACAACATCTTCGAGCCCGGCATCGACCCCAAGCGCGACCTTCAGACCAACGTCAACGTCGTCTCCTCGCGCAACGTCGGCCTCCAGGCACAGAAGGAGTTGCGCACGACGGACTCGGTCAGCACGCTGCTCAGCTCGATCCAGGTGGAGCCGAGCACCGACTCGAACGTCGTGACGATCAAGGCCACGCGCACCACGCCCCAGAGCGCGGCAGCGGTGGCAAACGCCTTCGCCGACAGCTACATCAACTATCGCCGCGACACCGACCGCGCGGCCGTCGTGCAGGCCGAGAACCTGGTCCAGCAGTCGATCCAGTCGACCACCGATCCTGTTCAGAAGACGCGCCTCGGCAACAGCCTGCGCCAGCTGAAGGACCTCGAGGCGCTTCAGACCGGCAACGCGGAGGTGATCGCCCGGGCGCAGCCGAACGGCACTCCGGTCTCGCCGCGACCGAAGCGCAACGCGATCCTGGCCGGTCTGCTTGGCCTGCTGCTGGGCGCCGGGCTTGCGCTGTTGGCCGAGTTCATCGACCGCCGCGTCAAGTCGATCGACGACTTCCCGCGCGCCTACCCCGGTTACCCCGTGATCGCCACGGTCCCACGCACGGCCTCCGACGCAGTCGACTCCGTGGAGCTCACCGGACCGGTCGGCGAGGCGTACCGCATGCTTCGCGAGGGGCTGCGCTTCCTGGATCCGAGCGGTCGCGCCAATTGCTTCGTGGTGTCGAGCGCCATGGAGAGCGAGGGCAAGAGCACCGTCGCGCTCAACCTGTCGAAGTCGCTCGCCGCGATCGGCCAGCGCACGATCCTCATCGAGGCCGACATGCGCCGGCCCACCGCCGCCAACCTGCTCGGCATTCACCCAGAGACTCCCGGTCTTTCGAACCTGCTCGTCATGAACGGGTCGCTCGACTCCTACCTAATCGACGTCTACGGCAACGGCAGCCTGGAGGTCCTCCCGAGCGGCACGCTGCCGCCCAACCCGGCGGACCTGCTGCGCTCGGGACGGATGTCCGAGGTGCTCGCCGCGGCCACCGAGTCCGCTGATGTCGTGATCATCGACCCGCCGCCGCTCCTGCCGGTCTCCGACACGCGCGTGATCCTCCAGTACGACGAGATCGACGGCGTGATCGTGGTGGGCCGCGTGGGCGTCACACGCCGCGACCGCGCTCAGGAGACACAGCGCGTGCTCGAGCAGAGCGGCCGCCGCGTGTACGGCCTCGTGATCGTCGGCGGTCCGCGCACCATGCGCAGCAGCTACTACGACACGCACACGCCCGCGCTCGCCCCGCCCACGAGCCCGTCGATCTCGCATCCGCCTGGCGACGGCAACGGCTCACGGAGCCAGCGGCGCCGCCGGCGCGCCCGCACCTAGTTCTGCTAGTCAGTCACGAAGCGCCCGCGACCGGCCGCTATCCGGAAGCGGCGCCTCGGCAGGGCGATCGGCTCGAGGGCCCGCTGAGCGGCCAGACGGGCAGAGAGCACGCCGCCCATGCCGAACATCATCAGGTCGAGCTGCGCCCAGTAGAAGCTGTCGTAGAACAGCGTGACGACCGCAACGCCCATGATCCCGAGCGCCAGCGCAAGGTCGACCGGCGGCGCTGCACCTAAGCGGAGGGCGCGCCCGAGCACGCGTATCGCCACCCCGATCGGCACGAGCGCGATCAGGAGGCCGAGCAGCCCGAGGTCGATCGCCACGGACAGGTAGCCGTTGTCGACGGCCTGGAGGTCGGTCTCCGCTCCGATCTGCTCCGCGGCATAGCCGGGCCGCCCGGCGCCGAAAACGGGGCGCTGACGGATCTGGTTGTCGGCGTAGTGAAGGCTGAACTCGCGGTGCGTGACCGCCTCAGACTGGGTCACCTGCGAGTTGATCCGCTTCTCGACGATGTTGCGCAGCGAGCCGGTGGAGAGGATCACCGTCAGCGCAACGGCCAGGCCGAGGGTCACGTAGAACACGGCGCGCATGTCGCCGCGGCGCGCGAGCAGGATCACCACGTACAGGACCATCAGCATCGTGGCGAGCCACGAGCTGCGCGACTGGCTGAGGATGAGCATCGTGGCGGCCACCACGCCGGTCCCGAGGACGAGCAGACGGCTCCGCTTTGCCGCAAACAGGAGCGCCGCGGGGAGCATGGACACGACCAGCGCCCCATAGGTGATCCCGTGGCCGACGAACGAGCCGACGCGATCGCCCGGGTCCGCGGCAAACGCCAACGCGCCCTGCAGGCTCAGGAGCGCAAGTCCTGCGAAGCAGGCGGACACCCACGCCTTGCCGTCCGCAAAGCGGCGGGCACACAGGAACGTGATGCCTCCCATGAGGAAGCCGACGGTCCCGCTCTGCACCATCGCACCGATGCCGCCCACGCTGTTGTACACGAGCACGATGTAGCCGAGCGAGAGCACCGCGTAGAGCAGCACTATCCGGCTCGCGGGTCTGCGCCTGGCACCCGTGGCGAGCGACCACAACCAGGGGATGAGCACCGCGGCGATGATCGCGAGGCAGAGGTAGAGCTGCTTGAGGATCGGGGGCTCGGCGCTCGACCCCGTGAACGGGTACCACGGCGCCACCGACACGAACACGAGCGCCCACGGGAACGCCCGATCCCCGAGCGACGCCAGCGCCAGGACGCCGATCACCGCAAGGCAGAGAAGCAGCGTAATCGTGGGCTTGCGTGCCGCCAGTGCCCCCGCAATAGGACCGATCAGCAGGGCGCCGGCGAGCAGCGCGGCGCGGGACCCTAGACGCGCGGACATCGCCTGAAACAGGATAGAGATGGGCTTATGGCCGGCTCAGCGACTCTCAGCCCTGGCCTCTTCCATCGCCCGGCCCAATCTCCTGCTGACGTCAACCTGGCCCTCGCCGGGCGCAATCGGCGTCCCGCGACCCTGGATGGATGCGGGCATCAGCCGCATCAGCGCCCGCGCCGTGCGCCCCTCGACGAGCAGCGCGTCCGCCTGGCCGCGTAGCTGGCGCTCCGCCTCGAGCGCGCGGGCCAACAGGAGCGGGCCGAAGCGCGGGACGTGGCGAACGCGCACCGGGCCGTGGCCATCGCCGTCAGCCGCCACATCGGCGATCAGAGCGACGTCGATGCCCTCGTGCGCGGCCTCCGCGAGCCAGGCCCGTGCGCGATCGGCTGCGCGCCGCCCACTCGCCACCCCGACCACCACCGGCGTGCCCCACCCGGGTGGGCGCCCCGCCGCGAAGTGCCCGTTGGCGCCCACGTCCTCGGACCGGCGTTTGCGCGACCGCAGGATCCATACGTACGCATCGCTCAGGCAATCGAGCGCGATCCGGGCGAGCCCGCGGGCGCCGTCGCGCCAGCCGCCGTCCACCACCACGCGGAACGCGAACTTGGCGGCCGGTCTGACGGCGATGCCCACCACCAGGCTCGCGGCCGAGTCCGGTGGCGGCAGCACCGACGCCTCGAGCCGCGCGTAGTTGCGGATGTCGCGCAGCGCCTCTGGAACGGATCCCGCCAGCTCGTGCGACATCTCGTGCTCGAACGGCCAGACCGGGCCGGTGGGCCACAGACCCTCGTGCACGGTCCGCGACTCGTCGTGGCGGTAGGCGCCGCGGCGAAAGAGCCGGGTCCGGTAGTTCGGGTACTTCATCGAGGCCCGCAGCTCGGCACCCAGGAAGTGATGGAACTGCGGCAGCGCGCACATGTCGTAGCCGGCCGGAGGATCGTCGAGGAACAGCCGCATCTCGAGCTGGAGCTCGGGGAGGATGCGCTCGTCGGCGTCGATTTCGAGCACCCAGTCGGAGGTCGCGCGGTCGAGCGCCACGTTGCGCTGCGCGCCGAAGCCCGGCCACGGGTTCTCGACCACCCGTGCGCCCGCCGCGCGCGCGACCTCGATCGTACGGTCCGTGGAGCCGCTGTCCACCACCACGATCTCGTCGCAGAACGCCACCGACTCGAGGGCGCCGGGCAGGCGCTCCTCCTCGTCGCGCACGATCAGACAGGCTGAAACGGTGTCCGCCAAGACCGCGTGAGTATGACCTGCCCCTCTGGACGGATTCCTAAAGAGACTGGTCAGATCCGCCGAGACATGCCTAAATAGAGCAAGGCCCGCTGTCCCGGGTACGGCCCCGATGAGCCGAAACATGTCCACAGGACTCGTACACGACTATCTCCTCGTCATGCGCGGCGCCGAGCGCACGTTTGCCGCGATGACGGATTGCTGGCCGGGAGCGCCCATCTACACGCTGCTCTACGACGGCAAGGGCTGCGACGGGCGCTTCGACGACCGTGAGGTGCACACGTCCTACCTCCAGCGCCTCGGCCCGAACCAGCGCGGATTCCGCCGGCTCCTGCCGCTCTTCCCGCGCGCGGCTGAGCGCCTGCCGGTCCAGGATCACGGCGTCCTGATCTCGAGCAGCAGCGCGTTCGCCCACGGGGTCCGGCCGGCCGCGGGTGCGGTGCACGTCTGCTACTGCCACAGCCCGTTCCGCTACGTCTGGCACGAGGAGCAGCGCGCGCTGGACGAGGCGCCGCGGCCGCTGCGCCCGCTCGTCCGCGGCACGCTGCGCCGCGTGCGCAAGTGGGACGTCGAGGCCTCCTCGCGCGTTACCCACTTCATCGCCAACTCCCAGATCACGCAGGAGCGCATCGCGCGCTTCTGGGAGCGCGAGTCCGTGGTGATCCACCCGCCGGTGGACGTGGACCGCTTCTCGATCGGCGAGCCTGAGGACCACCTGCTCGTGGTGTGCGAGCTCGTGCGGCACAAGCGCGTTGACGCAGCGCTCGAGGGCGCGCGGCGCGCCGGCCGGCGCGTGAAGGTCGTGGGCAGCGGCCCGGAGCGAGAGCGGCTCGAGCGCCTCTACGGCGACCATGCCGACTTCCTCGGCCGCGTCGGCGACGAGGAGCTCACGCGCATCTACTCGAGCGCCGCGGCGGTTGTGGTGCCCAACGTCGAGGAGTTCGGGATCGCCGCCGTGGAGGCGATGGCGGCCGGGCGCCCGGTGGTGGGCATGGACGCCGGCGGCACGCGCGAGACCGTGGTCGACGGCGAGACCGGTGTGCTCGTGCCGCTCGGCGACGTGGACGCGCTCGCCGAGGCTCTCGGCCAGACCGACTTCCACAGCTTCTCGCCCGAGCAGATCCGCGCGCACGCGACGGGCTTCTCCAGGCAGACGTTCATGGCGCGCCTGTCAGCTCATGTGGAGGAGCTCACCGGCGTGAGCTCGCCCGTGGTCGAAACGGCGCAAGCCGCTTAGCGTCCGCGACTAGACAGTTGGCGTGACGCGGTAGGCGTCGAAGACCGACTCGATGTTGCGCAGGCGCTGCACGCACGACTTGAGCGCCTGCGTGTCCCCCACCTCGACCACGAACCGGTTCTTGACCATCGGGTGAACGACCGTGCAGCGCGCCTCGAGGATGTTGATCCCCGACTCCGCGAACGTGCGGGAGAGGTCCTCGAGCAGCCGGTGGCGGTCCCACGCGTCCACCTCGAGCTCGACGCGGAACGAGGTCGCGCCCGTGCCCTCCCACGACACCTTGGTGAAGCGCTCCGGGCTCTTCATCAGCGCGCGCGCGTTCGGGCAGTGCTCGTGGTGGATCGTGATGCCGCGACCGAGCGAGATGTAGCCGACGATCGGGTCGCCGGGCACGGGACGGCAGCACTTGGCGAGCCGCAGCGGCACGTCGTCGATCCCCTCTACCTTGATGCCGTAGCTCGATGAGGCGGCAGTTGGCTTGGGCTTCTCGCGCTTGGCGAGCAGCTCGTCGGCCGGGGTCTCCTGCTCCATTGCGGCCTCGCCCTGCTTGAGGCGCTGGATCAGCTTGTTGGTGACGACCTTGGCCGAGATCTTTGCCTGGCCGAGCGCGATGTAGAACTCGTCGCCCTTCTTGAAACCCATCTCGCGGATCACGTCGGCGAGGAGCGGCGAGCCGGCCATCTTCTGCGGGGGCAGTCCGGCGCGCTTGAGGTTCTCCTGGAGGATGTCGCGGCCGGAGCGCTCGGAGTCCTCGCGGCGCTCGCGCTTGAACCACGCGCGGATCTTCGACTGCGCGCGGGCGGTCTTGGCGAGCGAGAGCCAGTCGCGCGACGGGCCCCGCTCCTGCTTGGACGTGAGCACCTCGCAGATGTCGCCCGACTGCAGCTCGTAGTGCAGGGGCACGATCTTCCCGTTGACCTTGGCGCCCACGCAGCGGTGGCCCACGTCTGTGTGGACCGCGTACGCGAAGTCGAGCGGCGTGGCGCCGGCGGCGAGCGACTTGACCTCGCCCTTGGGCGTGAAGATGAAGACCTCGTCCTCGAAGAGGCCGACCTTGAGCCCCTCCACGAACTCCTGCGGGTCCTTGAGCTCGCGCTGCCAGTCGAGCAGGTGCTTGAGCCACTCGACCTTGTCGGTGGCGCCGGACGGCCCGGCGGCCTTGTCGTCGCCGCCCCTGTAGCTGCCGTCCTTGTAGATCCAGTGCGCCGCGATTCCGTACTCGGCGGTGTTGTGCATCTCGTGCGTGCGGATCTGGATCTCGAGCGGCCTGCCCTCCGGCCCGATGACCGTGGTGTGGAGGGCCTGGTACATGTTGAACTTGGGCATCGCCACGAAGTCCTTGAAGCGGCCGGGCAGCGGCTTCCACAGCGAGTGGATCACGCCGATGGCGCCGTAGCAGTCCTTGACCGAGTCCACGAGCACGCGCATGGCGGTGAGGTCGTAGATCTCGTTGAACTCGCGCCCCTTCTTCGTCATCTTCGAGTAGATCGAGTAGAAGTGCTTGGCGCGGCCTGAGATGTCGGCGCCTATGCCGACCGCCTCGAGCTCCTTCTGCAGGTACTGGCCGGCGCGCGCCACGTAGTTCTCGCGCTCCTCGCGCTGCTGGTTGACCAGCGCCTTGATCTCCTTGTACTTGCGCGGGTGGAGGGTGGCGAAGGCGAGGTCCTCGAGCTCCCACTTGATCGCGTGGATGCCGAGCCGGTGCGCCAGCGGCGCGAAGATCTCGAGCGTCTCCTTGGCCTTCTCCTGCTGCTTCTGCTTGGGCATCGGCCCGAGCGTGCGCATGTTGTGGAGACGGTCGGCGAGCTTGATGAGGATGACCCGCACGTCGGCGGACATCGCGACGATCATCTTGCGGTAGTTCTCGGCCTGGCGCTCGTCGCGGCTCTGGAAGGTGATGCCGGTGAGCTTGGTCACGCCGTCCACGAGCGTGGCGATCTCCTCGCCGAACTCGTCGCGCACCTCGTCGAGCGACGCGCTCGTGTCCTCCACCGTGTCGTGCAGCAGCGCGGCGCAGAGCGTCTCGGTGTCGAGCCGCATGCCGGCGCAGATCTTGGCCACGCCTACCGGGTGGATGATGAAGTCCTCGCCCGAGCGCCTGAGCTGGTCCGCGTGGCGCTTGCAGGCGAACACGAAGGCGCGCGTGACGGCCTCGCGGTCGATCTCGAGCGCGGCGTCCGCCGAGTGCTCCTCGATCACCGCCAGCAGGTCGCCGAGCAGGCCGCTCTCGAACTCCGTGACCTCGGCCGTGACCGTGGCGGGCTCGTGCGGTCCGGCGCGGTCCACCTGCTGGTGGTCGAAGTCGAGCGTCCCCCGTGCGCCATTCCCGGAGCGCTTGCTTTGCGCGCGCGGCTTTGCGGCCTTGCCGTCTCCGTCAGAGGCGGCTGGCTTGGGTGCCGCCTTGCGGCGCTGGGCGGCGCTCGGCTGAGCGGGCGTCTGGGCGGGGGTCTTGGACGACTTCGCCATCCATTCGAGTTTAGAGCGGGGAGCCCCCGACTCCGGTCACTAGATGCGGCGGCGGTCGCCCACGTGTACGCGAACCGGACGGGCGCAGCGCAAGGACACGCGGCCGGAGGAATGCATCCGGCGCCCGCACACGACACTCGCCGTCCGCAGGCCGCGCGGCATCACGAGCGCGGACAGGCGAGCCCGGCGCTCACCCAGCCTTGCGGCGAGCGTGGCGGCTGCGAACAGAGCCGCCGGAATGCCGGTGGTCCAGACCAGCAGGAGAGTGAGCCAAAGGGTCATTCTTGCCTGGCCTTTCGCTGGGTGGTGTACCAGCTAATCCCATGATGCGACACGGACATGACGGAACTCGGTTACTTCATTCCCGCTATCACGGGAAAAATCCTTTCCCTTGCAGGCCTTTAACCGGTCGTGCGCTCAGCGGTCGCGGAGCTCGACCAGGCCGCCCAGCACTCCCACATACGCCGTTCCGTCCGGCCCGAGCGTGACCGGCGCGTAGTTGTTGTTGAAGCCGAGGCCCTCCCCAGCGAGCCGTTTGAACACGGTCTTGCCGGTGCGGAAGTCGAGCGCGGTGAAGTACCAGCCGTCCTTTCCGTCCGTACGCGGCTCCTTCGTATACGTGTAGACGAGCCCGGCGCCCAGCGAGATCTTCGGCACCACCGAGGGCGCGCGCTCATCGCTGTGCCAGACGGTGTGGCAGCCGCTGAACCCCACGTCGACGCGTTCGAGCCCGGGCGCGGTGCTGGCACCGTTTTCGGTGGCGAGCGGGCTGCTGTAGCCGTAGTTGTTCTCGGCGATCAGCGAGTTGCCGGCGGCGTCCAGGGACTGATCCGTGTCGCTTTCGCCCTTCTTGAAGACGGGCTGCGTGCACACGGGCGCTCCGGTGGCACGGCGATACACCACCACGTCGATCGGGTCGGCGTTGTCGGTGATCGCCACGTACGGGCCGGTGATGGTCGGCGTGGTGCCGGAGCCCACCTCGGTCTGGCCTGGCTTCGAGGTGCCGTCGTTGGCGTAGGTGGAGCGCCAGCTGACCTCGGGCGTGCCGTCGCTTGCCACGTCGAAGCGGTACATGGCGGCGTCGGTGACCACGTAGACACCGCCGGTCTCGTCGGTGGCGAACGAGTTGCCGATCGACTCGCCGGTGTTCATCGAGCGCACAGCGCCCGTCGCCGGATCGACGTAGCCCACCACGCCCTTGGCCGAGACGAACCAGATCCGCCCCGCCCAGTCCGGCAGCGCCGACTCGATCTTGTCGCCAAGCGGCACGGCAGACGAGATGTCGTAGTCGCGATCGAGCGCGAAGCCGTTGCCGCTCTCCTTGACCACCCAGACGTGACCCGTGGTGGTGGGGATCACGGCGCGGCCCTGGTTGTCGAGGTAGAAGTAGCCGCCGCCCGAGAAGTCCGTGAACGGGCTGCCGCCGCTCGGGATCCGCGGAGGGAGCGGGAAGACGGCGAGCGTGTCGAGCGTGTGCGGGTCGAGCAGCTGGAGCTGCGGCCCGTCGAGGCCGACGCAGACGGTCACGATCCGGTCGTGGGCGTCGAACGCCGTGGAGGCGCACTCGCGGCCGAAGAACGTGGAGCTGCGCGAGGTGGCGTGCCCGAGCGGTCCCGATTGCTCGTACGCGTCGGTCATGTAGGCGTCGTCGTGAAGGTTGCTCCGGCCGTTCGGAGCCATGAACGGGTTCTGCGGAACCGTGGTGCCGTGGATCGGCCGCGGCTCGGCCGGGGCGCCGATGAACGCCGGCAGCGTGGACGCATCGGGTCCCTCGGGAATCGGCACGGCGGCATGCGCGGACCCGCCGACGGCAAGCGCCAGCGCAAGCGTGCATATCCCCTGTCCAAGCCTCCTGCCCATCCCCGCAGCCGCAATTTTGCCAACACGGAGCGGCCGCCGCGCCGGGTGTCAGCCTGCGCGCTAAGCCGCGCGGCGGACCGAGGGCATGGCGGTAGCCAAATACGCCCGCGCTTCCTCTAATTGCTGCTGTGAACGCTGGTAAGTAGGTGCGCTCTCGAGGTCAGCACGAACGCCTGGAACCAAGGCACAGCAGCAATCCGCATAAGTCGCCAGCCCGAGCTCCACGAGCACGCGCAACAGCCGCCCACACAGCGCCGCCGACCGCGGATACCGCCCATCCCCGCAGAGCACCGCACGCAGCTCGTCACCCGAAGCGCCACCGGCCTCCCGGAGCGCCCGGTACACGGCCGTCAGAGGCGGTCGCAGGTCGAGCTCGGCCTGCGCGAGCGCCAGCGCGAACGCCACCTCCGGCTCGCCCCAGGCGAGATGCGCGAAGCCGGCGCCGGGGAGCGCCGCCAGCAGCGCCTCGCCGGCCGCCCACGGCGGCGGGTCGAGCGCCACCACGTGCGCGAACGGCTCCGCCAGCTCCGGCTGCGACGCCAGCGCCGCCCAGGAAACGAGCGGCGTGCCGTGCGCACCGAGCACCTGCGACAAAGCCTCGCGCCGCCGCGCGACGTCGGCGCATACGACGAGCGTGGGGTCACCACTCGAGATCAGGTCCCCGGCCACGCCCGCGAACCCCTCGCAGCGGCGATCGCGAACCTCGCGCACGGCCGGTCCCGGCTCGGAAAGCGACTCGACGTCCTCGAGCCCAGTCCAGAAATCGCTCTCCCCCAGCACCTCACAGTCCCCGGCGTCCACGCGACACAGCGCGCGCAGCACCACGCGCGGCTCGACGACGCCGTTCCAGCGGTTGAGCTCGAGCCGCAATGCGACGTCGCGCGGCTCCTCGCCGCACTCCGCGATCCCGGCCACCGCCGTGCGGAACGCGACGCCCCGCGCGCGGATGCCGCTGCTCGAGAGCGTGAAGCGGCAGTGCTGCCCCTCCTCGCCCATCGAGCGTGCATCGCCCACGCGCGCCGCGGGCACGAGCAGCGTGGGCTCCGGGTTGCCCATGCCGAACGGCTCGAGGCGGGCGAGCTCCTCCGCCAGCCCGAGCCCGAGCGCCGTTCCGGGAACGACCGCGTCCACGCGCTCCTCCGGGATCAGGTCGCGAGGCGTCAGCGAGGACGCCGCGTGGCGCACGAACGCACGCCGCAGCGCGTCCACGTGGTCCGCCCGCACCTCGAAGCCAGCCGCGGCGCGATGACCGCCGAAGCGCGTCAAATGCTCCGAGCACGCCGCCAGCCCGGCGTGGAGGTCATATGGGGAGATGCTCCGTCCCGACCCCCGCCCTGACGAGCCGTCCAGCGCGATCAGCAGCGTGGGCCGGTGGTGGCGCTCGACGATCCGTGACGCCACGATCCCGATCACGCCCGGGTGCCAGCCCTCGCCCGCGAGCACGTACGCGGGCTCGCCGTCGTAGCGCGCGCGTTCGGTCTCGGCGGCGAACATGATCCGCGTCTCGGTGTCCTGGCGCTCGCGGTTGAGGAGGTCGAGCTCGTCGGCCACCTGTGCGGCCCGCTCGTCGTCCTCGGTGAGGAGCAGCTCGAGTCCCGCGTCGGCGCGCTGCAACCGGCCGGCCGCGTTGATCCGCGGAGCCAGCCGAAAGGCGAGCGCGCGAGCATTCACCTCCCCCGGATCGAGCGCCGCGACCTTCATGAGCGCGCGCAGTCCGGGCCGCCGCGTGCGCGACATCGCCTCGAGCCCCTCGCGCACGAGCCGCCGGTTCTCGCCGCGCAACGGCACCAGGTCCGCCACAGTGGCGAGCGCAACCATGTCGATGTCGTCCCGCGCCAGCGCCGGGTCCTGGCCAGCACTGGCGTAGAGCGCCTCGGCGAGCTTGTGCGCGACGCCCGCGGCGCACAGATCGGGGAACGGGTAGCCGCCGATCGCCGGATGGACGATGGGGCAGGACGGCAGCCGCTCGCCGGGCCGGTGGTGGTCGGTGACCACGACATCGAGCCCGAGCGCCAGCGCCTGGTCCACCTCGTCCGCCGCGGTGATCGCGCAGTCGACGGTGATGAGCAGCCCAGCGCCCTCGGCTGCCAAGCGCTCGACCGTGGCAGCGGACAGGCCGTAGCCGTCGTCCATCCGGCTGGGCAGGAACCACGACACCCGCGCGCCGAGCCGCCTCAGCGCTCGCACGAGCACGGCGGTGGACGCGACCCCGTCGACGTCATAGTCGCCGTGCACGACGATCGGCGAGCCGCGGCCCACGTGGTCCAGGATCCGCTCGCATGCCGCCCGCATGTCTCCGAGCAGGAACGGATCGTGCCGATCTGCGCCCTCGAGGAAGCGCCGGGCCTCCGCCGGCGTCTCGTACCCGCGCCGCACGAGGATCGACGCCACGGTGTGGCTCAGACCCAGCTCACGCGCCACGCGGCCGGCCGCCGCAACGGAATACGGGATGGAAGACCAGCGCGCGACCTCGGCGAGCATGCACGTGATTGTCGGCACGCATACGGACGGAACCTTGCGCGTTGGGGGCGAGTCGTGTTAGTCGTAGTAGTGGATTCGCGCCACATTGACTTCCCTACTGCTCGCTAACCCACTGGACCCGTCCCCCGACACGCTCCACGAGCGGGCGCAAGCCATGCGTCGCGGCCTGCTCATCGTGAACGCCGATGACTGGGGCGGCTATCCCGAGATGACCGACGCGACGCTCCGCTGCTTCGAGGCCGGCGCGATCAGCAGTACCACCGCAATGATGTACATGCAGGACTCGGACCGAGCGGCCGAGCTCGCGCTCTCCGCGGGCATTCCCACCGGCCTCCATCTGAACCTCACGCAGCCTTTCGAGGATCCAGCCACGCCGTCCGGCGTGCGAGAGCGGCAGAGGAAGCTCACCACGCGCTTCCGCAGGCGCCAGCTCCGGCGCTGGACCTACGACCCGTCCCTTCGCGGCCTGTTCGAGCGCGTGATCTTCGACCAGTTCGAACGCTTCCACGAGCTCTATGGGCGTGCGCCCGTCCACGTCGACGGCCACGAGCACGCCCATCTTGCCTTCAACGTGATCTTCTGCAGCGCGCTCGACAAGGGAACCGCGCTGCGTTGCGGCGGCACCGTGACCGGTAGCCCCGCGCGCCGGTTGCGCCAGTGGATCCTCAAGCGGCGCTTCCGGACCCCCGACCTGCTCCGGGGCTTTGAGAGCTTCTACCCGCGCTGGGACAGGCTGAGCGAGGAGCTGGCTGTCGCACACGAGCGCTCGCTGGAGGTCTCCACCCACCCAGGGTGGCCGGACAACTACGCCCGGCTGCTGTCGCCCCAGTGGATCGACGCCCTGTCGGAACACCGGCTCGGCTCATACGCCGAC
>Ga0070683_100002405_pt1 | contig 14861 bp, 12 predicted proteins | sample KBSC713LmetaG_FD_64662 | JGI IMG/M metagenome (GOLD analysis project Ga0070683, IMG submission 64662) | Corn rhizosphere microbial communities from Kellogg Biological Station, Michigan, USA - KBS C7.1-3L metaG | ecosystem: Host-associated > Plants > Roots > Rhizosphere ...
AACGACACCGATCGCGACTACTTCATGAGCGCCGAGGAGGCCAAGGAGTACAACCTCGTCGACCGCGTCATCGAACACCACTGAAGCGCCTCACTTCTCTCGCGCTCCTTTTCCTGGCTCTCGTTCCGGCCGCTCCGGCCTCGGCCCGAATTGCCTCCTCAAACGGCGGCCTCACCTATCTCGGCCACGTCTTCCCGGTTCAGGGCCCGCACGGCAGCCGCGGCCCGATCGGCGAATTCGGCGCCCCGCGCAGCGGCGGGCGCACCCACGAGGGCTTCGACATCCTCGCCGCCTGCGGCACCCCGCTGGTCGCGGTCCGCACCGGCAAGGTCCTGCGCCGCGGCTATGACCCGGTCCTCTACGGCAACTACCTGCTGATCCACGGCGCAGGCGAGGACCGCTCCTACTTCTACGCCCACATGCCCCGCCCGGCCCTGGTCCACCCGGGCGAGCGCGTCTACGCCGGCGAGCGAGTCGGCGCGGTGGGGGAGACCGGCAACGCGATCACGGTCGGCTGCCATCTGCACTTCGAGATCCACGTGCGCGGCGTGCCGGTCGATCCGGAGCCGGCGCTGCGGCGCTGGGATCGCTACAGCTGAGGAACCACGGCTGAGAAACCTGGCGCCACCAAGTTAAGAAACCTGGGCGTTTGAAGGTTGGCCCGAAGTCTGGTACGAAGGTAGGGAACTTACGGGTACGCCGCAAGTTGCAAAACGAGAGGAAGCCCGTGCCGGACAAGTTGCCCCCAGGGCCGGGCATGGTCGCGTCCGACGTTGCCGCGCACCAGACGGCTCGCATCCACCGGGCAATGATCGAAATCGTCGCTGACCAAGGCTACGAGGCGGTCAAGATCCGCGACCTCGTTCATCTGGCCGGTGTCTCCTCCGCCGCCTTCTACAAGAACTTCGCGGATAAAGAGGATTGCTTTCTGCGTACCTATGACCTCGCCACCCGCCGCGCCACCCGCCGCATCATCGCTTCCCAGGGCGGGGAGGGGGACTGGCGAAAGCGTCCGCGGCTGATCTTCGATGCCTTCATCCAGGAGCTGCAGGACGATCCCAAGGCTGGGTACTTCGCCCTGGTCGAGGCATATGCGATCGGTCCCGCTGCTCTCACGCAGGCGAGGAAAGCCGAGGCCACCTTCGAGGCGATGTTCGCCCAGAGCTTCTCCAGGGCGCCGGAAGGGATGGCCGTCCCGGCGATGGTTGTGGAGGGAATGATGGCGGGTGTCGCGACCATCGCCAGAACCCGTCTGCTGGCGGGCCACGGTGCCGAACTCCTAACCTCAGCGATGAGATGGAGGAGTGGATGCTTTCCTACCCGGGCGCCTCTGCCGATGAGCTCGCCTACCTCGACCTCCAGCTGGTCTGGAGGGACACCAGGCTCCAGCCCTTGATCTCACCCTCGAGTTCAGGTGAAGGTGAGGCCTGGCCGAGGACGGGTGACCGCGCCCTGCTCCTTGCCTCGGTTGCCGAGATTGCCACCGCCAACGGTTACAACACACTTACGGCCACGAACGTCAGCCGTGGTGCTGGACTTCCTCGAGCCATCTTCAAATCGCTCTTCAGCGACGCGGAAGAATGTTTTGTCGCGGCGATGGAGCAGCGCGCGGAGGAAGCAATTGCCCAGGCCGCGCGAGCCCAGGCCGCGGGCCGCACCTGGCCGGGCGGGATGTATAGGGCAATCAGCGCGCTCTGCGATCAGCTGATCGGCGACCCCCTGCTTACAAGTGTGTGCCTGGCCGAAACATTCGAGCCCGACTCCACCGGCTCGAGAAGTCGCGCCCGGCTGATCGGGGTCGTGGCCGAGCTACTCAATGACAGTGCACCGATATTGGAGCGACCCAGCGCCCTGTCGGCGGAGGCCTCAACCGGAGCCGTCTGGTCGCTGTTCCATCACCACCTGATCAGGGCACTCCCACTCTCCTCGCCCCAGATAGCCGCCACCCTTGCGTTCATGGCACTGGCGCCGGTAATCGGCGCCCCCGCAACGGTCGCAGCGATCGCCGCCGAGCAGAGCGAATAGCCCGGCTGCCGGCGTCCCGCTGGCAAATACCGCGAAATACCGATTTAGCACCGCAAAAGTTTCTCAACTATGACGGCAGATTTGGCCCTCTTTTCAGCCTGTAGAGCCAACTAGTACCTGGCAGGCCCGAGATAAGAGTTTTGAGTGCCTCCGTCCCTTGACCCTGGGCATCTCCGTGGGACGGTTCATGCGGGGCAGGAGAGCAAGTTCCTGCCTGACCAATGAAGCAATCCGTAACTCAATGTGAGAGGAACAAAGGGATGAAAGTTCGAAACTAGGACTCAAGGTGCTGGGCCTGTGCGCGCTCGCGATGGGCGTGATGGCCATCAGCACCGCTGGAGTGGCCCAGGCCGAAACCGGTGCTTGCTGGGGTTACATGAACGGCGCTGAATTAAAATGCTTCAACGCAAGTTTAGAGGCGAAACCTCTACTCGCTGTTGAGAGCAACACAGCCACGCTGTTAATTGCGAACACAAACCTCGAGATCTTATGTAAAACCGCCGCACTGGTCGAAGGCGGACAGCTCGGCCCCGAAGGCAGTGTCTTATTAGGCAAAGTCTTATTCGGTGGCTGCATCGGGCTATCGGTGACTCCTGAATTAAAACAACTGGTAAATTGCACGCCAACAGACCCGGTGGACGGTGCAGGCACTGTCATAACCGAAAAGCTAAAGGGTTAATTAGCTTACATAGCGGCGAGCCAACTGTGGTGTTCTCACCGGACGAAGGCGAAATCTTGGCCAAAATCCACCTGGGGACGAAATGCGCGGTAGCGGAAGAAATCATCGTCAAAGGTAAACTGGTCATACATGACTGTGGGGGCAAAGCGAGTGCCGAAGAACACAAGCTGACCCACTTAATCTCGGAACTCACTGCCTTACAGTTGATGGCAGTGGGCAAAAACAAGGCGACGATTGACGGGTCGGCAAACGTCACGCTTGAAGCCCCGCACTCCAGCTTGCTCTGGGCCAGTCACGCAGGCTGAGAAAGAGTCATTCCACCAAGTATGAGCAACAAGCACCACTCGCCCTAGGGCGATGAAGCAAGCGCCCCGGGCCGCGTGAGCGGCCCGGGGCGACCTAACGCCAGGGGAAGAGACGCAGAAAGGCAGGCCAGGGTTGCAAAAGGGAAGAGGGGGAACAAGAGGCAGGGCGCAGCGAGTGGCGGTTACCGTAGGGGCGGCACTGCTTGTGTTGGCCCTGCACGGTGGCATTGCCCTTGCGGCAGCGCCGACGCTCAGCAGTCCGACGGCCGTGGCGGTGACGGGAACCTCGGTGACGTTGAAAGGCTCGGTCAACCCAGGTGGGGCGGCGGAAACTAAATGGCGCTTCCTTTGGGGCACCTCTAGCTGCTCGGTAAAACCCAACCCTTGCAAACCGACCGGGAAAGGAACGCTTCCGGTGGGCAGCAGTCCGGTCGTAGTCGAAAAAGGCCTCACCGGCCTCACCCCCGGCACCATTTACCACTTCCTGCTGGAAGCAGAAAATATCGATGGCACGGTGAGCAGTGGCGACAGCGCTTTCGCCACGCCGGGCACGCCGGCCGAAGGCCTGCCTGACGGACGTGTCTATGAGCAGGCTTCGCCGGTCGGCAAGGACGCCGGTGACGCGGTGGGCCAGTTCGGCTTGACCAAAGCAGCCGCAGCGGGCAACGCTGTCAGCTTTGCCAGCACCTTCGGCCTGCCCGGCGGTAAGGGCGCCCAGGCGCTGCCTTCCTTCCTTGCCTTGCGCGGGGAAGGCGAAGCGGGTTGGGCGACCCAGGGGTTGCTGCCACCGCCAATCTTCGGCGAGCGCGCCCAGGTGCAGGGCTGGCTGCCGGACTTCTCCAAGACCTACTCCAGCGCCACCAAGCTCGGCACGGGGACGCAAGCGCTGGTCGAGCAGTCGACCGCGGGCGGACCTTCGGTGATCGTCTCCCCCTACATGGCGAATGCCGAATACTCCTTCGTTGGTGCCAGCGCCGATGCCTCGGTGGTTCTTTTCGAATCCGAAGCGCAACTGAGGACCAAAGAAACAGGCGGCAGCCTGATCGAAGCGGCGATCGCGGGCAGCTCGAACGTCTATGCCTGGGACCGCGCCACGGGCGAAGTCAGTCTGGCGGGAGTGCTGAACAGCGGCAAAGCGCCGCCCAATGGCACGGTCGCCGGCCCCTACGCCTGGTCGCGCGGGATCAAGGCCAACTCGCTCGGGGTTGGCGGCGCGAAATTCGGCTACTACCTGCAAGGCACCCACGCGCTCAGCGCCTCGGGCGACATCTACTTCACCGAGTTGGGGACGGGGCAGCTCTACCAGCGGCTCAACCCGACCCAGTCCCAGAGCGCGATGGCCGGGGAAACCTGCCTGAAACCCGACAAGGCCTGCACGATCCACGTCTCGGCTTCCCTGCGCGCCACGCCCGACCCCGCCGGCCCCCAGCCCGCCGCCTTTCAGGCCGCCAGCGCCGACGGCTCGGTCTCTTATTTCACTTCGCCGGAGAAGCTGACGAACGAATCGAACACCGGCCCCGAGCAGCCCGAAGCGGCGATCGGCACCGGCAGCGCCTCGACTAAAACGATCGAAAACGAAGCCCTGGTCAAGGTCCATGCGATCGGTGTTGTCACCGCGGGCTCCCATCTCTACTGGGCCGACCCGCGCAAAGGCACGATCGGGCGCTCTGGCCTTGACGGCGCCGGCCCCGACGGGGAATTCATCAACCCGGGCCCGGGTGAATGCGAAGTAGAAGTGGAAACCGGCGAAGAAGAATTCGAAGTTGAAAAAGTCGAGATCCCCAGCACCCCCCGCTACGTCACGATCGACGCGGCCGAAAAATACGTCTACTGGACCAACTCCGGCCTGAGCGATCCGATAACGGGCACGGCGGTCGACGGCGGCGGTACGATCGGGCGGGCAGAACTCGACGGCGCGGGAAATGTGGTTGCCGCCAGCGTCGAACCGGCCTTCATTTGCGGGGAAGTGGAACCGAACTCGGGCCCGCGCGAAGCTGCGGTGAGCAACCCGCAGGGGATTGCGGTCAATGCCGAACACATCTACTGGACCAACGCGGCAACTGGAGATGATCTCAACCGCTCGCTGGCACGGGCGGGGATCGACGGCGGCGAAGTGGAAGGCGACTTCTTCTCGCCGAAAAAACCAGACGGGTTCAACCCCACCAAGATTCCCTACGGAGTTGCGCTCGACGGCGGCCACGTCTACTTCGCCCTGGACACTCCTGCGGGGGACAACAGCTACATCGAACGTGTGACTCTGGATGGCACCGAACCGCTTAAATTCTATGGCTTCGGGGTCGGTAAAGCGGGGATCCGCGGCCTGGCGCTCGACGCCACCTATATCTACTGGTCAAACCAGGGCGAAGAGGCGATAGGGCGGGTGCCGCTGGCGGATCTGGAACTGGCGAGCTGTCCCCCCGTCAGCAGCTGCGAAACCGTGCTCAAACCGAAGGGCGACCTGAACGGCATCGCCCTCGATGGCACCCAGCTCTTCTGGTCGGTAAACGGGGAAGCGCCCACCAACCCGGGCAACGACCTCTACCGTTTCGAGGTCGGAGGGGGGGAGGAGGAACGCTTGAGGACCTGGCTTATGAACCGGCCGGCAACGGGGCCGAGGTGCAGGGCGTGCTGGGTGCCTCCGCGGATGGCTCGTACCTCTATTTCGCCGCCAACGCCGACCTCGACGGGGCCGGGCCGGCGGGCAAAGGCGATTGCCAGACGCCGAGGCCGCACGGCTCGACCGAGCAGACCACGGGCAGTTGCAGCGTCTATCTCTGGCACGAAGGGGAGACCACTTTCGTGGGGGGCGTGCAGGGCGCCGACGCGATCGACTGGGTGGGCACGCCGCGCGAAGTGTTCTCGGGCTTTGCCCCGAAGGGCGCCTTCGTCTCCGGGGACGGGCAGACGCTGATCTTCCGCTCTCGGGAAAAGCTCACCACCTATGAAAACGCAGGCGTACCCGAGCTCTATCGCTTCCGGGTCGGCGACCCATCGCTGCGCTGCGTGAGCTGTCAGCCAACTGGAGAAGCGGCGGGCAAAGGCCCCTCGCTGGGCTCGATCCGCTTCCCCGGCACGCTCTCGCCGTTGTTGGAATTCATGACGATGCTCGAATCGCGCAACCTCTCGGCCGACGGCAACCGCTTCTTCTTCGAGACCGCGGAAGCGCTGGTGCCCGCCGACACCAACGGACAGGCGAGCTGCCTTGGCGAAGGCGCCCTGCTCACCCCCGCCTGCCAGGACGTCTATGAGTGGGAGGCTCCGGGCAGCGGCAACTGCGCCGTTTCGGGCCCCGGCTACAGGCCCCTGGACGAAGGCTGCCTCTACCTGCTCTCGAGCGGCAAAAGCGAATTCGGCTCCTACTTTGCCGACGCCTCGGAAAACGGCTCAGATGTCTTCTTCTTCACCCGCCAGAGCCTGGTAGGGCAAGACAAAGACGAACTGCAAGACGTCTATGACGCCCGCGTCGGCGGCGGCATCGCCGCCCAGAATCGGGTGCCGGCGCCGCCGTGTGAAAGCAGCGATTCCTGCCACGGTCCCTATGCCGGCGCCCCGGCGGAATCCTCGCCCGCCACTTCCGGCTTTGTCGGACCACAGAACCCCAAGCCCAAGCACAAAAAGCCGGCCGCGAAACATAAAAAGCACAAGGCCAAAAAGCAAAGGCAGCACAAGCAAAGGAAGCAGCACCAGCGAGCCAACGCCGAGCGGGGGGCGAGACGATGAGGCGCACTGCACGCACGACGACACTGCTGCTCGCAGCTCTGTTGGCCCTGGGTGCACTGGCGCCCGCCGGCGCCAGTGCGGCCAAGGCCGCCTGGGCGCTGCAGGTCACCACCCAGCCCAGCAACTTCACACCCGGGCGGGCCTCCGAATACGTGCTCTTGGCGACCAACGTCGGCGCAGCGCCGACGACTGGCACGAGCACGCTGGAAGTGACCCTGCCCAAAGCCTGGAAAATCGTCAGCTCCTTCGCGCAGATCAAGGACTCCGGCGCCACCGGCACCCCGGTCTGCACCTCGGCCACGCCGCTGCTCACCTGCGAAGTGAGCGAAGCCGTCGACCCCGGGCGGGGAATACTCGCCCAGGTCGGCGTCGAAGTGCCCGCGGGTGAAGACCCAGCCATGCTCGAGGCCAATGCGCTCGTCAAAGGCGGCGGTGCCGACGCCGAAGTCAAAGTCACGGTGCCGACCCCCGTGCAAGAAGAAGCGGTGCCCCCGGGGATCCTTCCCGGCTTCTTCGCGCCGCTCACGGGCAAGGATGGCGAACCCGCCACTCTGGCCGGCTCCCATCCCTACCAGCTGACCACCGCCTTCGGCTTCCCGACCCATGACCCCGGCAACGGGCTGACCAACGATGGGCACCCGCGGAACTTCTCGGTCGAGTTGCCGCGCGGCCTGATCGGCTCGCCTTCTGCCGTCCCGGTGCTCTGCACCGAGGCGCAGCTGACCCTCAAAGAATGCCCTGATGAATCCCAGGTCGGGACTGCCGCGGTGACCAGCATCATCTTGGAAGCCGGCCATCCCGAAATCTACAACTCCCCCATCTACATGATGGTGGCGCCGCCCGGCTCGGCGGCGGTGCTCGCTACCGACGTCGCCGGGATCGGCATCTTCGCTCACATCCTCGCAGGGGTGCGCTCTGACGGGGACTACGGCATCGAGGCCACCACCCACGACACGATCGCCTTCGGCCGGCAGCCCGTCTTCGACCTGCTCGCCCAGCTCTGGGGGACGCCCTCCGAAGCAGCGCACGACGGGGTCCGCGGCCACTGCTTGTCGGATTCGGATACCTGTCCGGTCAAACGCACGGAAGCGCCGCTTTTGACCTTGCCCACCGACTGCCAGGGTCAGCCACCGCGCTTCGGGCTTCTCGGCGACACCTGGGAGGAACCGAGCCCTCCCTTCGCGCCATATGAAGCCTCTTACGAGAGCGCTGACTTGACCGGGAATCCAGTCTCGTTGCAGGACTGCGGGGGACTTGAATTCGAGCCGTCGGTTGGGGTCCGCCCGACCACCGACCGCACCGACTCTCCGAGCGGCCTCGACGTCGAGATCGAACAGCCCCAGGGTACGCCCGAACGCACCAGCGCCCCGCTCCGTAACGTCGAACTGGCACTGCCCGCCGGCCTGGCGGTCAACCCCGCCCAGGCATCGGGCCTCGGTGCGTGTACGGAGGGACAGATCGGCTTTATGGGGGCGGACGACGAAGGAGCCCACTTCTCCAAGGAACCCCAGAGCTGCCCCGACGCTGCCAAGGTTGGCACGGTCGAAGTGACCTCGCCTCTGCTGGTTGCCAGAAACGCAGGCCAGGAAGTCGAAGTGGATCCCGAAACCAAAGAACCGGTACTCGAGCCGCTTAAAGGTTCGATCTACGTCGCCAACCCCTTCGCCAACCCCTTCGGCTCTCTGCTCGCTATTTACCTGGCGATCGAAGACGAAAAGACCGGCGTGATCTCAAAGCTCGCCGGGAAAGGCGTGCTGGATCCCCAGACGGGCCAGATCACCACCTACTTCGAAGAAAACCCCGAGCTGCCGCTGGCGACGATAAAGGCTCACATCATCGGAGGGGCCCGTGGGGCGCTTGTCACTCCTCCAGTTTGCGGCCCCCACACCACGAACACTCGGATGGTTCCTTGGAGCGCGCCCAAAGGCAACGACGCCACTCCCCAGAGCTCGTTCCAGTCCAGCGCGGCTCCCAGTGGCGGCCCCTGCCCGACCTCGGAGTCGCAGCTGCCCAACGTCCCCAGGCTGAGCGCCGGCACCGAATCTCCCGCGGCGGGCAAATACAGCCCGCTGCTCTTCAAGCTCTCGCGCGAAGACGGGACCCAGCGCCTGCAGAAAATCGAAGCGACCCTGCCCACTGGGCTGCTCGCCAAGCTGGCCGGGGTGGGGGAGTGCTCCGAGGATGGAATCGCCAAGGCGCACTCGCGCGAAGAGCCGCAACAGGGAGCCGCCGAGCAGGCAGACCCCAGTTGCCCCGCCTCCTCGCAAATAGGCGTCCTCAACGCCGCCGCCGGCGCTGGCCCCGACCCCTACTACACCCAAGGGCACGTCTACCTAGCCGGCCCCTACAAGGGCGCCCCGCTCAGCGTGGTGGCGATCGCCGCCGCGGTGGCCGGTCCCTTCGACCTCGGCACGGTGGTCAACCGCAGCGCCCTCTACCTGAATCCCGAAACCGGACAGGGCCGGATCGTCTCCGATCCCCTGCCTCAGGTCCTGCACGGGGTCCCGGTCGACCTACGCTCGGTCGCGGTGCGCGCCGATCGGCCGCAGTTCGCCCTCAACCCGACCTCCTGCGACGAAAAGTCCTTCGGCGGGCAGACGATCTCGGCCCTGGGCCAGGTCGCGCCGCTCTTTGCGCGCTTCCAGGCCGGCGGCTGCAAATCCCTCCCCTACAAGCCGAAGCTGAGCATTCACCTCAAGGGCCCGATCCACCGAGGCGGGCACCCCAGTCTCCGCGCCGTTTTCACCGCCAAGCCGGGAGAAGCCAACACCGCGGCGATCTCCTTTGCCTTCCCCAAATCTGAGTTCATCGACCAGTCCCACTTCCGCACGATCTGCACCCGCGTGCAGTTCGCCGCGAACCAGTGCCCGGCGGGCGCGATCTACGGCCACGTAACCGCTTACACGCCGCTGTTGGATTTCCCCCTCGCCGGCCCCGCCTACCTGCGCTCCTCCTCTCACAAGCTGCCCGACCTCGTCTTTGCCCTGCGCGGCCCCGCCTACCAACCGATCGCCTTCGATGCCGTCGGCCGGGTCGACTCGGTCAACGGGGGCCTGCGGGTGCGCTTTGAAACGGTCCCTGACGCTCCACTCTCGAAGGTCATCGTCACCGCCCAGGGCGCCAAGAAGGGGCTCTTTCAGAACTCGACCAACATTTGCAAGGGCAACCACCGCGCCACCCTCAAGCTGGAGGGCCAAAACGGCAAGGCCTCGGATTCCAACCCCAAACTCCTCGCCCAGTGCAAGGGCAAAAAGAAGGGCAAGGGCGCGAAATAAAAGCTTCATCGCAACTAGCAATCCAGTCCATCGAGCAACTCAACAGGAGCGACTAAATCATGCAAAAGCACAGAAGGAGAGTGGTGGGGACAGCGCTGCTTGTCGTCGCGCTCGTCGCGCTTGGCCTGACCGCAAGCGCCCAGGCCAAACTCGTAGGCAACTACACCAAATTCGTCCAATGCCCCTACAGTAACCCGGAAGTCAGGAAATGCCTCTACTCCACGACTAACTCCGGTGAAGTGGTGCTCGGCTCCAAGAAAGTGCCGATCGAAAAACCGGTCGTGCTGCAGGGCGGCACCCTAAAAGCGGTTGAAGGCACGGCTAAATTCGTCGCCGCCTCAAACGGCATAACCCTCTCCAAAGCCCCTCAGAACGTTCCCGGCGGGATCCTCGGCATCGTTCCCGAAGCTTCCTCGCCCCCCTTGGTCAAAGCCCTGATCAAATTCTTTCTCGAAAACAGCCTGACCGGGGTCAACTCAACCCTCGAACTGGCAAAGCCCGCGTCTGAAATCACCATCAACGAAACCAGCCTCGTGGGCGAAGAAGGCACGGCGCTGAAGTTGCCGGTCAAGGTCCACCTCGAAAACCCGTTCCTGGGCAAAAACTGTTTCGTCGGCTCTTCCACCACGCCAATCATCTGGAACCTGACCACGGGCGAAACCAATCCGCCTGTTCCCAACAAAAAAATCACAGGCAAAGCCGGCCAGCTCGAATTCCTCGAGGAAGGCAGCATTGCCGAAATCAAAGAAAACGTCCTGGTCGACAACGCTTGGTCGGCGCCGACCGCAAGTGGCTGCGGAGGGATCCTCTCCTTCCTCGTCACCCCGATCATCAACGCGCAACTCGGCAGCACCGCGGCCGGCCACAACACGGCGGTCCTGAATAACACACTCTTTACCGCCTCGGCCGCAGCTGTTCGCGAAAACAACGAACTTAACCCCTAAGGCGAGAACTGCGCAAGGAGATGATGAGACTATGAGAACGAAAGCAACAGCTATCGGCGCCACCCTGGTGGCCCTGGCGGTGCTTTGCGCAATGTTCGCCACCAGCGCGAGCGCGGCACCGGCGTGGAAGTTCGAAGGAAAATCGTTGGAAGGAACCGAAGTGGTCCTCGGAGGAGCCATCGAAAGCTCGATGACGATCCCGGGACTCACCACCAAATGTGAAGATTTCCTCTACAAACTGACGGTCGAAAACGCGTCGGGAACCGGCAAAGGGTCGCTTACCGAAATGCCCCTCTATAACTGCACGACCAACAGCAAAGTGTGCTCAGTGAGTACGATAGGTGCGGAAAAACTACCCTGGGCCTCGAAACTGACCACGGTAGAAACGATCCCCTACATCATCATCGAAGGGGTCAAAGTCTCCATCTACTACCTGGGCTCGAAATGCGTGCTTGATGAAACCCTGGTCACGGTGACCGGGTCTGCCGGCGGTTCGATCGACAACACGGCAGAAACCGCGACATTCAACGCAAGCACGTTGAGCGCTTCCAAAACGGAACTGAAAGCGCTCAGCCAAAAAATCGAATGGAACGGTCTCTTCCCGACCGAAGCGTTCCAGTGGCACAGAGAACAGGCGCTGAGCGTTTCATAGCGCCTTTCGCCAAGGCCGCGAGCGCCAGGACTTTCCTGGCGCTCGCGGCGGCGGGAGCTGTCCTCGCGGGATGCGGAGGGGGATCTCCCTCTCCTAGTTCTTTCAGCGGGGAGAGCGACACCACAGAATCCACCCACGCCGTTGCATCGAGGAGGGGGCGGACGACCGCTTCGACGGCGGAAAGGCCCGCAATTGGAAATAGAGATAAGAACGAAGGGTCGGGGAGCAACAGTACGAAAGGCTCGGACTCCGGTCCGGACGCGGGCCCAAACGCAGCCGGCGGCAAGCGAGGCGCGCACATCGTTCCGCCGAAAGGTCCGGTGGAGCAGGCGCCAAGCCCCGAGCAGGTGACCAACGCCACCATTGCGAGTATGAGCCTGCAAAGCCCCGCTGTCGTCGCCTCCTCAGGAAGTCCTGGCCGTCTCGCTAGTACTTACACCTGCGACGGTCATGACCAGTGGCCCACTCTGCATTGGGGTGGGGTGCCGGCGGGGACTACGGAACTCATTCTCTACCTCATGAACGTACAGCCTGTGAACGAAGACCTTTTCGTCGATTGGGCCGTGGCGGGACTGAAACCGAGCTCTGACGAAATAAAGGCGGGTGAGATGCCCAAGGGTGCGATCGTCGGAACCAACAGCTTCGGTAGAACCGGTTATTCAATCTGCCCCTCGGGGGCCGGTGAAATATACATGTTTGCACTGTATGCGCTGCCACGTAGCCTGTCTCCCACTAGGGGATTTGACGCGCGCAATCTGCGCCAAGAGATCCTCGATGTCTCAGGCAACGTCGGACTGCTTCCTGCTGTCTACGAACGTGGCTAAGCGTCAATGAACTTTCCCCAATCAAATTTACTAACCAACGAGCAATAAGAGGGAGATATGAGAACCCAAACGAGCAAGGGGATGGTCCTAATGGGCCTCCTAGTCACAGCGCTGGCCGTCTTCGGGCTTGCAGCAACGGCCCAGGCGAAACTGACTGGTAACTACACCAGATTTGCCCAGTTTCCCTACAAAAATACGGCAGTCAGGAAATGCCTTTACTCCACGACCAACTCCGGAGAAGTGGTGCTTGGTTCCAAGAAAGTTCCGATTGTCAACCCCGTGACTCTACAGGGCGGAAGCTTAAAATCAGTCGAAGGCGTTGCGCCATTCGAGGCCGCTTCAAACGGAATCACGCTTTCAAAAACACCTCAGCCGGTTCCCGGTGGTCTCGCCGGTCTGGTCAACTGCAAAGAAATCAAAGAACCGTTCCTGCGCTTCAGTTGCGAACTCACGTTTGAAAACGGCCTCACCGGCCTCAACTCAACGCTCGAACTATCAAAGCCGGCGTCAGAAATCAGCCTCAGCGAAACCAACCTCGTTGGGGAAGAAGGCACCGCGTTGAAGTTGCCGGTCAAGGTCCACCTGGAAAATCCGTTCCTAGGCAGTGGTTGTTACGTCGGGTCTTCCAGTTCGCCGATCATTTGGAACCTGACCACGGGCGAAACGAACCCGCCCGGACCCAACACAAAAATCAGTGGCAAAGCCGGCCAACTCGAATTCCTCGAAGAAGGCAGCATTGCCGAACTCAAAAACAACTCGCTGGTCGAAAACGCTTGGTCGGCACCTGGCGCCTCGGGCTGCGGCGGCTTCCTAGTCGAACTCATCCTCAACCCAATCATTAATTCCGCAGCCGGTCTACCAGCTGCCTCTGGCAAAAATACGGCCATTCTGAACAACACTATTTTCACTGCCTCAGCTGAAGCGGTACGCGAAAACAATGAACTAAACCCTTGATCAAGGGGAAATGACGGATTGAGGTGTTGGGACGAAAGTCCCAACACCTCAATGTGGTTGGGACCACGACTTGAGAAAATAAACAGGGAGGAGATCCACCATGAGGAAGGTCAATGCACTGGGGCGGATGAAGAGGCGCCTTAGCACCAATAGCCCCGGAATCACAGTTGGGGTGATCGCGATGCTGGTCGCGCTCACCGGAGTGGCGTTCGCGGGCACAGGCGCGCTTACGGGTAAGCAAAAGAAAGAAGTCAAGGCGCTGATTAAGAAGGAAGCTAAGCAAGGCCCCGCCGGGTCTGTCGGTGCTCCCGGTCCCAAGGGGGACCCCGGTCTTAAGGGGGACACGGGTGCCAAGGGCGACCCCGGCGGCCCAGGGGCCAGTGTCAACGTCACATCGGTCCCGACGGGCGATCAGGAGTGCGCTGAACTCGGTGGCGCGCTCGTGGAAAAAGAAGGAAGTGGTTCTCCGAAGGAAGTCTGCAATGGGGAAAAAGGATCTAACGGTGCTCCCGGGAGTCCCTGGACGGCTGGCGGCACCCTTCCGGCGGCTGGCATGTTGACGGGTTCATGGACGGTTAGTGGCAGTGGATTCGTCGACGTCCCACTAAGCTTTCCAATTCACTTGGCTGAAAGAATTCCGGCATCGAAGATCTATTATGGGGCCGGGGAAGAAGGAGAAACAGTGTTCCTAGAACACTGCGCTGAAGGGGCACTTGAACCCAAAGTACTAGCTGGAAACCCCGGAACACTTTGCATTTATTATTTCTTTGGCACCTCCACAGCGGCTACCTTTGAAGGAGTAACGCGCACCGGTAGCGAATTGAACCCGGGAACATCACTCGCGGGGGCATTTCTTAGCCTAAACATCACTACCCCTGGTGCCATGTATGGCACATACGCGGTTTCAGGGGAATGATCCGATGTAAGCTGGGTAAGCAATGCGTCGATCCACCAGTTTTACTAGGTCGGGTGTAGTCGCCGGGCCTGAGGTAGCAACAGCGTCTGGGTGGTTCTTCGGAACCGCTCAGGCGCCGACTTTAGGTCATCGACGTATGACCTCTTGATGGACGGCCACATAGGGAATAATCAACCCTCCGCGAATGACGATTGAAACGTTGAAAATCCTCCGCACAATGACCTTTGACCCAGGGGCCGAAGAGCATTTGAATTCCTTGAATCATGGGCAGTTGAGTAGCGATGGCAAACCGCGACTCCGGTTGGGACTGGCATGAACTATGTGGTCGTAATCGTTGGGCTCATCATTTGCTTTGCTCTCAAGGCCCTTCAGGCATTGATGATCGAAGAGATTCGTGGCCGGATTGAACGACACGCTTGCGCAAGCGTGGAGAGAGCTATTGCCTCTATGCCTCCACAGCTTCAAGCTCTGCGCGCCAACAAGTGGCGCGCAGAGTTCGCGACCCTGGAGTCAATGCCCCTGTCTGCCATTGCATTCGCGCGAAGACTTCAGCAAAGGGCTAGTCGA
>Ga0070683_100002410_pt1 | contig 14856 bp, 13 predicted proteins | sample KBSC713LmetaG_FD_64662 | JGI IMG/M metagenome (GOLD analysis project Ga0070683, IMG submission 64662) | Corn rhizosphere microbial communities from Kellogg Biological Station, Michigan, USA - KBS C7.1-3L metaG | ecosystem: Host-associated > Plants > Roots > Rhizosphere ...
TCGATCGCTCGCCACGGCGGTCGGCCCCGCCTTCGCGCTTCGCGCTTCGGCGGGCAAGGGCGCCGGGATCACCGCGTTCGTCGTCCGGCGCGCCGGCCGTGCGTCAGCGACCCTGCGGAGCGGCACGACGCGCACGGCCGGCGCCTCCGAGAACGGCGCCTGTCTCACCAGCCGGACCGCAGCCGCGGGAACGCGCCACAGGCTCGCCATCGTGACGACGGGTGCGACGCACACGACCGGCACGGCGACGGTGATCACCGCGAGCCACGGGCCCGCGGGATGTATCGCGCGGCGTCGTGGCGCGTCGTCGAGCAGCGTCTCGAGCCTCCGGCGCAGCGCCGACCCGCGGCTCGCCATGCCCGCGAACCCGGGACACTCGTCCACGCTCCACTCGGCGACTGCAATCAGGCAGCGCGCCAGCGCCGCGCGTTCGTGCGGCTCCGTGGCAGCCCGCTCGTCGCAGCACAACTCCATGGCCAGCCGCAGGCGTGCTGCGGCCACGAGATTGAGGGGCTGCCACCATCCCAGCGCGCGCACGGCGGCGACGACCGCCAGCCAGGCCGCGTCGCGGCGGACGACGTGCGCCGCTTCGTGCGCGAGGAGCGCGCGAAGCTCGTCGTGCGGCAGCTCGCGCAAGGCGCGGACCGGCACGCAGATTTCACGCGCCAACGCCACCGGCACGCGCAGCGTGCGGCTGCACGACAACGTCACGCGATCGGCGAGGGGACCGAGAATCTCCCGGAGGAGCGCCGGAGCGGGACCCCGCCGGATGACTCGCCGTCGTCCGACGTGGCGTCTGCCCAGGCGCCACGCGTGCCGCGCGCGCAGCGCCAGTAACGCGGTGATCGCCATGCACGCCGTGGCGAGCCAGAACACGCCGTCGCCGTCGAGCGCCGGCGCGATCGCGCCCCGCGGCGACAGGCGCACCACCGCGCCGGACGGCGCCGACCCGGCCGCCACGAAGACGGTGGACGTCACGACCCCGCCGACGAGCGCCAGCTTCCAGAACGCGTCGCGGCGCGCCGCGACGGCTCCCCAGCGCGTGCGTTCGGCGGCGAACGCCAGCGCCGTGAGCATCGCGCCATGCGCGGCATACGTCAGGAACCAGGTCGTCAGGACGCGTTCCATCAGCGGCGCGCCTTGTTGCGTACCAGACGCTGCAGATCGGCGACTTCCTCACGCGTCAGCTTGCGCGAGTCGAGCAACTGAGTGACGAAGGCCGTCACGTCGCCGTCGAACAGACTGCGCAGCAGCTCCCGCGTGACCGTCTCCCGCACCTCGGCCGGCGAGACGCGCGATCGATAGATGTACTGGCGGCCCTCGACGCGGTGACTGACCAGTCCGCGCTGTTCGAGGCGTACGAGCATCGTCGCCACCGTGGTCAGCGCAAGGCGCCGTCCCGTCATCGCGCGCTGGACGTCGGTCACCGACGCCTCGTCGCGCGACCACAGCACTTGCATGACGGCCAGTTGCAGCGCCGTCAAGCGAGGCGGCGCCGCGGTCCTTCGTGGCATGCCTGAATACTACACCCGTAGGAGACGGAACCTCCGCCATCGTCGACGGCTGCACCCAGCCCTCGGGCAGGAGACGGCTACCCTGCCAGACGCCGTCCCTAGGTCGGCGGCGCGCCGACTCCACTATCGTGCGGCATCGTGGTCCCTCCTAGACGTAATCGAACACGGCCATGAACCCGAAGTCCATGTGCAACTGCTGATGGCAGTGGAACAGCGTCAGGCCCGGATTGTCGGCGACCACATCGATCTCCATCTCCTGGTACCCGTCGAGCATGACGACGTCCTTCATCACGCCGGATGTCGGTGTGCCGGCTACCTTGGTGAGCTCGAACGTATGCCGGTGAAGGTGAATCGGATGGATGTCGTCGCTCGCGTTGCGCATGCGGAGGCGGTAGCGGCGGCCGCGCTGGAGTCGGGCGATGGGCGCGTCATCCATCGTGAATGATTTGCCGTTGATCGTCCACAGATTGAACCCGTCCGCGGCGGCGTTGTTCTTGGCGAAGGTCAGCTCGATTGTCTCGTCGGGCGTCGCAGCCGCGGTGGTGGCGCCGAACCGGGTGTAATCCCAGTGTGAGCGAGGGGGCGGCGTCCAGACAGGCTTGCCCTTGTGGCCTGCGTATTCCACCGTCATGCCCATCCCGTGTTGCCGGTCATCGTCGGCGGTGTCGCCGAGGACCCAGACGCCAGGGTGCCGCATCTCGACGAGCGCGGAGACGCGCTCGCCCGTGCCGATCCACAGTACGGGCACCGTCGATGGCGTCGGGACGGGATTGCCGTCGAGCGCGACCACCTGAAAGGTGTGGCCCGGCAGCGCGAGGCTGCGGATTTCCGTCGCGCTGCCATTGAGCACGTGCAGCAGGACACGCTCCCCGAACTTGGCGCGTAACGGCTCGCCGTGGCCCAGCATGCGGCCGTTGATGGAGAACAGCTCGTAGCCGACTTCATATCCATGTGGCTGTCCTGAGGCGAGCGAGGCCTTCATGGCGCTCTCACCGGTGTCCTCGAGTGATTTGACCTTCGGCACCGCCGGCAGGAAATTCATCGGCATGTCGCCGCCGCGGCTCAGCGTCGGCCCGAACTCTTTGAGGACCAGGAATACTTCGCGATCGTAGCGACCCGGATTGTCCTTCGGCTCGATGTAGACCGGGCCGACCTGGCCGCTGTACTGGCCAGCCGCCATGTTCGCCCCCGCGCGATTGTGCGTGTGGTAGAAACGGAATCCGCTCGGTTGGGGAGTGAACGTAATGCGCCGATGCCCGTGCGCCGGAATGAATGGGGTGCGCTCTTCGGCGGCACCGTCGACATCACTCGATATCCGCTGACCGTGCCAGTGCAGCTGCTCTGGCGTGTCGGTGTCGTTGAAGAGATCGATCGTGACCTCGCGTCCCTCTTTGAAACGGAGCAGCGGTCCGGGAAACTGGCCGTCATAGGTCGTGATGCCGATGATCTTCTTTGGAGCCAGCTCGATCGCCGCGCTGTGGATCCGCAGCGCGTAGTCCGCCGGCGGTACCGTGCGGGTGGGCTGTTCCGCCCGGACGCCGTTGCCCGCGCCGCGGGCCTGCCGCGGCAACAGCGCCCCACCCGTCGCGACGACTGCGGCCTTGAGAAAGTCACGCCGAGATTCAGACATCGTTCGTCCGCCTTGTCGCCGGTTTCCGCGGACGGTTGCGTCGCGCGCGCGGCGCATCCATTATTGCGTTGGTAGACCGGTGCCCGTCAGAAGTGCCGGCGCGTCCCAGGCGGATCAGGAAATACTGCTGAGCCGGGTTCCGGTTTCCACCGACGTCACAACATTCGTCCGCGATTCGTCTTGATCGGTGGAGGCGAAAGACATGAAACCGCGAATCAGTCTCATGAACGTCAATCCGGGCATCATCCAGGCAATGCTCGGCCTCGAAAAGCAGGTCAGCAAGGCCGGACTCGACAGCACGCTGCTCGACCTCGTCCGCATGCGCGCGTCTCAAATCAACGGTTGCGCCTATTGCCTGGACATGCACAGCAAGGATGCACGCGCCGCCGGCGAAACCGAACAACGGCTCTACGGCCTCGACGCGTGGCGCGAGACGCCATACTATTCGGCGCGGGAGCGCGCCGCCCTCGAATGGACTGAAGCGCTCACGCTCGTCACCGAAGGGCACGTGCCAGACGAGGTCTACGAGCGCGTGCGCGAGCAGTTCTCGGAAGACGACATCGCGCACTTGAGCCTGGCCATCGTCGCGATCAATGGCTGGAACCGGCTCAACGTCGCCGCGCGCACGATACCCGGCGGCTACGTGCCCGGCAGCCTGGCGACGCAGGCGACCAGCTGATGGCTGTTGGAAGCCTGTTCGTATGACACCCGCGGCTCAGCGCTCATCTGAACTCGAACGCGAGCAGGTGCGCGCCATCCGCCGCCGTCTTTGACATGATTGACTGGGAGCTGATGTCATGCCGGGAAGGGATCGCCCCGGTCCATCAGAGCCATGCCGATGTCGGACGTGATGCCGGTGACTGCATCGAGACTGCTGATTGCTTCAAGCCGCCTGCCGCTGACGGTCCGCGTCAGCGGCGAGCAGGTGCGGCTCGTGCACGCCGGCGGCGGTCTGGCGACCGGGCTGCGGCGGTGGCAGGAAGAGTCCCGCGGCGTGTGGATTGGCTGGCCGGGAGACGTCAGTCATCTGACGGCCGAACAGCGCGCCTCGCTCGACGCCAGGCTCGCCCGGCGGCACCTCGTCCCGGTATTTCTGACGCCCGATCAGTTCGATCGCTATGACGATCGCTTCGCCAGCGGCGTGCTCTCGCGGGTCTTTGATCGCCAGATCGATCGCGTGCCGCCGGATGCCGGCGGATGGGACGCCTACAGGCAGGTGAATCAACGATTCGCCGACACGATCGTCGCCGCCTATACACCCGGCGATGTGATCTGGATCCACGATTACCAACTGCTGCTGGCGCCGGCGTGAATCCCTCCGACGTCCAGGGAATCGCCGCGGCGAGCCGCACGCTCGCCGAGGAGGTCGCCGCCTTGACGCGCGCGCCCCGGCTGATTCTGCTGCTCGACTATGACGGCACCCTGGTTCCGATCGCGTCGTCACCAGAACTCGCGGCGCCTGACGACGAGCTGCTGCTGCTCCTGGGCGATCTGGCTCGCAGGCCGGGCACCGCGCTGCACATCGTCAGCGGCCGGCCACGCGCCACGCTCGAGGAGTGGTTTGGCGGCCTCCCGATCGGACTGTGGGCGGAGCACGGCTTCTGGCAGCGGACCGCGCGCGGCGATTGGACGGCGGCGGCCGACCTGCCGCCGGACTGGCTCAGGCAGCTCCGGCCGATGCTGGACCAGTTCACGCGCGCCACGCCGGGGTCGTTTGTGGAAGAAAAAGCCGCGGCGGTGGCGTGGCACTACCGCCTGGCGGATGCCAAGCTCGGGCGCAGGCAGGCCCATGAGTTGCGCATGCTGCTCGGCGACGCACTCAGCAACCAGCCGTTCGAAGTGCTGGACGGCAAGAAAGTCATCGAGATCCGTCTGCGTGGTGTGAACAAATCGCGCGCGGCTGCCGCGGTCGGCGATGCGGCGGGACCGCTGCCGGCCATCCTCGCCATCGGCGACGATCAGACCGACGACGATCTGTTCGCCGCATTGCCCCGTACCGCCGTGACGATCGCGGTCGGCGAGCTGCGCGGACGCGCGCGGTTTCACATCGCCAGTCCTCAGGACGTCCGTCTGCTGCTGCGTGCGCTACTGACGCCGTAGCGCAGGCCCGCCACTCCGGTACGCGGGCCGCGCCTCCGGTATCCCGGAAGCGGAGACCCTCCGACAGGACCGAGCGGCCCCGAATCCCGCGTAATCCTCGCCTCTGCCGGCGCGCAGGCGGCGGCACGTTTTCTGCGATTGCGCGTCCCCTCGACGGCGGACTTCCGAGCGCACAGGCTCGGCCGCGCCGGGAGGCGCTCACACCTCGCGCCTGGCCGAAGACAGTCCGATCGGCATGAGGAGCCATATGTCAAACGCTGCCAACTCGAACGATTGGACCAAGCCTGCCGCGAAGGCGATTCCGAAGGAAGGCTACTTCGCGCTCGAACAGGGGCGCTACGGCCCGACCTATCCGCGCACGCCGGCGTGTCACGGCTTCACCATCATCGCCAAGATCAAGCCGGGCACCGAGACCGACATCCGCGCCTACGGCAAGCGCATCGAGGACACCATCGCCGCGAGTCCGCACGCCCTCGCACCCTTACAACTTCATTACCTGCGATGGGTGCTCTTCGACATCGGCCCGGACACCTACTTCATGTACCAGGGCATTTTCGATACCGACTTCGACAAGTACACGGAAGACGCCATTCAGCTGTTCAAGGCGACCGGCGTCGATACGGTCTTCGAGAAGCTGGATGGGTTTCCCATGGACTGGAAGACGAACGCGCCAGCGTTCATCACGTTCGTGCGCGAGCACCAGTGTCCGAGTTTTCTCGAGTACGGCGAATACCCGTATGTGTCGGCGGCCGAGATCAAGAAGGCGCTCGCCATGAAGGACGCGTTCTCGTCGATGCTCGACCAGATGCAGTGATGACCCTGGAACTGAACGACATTCAGCATTTCCTGCTGACGCGGCCGCGCGCACTCGCGGCGCGATACGGGTTTCTCCGCTTCCGACAGCCGGATCACGGACGCGCCTGGCTGGCCGGGATCGTCGACCGCGTCGGTCGCGGCCGCGGGCTCGACTCCGGCGGCACGGTCGATTCGCGCTGGGTGACGGTGGCATTCACGTGGAACGGCCTGCGCGTCCTCGGCGTCGACGACGCGTCTCTGTCGACGTTCCCTGAAGAGTTTCGTCAGGGCATGACGGAGCGCGCCGCGATCCTCGGCGACACGGGAGCCAATCATCCCGATCGGTGGGTGGGAGGTCTGGCCAGTCCGGACCTTCACGCGCTGGTGATCCTCTTTGCCCGTGACGTTCCTGAACGGGAGCGCTGCGTTCAGGAGCACCAGCAGTACGCGGCGCAATTCCCGGGCGTGGAAGCGCTCTCGACCCTCGACCTGGAGGCCACGCCGCCGCTCGACTATGCCCACGATCACTTCGGCTACCGCGATCGGATGTCGCAGCCCGAGATCGAGGGCATGGGAGTCGAACCGACACCCGGCACCGGCGCGCCGCTCAAGCCCGGTGAGTTCTTCCTCGGGTACCCGGACGAGAACGGGGACATCGGACCGTTGCCGCAGCCCGAGATCCTGTCGCGCAACGGCAGCTTTCTCGCCTACCGCCGAATGGAAGAGCATGTCGGTGCCTTCCGCGACTTCCTGCGAGCGAACGCTGCAACGCCGGACGAGCAGGAGCTGATCGCCGCAAAGTTGATGGGCCGGTGGCGCAGCGGAGCACCGCTCGTGCTCGCGCCGACCAAGGACGACCCGCAGCTTGCCGCCGATCCGCAGCGGAACAACAACTTCGACTACGGAAAGATGGACCCGCATGGCTACGCGGTTCCCCTCGGCTCGCATATCCGCCGGATGAACCCGCGCGACACGGCGGTGAACATCAATCGCCGGCGCATCATTCGCCGCGGCGGTACCTACGGCCCGCCGCTTCCCGAAGGCGCCGCTGAAGACGGAGTCGAACGGGGCATTGCGGCGTTTGTCGGCTGCGCCAGCTTGATCCGTCAGTACGAGTTTGCGCAAAACGTGTGGGCGAACGATCCCAGGTTCCACGAGCTCGGCAACGAGCGGGATCCGTTCATCGGCACCCACGATTCGGGCGCTCCGTTTTCTCGCCAACGGCGCCGGGACGACATCCGAGTCGATCGCCTCGGTCCGACAAGGGGCATAGCGAACACCATGTCATTGACCGAACTGTTGATCAAGGGCGCATCGGTCGTGGCGTTCGTCGTGTCCAGCACGCTGTCGGTCGGCCTCGGACTGACCGTGCGGCAGATCCTCGAGCCGCTGAGCAACGGCCGACTCGTCGTGCTGTCGCTACTCGCGAATTTCGTACTGGCGCCCGCGATTGCGATCGGGCTGACCAGACTGCTCGGCCTCGAGGAGCCGCTCGGAATCGGGCTGCTGCTGGTTGGCCTCGCGGGCGGTGCTCCCTTCCTTCTCAAGCTTGCCGATCTGGCAAAAGCCGACATGCCATTCGCCGTGGGCCTGATGGTCGTGCTCATGGTGATCACGGTCGGCTACATGCCGATCGTGCTGCCGCTCCTCCTCCAGGGCGCGTCGGTGAATCCAGGCAGCATCGCCCGATCGCTCATTCTGCTCATGCTGATTCCACTCGCGCTGGGGCTCGCGCTGAGGGCGTGGCATCCGCCAGGCGCCGCTCGTGTCCGCGCATTTGTCGCGCCAGTCTCGAGCGTCAGCATGGTCTGTGTGGTGGTGCTGACGACCGCGGGGCACTTCGGCAGCATGCTGAGCATTCTCGGGTCGCTCGGCATCGTGTCGGCGGCCATCTTCGTCGTCATCTGCTGTGCGATCGGGTGGATGCTTGGCGGCCCGGCGACCGACACGCGAGGGGTGCTGTCGCTGGGCACGGCTCAACGCAATACCGCCGCGGCGCTGGTCGTCGCCGGCCAGAACTTCAGCGACGCGAAGGTGGTCGTGATGATTACCGTCGTCATGATTGTCTCGTTCGCCGTGCTGATGCCGCTGGCTGGCGCGCTGGCGAAGCGGCAGCAACCCCGTGACGTCGGCAGCGGCGCAGCGGCGACGCGGTGACTGGGCCGGTGCGTGGCGTCCGCATCACTCGCGGGTCATGGATGGCGATCGTGCTCAGCGTTGGCATGGCCCAGGCCGCCGACGCACAGATCAGGGGCGTGTATCCGACCGGTATGAACGCCACGAATGCCGGAGCGACGCCCGCATCGGGATTCACCTACTCGAACCTGTTCATCTTCAACGCTCGTGACGAATCGAAGGGCACGCATGGCGAGGTGGTGGCCACCGGATCGAACGCGGTGATGATCGACCTGAACACGTTCGTCTGGGTCAGCCGGGGCACATGGCTCGGCGGCGCGAGGCTCTCGGCCACGGCGTCACCGCTGGTGTCGAACAACTCCCTCGCCTCCGACGCGGCGGGGCAGCTGAGTGCGGGCGGAGGATTCGGCGATTTCTTCGTTCAGCCATTCATCCTCGGATGGCAAAAGGACCGAATCGCCTTCCGCGCCGCGTATGGCGAGCTCGCCCCGACCGGCCGGTTCAATGCCGGGGCTGCCGACAACGTCGGGTCCGGCTACTGGACACACGCGCCGTCCGTCGCTGCGACGGTGTATCTCGGCACGGACAAGGCGACGACGCTCTCCGCGTTTCACATGTACGAGTTCCACACGGTGCAGCAGGGCACGGACATTCACCCCGGTCAGAACGCCGACCTCGACTACTCGGTCGCGCGACTGATCCCCGTCAATGAAGACACGCGACTGCAGCTGGGCGTGGTCGGCTACGGACAATGGCAGACCACCGACAAGGCCGGGCCGACGATCAGCGCGGCGCAGGGCAGCGCCCACTACGCGGTGAATGCGTTGGGGTTCGCCACCAACGTCTCGCTGCCGGCGCGCAAGGTCAACCTGGGCCTGAAGTACTTCAAAGAGTTCTCGAATCGATCGACCTACCAAGGCTACACGCTGCAGATCTCGGGAGCCGTGACCTTCTAGCTGACTGCGCGTTACGGAGACTGCCATGACCGAAGCCAAGATCTACGTCCCGACAACTGACGCCAGGACACCGGCACGGACCTATAACCAGATTCATCAGCCGCGCAGATTCACGGCAGGACGACGTCGCGTCAGCATCTATGTGTGCTGGAGCTTCCCCGGCGAGGCGAACCGCGACATCCGGGATCTCGACAACCGCTTTTCGACGATGACCGAAGTGCGCCGTGTCGAATGGCCATTCTGGGAGACACCGGAATGGTCGGATCCGACGATGTTTCAGCAGGGGATCGCCGGCGCGCTCGAGCTCTTCTTTCGAGCGTGGATGCCGTTCCAGGCACTCGTCGGCGAGGTCACCGGTCACAGCGTGCCTGTCTTTCAGCGCGTCGACCAGGCCGGCTATCGACTGCCGCTCGACGAGCGGGTGCTGGCAGACGCCGATACGCTTTTCGTCTTCGGACTCGATCACCTCCTCACGGAGCAAGAAGCCTCCGTCGATGAAATCGAGGCGGTCCGCCAGTGGTTGACCCGAGAAGGCACCTGTCTCGTGCTCGGTCCGCACCATGACGTCGGCATCTCGATGGACATGAAGGAACGCGCCATGGAATACGCGCACCATGGCGACGGGCTCGTGCCGCGGCAGCAGCGATTTGGCAAGTACACGCGCTCGCTCATGGCCGGACTCGGTGTGCCGGTCGAGAACCGCTATGGCCTTCGTCCCGGCGTCGTCGCGGGGACGTCACGCATCGCGCCGTTGACCGCGTATCGCGACCTGGACACACGCGGATGGCTGCAGGGGGTGACGAATTTCAGCTTCCATAAGCACCTGCCGCACTATGCCGTGACCACCGACGACAGCTCGGCGGTCAAGGTCCTCGGCACCCAACCGATCGACATGTCGAAGCCGCATCCGTTTACAGAAGCCGGCAACCGCGAATTCAACTCGTTCGTGTGGATGCCACCGAAAGACACCCGCGCCGGCGAGGTCCTGCTCGCAGATTCCACCGTGTTCAGCACCCTGTTCGGCGCCGACGACAGCCTGAGGCAGTTCTGGAAGAATCTCGCAACCGCTCGCTGATCGTTGTGGAGGGACCGTGCCCAGCGCCTTGCCCGCCGAGCTCCAGACCTTGATTGACGCCCACATCGAGGGCTTCAACACCCAGGACCGCGAGCTGTTTCTCGGCGTGTTCGGGGACACCGCGATCATCATCGACGGCATCGCGCCGTATCGATGGTTGAATCCCGACGCGCCCGCCAACTGGCTCAGCGACGTCGAGAAATGGCGTCAGGATCTCGGCGTGACCCACGAGCACCTGTCCTACGAGATGGGTTTCTGGAATATGGAAGGCCCGTCGGCATACGCCGTCATCGCAGGAACGCTCACCGTCACGATCAAGGGGCAGTCGGTCGTTCGCACCGGCACCCTTGCCTACACGTTCCACCAACGCGACGGCGCCTGGACGATCGAGTCGCAGGCGTGGGGCCGCACGTCGTGACGATGGGGAAGGCGTGGGCGACCGCCGAGGGCACGGGTGGCTATCTCGACTTCGTCGCGCGTGCTCGCCGGGCGGAGCGTCCGGCAGGTGAAAGGGCGCCGGCCCCGTCGCCGCGAACGGCGGAGCCGACTGCATCCGCGCACTCGCACGCCATCCGGTGCAGCTGCGTTCGGTTGCGAATGATCATCACGCCGCGCTCGTAGTCGATGACGCCGAGCCGACGCAGCGTCGCGGCCGCCTGGCTGATGGCCGTCCGTGGACCGCCGACCATTTCGGCGACGAATTCGTGCGTGAGCTCGAATCGATCGCTGTGCGCTCGCTCCGACGTCAGGAACAGCCAGCGGGACAGCCGCTGGACGGCGGTATGGAAGCGGTTGCAGATCGCCGACTGCGCCAGCTGGAGAATCATCGACTGGGCGTGCAGCATCAGCAAGCCGTGCAGGGCCGTGCAGGAGAAGACGTGCTGTTTCGCCACCGCGCTGGGCAGGCGATAGGCCAGCCCGGGGAGCTGCACGATCAACCCGAACGGCATCGATCGGACGCCCAGTACGTCGGCGATGCCGGCGACCCCTTCGTTGCCGACAAACGCGATTGGTGCGCAAGCTGGCCGAGAGAATCGATGGCGTGGACCTTTCGCGCCGCTCCGTTGGGCAGCTCATTCGACTGCCGGTTGCCCAAGCTCGGCTGTTGATCGCCGAACAATGGGCCGAGCCCGTGGATGCCACTCCTCCGCGACAAATGCACCTGACACCCAGGGAGCCTTCCACAGGTTGCCCGCGGCCGGCCGCGGAACTCCGGTCGAGCGCCGCGGATCGCGCCTATCGGACGAAGAGCTGAGGCGCGAGCGCGCCGGTATTCGACCCGGCTACTGAACAACCGTGAATGAACTGGTGCCGCTTGAGGTGTCGGGTCTCAATGTCCTGGCCAAGCGGAACTGTAGTGCCATACGTCACGATCACATCGCCATATTGAGCCGGCCGCCACGGATGGGTCGGCGCACATTGTGCAATTCCCACACGGTACGACCCGGCGACGTGGCCTCAGGCCATTCGTCGCCACATGGAGGGAACGGCAGGTATGGTCGCAGAGGGAGAGGGCAAGGGGGCAACGCTGCCCGGTCGCCTGTCGACGGGCATTCAGGGTCTTGACGAGATCCTGGGTGGCGGGCTGCCGCAGGGACAGCTCTACCTCGTCGAAGGCGAATCGGGCGCCGGCAAAACCACGCTCGGTCTTCAGTTCTTGATGGCAGGTCAGCGTCGCGGAGAACGGACGCTGTGGATCACGTTGTCGGAGACCGAGCGGCAACTTCTGCAGACGGCGCAGTCTCACGGGTGGTCCCTCGACGGCATCGAGGTGTGCAACCCCATCGCTCCGGACGGCGTTCGCCAAGGGGATGACAAGTACTCGTTCTTTTCGCCCGCCGACGTCGAACTGGAACAGATCCGCCAGGCCATCGTGGCGGCCACCGAACGCGTCCGGCCCGCCCGCGTGGTCTTCGATCCCTTTTCGGACATTCGCCACCTGGCGCGCGAAGTCCTCCACTATCGCCGACAGGTGTTGAGCCTCCGCGAGTTCTTCAACGAGCACGGCTGCACGGTGCTCTTGATGCAGGAGCTGACGCGAGGCGCGGTCGGCGACCTGCAGGCGGAGGCACTGGTGCACGGCTACTTGACGCTTTACCAGGACGCGCCCGAGTACGGCGGGCAGCGCCGTCGCGTCCGCGTGCACAAGATGCGCGGCATGGTGTTCCGTGATGGATTCCACGATTTTTCGATCCAGACCGGCGGCATCGAGGTCTATCCCCGCCTGATCGCGGCCCAGCACGTCGAGCAACACACGGAAGAAAACATGGCGAGCGACGTCGTCCAGCTCGACGCGTTGCTGGGCGGCGGCGTGAACCGCGGATCGAGCATGCTGATCATGGGGGCCGCCGGCGTCGGCAAGAGCACGCTGGCGACGCAGTACGCGGTCGCCGGTGCCCGTCGCGGCGAAAAAGCGATCGCCTTCATTTTCGATGAAACGGTGTGGACCTACCGGACCCGCGCTGAAAAGCTCGGGTTCCCGATCGCCGCACTCGTCGCCGACGGAACCCTCACCCTGCGGCAGATCGACACGGCTGAAGTGTCCGCCGGGCAGTTCACCAACATGGTGATGCAGGCGGTGGACGGAGGCGCGCGCACGGTGGTGATCGACAGCCTGACCGGCTACCTGAGCACGATGCCGGAAGAACGCTTCCTTGTCGCTCACCTTCACGAGCTGCTGACCACCCTCAGCCAGAAACACGTCGTCACCATTCTGACGCTGGCCCAGCACGGCCTTCTCGGACAACACGTCGCCGCGCCGATCGACGTCAGCTACCTGTCCGATACCGTCCTGCTCATTCGCTACTTCGAGGCGTTCGGCCGGATCCGGCGCGCGATCTCGGTGGTCAAGAAGCGGATTGGCCCGCACGAGAGCGCGGTGCGCGAGATGCGCATCGACGCCGGCGGCGTCACCATCGGTGAGCCGCTCACCAACGTGCAAGGCGTGCTCAGCGGCGTTCCGCAATTCTCCGGCGACGCGAGCCAGCTCGGGACCCGGAAATAGGACATGGACGACCGGGTTCTGGTCTGGGCACCGGCACGTGACGGGCGGTTCACGTGTGGTTTCCTGACCGAGATCGGCTTCTCGTGCATCAACTGTGAAGCATGGGAGGACTTCCGGACCGAGCTGAATCGTGGTGTCGGCGCCGTCGTCCTTGCCGGCGAGTTCCTGTCGGCGTCGGTCCTGGCGAACCTGCAGGCCATCATGGAGGCCCAGCCGCCATGGTCCGATCTGCCGGTCATCGTCGTGGCCAGCACGGACGGGCTGGTGGCGTCCGCCGATCCATTTGGGATGCTGGGCAACGTCTCCGTCCTCCAGCGTCCAGTCTCGCTCGATACGCTCCGTTCGAGCGTCGGCGCGGCGCTTCGTGCACGCAGACGTCAGTACCAGGTCCGAGACCTGCTGCAGCAGCGCGACGAGGCGGACACACGGAAGGACGAGTTCCTCGCGATGCTCGCCCATGAACTGCGTAACCCGCTGGCGCCGCTCCGAACGGCGCTCGAGCTGCTCAAGCTCGAGCCATCACCGCAGGTGGTCGGCCGCGCCAAAGCGACGATGGAGCGGCAGGTGGCGAACTTGACGAGGCTGGTCGACGATCTGCTGGACGTATCTCGCGTCACCCGTGGAAAGATCGCGCTCAAACGGACCGTCATCGACGCCCGGCAACGGGTGAGCGATGCCGTGAGCGCCGCTCAGCCCAGCGCCAGCCGGAAGAACCTTCGGCTCGAGCTGCAGTTGCCCGACCAGCCGGTGATCGTCGACGCCGATCCCGTGCGCCTCGAACAGATGCTCGGCAATCTCATCGGCAACGCGATGAAGTTCACGCTGCCCGGCGGCCATATCCGTGTGTCGTTGGAGACGGAGTGCGAATGGGCCGTGATGCGCGTGCGGGACAGTGGTGTCGGCATTCCCACGGATCACCTCGACAAGGTCTTCGAGTTGTTCGGGCAGGCCTCGGCGTCGCTCGATCGCAGCCAGGGAGGTCTGGGCATCGGTCTCACGGTGGTGCGCTTGATCGCCGAATTGCATGGAGGACGCGCCCGGGTGTTCAGCGACGGCATCGGGCAGGGCACGGAAGCGGTGGTGCACCTGCCTCTGCGCGCGGCGCCGGCCCTGCCGGAAGGGTCCCCGCCCTCCGAGGTCCCTCGCGCGACATCGACCAAACGGGTGCTCGTGATCGACGACAACGTCGACGTCGCCGAGATGCTGGCCGCGTACCTGCGCCAAATCGGCTACGAAGTCATCCAGGCGCACGACGGGCCGTCCGGCCTTGACGCCGCGCTGCAGCACCAGCCGGAAGTGATCGTGTGCGACCTCGGTCTGCCGGGCCTGGACGGCTACGAGATCGCGCGGACCGTGCGTCAGGTGCCTCGCCTGCGATCGTCGCTGCTGGTGGCGGTGTCCGGGTACGGTGAGTCGGCCGACCGCGAAAAGTCGCGCATCGCCGGCTTTTCTCATCACCTGACGAAACCAGCCGACCCCATGGAGCTCGCCGACTTGATCGCGAACGGCCACCATCGCAGTGAACCCCGGCGTCCGGACGAGTCAGGGAGCTGACGCCGCGTCACGACGAGGAGCCGGCGCCGGTGGACGTACGGAAGATCAACGCGGTGTAGTATGCCTCAGGCTCCCCGTGTGAATCGGCCAAC
>Ga0070683_100002411_pt1 | contig 14855 bp, 12 predicted proteins | sample KBSC713LmetaG_FD_64662 | JGI IMG/M metagenome (GOLD analysis project Ga0070683, IMG submission 64662) | Corn rhizosphere microbial communities from Kellogg Biological Station, Michigan, USA - KBS C7.1-3L metaG | ecosystem: Host-associated > Plants > Roots > Rhizosphere ...
GGCCTCCGGTGAAGATGCGCGGACACACGATCAAGGGGCTTTACCTCTGTCTGGCGGCGCTGGGCGCGCTCACTCTCGTGGGCTGCGGTTCGTCGGCGTCCCCGCCGGGCGGCTTCGGCGTCAACCTGACGATCGACATCGACGCGTCGGTACGCGCGCAGGTCACGGCCGTCGCGCTGCACGTCACCGGCGCCGAGAGCTACGACAAGACGCTGGACCTCGGCGCGTTCGCCGGCGGCGAGGCGCGCGTTCACTACGTTCCGGCCGTCTCGTCCGGCACGCTCACGTTCTCGGCTGACGGGCTGGGCGCCGGTCAGGTCGTCGTCGCCTCCGGCACCAGCGGCGCCGTCACCTTGATCGCGGGCCAGGCCGTCAGCGCGAGCATCACCATCTCCAAGTCCAGCCCGACGGGCACCGGCGGCGCGGGTGGCCATGGCGGCGCCGGCGGCGGAACGGGCGGCACGGGCGGTTCGGCCGGCGGCGGCGGAAGCATCGGCGGCGGCGGCGGTGTGGGTGGAACAGGCGGCACCGGCGGGATGGCCGGCACCGGCGGCGTGACGGGCACCGGCGGGATGGCCGGCACCGGCGGCGCGACCGGCACCGGCGGCATCGGCGGCGCGACGGGCGGTCGCGGCGGCGCGGGCGGCATTGGCGGTATCGGAGGCGCGGTCGGATCAGGCGGCGCCGGTGGTCGCGGCGGCGGCGGGGGAACCGGCGGAACCGGCGGCCTGCCCCCCGGCGTCTGGGACACCTCTGTCTGGGATCAGGCAGTCTGGCAATGAGCGAGGAGCGAACAGTGATGGCACGAACGAAGCGAAGTTACTGGCACTGGCTGGGCGTGGTCTGCGCGGTCCTCGTGCCCGCGATCGTCACGGCGGCGCTCACGTTGCCGAACACATTCGTCGCCGGCACGCCGATCAAAGCCGCCGACGTGAACGCCAACTTCCAGGCGATCGTCACGCACGACAACTCCCTCGACCTCATGTTCACGCAGTTGCAGGGGCAGGTGAACGGCATCCAGGCTTCGGTGCCGATCGGCTTCGCGCACTTCGGCGGCGCGACGGTCAGCTCGTTCGGCGGCACCGCGACCACCGCGGTCACCGTCAGCGGCACGGGCTATCCGTACACGGTCACGTTCACCGGGAGCTATCCGGCAGCCATCACGCCTGCGAAGGTGATCGTGCAAGCGACGGCCGAATCGGGCGCGTCCATGCTCGCGAACGCGCAGTGCACGGCGGCGACGGCCACCACCATCACACTCTCCGTCTGGGTCTGGAACCAGACCTCGGGCGGCGCCACGACGACGAACGGCGCGTTCGTGACGCTGTTCCTGGGCAAGTAGACCAGGCAAGTAAATCAGGTAAGTAAACCGCCCTTCCGAACTCTCGATTCTGTTTGCGCCGCGGGGCGCGGATCGGCATAGGCTCCGCGCATGAAACAGCGCTACGCCCTGCCCCTGCTGGTCGCCGTGTGTCTGGCGGCCGGCGCCCCTTCCCCCGCTGCCGCCCGCGACGCCTCGCTCGCGAAGGCGAAGTACCTCGACGCGAAGCTGCCGATCGACAAGCGCGTCGCCGATCTGCTGGCGCGCATGACCCTGGAAGAGAAGGTGGCGCAGCTCACCGCCTACTGGTTCCCGAAGAGCGGCGTGCTGGTCGACGATCAGCTGCGCCCCGCGCTGGCGAACGACAAGGCAAAGGCGCTGTTCGCGAACGGCCTGGGTGAGATCTCGCGGCCGTCGGAGAACGAGGACCGCAAGAAGAACCTCAACGCGCGCCAGGAAGCGGAGCTCGCGAACGCGCTCCAGAAGTACGCGCTCGAGAACACGCGCCTCGGCATCCCGCTGCTGAACCACGAGGAAGGCCTGCACGGCATGCAAGGCATCGGCGCGACCAGCTACCCGCAGCCGATCGCGCTCGCGGCCAGCTTCGACCCTTCGCTGGTCGAGGAGATCATGACGGCCGTCGCGAAGGAGACGCGCGCCCGCGGCGCGCAGCACACGCTGGCGCCGGTCGTCGACGTCATGCGCGATCCGCGCTGGGGCCGCGCCGAAGAAACCTATGGCGAGGACACGTACCTCGTCTCGCGCATGGGCGTCGCCGCCGTGCGCGGCCTGCAGGGCGCGCCGACCGCCGACGGGAAGATCGACGCGAACCACGTGATGGCGACGCTGAAGCACTTCGCCGTTCACGGTCAATCCGAGGCGGGCATGAACGCCGGCCCCGGCAACTATTCAGAGCGCGTGATTCGCGAGACGTTCTTCCCGCCGTTCGTAGCGGCGATCAAGGAAGCGAAGGCGCGCGCGATCATGCCGGCGTACGTCGAGATCGACGGCGTCCCGGCGCACGGGAACAAGCTGTACCTGCAGGACATCCTGCGCAAGGAGTGGGGCTTCAACGGCCTCATCGTCTCGGACTACTTCGCGATCGAGCAGCTGAACTCGCTGCACCACGTGGTCGACAGCGACGCGGCCGCCGCGAAGCTGGCGCTGGAGTCGGGCGTCGACCTCGAGCTGCCCGATCCGAAGCTATACCCGACGCTGGTCGCGCAGGTGAAGTCGAAGGCGATTCCGATCGCGACGATCGACAAGTCCGTCGCGCGCGTGCTGCGCGCGAAGTTCGAGCTGGGGCTGTTCGAGCAGCCCTACGTCGACGTCGAGCAGGCCGACAAGATCGCGGGCAACGCCGAACACACGGCGCTGGCGCGCAAGGCGGCGGAGCGATCGATCGTGCTGCTGAAGAACCAGGGCGGCCTGCTGCCGCTGGATCGCGCGAAGGTGAAGACGATCGCGGTCATCGGCCCCAACGCGGAGCCGTGCCGCCTGGGCGGCTACAGCGGCGTGCCCAAGCGATGCATCGGCGCCCTGCGCGGGATCAAGGACGCGGTCGGGACGGCGGTGAAGGTGATGTGGGCGCCCGGCTGCGGAATCACGCGCGGGTCCGACTGGTGGGCCGACAAGGTCGAGACGCCGACGTACGATGAGGATCGCAAGATGATCGACGACGCGGTCGCCGTCGCGAAGAAGGCGGACGTCGTCGTGCTGGCGCTGGGCGACAGCGAGCAGAGCTCGCGCGAGGCGTGGGCGCCGAACCACCTGGGCGACAGGCCCAGCCTGGATCTGCCGGGGCGGCAGGACGACCTGGCGCGAGCGGTGCTGGCGGTCGGCAAGCCGACCGTCGCGGTGCTGCAGAACGGCCGGCCGCCATCGATCAACCTGCTCGCGCAGCAGGCGGGCGCGATCCTCGAAGGCTTCTACCTGGGACAGGAAGGCGGCGCGGCCATCGCGGCGGCGCTGTTCGGCGAGGTAAACCCGGGCGGCAAGCTGCCGGTCAGCTTCGCGCGGTCGGCCGGCCACCTGCCGGTCTTCTACAACCACAAGCCGAGCGCGCGGCGCGGCTACCTGTTCGACGACGTGACGCCGCTGTACCCGTTCGGGCACGGCCTTTCGTACACGACGTTCAGCTACAAGAACCTGAAGGTCGCGCCGGCGCCGTCGAAGGACGATCCCGACGCGCAGTCGGTCAGCGTCGAGGTCACGAACGCGGGCCAGCGCGCGGGCGACGAGGTGGTGCAGGTGTACCTGCGCGACGTCGTCAGCTCGGTCACGCGCCCGGTGAAGGAGCTGAAGGGCTTCCAGCGCGTCACGCTGAAGCCGGGCGAGACCAAGGCACTCTCGTTCACACTGGGCCACGACGCGCTCGGCTTCTGGAAGACGACGAAGGACTTCGTCGTCGAGCCGGGCAAGTTCGACGTCACCGTCGGCGGCAGCTCGACGTCCGGGTTGACGGCGTCGTTCGAGCTGAAGGGACCGGCCAGCAAGAAGCCGGTCGTGGCGGCGAAGACGCCTGCCGCCCCCGCGAAGTAGCGTCGCTCGCGGAACACCGACCGAGGACGAGCTCGGTCGGGTCTAGACGGGAAATCTCGAGGTGAACCGCTCGGAGACGACCTTCCCGTCCTTGACCTCGTAGACGCAGATCTCGTCGAGGCGCAGCCGCCCGTGGCCTTTCAGGGTCACGTCCAGTTGCATGGTTAGGGCGAACGAGCTGCCGGCCACCAGCGGATCCGAGACGGCGACCGCGTGCACCTGCTCGATCATCGCCCCGAACTTGCGCCCCTTCTCGAGGATCGCATCCAGCCCCTTCGTCTCCTGCGCGAAGGTGGCGTTGCCGTACGGCTCGATGTTGATCGCATCGGCGGCATACAGCTCCCGCTGCGCGGTTTCAAAGTTTCCTGCGCGGCACAGGGCCACCAAGCGCTCGGCGATTTCCTTGGTCGTCATGATCCTCCGCTTCGATCAGTAGGGCGCTTCGATGCGATCAGCTGCATCATCTCCGGGTAGTGAAACGTCGCGCTCGTCGCGGGGTGGTGCTTCGCGCTCGCGATCATCGCCTTCGCTATCTGCTCCACGCTGATCGATTTGTACTTCGCCGGCGTGACGAACGAGAACAACGGCAGCGCCTTCTCGAGCAGCCACGGCGTGTGCTGAGAACCGATGATCATCGCGGGACGGAACACGCTGACGACCTCCGGCCCGCTCGAGCGCACGGCTTCTTCGGACTCACCCTTCACGCGGCGGTAGCGCGACATGCCTGCGCCACCCCCGCCGGTCGCCTTCGCAGTCGGGTCCGCGCCCACGGCGCTCATGAACGCGAGATGCCGGACCTTGCCCGAATCCCGCAGCGCCCGCGCGAACGCTTCGTTCAGCGCAACGTCCACCGCGCGATGTTCCTCGAGCGAGAGCGTCGCGGTACCGGCACCGACGCCGAGCACACTGAACCCTTCCAGATCGCCCGCGACCTCTCTCGCTGCGTCCAACGTTGCCGCGGCGAGGGGCTCGGCCTTCATGTCGGGAACGAGCTTCTCGACCAGTCTGCGGCCGGCGGCATGAGCCATCGTGACGGCCTCAGGCAAGGACCGGCGCGAGAGTGAGATGACGGCGTCGAAGCCATCATCGTGGAGCAACTCGCGGAGCAGCGCAGTTCCGACCGACCCAGAGCCGCCGAGGACGATCGCGGTGCGAGGCACGTGGAACCCGGCGGTCAGCGCGTCAGGACGGCGTAGAAGCCGGCCGTCATCGCGGCGACGAACACCACCGACACGAACATCATCATCGTCTTGAGCCGGTGAAGCCGGACAAGGCGCTCGCGCCTCGGATCGCGCTTGCTGTGACGGAGCCGGACGCGGCGGCGTTGGTTCGCGGGTTCCGCGTAGGACGCGAACCATTCTTCCGACTGCGCGTCGACCTGGCCGGTCTCGGTCGATGGTGGTTCCATGCGGGCCCTTCCCTAAGCGAGCGTGGAAAGTACCATGACCACGGAGCACGAAGGATAGCGACCCCCTGGCTAACCTGTTGGCGCTAGCCGGTAGATCGCGGTCATTGCTAGCGGTGGTCGTTCTCCTTGAGTTCGATCACCCAGGCACGGCGCTCAGCGATCTTGGCGTCGCGCATGACGAACACCTCGGCCATGGACATACGCATCTCTCCGCCAGTCGCGCGCTTCGCAGTGCCCGTGAGCTCCGCCATGACGACGTCGCCTTGCTCCACCATGCGCACAACCTTTAGTTCGGGAGGATCCACGAAAGCGGGCGCACCGTCGATTGCCCTGTCGTAGGCCTCCTTGCCGGTCAGCTGAAAGGCACCGAATACGGTCCACCGAATGTCGTCCGTCAGGCAAGACAGGATCTGCGCGTGATCGTTCCTGCGAAATCCGTCCAGGTACCTGTTGACCGTCTCGATGTTGCGCGACATGTCTGTTCGTCCCCTCGTTCGAGCCTGCACTGTTGTCTGCTTAAATTTTCTGAGGGCGAGCGGCCCGCGGCGCCGCCGCATCGGCGCATGCTAGCGGAACACGCGGCCGAGGACGATGTCGGTGGCGACGAAGGTCGCGGGATCCTGCGCCTCGCCGTACCAGCCGTAGGCGCGGGGGGCGCCGGATGCGTCGACGAGGAAGGCGATGGTCGCGGTGCCGAAACCGCCCTCGCCGCCGGGCGGGCGGGAGTCGGCGCCGTGGAGCTCGGTCGTGGCGTCGGCGATGCGGAGCAGCCAGACGCCGGCGAAGCGGGGGTGGCGCCAGGGCTTGCCGATCGCGAAGCCGACGTGGCCGGTGTTGGCGCGCTGCTTGAACATCTCGGGCTTCAGCCACGCGAAGACGTCGCCGGGCGCGAGCGCGGCGACGTCGGTCAGGCGCTGCCAGCCGTGGTCCGGACGGTCGGTGCGGGCGGTCGAGATCGTGCGGTGGAAGTCGCGCGCCAGCGGTTTGTCGACGCCGATCGCGCGGCGGGCGGCGGGGGCTGTGCGTTCGAGGATCCACGCCACCATGATGGAGCAGTCCCAGCGGTAGATGCCGCGGCGCGGGTCGACGGAGATGCGGTGCTGGTACTTCGTCGAGGTGAGGCCGTGTTCGATGGTCGCGAGCGCGGTGGCGACGGCGGAGGCGCGATCCGGAGGCGCGCTCGCGGATGCGGCGCTCGCGGCGAGGAGCGCTGCGAGTAGGAGGAGTGCGGGACGCGCGAGGGCCACCGAGATACAGACATCCGTCGGGCGGCGTGGGTTCCCGGACCCCTCACCCTAACCCTCTCCCCGCTTCGCGGGGAGAGGGGACCAGAGCCCTGGTGCGGGGCCTCCCTCTGTTCTTTCTCCCTCTCCCGCTTGCGGGAGAGGGTCGGGGTGAGGGCAAGCCGCTCTCGGGCGACGTCCGCTCAGATCAGCGCATGCGGCCGACGAGGGCCGTGATATTGGCGGCCTTGATCAGGTCGACGACGAAGCCGGCTTCGACGGCGGCGCCGGCGGGGTTGGTGTGGGTCGCGTCGGTGCCGAGGGCGTGGTACTGCTGCCAGCCCTTCGGGCCGAGTTGCGTCAGCCACTGCACGGTGCGCGCGGTCAGGTCGAGGACGGGGACGTTTTGTTCGGTCGCGACTTGCTTGATGATCGCGGGGAGGTCGGCGCCGGTGTTGTTCACGTGCTGCGTGGTCACCGTGTTGCCGCTGAAGGTCGCGCGCGCGACGGGCGTGATCAGGACCGGGAAGGCGCCCTTCGCCTTCACGCGCGTCACGTAGCTGGTCATGTTGTCGTGGAAGGTCGTCGCGGTCGTATCCTTGTCGTTGTGGCCGAACTGGATCAGCACGTAGTCGTTCGCCTTCAGGCGTGAGTTGATCGCGCCGAACAGCGAGCCGCTGCCTAGGAAGCTGCCCGAGCTCTCACCCGAGTCGGCGTAGTTGGCGACCGAGACCGGGTAATTGAAGTACGGCGGCAGCTGCTGGCCCCAGCCGCCGTATTCGGGATCGGTCTGGTCGCACACAGTCGAGTCGCCCGCGATGTAGACGACGAACGGGTTCGCGGCCGTGGCGTAGCCGATGCCGTTCAGCTGCGGCGGCGCGCCGGCGTTGCCGTGGAAATAGAGATCGAGGCCCGGCGTACCGGCTGGCACGTTCTGAATGGGCTCGCCCTCGGGCTGGCGCACGTTGACCGTGAACGTGAATCGCTGCGTGGCGCCGGCCGCCGTGACCGTCGCACCGAGCATCGCGCGCAGCGCCTCGGCCTGCACGATCGTGTTGCCAGCCGCAGTGCCGCCGAGGACAACGGTGACGTCGTAATTGCCGGGCTGACCGCCGAAGTGGCAGGCGATCGGATCCGTGCCCGTGCAGATCGCGCGCGTCGCCGGATCCGGATTCGGACCGACGGGCGCGCCGCCGGTGCCGCTGCCGCCGCCCGAGCCGGCAACGCCGCCGCCCGATGATCCTCCGCGGCCGCCACCGCCAGCAACCCCGCCACCGCTGCCGCCGCGCCCGGCGTTACCGCCGCCAGAGCCGGCGCCGCCGCCGCGTCCTCCCCCACCCGCGGTGCTGCCGCCAGTCCCTGCTGTCGCAGCGCCGCCGAATCCACCACGGCCGCCGGTTTGACCGCCGCCACCCGCGACGCCGCTGCTGCCACCCGTGCCCGTTGTTGATCCGCCGGCACCGGTCGAGCCGCTCGTCCCCGCCGCCGATCCGCCGGCCGTCCCCGCTGTTCCGGACGTCCCGGCGACGCCGTTCGTTCCCGCTGCGCCGCCGCCGTCGCCGCCGATACCGCCGCTGCTGGTACCGCCGCTGCCCGAGCCACCGGTTCCCGCCGGTGCGCCGCCGCTGGCGCCTGCGACGCCGGTCGTGTCGCCGCCGCCGGAGCTGCAACCAAGAGTCGCGGCGATCGCCGCACCGACGGCAAGGCCGCGCAAGCGAAGGCTGATGGTCATCGCTCGTTCATGTCGGGAGGCGGTCCGATCCATCATGAATTCGCGACGTCTCGACAACGCGGCCCCTCCCCGCTAGCCTCTATGTCCGCGCCACCCCCGCGATGTGTGGGCCCATGATCGGGACGGGCAGAGTGAAGGGGGTCAGGTCGACGGCGGCGAAGCCGGCCGCTTCGATGAGGTGGCCGGTGTCGCGGTCCGGACAGCAGCCGTCGGACAGCGCGCGCCACATCGGGCGCAGCGCGCGCTGCGCGAAGCGAAGGCCAGTCCCGTGCGGCGCAGCGACGTGCTCGACGAAGACGAAGCGGCCGCCCGGGCGCAGGACGCGGCGGATCTCGCGCAGCGCCGCCGACGGATCGTGCACCGAGCAGAGCACCAGCGTCGAGATGACGGCGTCGACCGACTGGTCGGGCACCGGAAGCGCCTCGGCGCTCGCGGCGCGGACCTTGACGTCGATGCCCAGGCGCTCGCCGCGCGCCCGCAGCCGATCATGGAAGAAGGGATTTGGCTCGATGCCGATCCAGCGCATGTACGGCCGCAGGAACGCGAGGTTGCCGCCGCCCCCCGGACCAATCTCGAGGACAGTGCCGGACAGCGGCGCCAGCAGCGTCCTCTTCTCTTCCGCGACCATCGCGTCGTAGCGACGATTGGGTCGGGACAGCGCCCACGCGGCCAGGCGCTTGTACCAGCGCGCGTTCCGCATCGGACCGAAGCCGTAGTCGATCGGCGGGCCCTGCTCGACCCGTGCGCGTTGTTCGATCTTTTCCATCGCCACCGTGGTCATCAGAAGCTGGCGTTGCAGCCGGCGTGCCGCCAGATCGGCGCGGCGGAATCCCGCGTTTCCATCCGCGACGGACAGCTGTCACGTGTCCGCGCGGACAGCTGTAACGCGCAGACCGTCCGCGAACAGTGTCCGCGCACGAAGCGCCGCAGTTTCGCGGTGATGCGCGCTGGCACGACTTTGGCTGAAGCGACCCCGCGGAGGCCGAGATGACCGCGAGGGTCCCGATTCGATCGAAGAGATGGACGCTGGTGGCGAGCGCGCTCGCGCTGCTCACCAGCGGAGCCGCGACGCCACGCGCGTCCGCGCAGACAGCACCCGAATCCGCCGCGCCCGCGACGGCGCTGACGCCGCCGCGCGTGACGAAGTTCGTCGACGCGAAGCGCCCGGAGTCGACGCCGCCTGAGGGCGCGGCCGTCGATCTCGAGCTGACCATCGCCGCTGACGGAAAGCTGACCGACGCGAAGGTGGTCGGCTCGGCCGGCGACGAGCTGGACGCGGCGGCGCTGGAAGCGGTGAAGCAGTTCACCTTCGAGCCGGCGCGCAAGGGCGACAAGCCGATCCCGGCGCGCATCCGCTATCGGTATACGTTCGAAGCCGCGGCCCCCGCCCCGGCCGAACCCGCCGACGGCGACGCCGCGGCGACGGCTCCGGCAGCGCCCGCGGCGACCCGCCCCGGCCGCCTGGAAGGCCGCGTCCTGTCGGGCGCCGGCGACCAGGCGATCCCCGGCGCCACCGTCACGCTGCTGTCCGACCAGGGCGCCCCGGTCGGGACGACGCTGGCCGCCGAGGACGGCGCGTTCGCGTTCGCCGACGTCGCGCCGGCGTCCTACCGCCTGCGCATCGAGGCCGACGGCTTCGTGCCCGTCGAGACGACCGAGACGGTGACCACCAACGAGGCCACGTCGATCACCTATCGCCTGAAGGCCGCGCGCAAGGCCGGCACCGAATACGAGTTCGGCGCCACCGCCAGCATCGCCGCCCCGCCCCGTGAGGTGGTGAAGCGGACGCTCGCGCCCGTCGAGCTGGTGAACACCGCCGGCACGCGCGGCGACCCGCTGCGCGTGATCGAGCTGTTGCCCGGCGTCGCGCGCCCGCCCGGCCTCGCCGGCTTCATCATCATCCGCGGCTCGTCGCCCTTCGACTCGCAGGCCTACTTCGAGAACGGCGAGGTCGACCGCATCTACCACTTCGGCGGCCTGACCAGCTTCGTCAACCCGCGCCTGCTCGACCACATCGATCTCTACCCCGGGAACTTCTCGGCCCGTTATGGCCGAAAGACGGGCGGCATCATCGACGTCGGCATCCGCGACCCGAAGACCGACGGCTTTCACGGGATGGCGGACGTCAACCTGATCGACGCGTCGTTCATCGCCGAAGGACCGGTCGGCAAGCGCGGGGCGTTCGCGATCGCCGCCAAGCGCAGCTACATCGACTTCTGGTTCAAGAACGTCATCCCGGAGGACGTCGTCGGCGTCACCGCCGCGCCCGTCTACTACGACTACCAGGCGGTCTACACGTACCGCCCCGAGAGCGGCGGCAAGATCCGGACGATGTTCCTCGGCTCGGGCGACGAGTTCCGCCTGAACCTGAAGCAGCCGGCCGACGGCGACCCGACGATCCGGGGAAACTTCGGCGCGAGCACCGCGTTCCGCCGCCTTCAGTCGACCTGGCAGCGCAGCATCGGCGCCCACGTCGAGCAGGACATCACCGCCGGCGTCGGGACGATCGATCAGTCGCTCGCCGCAGGCGACTCGCTGGGGTTCAGCTTCTCGGGCTACAGCGAGTTCGTTCGCGCCGAGTGGCGCGCCCAGCTCGGCTCGCACGTGAAGCTGATCGGCGGCTTCGACGGGACCGGCATCCAGGTGGACGTCACCTACGTCGGACCGTTGTTCCAGTCGACCGAAGGCAACCCCCGCTACTTCTCCGGCCCGCTCACGGGCCTGCCGACGGCGACCTTCAAGGGTTGGTACACGAGCTACCGTCCCGCCGGCTACCTCGAGGCGGTGATCCAGGCGGGCGAGCGCCTGTCGCTGGTGCCGGGCGTGCGCGTCGACTACTTCAGCGACATCGAGCAGGGCTCGGTCAACCCGCGCCTGACCGCCCGATTCAAGCTCGGACCCGAGACGACGCTGAAGGGCGGCGTCGGCCTGTTCTCGCAGCCGCCCGATTACGGTGAGACGGTGGCGCCGGTCGGCAACCCGAACCTGGGCCTCAGCCAGGCGCTGCACTACGGGCTGGGTGTCGAGCAGGCGTTCGGCCGCACCGGCAACATCAGCGTCGAAGGGTTCTACAAGCGCCTTTCCGGCCTCGAGGTCAACAGCGTCGGCCCCGACGGCAACCCGCTGCTCGTGAACGGCGGCAAGGGCCGCATCTACGGCGTCGAGCTGATGGCCAGGCTGAACCCGACCGGACGCGCGTTCGGCTTCGTGTCGTACACGCTGTCGCGCAGCGAGCGCAACGACCACGGCGCGGCCTGGCGCCTCTTCGACTACGACCAGACGCACATCCTCACGATGACGGGCGGCTTGCACGTCGGGCGCGGGTGGGAGCTCGGCAGCACGTTCCGACTCGTCAGCGGCAACCCGCGCACGCCGGTCGTCGGCAGCGTCTACGACGCGAACAGCGACTTCTACAACCCGATCTACGGCGCGGTGAACAGCGCGCGCGACCCGCTGTTCCACCAGCTCGCCGTCCGCGTCGAGAAGAAGTGGGCGTTCCGGGCGTGGGCGCTGGCCACGTACCTGGACGTGCAGAACGTCTACAACCATCGCAGCCAGGAAGGGCTGCAGTACAGCTACGACTATTCGCGAAGCAAGCCGGTGCAGGGGCTTCCGATCCTGCCCAGCCTCGGCCTGCGCGGGGAGTTCTAGGGAGACGCCATGAAAACGCACATGAAGAAACAGAGCATCGTCCCCATCACCATCGCCCTCGTGCTTGGCGCCATCCTGGCTGTCCTGGCCGCGGGGTGCAGCAACGACCTGCCGGTCGCGTCGCAGCTGGAACGGACGCGCGTGCTCGGCGCGCGCGTCGAGGTCGCGAGCGACCCGGGACGCGCGGAGGTCTCCCCGGGCGAGGCGGCGTCGGTCTCGTGGATCATCGCCGGACCCAGCGCGCCCGCGACGCTGGACTGGGCGTTCGCGCTGTGCACGACCGCCGGCGGCGACTGCAAGGACGCGCCGCAACCGATCGCGACCGGCAGCGGCGCGCCGGTGTCCGTGGCGTTCACGACGCCCGACGCCGCGACGCTGATCGATGGCCAGCTGCCGATGATGATCGGCGTCGTGTGCGCGGACGGAACGATCGGCTTCGATCCGAACACAACGCTCGGAACGTGCGGCGGGGCGGACGCCAGCGGCACGACGGTCCGCTTCGTCGTCCCGGTCACGCCCGCCGGAGAGACGCCCAACCACCATCCGGCGTTCGCCAACGACGTCATCGAATTCGCTGGCGCGACGTGGGACGCGGTGACGGCCGCGGCGGGCGACGCCTGCGACGCGACGACCGGCCTGCCCGTGGTCACCGCGACGCCCGACGGGCAGGACGCGATCAAGCAGGAGATCCGGTTCGTCAGCGACGGCGACGACCGCGAGACGTTCACGCCAGAAGGCAAGACCGTCGCGCAGCTCGAGGACCTGCAGATCTCGAACTTCACGACGGCCGGCAAATTCGAATCCTCCTACGCGGCAATTTTTGCGACCGACACGCGGCCCGACGCCGACGTGACCGTGAAGTGGGAACCTCCGGCCGCCAGCACTGTCCCTGCCGGCGGTGAAGTCGTCTCGTTCAACTGGGTCGTCCGCGACCTGCGCGGGGGGCTCGACGTCGCGAGCCGATCACTTTGTTTGATCAGGCCGTAACGGGTGCGCCATGAGCGTCATCTCCGATTCATGGGACGACACAGCTTACGGCTTTGGGTGGCCGCCGTTTCCCTGGCCATCTTCGGGACCGTCGGGGGCTGCGGTGGCGGATCAGGCACCGGAGGACACGGCGGAACCGTCGGACGAGGAGGAAGCGGTGGGATCAGCGGTAGCGGCGGTGGAGGAGGTCCTGGCGGCGGCGGTCCGGGCGGCGCTACGGGCGGCGGAGGCGCTGGCGGCGGCGGCGCCGAAGGAGGACGCGGCGGCAGCGGTCAATCGGACGGCAGCCTCGAAGGCGTCGTCGGCAGCGCGCCGATCATCGGCTTCACGGCGCCCCGCTCCGACTTCGGAGCGGTCATCGTCGCGAACGACGGCGACCGGATCTACGCGGTCGAATCGCGGCGCGACGTCGAAGCGGGCCCGCTCGGGATCCCCTGGCGGTCCCGCTTCCGGCTCGCGGCGTACGACGAGCAGGGGGCCGCGGCGTGGACGTTCGCCACGCCCCCCGACGACATCGTCTCGGATGTCGCCGTTCACCCGTCGGGGGACGTGACGGTCGCGGTCATTCATTACGCCCCCGAACGCCTGGCGTACGACCTGGTGCGCCTCGACCGCCAGGGCGCCGTGCTGGCGACGACGACGATGACCGAGCCGCAGACGACGCCAGCAACCGACTTCGCGCCGTCGGATCCGCGACCGCTGTTCGGCATGAAGGCGGACTACCCGGACGCGACCGTCGGCGGGTGGGTCCGACTGGCGCCCGACGGTGACGGCTTGGTCGTCGCGTTTCTCTCGCACCTCGATGTGCCGGCGGACAACCCGCTGAGCCTGCGGATCGCCATGGGGCTCGCGACGTTCGACTGGCGCGCCAATGCATACGCCGAGCGCTGGGCGCACGTCGTCGAGGGACCGCACACCGCACAACCCGCGGCCTGGACCTACGACGAGCTCCGGCAGGACGAGCAGGCGATCCGGCCGTTTCTGGCGCGCGACGCGACGACCGGCGACATCCTGGTCGCGCGCGCCTGGAACAGCACCCGCTGCAAGGCGAACGTCACCGTGTTCGCGGAGTTCGCGACGGGTGATTGCGTCACCGGATCGGTCGGAACGACCGAGAATCAGTGGCTGCCGCTGGCGGTGACGCGATATTCGGCGGCCGGGACGCGCATCGGCACGCGCGTGCTCGCGCCGGACGCGGACGCCGCCGAGCAGGTGGCGTTCGCCTTGGTCGCGCGTGACGGCAAGATCGCGACGGCGGGGTTCGTCGTCCGCGAGACCAGCGACGGAACCTTCCGGACGTATCCCGACCCGACCGGCTACGTCGACTACGACGGCTACATCGCGGTGTACGACGGCGACGGTCGCCCGCTCGCGCACCACGACTACAACATGGGCCGCGGCGACGTGCTCGCGTCGCTGCGCTGGCTGCCGAACGACATCGTCGCGGTCGGCTCGTCGGGATGGGATCGCTGGCAAGGCGGCAACAGCATCTCGCGCGGCGCCGATCCCCTGCTCGCCTGGCTGTCGCCCGACGGCACGCGCGCGGCATCGCGCACGATCGCGATGAGCGACGGCTCCCGCCACTTCAACCTCTTCGACGTCACCGTCACGGACCACGCGGTGATCGCGCACGGCTTCTCCGACGCCCCGCTGACCCACTCCGGCGACGGCGGCAACACCGCCGCCCGCACGTTCGGGCCGCTGCGCGTGCGCCTGGATCGCCCGAGCGAACTTCTGCTTGGTTACGAAAGGCAGCTCCGTGATCGCCTAGCAGCGCTCCGCTGAGCTGCGCAGCGGACCGTTTCCGCAGGTGGTCCGATGTCTTCACGATGATCGGCACCGGGGCATTTGAAAGGGTGCCGAATCAAGTTCGCTGCCACCTATGCCTGGCGAAAACTAACCATCGCCGAATCAAGGTCGCAGGGCGACGCCGCCGCGCTCGACCGACGAGAGAGCGCGCGGGCATGTTCCGTCGGACACCCCTCACCCCGA
>Ga0070683_100002413_pt1 | contig 14852 bp, 18 predicted proteins | sample KBSC713LmetaG_FD_64662 | JGI IMG/M metagenome (GOLD analysis project Ga0070683, IMG submission 64662) | Corn rhizosphere microbial communities from Kellogg Biological Station, Michigan, USA - KBS C7.1-3L metaG | ecosystem: Host-associated > Plants > Roots > Rhizosphere ...
ACGAGCCGCAGGTGCGAGTTGACCAGCTTAGCGGCGGCCTCGGTATCGCCATGCTCGCGCCAGCGCTTCGCGAGCATATATTCTTCCTCTGGGCTGAGGATCGGAAATTTCTTGATCTCCGCGAGATAGCGGTTGAGCCCGGCCTCCCCACCGGACGCGGGGAGCGAGACGATCCCTTTACTGTTTGCCATAGTTAGTCGTCTTTCTCCCTTTTTAGGGCGTTTTTGAGGCCCTAGCGGTTCAATTCCTATACACCAAGTGCGCGCTTCAGTTCCTGCATGTCAGGCGGCATGGGACTTGAGAACGACAGCCTGTGCTTCGTTACGGGATGCGTGAAACCAAGCTGCGCCGCGTGGAGCGCCTGGCGGTCAAACCCAATCTCTTTCAGCAGTTTGCCGTGCGTCTTTCCGGAACGGCCGTAAACCGGGTCGCCGAGCAGCGGATGGCCGATCGAGGCCATGTGCACGCGGACCTGGTGGGTGCGCCCGGTCTCGAGGCGGCATTCGACCAGCGCCGAGTCCCTCAGCACTTCGAGCCGCCTCCAATGGGTGACGGCGCGCTTGCCGCGCTTCCCCTCGACAATCGCGATCTTCTTGCGGTTGGCCGCCGAGCGGGCGAGCGGCGCGTCGACCTTGCCCTCGCTCGCCTTCGGAGCGCCGTTCACTAGGGCGAGATAGCGGCGATCGATCGAATGGGCGGCGAACTGCTTCGCGAGGCCCTCGTGCGCGGCGTCAGTCTTGGCGACGACCAGCAGGCCCGACGTGTCCTTGTCGATCCGGTGGACGATCCCCGGCCGCGCCACTCCGCCGATCCCCGAAAGATTGCCCGCGCAATGGTGCAGAAGCGCGTTGACCAAAGTCCCGTCGAGGTTGCCTGCGGCGGGATGGACCACCAGCCCCGCGGGCTTGTCGACAACGAGCAAATGCTCGTCCTCGAAGACGATGGTCAGCGGAATGTCCTGTGCCTCGTTATGCGCTGGCTTCGGCTCCGGAACCGCGACCCGCAGGGCCTCGCCTCCTTTGACCTTGAGCGAGGGGTCGCGGATCGGAGCACCTTCCGCCTCGACCGCACCGCTGCGGATCAGCGCCTTTAGCCGCTCGCGCGACATCGTCGGCACCGCGGCCGCGAGCGCACGGTCGAGCCGCCAGCCGGCATGGGCAGGCTCCAGGCGCACGTTGATCGTCTGAATTCCCCCCATCTTCATGGGAAATATGTGTTTCGTAACGGAGCCGTTCAATGGTGCGAGCTTGCGCCAGGTTAAACTCTGCCGCATTTGCCGGAGGGAATGGACGCGCTCGACCTCGCAAGCCTGCTTTGCTCGCGGCTTTGCCACGACCTCATGTCGCCCGTGGGCGCGCTCAATAACGGGATCGAGCTGCTCGCCGACGAGACCGATCCCGACATGCGCGAGAAATGCCTGGAGCTGCTCGGCGACAGCGCCCGCGCGACGGCCAACAAGCTGAAGTTCTTCCGGCTGGCCTTTGGCGCCGGCGGCGGCTTCGGCGAGGAGATCGACACGCGCGAAGCACAGGCCGCGCTCGACGGCCTGTTCGGCGCCGAGGGCAAGATCGAGCTCGGCTGGGTCGTTGAAGGCGAAAAGCTTCCCAAGGGCGCGGTCCGGCTGCTCCTCAACCTCGCGCTGCTCGCGGGCGATGCGCTGGTGCGCGGCGGCCGTCTCGACGTGGGCGCCGAGCGCGGCGACGGCGAGATCGAGCTCGCCGTGCGCGCCGAAGGACCGCGAATTCTCCTCGATCCGGTGCTTCGGGAGACGCTCACGAACGGCGGCAAGGACCCGATCGAGCCGCGGGCGGCCGGCGCATGGCTCGCACATAGCCTCGCCGCTGAAGGAGGCGGGTCGATCCGCTTGTCCGATCCATCGAGCGAGGTGCTGATGATCGGCGCCACACTCCGTTAGGCCGGCTCGCTTGTCGAGCACCGCTTTCTTTCATCCTGAAGCGCTGACGGAGCAGACCCGGTCCAACCCGATCGGGCCATATGAGAACCAGGCGCACCTGCGCTACCGCCCCGACATTGACGGACTCCGTGCGGTGGCGGTGCTTCCCGTCGTCTTCTATCACGCTGCGCTCGGCTTCAGCGGCGGTTTCGTCGGTGTCGACGTGTTCTTTGTCATATCCGGGTTTCTCATCACCAAGATCATCTACGACCTGGTGATTGCCGGAAAGTTTTCGTTCGTCGAGTTTTACGACCGCCGCGTTCGGCGGCTTTTCCCGGCTCTTTTCGTGATGTTCCTCCTGGTGACCGCCTGGTCGGTCATCCACCTGATTTCGCCGGATTTGCTGGCTTACGGCGCGTCGCTGGCGGCGGCGACTGCCTATCTCTCGAACGTCGATTTCTACCACGGCACCGGTTACTTCATCACGCAGGCGCGGACCCAGCCCCTGCTTCATACGTGGTCGCTTGCTGTCGAAGAGCAGTTTTACATCGTCGTTCCGTTCGTGCTGTTCGTTCTCGTCAGGTACGTGCCAAGACGCTTCCACGTGCCGGCGATTGTCGCGATTTCGGTCCTTTCATGGTGCCTGTGCGTGTGGGTGACGAGGATCGACACGAGCGCTGCCTTTTACCTCTTGCCAATGCGCGCATGGGAGCTTGGGCTCGGCGGCGTCCTGGCGATTTCTGCGCCCGCAATCCTCCGGCGCCGGCCGGTCGCCGAGGTGGTGTCGCTGGTCGGAATGGCGATGATCCTGTTCTCGATCTTCGACTTCTCAGGCGCAACGCCATTTCCCGGTTGGCATGCGACCATCCCGACCGTCGGCACTGCGGCGGTCCTCAGCACCGGCGGGCGATCGGGTGCAACCGTCGAGCGCGTGCTCTCGATGAAAATGTTCACCTTCATCGGTGAAATCTCCTATTCGCTCTATCTCTGGCATTGGCCGGTGATCGTCGCTTTCACCTATGCCGCTCCATCGCCGCCGACCCCAGCGACGTCGCTCCTCGCAATTGCCATCTCATTGGTCCTCGCGACGCTGTCGTGGCAGTTCGTCGAGAAGCCCTTCCGCAAGCGGCGCCTGCTTGGCGATGCCCGATCGTTGTTCATCGCTGCGGTATGCGCTTCCGCATTGACGATCGCCTGTGGTGCCGGGCTGTACCTCTCGAAAGGGCTGCCCCAGCGCCAACCCCGGGCCGTGCTGGCGCTGCTCGACGATTCGCGCTGGACGACGGTGCATAACGAATGCCACCGCGAGACCAAGCAACGGCTGCAGGAGAACCGCTTGTGCGTCCGCGGCGCGCCCGGCGTCGCTCCGAGCTTCGTCCTCGCTGGCGACAGCCACGCCGACGCTCTCAGCGAGGGTTTGTTCGAAGCAGCCAGGCGGCACGGAGTCGCAGGCGTCCAGATCACTGCACCCGGTTTTGTGCCGCTTCCCGGACGGCATTCGCTGACGAGCGAGGTGTCGAAGGGGCTCGCCGGTCCGTTCATGGTTTACCTGCGTGCGAATCCGTCGCTGAAAACGATCATCATCACGGGATTCTGGGTGCAGGAAGCGACCGGACAGAGCTACCGCAACCCGTCACAAATGGTGTTCGTCGACGCGCAGTATGACGGTTCCGGCGCAGCCTATGATCCCAAGGCCCTGCACAACGGCCTGGCGCGGCTGGTGAGTGCGTTCCCCGCGCGTCACTTCATTCTGCTCGACGACGTCCCGACAGGCGACCAGCTGAGCCTTAGCGAATATGCCCGGCTGATCACCTCGGGCGTCCGCGTCCCGCAACCGGGCTTGGCTCGGGCGGACGCCGACAAGCAGCGCGCCACCTATGAGCCGATCCTGAGGGCGGTTGCCAAAGAGCACAAGAACGTCAGCTACGAACCTGTCCTGGCGCGGTTGTGCGGTCCGCAGATCTGCCCGCTGTTCCGGCCGGACGGAATCCCGATCATTCGCGACGGCGACCATTTGTCGAGATACGGTTCGGCTGATCTCGCTTCCTCGTTGGAGGTCTTGTTCGGCGGCCGCCGGCCAACTCCTCCGCAGTTCAAACAGGCTTCCGCGACAGGGATAACGGCGCGTTAACTCCTGCCCGGCATAAGGCGGCTTCAAAGCAGCGCTGGGGACGGTCTTGTCCAATGGATGACCTGATTGCCGATTTCGTAGCCGAATGCCGCGAAATGCTCGAAGCCTTGGGCGGCGAGATCGTCGCGTGGGAGGCCGAGCCGGACGATCGCGCGCGCCTCGACAGCATTTTCCGCTTCGTCCACACCGTGAAGGGCAATTGCGGCTTCTTCGAATTCCCCCGGCTCGAGGCGCTCAGCCATGCCGCCGAGGATGCGCTCGCCGACGTTCGCGCCGGCCGCCGCCATCCCGACGGACAGCTGGTCAGCGCCGTGCTCGCGGTCATCGACCGCATCGCCGAAATGATCGCAGCGATCGAGGCGGGCGAGGAAATGCCCGCGGGCGACGACAGCGCGCTGATCGATGCGCTTGCGCCGGGCGCCGAGGGCGTTGCGGCCCCGCTGACCGCGGCAGCTGTGGAAGGACAGGCGCGAGCCTCGTCGGCCCCGCGGACGATCCGCCTTTCAGTCGAGCTGCTCGACCGGGTGATGAGCACGGTCTCCGACATGGTGCTCGCCCGCAACGAACTCGCCCGCCGCCTTCGCGAAAGCCCCACCGACGTTCCGGTCGACGGCGCCTTTGAGCGCCTTTCTGCGATCATCGCCGACATGCGTGACGCCATTACCCGCACGCGGATGCAGCGGATCGAGAATTTGTTTGTCGGCCTGCCGCGGATGGTCCGCGACCTCTCGGCCGAGCTCGGCAAGCAGGTGCTGGTCGACATCGAAGGTGGCGACGTCGAGCTCGATCGCGAAATGATCGAAATGATCCGCGACCCCCTGACGCACATCATCCGCAACGCGGTCGATCACGGCATTGAAAAGCCGGCCGAGCGCCTCAAGGCCGGCAAGCGCGAGATCGGCATCCTGTCGGTGTCCGCGCGGCAGTCCGGTAACCAGATCCTGATCGACATCCACGACGACGGCCGCGGGATCGACGGCAAGAAGCTGGTCGAAAAAGCAATTTCGGCGGGCATCATCGAGAAAGCGGATGCTGCGCAGCTCGCTCCGCGCGAGCAGCTCGCGCTCATCTTCGAACCGGGCTTGTCGACCGCCAAAGAGGTCACCTCGATCTCCGGACGCGGCGTCGGCATGGACGTGGTGCGCTCAAACATCGAGCGGATCGGCGGGATCGTCGAGGTCGACAGCCGCCTCGGCGAGGGCACGCGCATGACCCTGCGCGTTCCGCTGACGCTGACCATCATCCCGGCGCTGACCGTGTCGATCGACGGACAGCATTTCGCGATTCCGCGTTCGGCGATCGAGGAGATCGTTCGCGCCAATGGCGAGAGCGTCCTGCTCGAGCATCTCGGCGGCGCTGGCGTCGCAACCATCCGCGGCCGACGCGTGCCCGAAGCATCGCTCGCCGAAATCCTCGGCATTGAGAGCGACGTGGATGAGCAGGATCGCACGCTGATCGTGCTTCGGCCCGCCGGCGGCGACCTTTATGCGCTGTCGGTTGATCGCATCCACGACCACGAGGAGCTGGTGGTGAAGCCGGCCGCACCGGCGGTGATGGCGACGGGCCTCTATGCGGGCACTACGCTTGCCGACGACGGCAGCCCGATCCTCCTGTTCGATCCGGCCGGGCTCGCCCAGGTCGGAGGCATCAAGCTCGAGATGCAGGAACGCTCGGCGAGAATCGCGGAAGGACCGGCCGCGGCGGTGTCGAAATCCACCGCGGTTCTCCTGTTCCGCTCGCTCGACGGCAGCCGCCGTGCGCTCCGCCTCGCGGTCGTCGACCGGATCGAGGAAGTGCCGGTCAGCGCGGTGAAAGAGGCCGCGGGCCAGCTTCGCGTCCAGGTCGGCCAAGCAATCCTGCCGCTGGCAGGCGCCGCGGGCGCCGAGCTGGGCGACGGAAAGATCCGCCTGTTCCGGCTCAACGACGGCGCGCACGAGATGGGTTACGCCTTTGCCGAGGTCATCGATTTCGCGACGATCGACAAGGACGTCATCCACGCCGATCGGCCGGGTGAAATCAGCGGCGTCTCGCTCGTCAACGGCGAACCTGCCGAGCTCGTCGATCCGCACTGGCTGTTCGCCAATCACGTCGGCGCAACCGCTCGTCCGGTGGAGCCGCTCCTCTGCCGGCTGCCGACCGAGGACCCGTGGATGCAGAACATGCTTCGACCGATCGTCGAAGCAGCGGGCTATCGCGTCGTCGGTGACGAGCACGAGGGCGATGCCGACCTGGTGATCGCCGCGGCGGGCAAGAAGGTCGATGCGGCCAATGCGATCTACCTGCGCACCGAGCCGGAGCCGAAGAACAAGAAGGACGAAAGCATCTACCGCTACGACCGCGCCGGACTGTTGATGGCGCTCAAGAGCGCTGGAGCGGGAGGGGGCAAATGAACGAGCTGCTGCTGGTCGTCACGATTGCCGGCGAGCGGGTTGCGTTGCCCGCAGCGGCGGTCGAATCCGTGGTCGAGCTCGACACGCTGATCCCGGTCCCGCGCGCCGCCGCGCACGTCGCCGGCCTCTCGGCGCTGCGCAGCCGAGTGCTCACGGTGATCGATTGCAAGCGCTCGCTCGAGCTGGGCCAAAGTGATTGCACGAACGGGATCCGCGAAGCGGCGGTCGTCGAGTTCGACGGCCATCATTATGCGCTGATCGTCGATCTCGTCGAAGACGTGGTCGAAGCCTTGTCGGACGCAGCGCCGGTGCGCGCGGCGATGGGCGCGGGGTGGGAGCGCGTCGCCCAAGGAATGGTCGACACCGAGACCGGACCGCTGCTTCTGGTCGACGTCGCCGGGCTGATTGCCGGCAGCGTCGAAGCCAAGGCGGCTTAAGGTCTTCGTTACCCTTAACGTTTAGTAGGGCCAGGGTTGGAAGCGGGAAGCCGAAACAATGAAAAGCTGTTTGATCGTCGATGACTCGAAGGTGATCCGCAAGGTCGCCAGGCACATCCTCGAGACTCTCGAGTTCGAGGTCGAGGAGGCAGGTGACGGCCAGGAGGCGCTTTCCCGCTGCGAGAGCAAGATGCCCGACGTCGTCCTGCTCGACTGGAACATGCCGGTGATGAGCGGCATGGAATTCCTTCGCCTGCTGCGCCAACGCGGTCACGGCGACCAGCCGAAGGTCGTGTTCTGCACCACCGAAAACGACATGGCGCATATCCGTGCGGCGCTCGAAGCGGGTGCCGACGAATATGTGATGAAGCCGTTCGACCGGGAAACGCTGCACATCAAGCTTCAGCTCGTCGGCGTCGCCTGAGGTCCCTGCGGTGGAGCGGGCGCTCGCCAGATCGCGGGACCGCCAGCCGGGGCTAGCGCCGAATCGGCGTCGGATCCGGTTGATGATCGTCGACGATTCGACCGTCGCTCGGGCGGTCCTTTCGCGCATGGTGGAAAGCGATCCGGCGTTCGAGATCGCCGCCGTTGCAGGGACCGCCGAGGACGCGATCGAAGCGCTCGGGGAGTGCCGCGTCGACATCATTATCCTCGACCTCGAAATGCCGGGCGCAGGCGGCCTCAAGTCGATCCCGCGGATCATCGCGGCCGCCGCGGGCGCGAAGGTCATGATCGTTTCTTCGCTTGCGGAAGACGGCGCCGAGCACACGGTCGCCGCCCTTGCGCTTGGCGCGGCGGATACGATGCCCAAGCCCGGCACGGGCCGCTTCAACGGGAAGTTCTCTGAAATTTTGGTCAGCAAGCTCAAGGCGCTCGGTTATGCGGCGCCCGCAGCGCCGACCGCGACTTATGCGTCCCAGGCATCGGGCTCGCAGCCCATCCTCCGCGCCTTGCCGAGCGATCCGATCGACGTTCTCGCGATCGGCGCCTCGACCGGCGGGATCCACGCGCTCGGGACCTTCTTCCATGCGCTTCCCAAGCGCATCGGGGTGCCAATCCTCATCACCCAGCACCTGCCGCTTCCGTTCATGCCTGTTTTCGCACGGCAGCTCGGCGCGCTCGCCCAGCGCCCCGCGATCGTCGCCGAAGACGGCATGCTGCTCCAGCCGGACCACATCCTGGTCGCTCCGGGCGATGCGCATCTGACGGTGGACCCGGTAAAGAGCGGCGCGATTGTTCGCCTGACTCACGGCTCCAGCAGCAGCGGCTGCATGCCATCGGTCGATCCGATGTTCGCGTCCCTCGGTTCGGTCTACGGCGCGGGTGCGCTCGGAGTCGTGCTCACGGGCATGGGCCGCGACGGGGTCGAAGGCGCGGCGACATTGGTCCGCTGCGGCGGCTCGGTGATTGCGCAGGACGAGGCGAGCTGCGCCGTCTGGGGCATGCCCCGCGCGATCCTCGAAGCAGGGCTCGCCAGCGCGGTTCTGCCACCGGACAAGATCGCCCGCCGGATCGCCGGACGGACCGAGGAGCAGCGCGCGTGCAAATAAGCGACAGCTCCAGCCGAATCCTCGCCGGCCTGCTCGAAGCGCGGACCGGCCAGCAGCTGACGATGAGCCGGCGCTGGCGGATCGAAACAGCGCTGTCGGCACTGCTTCGCGAGCGCGGTATCTCCACGCTCGACGAGCTGATCACCATCCTCGTCATGGGCAAGGAGCCGAGCCTGTCGCAAATGGTCGTCGAAGCCTTGCTCAACAACGAAACCTATTTCTTCCGCGATCGCTCGCCGTTCGACCTGATCCAACGCTACGCCCTCCCCGAGCTCGCGCAGCGCCGCGCCAAGTCGAAGCGGCTGCGGATCTGGTCCGCGGGCTGCTCGACCGGGCAGGAGGCCTATTCGCTGGCGATGCTGTTCGCCGAGGAGCCCGAGACATGGCGCGGCTGGACCGTCGACATCCTCGGCAGCGACGTCTCAACCGCCTGCGTCGATCGCGCCCGGACCGGCGTCTACACCCAGTTCGAGGTCCAGCGGGGCCTCGGCATCAACCAGACGATCAAATGGTTCGAGGAATGCGCCGACGGCTGGCGCGCGGTCGAAGAGCTGCGGCGGCCGATCCGGTTCCAGGTCCACAATCTGCTCGAGCAGCCGCCGCACCCCGGCGGGTTCGACATTGTCCTGTGCCGCAACGTGCTGCTCTACCTCAGCCCGGAAAAGAAGACGCTCGCTTTCGAGCGGCTGGCGAGCTCGATGGCCGAGGATGGATGGCTGATGCTGGGCGCGGGCGAGACGGTGATCGGCCAGACCAACCGCCTCGGCGCCGACATCAACGCGCGCGGCCTCTATCGGCTCACCAGCGATCCCAGCCGGGTCGAGAAGCGTCACGGAGAGCGCCGGGCCGCCGCGGGGGCTTGACCGGAACAGCAGTCTCGTGCGCCAATCGAGACGTGGAGCTGGATTTCATCGACGCGCGGTCGCCGAACTTCGACGAGCGGAAGCTGCCGGTCTCGATGATCGTGCTCCACTATACCGGCATGCCCGACATGCAGTCCGCGCTCGATCGCCTGACCTCGCCCGAGGCCCAGGTTTCCGCACATTACCTCGTGGATGAGGACGGCACGATTTACCGCCTCGTCGAGGAAACTAAGCGGGCGTGGCACGCCGGCAAGTCGCGCTGGCGCGGTGTCGCCGACGTCAATTCGGCAAGCGTCGGGATCGAGATCGTCAATCCAGGCCATGAGTTCGGCTACCGGCCGTTCCCCGACGAGCAAATGGCCTCGGTCATCCCGCTCGTCGCCGACATCAAGGAGCGTCACGGGATCGGCCGCGGCAATGTCGTCGGCCACTCGGACGTCGCGCCCGCGCGCAAGGACGACCCCGGCGAGCTGTTCCCCTGGCACGCGCTCGCCAAGCGCCGCTTGGCGTTGCCCAGTCCGACCCGTGACCTGATCGACCCTTATTGGACCGACGCCGGCTTCCTCCTCGCGCTCGAGCGCTTCGGCTATGACGTGACCGACGCGCAAAAGGCGGTCATCGCCTTCCAGCGCCGCTTCCGCCCCGATCTCATCGACGGAATCATCGACGGCGAATGCCGCGCCAAGCTACTCGCGCTGCTGCTGCCCAGGCCCCAGTGATTGCCGTTCCGGCCGCGCCGCCCGACCGGCTCGCGCTGGCGAATGTTCGCAAATGTTCGCAGTGACGAGCCGCTGAATTCCGCCAATTCCGGCGGAATTGATCTATTTCGCGGTGGCCTTTGCGGCCTCAGGGTTCGTCGCGGCGACATACATCGGGCCACGCTATTTTGACCCCGATTCTCAGATCCGCTTGCCACCCATTCCTGCAATTACACCGCTGACTCGAAACGGCAGCGCCTATCCCCTATATCGTCCCTCGCCAGAGGGCCGGGCGGCCGCGCGGGAGCTTGCTCTCACGAGGAAAGTCCGGGCTCCACGGAACCACGGTGCCGGGTAACGCCCGGCGGGTTGCCATAGCTTCGGCGAAGGCGGCTCAGGGACAGTGCCACAGAAAGGATACCGGCCGCCTTCGGACGGCTAAGGTCGAAAGGGTGCGGCAAGAGCGCACCGCGTCTTTGGCAACAAAGGCGGCACGGTAAACCCCACCGGGTGCAAGACCGAATAGGGATGCCACATGGGCCTGGTTCCGGCTCGGCGTCCGGGTTGGTTGCTTGAGGGGCGGGGCGACCCGTCTCCTAGAGGAATGGCCGCACAGTCTCGCTTTTCGAAGCGCGACGGACAGAACCCGGCTTACAGGCCCTCTGGCACTAATGCAGGTTGACCATCTATCGGAGCGGAATGGCTAAGCAGAAAAGATCGGACGACTGGGGATTTCCACGCTGGCGGTCTTATGCCGACAAGGGCCGGTCGGCGGCGCGCGTCCGTCTCTGCGACCGCGTCGGCTGCAACCAGGCCGGCGACAGGCCGGCGCCCAAGGCGCCGAACAGCCCGGAGCGCTGGTATTTCTGCGAGGCCCACGCGGCCGAGTACAACAAGAATTGGAATTATTTCGCCGGGCTGAGCCCAGAGGAGGCGGCGCGCCGCGCTGCCGCGGAGGAGAGCGAAAATTCAGGCTTCCGCCAGTCAGCCCAGTGGAAATGGGCCGGCCCCGGCGACGGCAGCCGAAGTCGGGAGGAGATGCGTGCGCTGGCCGTGCTCGATCTCGAGCCCGACGTCGAGTTCAATGAAGTGCGCAGCGCCTATCGTCGCCTCGCCAAGGAACATCATCCCGACCTCAAGCAGGGCGATAGCGAAGCCGAAAAGCGATTCCGCGAGATCCAGGCTGCCTATGACGTCCTGAAGAGCGCGGAAGAGCGACGGTCCGGCAGGGTCTAGGCGGTCGCGGCGTAGCGCTCCGCCGTTTCCGTCACGAGCGCGATCATGTTCGGCACGCCCTGCGTGCGATTGGCGCTGAGATGCTTGCGCAGCTCGAACGGGGCCAGCGCTTCCGTCACGTCCATTTGGGCGACTTCGGCGGCCGGCTTGTCCTGGACGGACGAGAGGATCAGCGCGACGATGCCCTTGGTGATCGCGGCATTGCTGTCGGCGAGGAAATGGAGCCGCCCGTCACGCGCTGTCGGATAGACCCAGACGGACGCCGAGCAGCCGCGAACCTTGGTCGCGTCGGTCTTGAGCGCGTCAGGCATCGGTTCGAGCTGCCGGCCGAGGTCGATCAGCAGGCGGTAGCGGTCCTCGCCGTCGAGTAGCTGATATTCTTCGAGGACTTCGGACAGGGCAGGGAGGCCGGCCATGCCGCGCGCCGTACCCCCTTATCGGTCGCGGAGCGACTCGATTTCATTCGCCAGGCTGTTCTCTTTCTCGACCGTAATCCGCTCGAGCACCTTGATGCGCTCCTTCAGCTGGCTGACTTCGTCGCGCAGCCGCCGGTTTTCCGTTTCGCCTTGCGGATTGTTGAACATAACCGGGTGGCGGGGCCCGCGGAGTCCACTTCGGATGATGCCCGCGAGCATAACGATCGCGACGATGATGATCGCGGTGATTTGTCCACCGTCCATCAGCCTTTGTCCTCCTCTGGCAACCGCTCGCGCTCGCGCAGCGCCTCGATCTGCGCGGCGGTCTGGACTCCGCCGTCGGTGACGATTCGCTCGAGCACGCGGATCCGGTCCTGCAACTGGGAGACCTGCGTCCGCAAGCGTTCGTTTTCGTGGTCGTTCACCGCGGAATCTCCGCGCCTGCGCCGGATCGGATCGGGAATGCCGAGCTTATGTTTGATGATCGCGAAGGCGAACACCATGAACAGGATGGCGATGACGAATTCAAATGGGTTCATTGCGAAGCGGCCCCCGTGGCGCTGCGATATATTTTAGATCGGATCATGTTGGGCGGAGCCGCCGAGATTCAAGCGGCGGTGTCGTCGGTCGGCACGGACACTCGCTCGAGACGGCGCGCCGGCGCCTGGCGAAGCGCTTCGATCTGCGCAGCGGTCTGGGCCCCGTTGTCGGTCACGATCTGCTCGAGAACCCGAACGCGCTGCTCGAGCTCGGCATTGCTTGCGGCATATTGCGCCGCGCTTTCGGCCGCCACGCGAGCATTCACCTCCAGCTGCTTCTCCTTGTAGGAAAACCAGCGGCGAAAAACGTAAAGCAGGAATATCGTGGGCAGCAGAATGGTGATCAGCAGCGCCATCACGTCACCGGGATTCATTACGCATTACCTCCTTTATCGATCGTCAGCGCGTCGATCTCTCGAGCGAGCTTGGATGGAGTGTCGGTCGCAATTCGCTCGAGGCTCTCGAGCCGGTCCTTGATCGACCCAAGCTCGGCCCGGAGCTGGGCATTCTCGCTGGTCAGCAGCTTGATCCGTTCGAGCGCTTCATCGTCGCGCCTGGGATGGAGCGGCATGCCCCACGAATTGGACAGCGGATAGCCGTTCTTGATCTTGAGCCAGTTGTTCAGCAGCGAGCCGCCGACAGCCACTGCAACGATGACCGCGACGTAAGGCAGGATATTCATCACGAAATCGAATGCCTGCTGGGTTTGCGGATCCATTTTTTCCCCTGTCGAAAGCGTTAGCGCAGCTGCTCGATCTCGCGGGCGAGCGAGCGGTTTTCGGTCGTCACATAGCTTTCGATGTCCGCCAGCCGGCGATCGATGTCCTTGAAGCGCGAGCGGATGTCGCGTGCGGCCCGGGTTGGCGATGCGCGCACTCCCTGCCAGAACTGGCGATCCTCCGTCCGGTCATACTCCAGCTCGCGCGGCTTGTTCGGCGCAACCCACCCCGCGATGAAGTAAAAGGGCAGGACCGATCCGCCGCTCAAGAATACGGCCGCGAGGAAGCAAATTCGGACAAGGGCGACATCGAAGCCAGTATAATCCGCGATGCCGGCACAGACCCCCATGAGCTTGCCGTTCTGCTTGTCGCGGTAGAAACGCGTGCGGCTGGCAGGCTGGCCGCCATAATCCTCTCGCCGATAATCCGGCCTTTCGTATTCCGCCTCGGTGGTGCGGACCTGCGGCTGGTTCGAGCGGCGCTCGCGCCCGGGATAGCGGTCGTAGGCCATCTTACTCCCCGTCCGCCAGAAGGCGACTGGCGTCTTCACGCTCGCGGCCCGGCAGGCATTGCTGCCGCCAATTCGGGTTTTCGGCGGTCATAATCCGCTCGATCGTGCACAGGCGATCGTCGAGCCGGCGGGCAGCTTCGTGAAGCTCGTCGAGCAGTTTCTCGTCACCGGAGGTGAGCGTCGCCGACTGCTTCCACTTGGTTACATAGTGAAAGATGACCCAAGGCACGCCGAGGAAAAGGATCGCCACGATGACGATCGGCATGAACACGTCTTCCATCATCTAGAATTCCCCCTGGCCTTGATTGCGGCCTTCATGGCTTCCAGTTCTTTGTCGACCGACTCGGCCGCCTTCAGTTCAGCGATTTCCTCTTCGAGGCTCTTCGGACCGGTCATCCCAAGCGCATCCGCGCGGCCTTCCGCGAAATCGGCGCGGCGCTCGAGGATCTCGAACTTCGAGAAAGCGTCCTCGGTGCGGCTGCCGTTCAAGAGCTCGCGCGCGCGGCCGCGAGTGACCGCGCTTTCGAACCTGGCGGCGATCGCGTTCTGCCGGGCGCGCGCCTCGCGCAGCTTGCCCTGCAGCTTGGCGATGTCGCCCTCATAGCCTTTCAAGGTCTGATCGATGACCTGGATCTCATCGCGCAAGCCGTCGGCCATGTCGGCGGCCTTCTGCCGCTCGATCAGCGCGGCCTTGGCGAGGTCCTCGCGTTCCTTCGAGAGAGCCAGCTCGGCTTTCTCGGTCCAGTTCTTCTGGAGTTCGTCGAGCCTCGAGAGCGCGCGGCGCATTTCCTTGCCGTCGGCGATGCAGCGAGCGGCGGACGCTCGAACGTCAACCAGGGTCTCCTCCATTTCGAGGATCACCATCCGGATCATCTTGGCCGGGTCTTCCGAACGGTCGAGCATCTCGGTGATGTTCGCCGCGAAGATGTCCCGTGTTCGGGAAAAGATACTCATCCAGTCACTCCGAATTCCATAATTAGGCGCCTAAACCTACTCGAAACTATACAAGAGTCGTGCCAGATTCTCGGAAAGTTCAAGCTTCCGCCAAAAGCGGCATTTTCCGACTGAAATTGCAGCGAAAATCCTTGCCAAATGGTGGGATTTGCCACCAACAGTCGGCAGATGGAGCGAGCGGACCAGTTCATCGGCCAAAGCCTCGCCTTCCTCGATGCCGTCGAGCGCGCGAGCCGCGCAGCACCGCTCAATCGCCCCGTGCTCGTCATCGGCGAGCGTGGAACGGGCAAGGAGTTGATCGCCGAACGCCTCCACCACTTGTCGTCCCGCTGGGCCGGCCCGCTGATTATCATGAACTGCGCAGCCTTGCCTGAGAATCTCATCGAGGCGGAGTTGTTCGGCCACGAGGCGGGCAGCTTCACGGGCGCCGCGAAGACCCGGCACGGCCGGTTCGAGGAAGCCGACGGCGGCACCTTGTTTCTAGACGAGCTTGGGACCTTGTCGATGCCCGCCC
>Ga0070683_100002414_pt1 | contig 14850 bp, 14 predicted proteins | sample KBSC713LmetaG_FD_64662 | JGI IMG/M metagenome (GOLD analysis project Ga0070683, IMG submission 64662) | Corn rhizosphere microbial communities from Kellogg Biological Station, Michigan, USA - KBS C7.1-3L metaG | ecosystem: Host-associated > Plants > Roots > Rhizosphere ...
GATGACGATGTTCTGCGGCGTCGAGCGCTTCAGCCAGCGGGTGTAGACGAGCACGTAGAAGAGGTTCCCGACCAGCGCCAGAGTGGCGGTCAGCACGTTGACCACGCCGGCGAGCAGCACGAACGAGAGCGCGGACAGCGCGAGCCCGAACTCGAGCGCGTACGTCGGCGACACGCGGCCGGCGGTGACGGGCCGCGCCCGCGTCCGCTCGCCCATCAAGGCGTCGATGTCGCGGTCGATCACGTGGTTGAGCGCGCTCGCCCCTCCGCAGGCGAGCGCGAGCCCAACGACCAGCGCGGCCAGGTCGCCGACCGGTGGCACGCCCTGCGCGCCGACGAACATCCCGCACACCCCGGTCAGCAGGAGCAGCGACATGATCCGCGGCTTGGTCAGCGTCACGTAGTCGCGCAGCTCTTCCGCAGCCGGCCGGGCAGAGCCCGGTCGGCGCAGAAAGGCGTCGGCCCCGACCGGCGCCGCCTCCCCGCGGAACGCGAGCGCGGTGAGGACGAGCGTCGATGCGAACGCGACGGCCGCCGCCGCCAGGTGCAGCCCGTGCACCGTGATCAGCGCCGCCAGCCCGAACAGCACGATCGAGATCAGAGCCGGGACGACCAGACGGCGATGGCCGAGCCACGCGGCGACGAGCACGGCGACGAGCGGCGGCAGCGCCAGCGCCGAGAGCAGCTGGTGCGCCGCGCCGAGGGACGCCGCGCCGCTGATCACCGCGAGCAGCGTCGCCGCCGACGCGCCGAGCGCCGTCAGCCGCAGCCACGGACTAGGCGCCTGCGCGTGCATCACGCTCCTCCAGCTTCAACCGCAGGTCGCGCAGCGGCCGCGGGCTGCTGACGTAGGGCACGGGCTGCGGGAAGTTCTCCGGCGGCGGCGGCGACGGCGCGAACCACTCCAGCGTGTCGCCGAGCCACGGGTCGTTGCCGACGCGCTGCCCGTGCCGCCGGGTGCGGAAGACGTTGACGAAGAAGATCAGCACGCCGAGGGCCAGCACGCCGGAGCCGATCGTCGAGGTCAGGTTGTACGCCTCCCACCAGCCGCCGTTCGAGTAGGTGTAGATCCGCCGCGGCATGCCGAGCAGCCCGAGAAAGTGCTGTGGCATGAACGTCACGTTGAACCCGACGAACATCAACCAGAACGTCCATTTCCCCAGCTTCTCGTTCAGCATGCGGCCGAACATCTTCGGCCACCAGTAGAAGAGGCCGCCGAAGATTGCGAACACCGAGCCGCCGAACATCACGTAGTGCATGTGCGCGACCACGAAGTAGGTGTCGTGCACCTGCCAGTCGAGCGGGAAGGCGGCGAGGTAGATCCCGGTGAGGCCGCCGATCGTGAAGATCGCGATGAAGCCGAGCGCGAACAGCATCGGCGTGTCGAAGATCAGGTTGCCGCGCCAGGTGGTCGCGAGCCAGTTGAGGATCTTCACGCCGGTCGGGATCGCGACCAGCATGCTCGTGATCATGAAGAAGCTCTGGAGCCCCCAGCCCAGGCCGACCGCGAACATGTGGTGTGCCCAGACGAGCATCGAGAAGAACGCGATGCCGACGGTCGAGAACGCGACAGCCTTGTAGCCGAAGATCGGCTTCCGCGAGAAGACGGGGATGATCTCCGAGATGATCCCCATCGCGGGCAGGATCAGCACGTAGACCTCCGGGTGCCCGAAGAACCAGAAGATGTGCTGGTAGAGCAACGCGTTCCCGCCCTGGTCGGGGATGAAGAAGTGCGTCCCCACCTCGCGGTCGAGCAGGAGCATCGTCAGGCCGGCGCCGATCACCGGCAGGATCACGACCAGCAGCCCCGCGTACACCTCGATCGACCAGACGAAGAGCGGCATGCGCGTCCAGGTCATCCCCGGCGCCCGCATGTTGTGGATGGTGGCGATGAAGTTGACTGCCCCGGCGAACGACGAGATCGCGAGCACGTGCAGCGAGAGGATCCACAGGTCCTGGCCGTGCCCGGGGCTGAACTGGAGCTCCGAGAGCGGGACGTACGCCGTCCAGCCCGACTTCGCCGGCCCGCCCTTGGCGAAGAAGCTCGAGTAGAGCACGATCCCGCCGAGCAGGTACATCCAGTACGAGAAGGCGTTGAGCCGCGGGAACGCGACGTCCCGGGCGCCGATCATCAGCGGGACGAGATAGTTGCCGAACCCGGCGAGGATCGGCACGACGACCAGGAAGATCATCGTCGTCCCGTGGACGGTGAAGAGCTCGTTGTACTGGTTGCGGGTGACGAAGTGCTCGTTCGGGGTCGCCAGCTGCGCGCGCATGAACAGCGAGAGCAGTCCGCCAAGGAGGAAGAAGAAGAGGCTGGTGCCGATGTAGAGGGTCCCGATCCGCTTGTGGTCGACCGAGGTGATCCAGCTGGTGACGCCGCCGCGCCTCCAGTCGGCGCGGTAGGGCTGTGGCTCAACCCTGGCCGCCACCGAAACGCCCCTTCAGGTAGGTGGTCGCGGCCTGCATCGTCTCGTCGTTCCAGTCCTTGCCGACCGCAGGCATCCGGTTCTTGCCGGTGCGGAGCAACTGCTCGAGACCCTGTCTGTCCGTCATCGTGCTGTTGCCGACCAGCGGCGGGCCGTAGTCGCCCTGTCCGGAGAGGCCGTGGCAGGTCGCGCATACGCCGCCGAAGACCTCCTTGCCCATCGCGCTGCTCGCGCCCGTATGGGCGGCGAGGAACCTCGCGTACGCGGCCGGGGTGACGACGTCGACCCAGCCGATCATGTGCGCGTGCTCGACGCCGCAGAGCTCGGCGCAGCGGGCTTCGTAGCTCCCCAGCTTCTGCGCTTTGAACCACGTGTGGTTCGTACGCCCCGGAATCGCGTCGATCTTTCCGCCCAGAGCGGGTACCCACCAGCTGTGGATCACGTCGGGCGAGACCACGGTCAGCTCCACGACACGGTCGATCGGGACGACCATGTGCTGGAAGGCGACCTGGCCCTGCGGATACTCGAACTGCCAGTAGTACTGGTGCCCTTCGACCTTGACCTGGAGCGCACCGTTCGCGGCCTTCGCCTCGGGGACGTTCTTGATCGTCGGCAACTTCACGAAGACGAACGAGGCGATGCCGGCGAGGATCAGGACCGGAACGATCGTCGAGGCGGTCTCGAGCTTCGTCGCCCCGTGGATCTGTGCGCCGTCCTGCCCCCGTGCGCGGCCGCGGCCGCGGAACCGCACGACGAAGAGGATGAGCGCTCCCTCGACCAGCAGGAAGATCACCCCCGTGACGGCCAGGATCACGAAGTACGTCTGCCGGATCGCGTTCGCGTTCGGCGATTCGGGCGTGACCGGCGCCAGCCCCGCGTTCGCGGCCGCGGCCCCGGCGAAGGTGAGCGCGATCAGGATCGCGGCAGGCAGGGCGAAGAACCGACGGACCACTTCGCGGGCATTCTATGGAGGTGGCCGGGACGAAGGTGCAGCTTCCCACGGGCGTCGAGCCGCCCTTCGAGGTCTACGTCAACGGCGTGCGCCAGCACGAGGGCTCCGACTTCGTCCGCCGCGGCGACGAGCTCGTCTTCTCTCGCGAGCTCGCACGCGAAGGGCGCCTCGGCTTCTGGCGGTGGACATCGCTCTTCCTCGGCGTGGCCGGTACGTACCGCAAGCACGAGAGCGTCGACCTCGTGTACGGGGTCGGCGGGCGAAGGATGGTCCGAACGGGGTTACCCTTCGTGGCGGGCGAGCCGATAGAGAGCGGGGAGCGTTGACCGGGCGGGCTCGATGACAGCGAGAAACAGACAGCAGAAGGCGAACGCCGCTGCGCTCGTGGTCGAGCGGAGGAACTTCCTGATCCTGCTGGTCGCGGGCGCGCTGGCGCTCGCGGCGGCGATGGGCCTGGCCGACATGGCCGGCTACAGCCGGCTGGTCGACGCCGTTCAGGATGTCGTGCCGACCTGGTTCGCCGTCTGCTTCGGCGGGCAGGTCGTCGCCTATCTCGGCTACGTCCTCGCCGTCCGCGACATCGCCCGCGTCGACGGAGGACCGCTGCTCTCCTTCCGGCTCTCGATGCGGACCGTGGTCGCCGGCTTCGGCGTCTTCGCCGCCACGCACGCGGCGGGCGGGTTCTCGGTCGACTACTGGACCTTCCGGCGCTCGGGGCTGCGGCGCCCGGAGGCGGTCGCACGGGTGCTCGCGCTCGGGGCGCTCGAGTACGCCGTGCTGGCGCCCGCCGCAATGATCTGCGCGGTCGTCCTCCTGTTCGGCACCGGCGGCCACGTGCAGCACGCGATGACGTATCCGTGGCTTGCCGTCGTTCCGGGCTTCCTCGCCGCGCTGTGGGTGAGCTCGCCGAAGCGCGCCGAGCGGCTCTCCGAGCCCGGGGACGGCGGCCGCGTGCGCCAGTGGTTCGCCCATCTGGTCGCCGGGATCGTCAAGCTCCGCTGCCTGCTGACCGCGCCGCGCCGGCACGGCCTCGGCGTGGTCGGGGTCAGCCTCTACTGGCTCGGCGACATCGCCTGCCTGTGGGCGGCGCTGAAGATCTACAACGCCGAGCTCTCGACGCCGGCGCTGATCCTCGCGTATGCGACCGGCTACGTCGCCACCCGCCGCTCGCTCCCCGCCGGCGGCGCCGGCCTGGTCGAGGTGATGATGACGTTCGCGCTCGTGTGGGTCGGCGTGCCGCTCGCGCCGGCGCTGCTCGGCGTCGTCACCTACCGCGCGTTCAGCTTCTGGCTGCCGGTGATCCCGGCGCTCGCCGCACTGCCCGCGGTGCGGCGGATGCGCCAGGACTTCCGCCGCGGCGAGAAGGCCTTCGAAAACCGCTGAAAGTCCTCCGGACTTTCCGCGAGGGGACCGTGTAGGCTCGAACGGATGCGGCGGCTCGCGCTCCTGGCGCTTCCTCTGTCGGCTCTCGCGCTGACCGCGACTGCGACCGGAGGCCGGACGGTTGCGAGCGCGTCGTGTCCCACCGTCACCCAGGGCGTCTTCACGGTCGGCACCGACAATCCGGCGTACCCGCCGTGGTTCGGCGGCACGCCCGCCAAGGGCTCGAAATGGAAGATCTCGGACCCGACCAGCGGCAAGGGCTTCGAGAGCGCGGTCGCCTATGCGGTCGCCAAGCAGCTCGGCTATCCCAGGGCGAAGGTCGTCTGGAAGTACACGCCGTTCGCGAAGTCCTACGCGCCCGGGAAGAAGGGGTTCGACGTCGATATCAACGAAATCTCGTACACACCGGCACGGGCGAAGGTCGTCGACTTCTCGAACTCGTATTACGACGTGGCGCAGGCGGTCGTCGTCAACAAGGGCACGAAGGCCGCCGCCGTCCGCTCCCGCGCGGGTCTGCGCGCGTTGAGGCTGGGCGTACAGCTCGGGACGACGAGCTACGACGCGATCAAGAACGACATCAAGCCGTCCTCCCAGCCGAGGGTCTACGACACGAACGACAAGGCGGTGTTCGCGCTGAAGTCGAAGCAGATCGACGGCCTTGTCGTCGACCTGCCGACGGCGTTCTACGTGACTGCGGTGCAGGTTCCGAACGGCAAGATCATCGGGCAGCTGCCGACGAAATCGGGCGGCGAGCATTTCGGGATGGTGCTCCAGAAGGGCAGTGCCCTCACCGGCTGCGTGAACCGGGCGCTGGCGAAGCTGAAGGCGAACGGCACGTTGAAGAAGATCCAGGCGACCTGGCTGTCGAAGGTCGTCGGCGTCCCCGTGCTGCGGTAGACCTCTTTGGCGAAGCGCCGGCGAGGCGAGGGTCGCCGCGGCGTCGTCATCGCCGTCGTCAGCACGGTCGTCGTCTTCACCGCACTCGGTCTCGCGATCGTCAACGCACCGGGCTGGCCCGAGGTCAAGGCCCAGTTCTTCGACTGGAACGAGTTCAAGTCGACGTTCCCGGACGTCCTGAGTGCCTTCTGGCTGAACGTGAAGCTCTTCTGCATCGCCGAGGTGTTCATCCTGCCGCTCGCGCTGCTGCTCGCGATCGTCAGGAGCCTGCCCGGCCCCGTCTTCTTCCCGCTCCGCGTCCTGTCGATCGCGTACACGGACTTCTTCCGCGGCGTCCCGACCATCCTGGTGATCGTGACGCTCGGCTTCGGCGCGCCGGCGCTCCAGCTGCAGGGCATCCCGCAGTCGACGACCTTCTGGGGAGTCGTCTCGCTCGTGCTCGTCTACACCGCCTACGTGTCGGAGGTCTACCGCGCCGGCATCGAGTCCGTGCATCCGAGCCAGAGCGCGGCGGCGCGCTCGCTCGGTCTCAACCACCTGCAGTCCGTCTGGTACGTGGTCGTCCCGCAGGCAGTGCGCCGGGTGATTCCGCCGCTCCTCAACGACTTCATCGGGCTCCAGAAGGACACTGCGCTGGTCGGCATTCTCGGCGCGGTCGAGGCGTTCAAGCAGACCCAGATCGACCAGGCGGCGACGTTCAACTTCACCTCGAGCATCTGCGCGGCCCTGCTGTTCGTCGCGATCACGATCCCGCTGGCGCGGTTCACGGACTGGCTCGTCGCCCGTGATCGACGCCGGCAGTTCGCGGGCGCTCCGGCGTGACCGAGGCTCGCGCGACCGCGCTCGTCCTCGAGGACGTCCACAAGTCGTTCGGGAGCCACGAGGTCCTGCGCGGCATCGATCTGGCCGTCGACGAGCACGAGGTCGTCTGCCTGATCGGCGCGTCCGGCTCGGGCAAGTCCACGCTGCTCCGCTGCGTCAACCTGCTCGAGCCGATCGACGAGGGCCGCATCGTCGTGAACGGCCGCGATCTGACCGCGCCCGGCGTCGACGTGAACGAGGTGCGGAAGGGGATCGGAATCGTGTTCCAGGCCTTCAACCTCTTCCCGCACATGACCGTTCTGCGCAACGTGACGCTCGGGCCGCGCAAGGCGCTCGGGCTCTCGCGCGCCCAGGCGGAGGCGGAGGCGCTGGAGCTGCTCGGCCGTTTCGGCCTCGCCGACCGCGGCGGCGACTATCCCGACCGGCTGTCGGGCGGCCAGCAGCAGCGGGTGGCGATCCTGCGCGCGCTGGCGATGCGGCCGAAGCTGCTGCTACTCGACGAGGTGACGAGCGCGCTCGACCCGGAGCTGGTCAGCGAGGTGCTGCAGCTGATCCGGGAGCTGGCGGAGGGCGGGATGACGATGGTGGTGGCGACACACGAGATGAGCTTCGCCCGCGACCTCGCGGACCGGGTCTGCTTTCTCGACGACGGCGTCATCCTCGAGGAGGGCCGGCCGGAGCAGATCTTCTCCGCCCCGCGCGAGCAGCGGACGCAGCAGTTCCTGGCGAGAATCGTCGCCGCCGGGCGTTTGTAGCGTTTGTAGCGCGAAGACGTTAGCGTTCCGGCGAACGCCGATGCCGCCGACTCCGCTGGACGTCCTCGTCCCGACCATCCCGTACCACCCGACCTGGCCGTACGCGCGCACCCGCGCCTTCACCGTTCCGTACCTCGCCTGGGACGACAAGACCGTCCGCGAGGCGGTGATCGTCCTGCCGAGCGGGTGGGGCCCCGACCACCACCCGCGCCCGCTGCCCCTCGTGATCTCGCCGCACGGGCGCAACAACTTCGGCTGGGTGAACGCCGCCCACTACTGGCGGGAGCTCCCGGCCGACGGCCCGTTCGCGCTCGTCTGCCCGGATGGGCTCAGCCGCGCGCACGACAAGGCGACCAACCCGTTCGACCAGCCGGCGCCCGATCCGAGCCTCTTCACCTACGGCTACAGGCGCTGGATCGACGATCTGGCGCGGATGCCGAAGATCGTCATGGCGACGCTGCCCTGGCTGCGGATCGACCTCGAGAAGATCTACGCGCTCGGCAGCAGTATGGGTGGACAGGAGACGCTGCTGCTCGCCGCCCGCTATCCGAAGTCGCTCTCGGGAGGGACCGGTCGGCTGGCGGGCGCTGCCGCCTTCGACTCGACGTGCGACCTCGCGACGCAGTGCGCCTACCTGAGCACCCGCCCGGCAGCGCACGGCGCCGACCCGCCCGGCGTGGCCGCACGGATGATCGAGGAGGTGAACGCGAGACCCGGCAACGTCCAGGGGTTCCGCAAGAGCGCCACCTTCTTCAACGGGAGGCTGCACCGGCAGATGACGATCGGCGAGCTCCTGAACAAGGTCCCGCGGAAAAAGGCGCTCTGGGACGAGCGCAGCCCGCTGAGCTATGTCGACAAGCTCACCGACCTGCCGTTCCCGCTCCGCCTGTACTGGAGCAGCGCCGACACGACCGTCGGGAACCAGGGAACGGACCAGAGCGGCAAGCTGTACAAGGCGATCAAGGCTGCGAGACCGAGTGCCAGGGTCAAGCAGATCAAGGGAACGTGGGCCCACTCGGCCGAGTTCGTCCCGGGCAGCGAGCTCAGCGACGCGCTCATCGCCTTCGGGCTGATCGCGGACGTCTAGGGCGTTCCCTTAGCGGGCGAGAGTGACCTTGCTCAGCCCGCGCGGCTTGTCCGGGTCCAGGCCCTTCGCACGGGCGACCGCGCCCGCGAACAGCTGACCGGGGACGACCGAGAGGAGCGGCGAGAGCAGCGCCAGCCGCGGCTTCGGCACCGGCACGAGGTACTGCGCGTCGACGAGCGCCTCGGCGGCGGTGCCGCTCGCGACCACGGTCGCTCCCGCGGCGCGTGCCCGCGCCGTCGCGTCGACGACCGCGTCGAGGGTCTCGTCCTCGCTCGCGATCGACCACACCGGGAAGAGCGGATCGAGGGCGGCGACCGGGCCGTGGGCGAGATCGGTCGCGGTCAACGGCTCGGCGGCGATCTGGCAGGTCTCGAGCAGCTTCAGCGCGATCTCGCGCGCGGTCGCGAACTCCGGGCCCCGGCCGATCACGAACATCCGCGAGACTGCGCTGAACGGGACGGAGATCGACCGCGCGAGCCGCTCGAGCTCCGGCAGCTGCTCCTCGACCTTGTCGGCGACCTCGCCGAGCAATCCCGCGACCTCGTCGCAGCGTCCGGCGAGGCAGCCCGCGAGCAGCGCGAGCGCCGCCAGCTGGTTCGAGTACGTCTTCGTGGCGGCGACCGCGAGCTCGGCTCCGGCCTCGAGCGGGAGCACCGCCTCGGCCTCGTGCGCGAGCTCGGAGTCGGGCTCGTTGGTGACCGCGATCGTGAACGCCCCGCCGCGGCGTGCCCGTGCGACGTACTCGAGCACGTCCGGCGTCCGTCCCGACTGCGACAGCGCAACGACCACCGAACCGCCGAGGTCGATCTTGGCGCCGTAGTAGACGAGCAGGCTGATCGAGTCCCGCGCCGCGGTCAGGCCGGGGAGCAGCCCGAACGCGTAGACGCCGAACGACGCTGCGTTGTCGGACGAGCCGTGACCGACCATCCTGACGATGCCCGGGCCGCGCTTCGCTGCTTCGGCGGCAACGCGCGCGAACTCGGCGCGGTGCTCCAGCAGGCGACGGAGCGCGGCCGGCTGCTCGCGGATCTCGGCGAGATACTGCGAGCCGGGTAGAGGCAAGGGGGTGGGGTCAGGCTGCGACACGGGCCTCCCCTCCAACGAGCACGCGCTCGACCTCGAGCTCATCGCTGAGCACGACGACGTCCGCGGGGCCGCCGACCTCGATCCGGCCGACGTCCGCGCCGATCACGCGGGCCGGCACGGCGGTGGCTGCGCCCAGGGCGGCCTCGAGCGGAACGCCGAGCGCGTGGAGGTTGCGGACGGCCTCGATCATCGTCAGGACGCTGCCCGCCAGCACGCCGTCCCCGTCGCGCCGGACGACGCCGTTGCGCACCTCGACCGAGACGTCGCCGAGGCGATATGAACCGTCCCCGCTGATCCCGGCGGCCGCGACGGCGTCGGTGACCAGCGCGAGGCGCCCGCCGGCCGCCAGCCAGACGAGCCGCACGGTGTCGGGGGCGAGGTGGACGCCGTCGAGGATGATCTGGACGGTCACGTCGGGCCGGGCCAGGGCGACGCCGGCCACGCCGGGATCGCGGTGATTGAAGGGCCGCATGGCGTTGAAAAGGTGGGTGACGGTGCCGACGCCGCGGTCGAAGGCCGCGTTCGCCTCGTCGGCGTTGGCGTCGCTGTGGCCGGCGGAGACGACGACGCCGCGCGCGACGAGCAGGTCGACCAGTTCGAGCGCCCCGGGCAGCTCGGGTGCCAGCGTGTACAGCCGGACCGGGCCCGCGGCGAGGATGCGCTCGAGCAGGTCGACGTCCGGGTCGCGGCGGGCGGAGGGAGGATGCGTCCCGAGCCGCCGGGGCGAGAGGAACGGGCCTTCGACGTGCGCGCCGAGGATCCGCGGGCCGAAGCCGTCGCCGCCCTCGACGATTTCGCCGAGCGCCGCGACGAGCCGCTCCTCGGGCGCGGTGATCAGAGTGGGCAGATAGGCGGTGACGCCGGTCTGCAGTAGCGACTCCCCTGCGCGCGCGTAGCCCTCGGCGTCGGCGTCGAGGAAGTCGACCCCGCCGAAGCCGTTCACCTGGAGGTCGACGAAGCCGGGCGAAGCGATGCCGTGCCCGTTCGAGGAGAGGATCCCGTAAGCGGTGACGATCCCGTCCTCGATCTCGAGATCGCCGGGGACGAGGCGGCCGTCGACGAGCGCGGCGCGGACGCCGAGCTTCACGGCCCGGGCTCCACGGCCCGGCGGACGACGCCGCCGGCGTCGGCCAGGAGCCGTCGTGCCTCGTCCGGCTCGGTGCCCGTGAGCAGCGACACGATCGCCACCTTCGGATCGCCGCCCGAACGGCCGAGTGCCTCGCCGGCCTCCTCCGTTGAGACGCCGGTCGCCTCCCGGACGATCGAGCGCGCCCGGGCACGCAGCTTTTCGTTGGACGGGACGAGATCGACCATCAGGTTCCCGTACGTCTTGCCGAGGCGAATCATCGAGATCGTCGAGATCATGTTGAGCACCAGCTTCTGGGCGGTTCCGGCCTTCAATCTCGTCGAGCCGGTCAGGACCTCCGGCCCCACCGGGACGCAGACCTCCCGCTCGGCGACGGCGGCGAGCTCGGATCCCTCGACGCACACGACGCAGCCGGTGAACGTCCCGCGGGCGCGCGCCGCCTCGACCGCGGCGACCACGTAGGGCGAGCGGCCGCTGGCGCTGATCCCGACCACTGCATCGCTGGGGCCGGGCTCGAGACGGTCGACGTCGGCGCGGCCGCCGTCCGCGTCGTCCTCAGCAGCCTCCTGCTCGAGCGCCGACTCAGCGCCCTCGCCGGCCACCAGCGCAGTCACCGTTCCCGGTTCGAGGGAAAAGGTCGCCTCGCACTCGGCCGCGTCGAGCGCTGCCAGCCGGCCCGACGTCCCGGCGCCGACGTAGAGCAGCCTGCCGCCCAGGGCCAGCCGGGCGGCGACGTCGTCGACGAGCGCGGCCACCGCAGGAGCAGACGCGGCGACCGCCGACGGCACGCTCGCATCCTCTCCGTTCATCAGCTCGACCAACTCGGCGGTGGAACGAAGATCGAGATCCGCGCCTGCGGCGTCCCGCGCTTCCGTGCCGAGCTGCTCGAACGCGGTCATCGCGAGCAGTGTACGCAGACCGGCGGCAGGTGGTCAATACCATTTCTCCATATCGCCTCAATTCAGGGCACCGTCGGCCGAAACTCGGGGATGTGGTATTGACCACCGTCCGCCATGCAGTACGATGCTGGCCCGATGAGCACGACCGCGCCGAAACAGTCGGAAGCCCGCGAGCGGGTTCTCGGCCTGATCGAGGAGCTCGGGATCGGTGACGCCATCCCGTCGGAGCGCCAGCTCTCGGCCGATCTGGGGATGTCGCGGCTGACCGTTCGAGCCGCCCTGGACGATCTGGTGCGAGACGGCTACCTCGTGCGCAAGCGAGGCAGCGGAACGTTCGTCAGCGAGCCCAAGATCGCCCAGGAGCTGACGATGACCTCGTTCACCGAGGACATGCGGCGTCGCGGAATGGTGCCCGGCAGCCGCACCCTCGAGCTTCGCACCACGTCGGCCGGCCCCTGGCTCGGCCGGATCATGCACCTGTCCCCGGCTGAGCCGATCGTGGTCGTCAAGCGCCTGCGGCTCGCCGACGACGAGACGATGGCGATCGAGACGCTCCACGTTCGGGCCTCGCTGGTTCCGGGCCTGTCCGCGGACGATCTGGAGCACCAGTCGTTCTACACGCTGCTGACCGAGCGTTACGGCATCGACATCGTCGGCGGCCGGCAGACGATCGAGCCGACGGTGACGGACGAGGACGAGTCGGCTGCGCTCGGCGTGCCGCTGCACTCGCCCGCATTCCTGTTCGAGCGAACCACTAACTCACGCACCGGTGACATCGTCGAATACGTTCGGTCGCTCTATCGAGGCGACCGGTACCGACTCGTCACCGAACTCAACCGGAACCCCCGGCGCCGCTGACCGGTCAGTACCAAAGCCGGGGCCCGTGAAACAGACGGAGCCGGATAAACCGCACGGTTGAGCGATATTCCGACTCAGACACCGCAAGTGGTCTTGACAAGCACACATGGGTTGTGAGAATCTCGCGTCGTGACCAAGTGGTCTGATCCAATCAGACGGACCCGCGAGGGCCGTCCTTCCAGGATGGGAGATCTTCGATGAAGGCACGCATCATCGGCGCCGCCCTGCTCGTCGCGGTCCTCGCTGTAGCTGCGACGACGGCGAGCGGCGCCACGAAGCGCTCGACCGCCAGCATCACCGTCTGGCTCCAGGTCGACGCGCAGTCCGGCTGGCCCGGGGCGGTCGCTGCGGCGAACGCCGCATTCCAGAAGCAGCACCCCGGCGTCACGGTCAACGTCCAGTACCAGACCTGGCCGACTCATCTCGGCAAGTTCGACGCCACGCTCGCCGGCGGCAACACGCCCGACGTGATCGAGATGGGCAACACCGAGATGACGAAGTACATGGCCGCAGGTGCGTTCCAGGACCTGACCTCGGCCAAGGCCTCGTTCGACAACTCGAGCAACTGGCTCGCCGGCCTGGCCGCCTCGGGGCGGTACAACGGCAAGCTCTACGGCGTCCCGTACTACGCGGGCTCGCGCGTGGTCACGTACCGGACCGACCAGTACAAGGCGGCGGGGATCAAGTCCACCCCGAAGAGCCTTGGGCAGTTCACCGCCGATGCCGCCAAGCTGAGCAAGAAGTACGGCAAGAAGGGCTATTCGCCGGTCTACATCGCCGGCACCGACTGGTACGTGGCGATGGGGTTCGTCTACGACTACGGCGGCAAGATCGCCACGCAGGTGAGCGGTAAGTGGAAGGGTCTGCTCGAGTCGCCGAAGGCGATCGCAGGGCTGACGGCGTACAAGAACTTCTACGCCGCCGCCTCCAAGGCGAGCAAGACGACCGACGAGAACCGGCCCACCCCGTACAGCGTGTACGCGGACGGCAACGCGGGCTCGATCGTCGGCCCCGGCTGGTTCACCTGCTGCGTCGGGGACAAGTACAAGGGCTCGACCGCGCAGTTCGTGATGCCGAGCCACACCGCCGGCCAGGCGATGCCGGGCTTCCTCGGCGGCTCCGATCTGGCGGTGCCGATCGGCGCCAACAAGCAGCTCGCAGCCGACTGGATCGCCGCCTTCACGAGCACGACGTCCGAGAAGGCGTTCCAGGCGGCCGGCAACATCCCGAATGCAACCAACCTCCTGAACACGAGCAAGGTTGGCGAGCGGGCGGCCCTGCGCAGCTGGTTCGTCCCGGCCGCGAAGAACTGGGTCAACGTCGAGAACGGGAATATCCTCCGGACGATGCTGAGCCAGATCCTGACCGGCAAGCTGTCCGTCAAGCAGGCTGCGGCGACGGCGGACAACAACATCGAGTACACGCTGAACGCGTCGTAAGGAGCTGAATGGCGCGGGACGCTGACGTCGCTGTCCCGCCTGGTAAGGCGGTTGCCGCCGAGACGAGGTTCATTCCGTCTCGGCGGCACCGCCGTTTTTCGTTCGCCCCCTACGGGCTGATCTTCCCGGTCGCGGCCGCCATGGTCGTGATCCTCGGCTACCCGATCTACAAGCTCGTCCGGATCTCGTTCGAGCGGTACGGTCTCTTCGAGCTGATCCAGCACCAGGGACACTGGATCGGGATCGACAACTACCGGTCGGTGCTCGGCGACCACGTCTTCTGGGACACGGTCGTGCGGACGATCGTGTTCACGATCGTCAACGTCGGCCTGTCGATCGTGCTCGGCACTCTGATCGCGCTCCTGCTCCCCCGCATCAGCGCGTGGGTACGCGTGCTGCTGATGACGGGGCTCGTGCTCGTCTGGGCGATGCCGGTGGTCGTCGCCGTGCAGGTCTTCTACTGGATGACGAACTTCGAGAACGGCGTCCTCAACTACCTCGCGGCCGAGCTCCACCTGGTCGGGCCGAGCCACGACTGGTATGCGACACCTACCTCGAGCCTCGCCATGGTCACGCTGCTGATCGTGTGGGGCGCGCTGCCCTTCATCGTGATCAGCGTCTACGCCGGCCTTGCGCAGGTCCCGCACGAGCTCGTCGAAGCCGCCAGGGTAGACGGTGCAGGGCCGCTACGCATCTTCCGCGACGTGACCTTCCCGGTCCTGAAGCCGATCCTGCTGATCCTGACCAGCCTGTCGATCATCTGGGACTTCGGCGTCTTCGCCCAGCCGTATCTGCTGATCGGCGCGTCGCACATCGACTCGACGAACTACCTGATGGGCGTCTACGTCTTCATCAAGGGCTACGCCGACCACAACTTCGGGCTGGGGGCGACGATCTCGCTGCTGATGCTGCTGATGGTCGCCGCGATGAGCGTCGTCTACGTCCGCCAGATGGTGAAGGCCGGGAACACGCGATGAGCGCAGTCGCGGCTCCTCCCCGCCGGCACCGACGCCGGAACCGCGGCCGCCTCGGCTGGAATCTGCTCGCGATCGCGATCTTCGTCGTGATGATCTTCCCCGTCTACTGGATGTTCGCGACAGCGTTCAAGTCGACCGACGACATCAACCGCCTGACGCCGACGTGGTTCCCGATCCACC
>Ga0070683_100002417_pt1 | contig 14841 bp, 13 predicted proteins | sample KBSC713LmetaG_FD_64662 | JGI IMG/M metagenome (GOLD analysis project Ga0070683, IMG submission 64662) | Corn rhizosphere microbial communities from Kellogg Biological Station, Michigan, USA - KBS C7.1-3L metaG | ecosystem: Host-associated > Plants > Roots > Rhizosphere ...
GAAGATGGAATTAATGCAAACAATCTTGAAGTAAGACTTTCGGGCGGCTCAGATTTTCGTGGAAAAATTAACAGCAGCGCTTTAAAAATGGAAGCAAGCGGTGGTTCGGATGTTTATGTTTCGGGCAAGGCAAACACATTATCGGTTGAAGCAAGCGGGGGGAGTGATTTTCACGGGTACGACCTTGTAGCTGATATCTGTAATGTTGAAGCAAATGGTGGCAGCGATGTTTATATAACGACAAACAAAGAAATGAATGTGAGTGCAAGCGGCGGCAGTGATGTTCGTTACAAAGGAAATGGTGTAATAAAAAATATGAACAGCAACGGTTCTTCAAGTGTAAAGAAAGCAAGCTGACAATAAAATTTATTTCCTATAAATTGTTGAAGGATCTTTTGGAGGATTACGTCCAAGAAAAGGATGTTGATCAATATCTACAACTTGCCCGCTTACAGAACTGCTTTCATCACTCAGCCAATAAATTGCCGCTGCAGCAATTTCAGAAGGCAATAAAATTCTTCCTGCAGGCGCAATAACATCATTTAAATTTTTATACCAATCTTCGGGCAAACCTTGTTCCCTCTTTCGTTTTATTTCTGTTTCAGTAAGCACCCAGCCGGGATTAATTTGATTCACTCTTACTCCATATTCTCTGAATAAAGTATCACCCAAATTTCTTGTCATTGTCATAAGCGCACCTTTTGAAATGCTGTAAGCTAAAAGGTTTGGTTCACCGCAGTAGGCATTTACCGAACCAATATTTAAAATGCTTCCATTGGTTTTATGCAAATGAGGCAATGCTGCTTTAATCAATAAAAAAGGTGCAATTGTATTTACTTCAATTACTTTACTAAGAAATGCCACATCTGTTGTTTCAATATTTGATGATACAACCCATGCCGCATTATTTACTATTGCATCAAGCTTACCAAATTTTTTTATAGCCGTATCAACAAGCCTTTGTGCAACACCTTCTGCTGTGATGTCTTCAATATGAAGCACGGCCTTATCATTTCCGATCTCTGCAACAAGTGCTTCACCCCAATCTTTTTCTAATCCGTGTATTACTACACAAGCACCTTCTTCTACGCATTTCATGGCAATGGCTTTACCAATGCCCGTTGTGCTTCCCGTAACAATGATCACTTTATTTTGTAAACGCATAGTTGATTGTAAGAATTATTACAGAAAATTATTTTCATTCATCTTTTAAAAATATAGAAATATGCGGAAAGTACCTTTGAGTCTTCGTAGCTGTTGATTTAAATTCCTTCTGTTCAAGTGTGCGACGCAACGAAAGTTGAATGATGTTACTGTAGCTCGTTACAAAAAAATAAAATAAAAAACTATAGCGAGTGATATATATTTAATAAAACTAAAATGCGGGTAAAGTTTTTTTCGTTTGCTTTTTGATGTTGAAAGCAAGACCAATGCCTGGTTGTTTGGTAACAGGATTATAATCAGGCTGAAGATGCATGCTAAGGTCATCGCTTACATCAAAATCCTTTAAATGCCCGAAAACAGTGGCATCTACAACATTTACTCCCCATGCGATAAGAAAAAAGAGAATAGAATAATCGCGATCCCTTCTGAAAGTATTGCGATAATATTGAAGGTCCTGTGCGGATAAAGGCATTCCTGTTGCCGGATCAATTAATTTCGGATCAATTTCATCGTACCTGTCTGTTTCTTCATTCACTACAATTTCATAAGCATCTTTTGTCTTTTTGTACCACTTGTTATTGTAAATAAATGTTGAAGCGGGAACGGCAAGCACTCCGTACACAATCGGAATTTTCCAATACTGATGATTGTATGCCTGGCCCCAACCGGGAATGATCGCAGAGCGACGCGTTGCTTTTGCCGGGTCATGTTTCTTTTTGACAATCGTGTCTTTTGCAGTCATGTCTTTTGGAATAGTTGTGTCCGCTTTAACTTTTATGGAAGTATCAATAAGAGTGGAGTTTGCAAGTTGTTGCTTGTTGTTCTGTGCGTTTAAATTGAAGGCGATAAAAGTATAAACAAATAGTATTACGATTTTTATACCACGCATTAGCTTACCTGAATGTTCATTTGGTCCAGTATCTTATTCAGCTCTTCCAAAGAATAATATTCCAACGTGATGCTTCCATAGCCTTTGTTGTGATGACTCAATTTTACTTTGGTGCCGAAATGCGATGCTAAATTATCTTCAATTCTTTTATAAGTGGGGGACAAGTCTGATTTTGAAGAAGATTTAACAGCAGTGCCATTTGTTGATTTATACAATTTGCGCACCAGTTCTTCTGTTTGCCGCACACTCAGTTGTTTTTCTTTTATTTCGTTGAAGACATACAATTGCTTGTCAACGGTATCAATATTGATGAGTGCCCTTGCATGACCCATGCTTATGGTGCCGGTGCGTACTGCAAGTTGAATATCAGGGGGAAGTTTTAATAAACGTATGTAGTTTGTAACAGTACTTCTTTCTTTACCCATGCGTTCTGAAACCTGCTCCTGTGTATAATGCAATTCATCCATCATGCGTTTGTAGCTGAGACCGATTTCAATTGCGTTCAGATCTTCGCGTTGTAAGTTTTCGAGCAAAGCAAGCTCAAGTAGTTCCACATCGTTTGCATGACGAATGTATGCAGGCACATCTTTCAATCCTGCAATTTTTGCAGCACGATAACGGCGTTCACCTGCAATTAATTGATATTTTCCTGAAGCAGTTTTTGAAACAGTTAAAGGCTGAATGATGTCATGCAGTTTGATAGAGGCAGCAAGTTCATTCAAGGATGTTTCATCATAATCATGACGAGGATTTTTCGGATTGGTTTGAATTTGATCAAGCGGAATGCGTGTTACAGATGTTACAGCATCAACCACATTGCTCTTTAAAGAACCTGAAGTTGTTTTAAGATCTGCATCAATATTCTGCAACAAGGAACGTATTCCTTTGCCTATCGCTTCTTTATTACTATTTTTTGGAGTCACCATTATTTAAATTTTGAGATTTTGGAATTTCGAAATTTTGGAATTGCAATTCCAAAATTTCCCAATTGTACTTTTCAAAATCATTCGAGAATTCTTTCTTGCTGTTTCATTTTTGTAAGATCATTTTTCTGCAACACTTCTTTTGCAAGATTGAGATAATTCACAGAACCTTTGCTGTCTGAATCATATAAAATAACAGGTTTGCCAAAACTTGGCGCTTCGCTTAAACGTGTGTTGCGATGAATGATCGTTGTAAACACCATTTCGTCAAAATGGCGCCGCACTTCACTTACAACCTGGTTGCATAAACGAAGACGACCATCATACATTGTCATTAAAATGCCTTCAATTTCAAGCCGTGGATTCAAACGGCTTTGAACGATCTTTATTGTGTTTAGTAATTTTCCTAAACCTTCCAATGCAAAAAATTCGCACTGCACAGGAACAATCACACTATCCGAAGCAGCCAGCGCATTCACTGTAATTAATCCAAGTGAAGGCGAACAATCGATCACGATAAAATCATAATCACTTCTCACCGGTTCCAAAATTCCTTTCAGCACTTGTTCCCTGTTTGGATAATTGATCATTTCAATTTCGGCACCCACTAAATCAATATGCGAAGGAATCAAGTCGAGATTAGGAATCTCACTCTTCAAAATCACATCATACGCAGGCACATTGTTCACCATGCAATCATACAGGCTATGCGTTACATTGTGCAGGTCAAAGCCTACGCCTGTCGTGCTGTTTGCCTGCGGGTCTGCATCCACGAGCAGCGTTTTAAATTCAAGTACGGCAAGGCTTGCAGCCAAATTAATTGCTGTCGTTGTTTTGCCTACACCTCCTTTCTGATTAGCCACACCAATTATTCTTGCCATTATTTTTATAGTATAATTTTTTTGTTACCAGCTTTTGTAATGTTACTCATCGCCCGTTGTGTCACTCACTTGTACGTTCTGAACAATGCTGAACAAAACTTCCTTGTAAATCACGCAAACATTCAGCAAAAAAAATCAAATTCAAAACTATTTACCTGTTAACTGTTTAGCCAATTCATTTAGCATTGGCAGCAATTTGTCCTTATATGGATTATTATGCAAAAGAATAAAAGTTAATTCAATATTCATGCTTTGAGTTTTCAACATTGTATTTACTTTTTCAAATTCGCCTTTATTGAAATTTTTAAATCAACTGCTAAATTTTCTTTCTCTTGCCATTCCTTTGCCGTCAGCTATTTCACAAATGTATAGGATGATGTTTTTGTTTTCACGACTGATAAAATCTGAAACAATAAAAGTAACAGTACTTTCTATACGCCTATCTGTTCCAGAGTAATTGCCTTGTTCATTAAGAATAATATCTATGCTGTAAATGTACCGGGCAACCTCGCCGAAATCTTCAAAGTACATTCCTGCATAAATAAAAGAAACCGAATAGGCAGAACCATATTCGGTAATAAATTTGTATTCATTTCCTTCAATTGAAAATTTATAAAAGACTTTCAATTTTTTTGAAGCTTTTTACTTTTCCTGTATTTCTCCTGTACACGTTTGCGATTTTCATCTCTTTGCAGTATCAAACTGGCGACAACCTGTTCGAGTTTTGAACCGGGCAGAGCTTTAATAACATTCCTGTTTTTATTATTATCATTCATATGATAAAGTTATTAAAATTACAGGTCTATCGTTTCCCCGATCTTCGGCAATAACAAAGTTTTATTTGCAGCTTCGAAATCCCTCATCGCTTTTTCTGTATCAATTACAATTGGCGGAAATGTATTGTAATGCACACCAATCACTTTATTGCATTGAACAAAATCTGCCGCACGAATAGCATCCGCAACATCCATCGTAAAATTGCCTCCAATTGGCATAACTGCAAAATCAAGTTTTACCCAATGTGGAATAAGTTGCATATCGAGTGTTAATGCCGTATCTCCGCTGTAATAAAAATTTTTTTCACCGGTTGTAAACACAAAACCCATTGGATTTCCTGCATAACTTCCATCGGGCAAAGAAGAAGAGTGAATTGCATTTACACCTCTTGCCGTTCCGAAATCAAATTTAATCGGACCTCCATGATTCATTCCATGCACGTTTTTCACACCTTCACGCTCAATCCAGTATGAAATTTCCGCCGGTGCCACACATTTTGCATTTGTTCTTTTTGCAATGCCGATCAAATCAGCCACATGATCACCATGACCATGGGAAACAAAAATATAATCCGCCTTTATGCTGTTCACATCAATATCCTTCGCCATTGGATTGGGCGAAATAAATGGATCGAACAGAATTGTTGTGCCGCCTGTTTCTACTGAAAAGCAGGCATGACCGTAATAAGTAAATTTCATAAGTCAAGATTTTGAATTTTCGGGAAGGGTGGCAAAAATAAATTTTCAATTTTAATTTACGTGTATAAAAAAAGCTTTAAGAAGAAATTGGGAGAAACCGTGAGACGTGAAACGATAAACGTGAGAGGAAACTTTGAGCCATGAGCAATAATGCTCGTAGCTCGTAGCTCAAAGCTCATAGCTGTTTTGTCAGTACAAGAGTGCGACGCAAGGGACGATGCCACAATGAACTAAAGCCGGGCTCAAAAAACTCTTTACACAAAATATTCAACGTAACATTTTTTAAACGAATTATTTTTAAATGCTCCTTAATGTGCAGATTTTATTAATATAAAAATTTATCTTGCCGAACTTGAAAAACGAATTAACCAAAAACATGAAAGAACTATTAAATGTTTCTGTGCTCGCCGCAGTAGAAGCGGGCAAAAAAATTTTGGAAGTTTACGAACAGGATTTTAGTGTTGAAACAAAAGCTGACAATTCCCCATTAACAATTGCAGACAAACATTCGCATGAAGTGATAAAAGAAGCTTTGAAAACAACAGGCTTTCCGCTTTTGAGTGAGGAAGGAAAAGAACTTGAATATAATGACCGCAACAACTGGGAAACTTTTTGGCTCGTTGATCCGCTTGATGGCACAAAAGAATTTATAAAAAAGAATGGGGAGTTTACTGTAAACATTGCGCTTGTGAAAAAAGGCAAGCCTGTGCTTGGTGTAGTGTACGTTCCGGTAACGGGCGTTTTGTATTATGGTGCAGAAGGAATGGGAAGTTTTTGCACAACTGTGAGTAAAAGTTTATCCGCAGATAATATTGATGATGTGTTTCAAACTGCAACTGTTTTACCTGCATCACAACAACCTGCTGTGTTCACAGTAGTGGCAAGCCGTTCGCACAATACACCTGAAACAGAAGCGTTCATTGAAGAGAAAAGAAAACAACATGGTGAAGTGAATTTGATAAGCTCGGGAAGTTCTTTAAAACTGTGTTTGGTCGCAGAGGGCAAAGCACAAGTTTATCCGCGGCTTGCACCTACAATGGAATGGGATACAGCAGCAGGGCATGCTGTTGCGAAGTTTGCGGGATGCACAGTTTATAATTACGAAACAAAGCAGGAAGTTGTTTACAACAAAGAGAATTTGCTCAATCCCTGGTTTGTTGTTGAACGAGTAAAATAATTGCACTTGCATGTGCTTTATATATCTGAATGGAAAATCCACATTATCCTAATGCATTCATTATCGGCGTGCAAAAAGCCGGTACAACCACTTTGGATGATTGGTTGAGCCAGCATCCGCAGATATATTGTTACGAATCACTAAAAGATGTGCATCTCTTCGGTGTTTTAAGCAAAGATGAAATTGAAAAAAAATTATTAGAGGAGCCTGTTGAATACAGCGGTGAACCTGTTGTGCTGCAATCTGCCGTGAATTATATTTTCTATTCTCAACTGCTTAACGGGATAAAAGAAAATTGTCCGGATGCAAAATTGATCGTTATTCTTCGCAATCCTTTTGACAGAGCGATTTCAGCATATTACTATTTTAAAAAAATGTTGAGAGAACAAAGATCAATTGAAGAAGCTTTATTATATCAGCCTCAAAACGATCTTGCATTCTCGAAAATGAATAATGATTTTACTTATATTGAGCATGGCTTATATCACAGGCAAATAAAAGGTTGCCTTGATTATTTTCGGAAAGAACAATTGCTCGTTTTAGATTACGATGAACTTATAAAACAACCGCAAACTGTCGTAAAAAAATTTTTTTCTTTTTTAGAAGTTGATGAGTCGTTCAAGCCTGAATTTGCTTCGCGAAATATTACAGGCGAAATCAAAAATCAATGGTTGCAGGAGAAATTGATAAAACAAAGCAAACTGAAAAAAATTGTTGTAAAATATTTTATTGATTTTTGGATGCCACGTTCTAAGCGAAAGACGCTAAAGAAGAAAATGTTTGAAATGAATACAGGCAAAAAAGAAACAAACGAAAATCTTCAAAAGATTAAGGAGCAACTTGCACAATATTTTATTGAAGATGCCAAAAAACTGGACGAATTGCTTGGTACAACATTCTCGGAGAAATGGTTTGCAACAATAACATCATCTAACACTTGACAGAAATTGCATCGATGTGAAAGAGAAATTTAAAATTGTGGAAATCGTGCCTGCATTGGGTTGGGGAGGAGCGCAGATATTTTGTATTCAGCTTTGCAATGAATTGGCGACTTATCCGGGCTATGAAGTAACGCTTGTTTCTCTATATCATCACAACAAAAACCACTTGCCTTTGTCGCTGCTGAACGAGAAGGTGAAATTTATTTCACTTGGTAAAAAGCATGGTCCTGATCCAAAAATTTTTTCGAAGATTACAAATTTGCTGGAGGAGTTACATCCGAACGTGGTGCATACACATCTTCATGCGGGACATTATAATTTATTTGCAGCACTCAGATTAAAAGATAAATCCATAAAAAAAGTTCACACGTTTCATAATCTTGCAAAAATGGAAAGCCCGCATTGGTTGATGCGCAAGGTGAATAATTATTTCTTTAAAAAAAATATCGTTATACCCGTCACCATCTCGGAAGAAACATACAAAACAGCAGCAGAAGAATATGGTGATTCGGTCAGGTGGCTTATACATAATGGTTCTGTTCCTGTAAAAGCTTCAGAAAAATTTGAAGAAGTAAAGGAAACAATCGATAAATTAAAGAAAGACGAGCATACAAAAGTATTGCTGAATATTGCACGTATCAGCAAACAAAAGAATCAGCAGTTGCTGCTGGATTGTATGCGAACATTGCAAAATGAAGGCGAGAACGTAATTGCATTGATACTTGGCGATTGTGCTGCCGATAATAAATTTTTATGTGATTCACTTTTGCAAAATAAACCGGAGAATGTTCATTTTATTGGTAAAGTAAAAAATGTTGGTGATTATATTTTAAATGCAGATGCGTTTGTACTGTCCTCATTGTATGAAGGCTTGCCTATTGCGTTACTTGAAGCAATGAGTGCCGGCGTAATTCCTGTATGCACGCCGGTTGGCGGCTTGATTGATGTTGTTACAAGCGATATTGGTTTTCTTTCAAAAGATGTGAGTTTTGAAAGTTTTCTTGAAGCGTTAAAAAAATTTTTTTGTACAGACGAAGTAACATTGCAAAAAATGAAAAACAATTGTCTTGAAATGTATAAAAAAGAATACAGCATGGTAAGTTGCGCGGCAAAGTACAATGAATTGTTTTTATTATAGATGAGGATAGTTATGCGGCTGAAGTGAGTGACACAAGGGACGATGAAAAAAGCTTTAAATGCGGATAACAAAAAAATAAAAATAATTATTGTGATGAGCAACATTGCTACTATTAAACTTTGTTGTGTCACTCATTTGTACTGATAGTAATTCTATTGAGTAAACACGATGATCAATTTTATCATATTCACCACACAGCGCAGCGGCTCGACAGTGTTAGCGCGAACACTGGATAAACATCCCGAAATTTTTTGTGCCGGCGAATTGTTTCAAGCATCAAAAGAAATACATCATCCTGAGTGGCATTTTGCATCGTCGGGTTTTAATTCAAAAAACCACGCAGTGCAGCGTTTGAATAAGATTATCAATTATCCCAATATTCGTTTTCGTTCCATGCCTCATATCAAAAAATTTTTTGCAGCGAATGAAAAAGGGGAGAAGGCAAGAGGATTTAAATTAATGTTCACGCATATAAAAACAGCGCCGCATCTTTGGGAATATTTGAAACAAACAAACACAAAAGTTATAGTGCTTGTGCGCAACAATGTTTTCAAAACAACTTTGTCGCGGTTTCGCAAAGCTGAAAACCGGGTAGCACATACGGTTTCGGTTGAATCACCTTTCATTCAATTTTATGTGCCGGGCGAGAAATTGATAGAACAAATGCATGAGTTGGAAGCAGTGAATAGAAACCTTGTAAATTTTTCAGAAGGTATGCAAAGACTTCTGATCCACTATGAAGATTTTAGCGACTGGGATAATCTGATGTACAATGTGCAAACATTTTTAAATGTTACTCCAATACAAATGAAACCTGTTTTGAAAAAGGTTAGTGCAGCGAGATGGCAGGATGAAGTGGAAAATTTTTCAGAGATAGAACAATTGCTTAAACAAAATAATTTCACCCGATATCTGGAATCATAATGCGAAAAGCCATTCCCAATTTTCTTATAGGCGGACCTCCCAAATGCGCTTCAACTTCTCTCAATTTTTATTTGAAGCAGCATCCTGAAATATATATGTCACCTGTAAAGCAAACAAAATTTTTCAGTCTCGATTACGAGAAGAGGATCGATTTTTATCTGCAAACATATTTCTCAGGTATCACCAATGAAAAGATGGCAGGAGAGGCAACGCCAACATATTTTTTACTTCCGTTTGTTGTTGAGCGTATAAAAAAATTTAATCCCGAAATGAAAATTATTTTTTGTTTGCGTGATCCTGTCGAGCGGGCATTCTCTGGTTGGAGCATGCGGATAAATAATGGCACCGAAGTTCTTCCATTCTGCAAAGCATTAGAGGAAAATATCAAACAACGAAAAGCATATTCCTTCATCGGTGAGAAAGGAGCAAAGGAATGGTACGATGATCAAAAACGTAACAATCGAAGGGATGATGCTGGTTTCAGAACATACATAGAAGGGAGCATGTATGCATACAATCTCAAAAATTACTATGCACAGTTTCATCCTTCTCAAATAAAAGTTATCTTTCTTGATGCTTTAAAAAAAGACTTGCATGGAACTTTGAAGGAACTTTTTACTTTTATTAATGTTGATAATACTTTTCAAATTCAAAACACAGAACAAAAGAATACGTATAAAAAATCAAAAATAAAATTTCTTGAGCCTGTGCTCGGCAAGAATAAAAAGTTTTCGAAGTTGTTGTCAAAGGCAATGCCGAAGAGTTTCAAGAAAAATATTCTGGATACAATGTATATAGAAGGAAGCAAGGACAGAATTACGTCTGAAGACCGTAAGTTTGCGTTCGAAATTTTTAAAGATGAAATAACAGAATTAGAAAGGCTGTTAAGGGTGGACCTTTCTCATTGGAAACTTCAGTAAACTTTAAACAGAAATAAAATCAGAATTGAAATATGAAAATTGTTGTTGTTGGCACCGGCTATGTTGGTCTTGTAACTGGCGCATGTTTGGCAGAAGTAGGAACAGAAGTTATTTGTGTTGATGTAAATGTTCAAAAGATCGAAAATCTTAAAAAGGGCATATTGCCCATATATGAACCCGGTCTTGATGAACTTGTAGAACGTAATTACAAAAAAGGACGTTTGCATTTTTGCACCAATCTTGCTGAGGCTATTGTTGATGCGCAGGTTGTGTTTATTGCTGTGGGAACGCCTCCCGGAGAAGATGGAAGTGCAGACCTTCAATATGTGTTGCAGGTTGCCGATACAATGGGCAAATACATGAATGGATATCTTGTTGTGGTTACAAAAAGCACAGTGCCCGTAGGAACTGCCTCAAAAGTGAAAGAAACGATTGCTAATGCGTTAAAAGAACGCAATGAAAACATAGATTTTGATGTTGCGTCCAACCCAGAATTTTTAAAAGAAGGCGCAGCAGTGGATGATTTCCTGAAGCCTGATAGAATTGTTATAGGTATCGAAAGCGACCGTGCTAAAAATTTATTGCACACTTTGTATGATCCTTTCGTATTGAATGGCCATCCTGTTTTATTTATGGATATTCCTTCCGCGGAGATGACGAAGTATGCAGCAAACGCAATGTTAGCCACAAAAATTTCTTTCATGAATGACATTGCAAATTTGTGCGAACTTGTCGGTGCCAATGTAAATGAAGTACGTAAAGGCATTGGCTCAGATCCGCGCATCGGCACAAAATTCATTTATCCCGGTATCGGATATGGTGGTTCGTGTTTCCCTAAAGATGTAAAGGCACTTATAAAAACGGCAGAGCAAAACAATTACCAACTTCGCATTTTAAGCGCTGTTGATAATGTAAACGACGATCAGAAAAAAGTGCTGGTCAAAAAAATCTTAAAACACTATGATAATAATATAAAGGGAAAAACTTTTTCCGTGTGGGGGCTTGCATTCAAACCCAAAACGGATGATATGCGTGAAGCGCCCTCCATCACTATTATTGATGAGTTGATAAAAGGCGGTGCAAATGTTCAGGCTTACGATCCCGCATCCCTTCATGAGGCAAAAAATATTTTTAATGGTTCCGTTTCTTTATGTGATGACGCAATAAAAACAACAGAAGGAGCAGACGCGATTGTTCTTATAACTGAGTGGCCGGAATTTCGCTTGCCCGATTGGGAAACGATTATCACAAATATGAAAGATCATGTGATCTTTGATGGGCGTAATATTTATAACGCGGATGAAATGAAAAGTAAAGGATTTACTTATTATGGTATTGGTACGAAATAATTGCTAAAATATTTTTGTTATGAGCTACACAACTTTAATCATCGCCTGTTGTGTCACTCACTTGTACGTTCTGAACTCTCTTGAACTTTTTCGTGAGTGGTGAATTGCCACTCGCACTCACCACTCAGGATATAAATCAACCAAACCTGCGCATGGAAAAAATAAAAGTATTACACATAACACAAGCTTTTGGGGGTGTAGAAACTTACCTGCGGCAGGTTATTCAGAATATCGACAGAAACAAATTCGAAATTGTTATTGCTTCACCTGAAAAACATACTCTTCAAAATTTTTGCGAGGAAAATAATGTGAAGCATCTTATACTGAACATGACAAGAGGAGTGAATCCTTTTGCAGATATTGCTTCCGTTTTTAGAGTAAGAAGATTGATAAAAAAAGAAAAGCCAAACCTTGTTCATCTTCACAGTTCCAAAGCAGGTTTTATAGGAAGAATTGCTGCAAAAACAAAAAAAAGTAAATCATTATTCACGCCGCATGGTGTTTCTTATCTTTCTTTCACAGGGTTTAAAAGACGTTTATTTTTTTCGCTTGAATTATTTGCAAAAAGATATACTTATAAAATACTCGCTGTCTCTCATTCAGAAGCAAACAGGTGCATCAATGAAATAGGATTGAAGAAAGAAAATGTTTATGTCATTCCGAATTCTCTCAGTTTATACGATTTATCTGCTCCTGTTCCCGATAAACTTGGAAAGCTCGCAGGAGCAATGAAAGTGGGAACGGTTGCAAGATTAACTGCCCAAAAAAATCCATTGCTGTATGTGGATATTGCAGCAGATGTAATAAAAAAATTTTCCGAAGCACATTTTTATTTTCTTGGCGCAGGCTATCATGATCATTTAAAAAAAGAAGTAGATGAAAGAATAAAAAAACATGCGATTGAAAAAAACTTTCATTTTATCAACATGGGTGATCATATTCTCTCCCTGAATTTTTTGCGACAAATTGATGTTTTTGTTTTGCCTTCAAAATTTGAAGGTCTGCCTTACGCTTTGCTTGAAGCGATGTATGAAGGAGTTCCTTGTGTTGTAAGCAAATGCGATGGTAATATTGACGTGATCGATAATAATGTCAATGGATTTTCTTGTGTTACAAGAGAAGAATATGTTGAGACCATCTCTCTTCTTCTCACGAACAACAAAAAAGCAAAACAAATTGGAGAGGCAGGAAAAAATTATGTGATGGAACATCACGATATAAAAAACAACATTAAACTGCTTGAAAAAATTTATGAAGAGATTTAAGGTTTTGTGTTTGCGATTTTGTGTTTGTGTTGAGATTGCATAACCTTGTAAAATAATTGCGCATATAAAAAACATCAGATGAAATGCCGATGAAAAAGTTTCTTTCTCTTTTTTATTTCTTATTGATCGCTTCAGCCACTGTGTTTATTAATGCAAAAAAAATTGATGAAGTGCATGCAACAACCGTAATACGCCCATCAATAACAACAAGCAATTCATTTTATGTATCAAACAAAGCTCCTTTGCAGCCGTTAAATTTTATAAAACTTCCTGTCGGCAGCATTCAACCGGAAGGATGGATAAAAAAATATCTTGAGCTGCAACGCGATGGTCTCACCGGGCACTTAGGTGAAATAAGTGCATGGCTTGAAAAGAAAAATAATGCATGGTTCAGTGACAGTGGCAAAGGCGAACGTGGTTGGGAAGAAGTGCCTTATTGGCTGAAAGGTTATGGTGACCTTGGTTATTTATTGCATGATGAAAAAATAATTAATGAAACAAGATTATGGTTGGAAAAAGTTTTTAAAAGTCAAAGATCTGATGGATATTTTGGTCCTGTAACAATAGTGAAGAATAATAAACACCCTGAAGGAGTAATTGATCTGTGGCCTAATATGATCATGCTTTGGACCTTGCAATCTTATTATGATTATAGTCACGATGATCGTGTAATTAATTTAATGGATAAGTATTTCAAATGGCAATCAACTGTACCCGATAGTTTGTTTCTCGAAACATATTGGGAGAACAGCAGGGGAGGAGATAATCTTTACAGCATTTATTGGTTGTACAACAGAACAGGCGAACAATGGCTGCTTGATCTTGCGAGGAAAGTTCATAACAACACTGCGAACTGGATGCAGACAAATAATCTTCCTAACTGGCATAATGTAAACGTTGCACAAAGTTTTCGTGAACCTGCAACATACTTTATGCAAACAAAAGATTCAACTTATCTGAACGCTACATACAATGATTTTTGGTTGATAAGAAATATTTACGGACAAGTTCCCGGTGGTATGTTTGGTGCAGATGAAGATGCACGAAAAGGATATACCGATCCGCGACAGGGAGTTGAAACATGCGGGATGGTTGAACAAATGTCGAGTGATGAAATGCTTGCGAGAATAACCGGCGATCCTTTCTGGGCTGACCATTGCGAAGATGTTGCTTTCAATACTTATCCTGCTGCAGTAATGCCTGATTTTAAATCGTTGCGCTATATCACTTGTCCGAATATGGCGATCAGTAATAGTCAGAATCACAGTCCGGGAATTGAAAACGATGGACCATTTTTAACAATGAATCCTTTTAGCAGCAGGTGTTGTCAGCACAATCATTCACAAGGCTGGCCTTATTATGCAGAAAATTTATGGATGGCAACACCGGATAATGGTTTGGTTGCAATGTTGTACAATGCTTGCAATGTAACAGCAAAAGTTGGAGATGGCACAGCAGTAACATTGAAAGAGGAAACACATTATCCGTTTGATGACAAAATAAAAATTACAGTGGCAACATCAAAAGATGTAAAATTTCCTTTGTACATAAGAATTCCGAAATGGTGTAATGATGCAACTATTTTTGTAAACGGTGAAAAAGTAAATAATACTAATAAAGCAACAACTTATACACGCATTGAAAAATTATGGAAAGAGGGAGATGTGGTGCAAGTTGAATTTCCTATGAAGATTCAATTAAGGGAATGGAAAGAAAATAAAAACAGCGTAAGTGTTAATTATGGTCCGCTTACTTTTTCTTTAAAGATAAAAGAAGAGTATAAAAAAGAAAACAG
>Ga0070683_100002419_pt1 | contig 14838 bp, 11 predicted proteins | sample KBSC713LmetaG_FD_64662 | JGI IMG/M metagenome (GOLD analysis project Ga0070683, IMG submission 64662) | Corn rhizosphere microbial communities from Kellogg Biological Station, Michigan, USA - KBS C7.1-3L metaG | ecosystem: Host-associated > Plants > Roots > Rhizosphere ...
TTGCGTATGCGACGGTTTGGGGCATCTGGGCTCCCAAGATCAACCGTGATTATAAGGATGGGAACGATATCCGCCCATTAAAACCTACCGGGGAACAGAATCTCCGATTTGCCCAGCTCAAATTCCAGGAAGAAGAAGCTAAGAAGATCAAAGCGGCATCCGATACGATCTACAAAAGAAGCGTCCAGGATCTGGCGCAGTGGACTTCGGCTACGGTCGATGCAGACCCTTTATGGCTCCTATACTACAAAAGAATGCTCAAGCCCATTACTGAATTCCCGGACTCTCCACAGAATTTCATCGAATGGCGGCTGAAAGATCAGGCCACTTACGATGCACTCAATACTACCGGCACCTTAAAACGATGGCAGGAAGAGCTGGATCTCATTAAGGAAAAATATTCAATGTCAAGGTCTATGGATATGCCAAGGGGAAAACGCTTCCTGATGTATCACGAAACCCTCATCCGGTGGCGGAAGTTTACTCAGGAACTAAGAAAGCATAATAACAAGACCACGCTTCTTTTAGACTATAAAAATATTCTGAAGAACCATTTGCCCACCGCTCTACCGCAAGGATTTACACCTCAGACCGACCGGCAGATTGTTCAGAATGTGATGCAACAATACAAACACCAATACTAATGATGAATAAAAAACTAACCTTGATCTTTTGTCTTTTTGCCGCAGTGCTGCCCATTATGGGCTTTGCTCAGACCGACGGCGACTACAGCAACCTGCTTCAGTTTCTAAAAGGCGATGGCGCATTTGAAAAATGGTTTATGGAGGTTTTTACAAAGCTGGATACCAGCGTACAGGACAGCGCCCAAGGTTCCGCATTGGTCGGCAGGGCCATCGGCGGCCTGGGTGCATTGATGTATCTCGGGTATATGGGCTGGCAGATGGCAGCCGGCGACCGGGAATGGGAAATCGTACCGATGCTCAAACCAATTCTTATTGGGTTTACCCTTGTTTACTGGACAGGCTTCGTGAATCTGATCCAGGCTCCTTTTGAAGCGATTGCCGAACCGGGCGTTGCTATTTTCAGCGACATAGAATCCGAAGTCAATGACTTGCGGGTGCAGCGGTTCAAAAAACAACAGCAGCTGCTTGATGCGGTCATCAGGCTCAATGCCGAGGAGGATGCCAAGCAGGATGTGATTGATAATACCTCCAAAGATGCAGATGACTCGTGGTTTGATGTCAGTGACGGGATCGATAAGCTTTTACAGCCTATCAAGGAATGGCAGATCAGGATGCAGTTCCAGATGCAGAAACTGGTCGCCGAAGTGATTGAATTCATATGCCTTTCCATTCTAAGGATCTGTGTTTATCTGATCTTCTTTATCCAAAAGATCTGGGCTTATATTCTCATCATTCTGGGTCCGATTGCAGTGGGAATGGCACTGGTCCCCGGATTTGAAAACTCGCTATACAGCTGGGTGTCCAAGTTCATCAACATCAATCTCTACACGTTTGTCGCTTACACCATCATCAATATCGGGCAGCAGCTTATCGCGTCAGGCTACACGATGGAGATCGAGCGGTACGACACTTTACTGACGAACGGCACCGTGACCAACCTCGATGCGCTGATGGTCTATGTGACCAATTCCGGAATGATCTATAATCAGCTTTTTACCTGTGTCGCTTATATAGTGACAGGCATCGGTGTTCTGATGACCCCAACCATTGCGGACAGTATTGTCTCAGCGGGCGGGGCCGGTGCGATGACGAAAATGAAAAATGCCGCCGCAAAAGTTGTCAGCACTGCTAAAACAGCGGTATTGACCGTAAAAACCGGTGGTGCGGCAGCAGCAGCAACAGCTGCCAAATCTGCTGCAGCAGGTACTGCATCGGGGAGAGTGCAGGCAGCGATGAATAACAAAAAGAAATAAGATATGCTTATCAGAAATATAGAACAAAGAATTAAAATCAATAAGATTGTTTCAATCTCAACGATTGCTTTTGCGGTCGTCATTGTACTGGCAGGATTCTTTTTTGCCTACAAAATGATCCAGGATTCCCGAAGATCAATTTACATTCTGGACAATGGCGTTCCGGTACTGGCCAAGCAAACGGATGTGTTGCTGAATAGACCGGTAGAATACAAGGCGCAGATCGAATTATTCCATCGCCTGTTTTTCACGTTGGCTCCCGATGACCAGTATATCAAGGACAATGTCCAAAAATCCCTGTATCTGATTGATGACAGCGGGAAAAAGGAATATGCCAATCTCCGGGAAAAAGGTTTTTACAACCAGATTGTGGCTTCCAGCTCAATGGTCAGCATTCACACAGATTCAATCAAACTTGATGCGGAGCAAAAGAAATTTCAATTCTTCGGGAAGCAGATGATCACGAGGAAATCGTCGGTCATTATGCGAAAGCTCATCACTGAAGGCTATTTTGAAGATATTATCCGAAGCCCCAATAATCCCCACGGAGTTTTGCTGAAGAACTGGCGCACTATTGATAATGAGGAACTCTCCAACCAAACCAAAAACTCCTATTAATATGAATACGACATTACGAAAAACCGGTCAAAAATGGCTGAAACGGGCAGTAGAAAACCCAAAGAAATTCTTTACGTATTCGATGGTCTTTCTCATTGTTTCTTTCATCGGATCAATGATACAGGGTATATTCTTTCCTGCTGAGACGGTATTTAAAATAAAGCCGCCGGTTCTTTATTCACACGGTGCTGCAGTGCAAAATAAGGAAGCGAACCGCGAAAAAGAAATGGAAAAAATAGTCACTGAGCTGAAAACCTTGAAAATAAAAAGAGACCGGAAAGAACTACAGAAAGAGGATAGCCTGAGAATCGAATATCTGTTTAACCAATATCAACAATTGAAAAATGGCCGATAGCACTATGGCCAATTGATCTAGAAATCTAAAAACAAATGAAAAAAATTAATTTCAAACAAAAGAAATACGTTCTGCCTCTTTTGGCTTTGCCTTTTCTCCTGCTCTTTGCTTATGTGGGCGATCAGTTGATGAAAGACGACAAACCCCAGGAAAAACCAAAAGAGCTTTCCCTGTCCCTTGGGGAAACTCAGGATTCCATTATGAGCAAGAACGATGCTTATGATGCCTTCTTCCAAAAAGAGGATAATCGTACAATGCTGGGTGGATTGGACAAAGAAAAGGATAGCCTCTTAAGCTACGACGATCAGCTTTCGTTAGCCCAGAAAAGGAAAATAGATTCCTTGAAAGCCATTTCCTCAAGGAAAAACACGTATCAGGCAAAAGGAAATCCGTCTTCCTACTACGATCCAAAGCAGCAGCAAAATGATGATAAAGATTACAAAAGATCCTCTGAGATCATCAGGATGCTGAATGAGAAATCGTACGGAAATCAGGAAAATAAATATACCGATACTCCAAAGGAAAAGCCAGAAAGTGTACAGCCCGATCCTGTCAAATACCTGAAGCAGCAAATGCTGGTGATGGATTCCCTGGAAAAAGCACGGGATCCTAAATATCAGAGCAAGCTCGCTGCCGAGGAAAGACTCAAATCCAATAAGGAAAAAATGGAAGAATTTCTCAATTCGACCTTTAATGTGAGTAAGTCCGGAATCAACAGTGTGTTCAATGCTTTTTACAAGGAAAAGGAAAACAACTTCATCAAAGCGGTCATCGACGAAAACAACAAAGGATTGCTAGGAAGCCGAATCCGATTCCGGTTGTTAGAAGACATCTTTGTGGGCAACAGAAAAATCGATAAGGGTTCCATTTTATATGGCCAGATCTCGGGGTTTTCAATGCAGCGGGTTGATTTGAAGATCGTATCGGTATTTACCAAGGGAGAGATCTTCCCCGTCAATCTTTCCATTTATGACGTGGACGGGATGAAAGGATTGTATGTTCCGCAAAGTGTATTCAGGGATATGATCCGGGAAATGGGAAGCAACTCGGTACAGGGAACACAAATGGATATGGGCGGACAGGGCTTTTTTACCAGCATCGGATCAAAACTTTTTACTTCTACATCAAAATCCATCGCCAACCTCATTAAGACTAACAAAGCCAAACTGAAATACAACTCATATGTATTCCTGATCGACGAAAAACAATTGAAAGAATCACAGAACAAACAAAATCAATAAAGTAATGAAAAGCTTATTATATTGCCTGCTGTTATTGGCAGCAACCTGTCTGACAGCACAAACCGCGACCAGTGAACAGATTATTTCTGATCTGCCGGAAATTGAGATCACCGCAGGAATCAATCTGCATATGATCTCACCGGAACCAATCCAGTATGTCGATCTCTCCACCGACCAACTGACCGGTGACCTGCCTGCAACAAATATCGCCAGAATCAAAATTGCCGATAACCCCATCTCTGATAAGGATAAGAAAAAAAAGTCCGTCCCTTTTTTCAGCGGAGATACGGTAGGCATTATCACCGTTGTCGGCCAGTCATTCATTGCGCAGTACAAAGCGGTGTATAGAAATGCGGATAATCTCAATACTATAACCAATATTCATATTCAGCCGGAAGCGATGCAACCCATTGAGTTTGATAAAATGGTGTTCTCAAATTTTGAGCTGAGGAAGTTTGCAATGGACATCATTCAGAAACATAATGAAAAAAAGCCGATCAGAGCGGAGCAGAACCTGAATCTGGATATGAAGCTTAATAATGTCTATGTAATGGGTGATTACATTTTCCTGGATATGACCTTTAAAAACACTTCCAACCTGAGTTATGATCTGGAGGCCCTTAAGTTTTCTATCGAAGATAAAAAGATCCATAAGGCAACTAACAATCAGAGCATCGACCTGACGCCGCTCTTTACATTAAATCCTCAAAAGCACTTCAGGAAGAATTTCAGGAATATCTATGTTTTCAAAAAGTTCACCTATCCGAATTCCAAAGTGATGATGATCCGGCTAATTGAAGAGCAGCTCTCCGGAAGAACCATCGAAATGAAAGTAAGCTACTCGGATATTCTTAAAGCCGACACCTTCTAGCAGATAAGGCTAGTTATAATTTCAATCTTCTAATTTTATAATTAAAGAAAATGCAAGAACAACAACACCAGATCAAAATCTACGGCTTTCTACAGAAGGCAGTTTATGCTGTGGTTGCATTGGATTGTGCTTCGCTGTTTTACCTGAATGCCGATATCCCTGTGGTTTCCAATCTTCTGAAGAACTTTTCGAAGATGAGTTTTATCTATCCCCCGATTAATGCCAAGTACGCCACATTGGTTTTAATAGGATTGGTTTCGGTAGGAACAAAAGCCAAGAAGAAGAGAGATCTCCATAAAGCTCGGGAGATCATTGCGCCTATGATATTGGGATTAGCGATGATATTTTGCGCCCTGATCTGGCAGGAAGAAGCAGGAAATACAGCACTTCCCAAAATATTACCGGGAATGAACCTGTACCAGGTCATTTATGCGGTTCTTTCATTTTTAGGAGCGGTCATTCTTCAGATGGGAGCTGACAGCATATCAAAGCTGATGCAGAAGAAAATGGGAAAAGACCGATGGAATGTGGAAGAAGAATCCTTTGACCAGAACAAAGAGCTGGTCAGTACGCATACCAGTATCAATATTCCTTATCTATTCCGGTATAACGGGAAGATCAATAAAGGCTGGATCAACATCAATCCATTTCGTGGTACAACAGTAATCGGAACACCTGGAAGCGGTAAGTCCTTCGGAGTGATCAATCCTGCTATCCGACAGATGATCGCCAAGGGTTTCTGTTTATGCATTTATGATTTTAAGTTTCCGGACCTTGCGCAGATCGCCTACTACCATTACCTGCTTCGGAAAAGCAAAGATTCCGGATACAATTACCAGTTTCACGTCATTAATCTGAATGAGGTCGAGAAATCAAAAAGGATCAATCCTTTCCATAAAAAATATATTCAGACCTTGGCCGAAGCGCAGGAAATGGCAGAATCGATGGTGTCCTCACTACAGAAAGGCGGTTCAAGTTCGGGAGGGGGTTCGGACGCGTTCTTTACGCAATCTGCGATCAATTTCCTTTCATCCTGCATTTACTTTTTTGCCAGGCTGGAAGATGGAAAGTATTCGGACCTGCCCCATATTCTTGCCTTTATGAACCGTAGCTACCAGGAGATTTTTGATGCGCTGTTCACCAATGAAGAGATCGGCTCTCTGCTATCTCCCTTCAAAACGGCCTATGATAACAGAGCCTTCGACCAGCTGGAAGGACAGATTGGAACATTAAAGATATTCCTGTCCCGGCTGGCGACCAAAGAAAGTTTCTGGGTATTTTCCGGTGATGAAGTGGAACTGAAAATTACAGACCGCAACAATCCTTCCATTTTGATATTAGCTTCGGATCCCGGAACGCAGGACATTAATTCAGCATTGTACTCTTCGGTTCTGAACAGAACGCTGCGGCTCATCAATTCCAAGCATAACCTGCCGGGAGGTATTGTCGCAGACGAATTCCCAACCATCTACATTCATAAGATCGATAATGTGGTCGCCACTGCTAGAAGCAACAGGGTGGCTGTATTACTCGGGCTTCAGGAGATCCCACAGCTCCGGCAGTTTTACAAAAAAGAAGTGGCGGATACCATTTCGGCGATTGTCGGAAACATACTTTCCGGTTCGGCGAGGGATAAAAATACACTGGACTGGCTGGAAAAATTGTTTGGGAAGATCAAGCAGAAATCCTACTCCCAATCCATCTCGCAGCAGGGAACAACCACCAGCATCAATGAAAAGATGGACCATATGATCCCAGCCGGAAAGATCGCAGCCCTGAAAACAGGTGAAATGGTCGGGATGATAGCACAAGGCGAAGAAAATGATACGGATGAATACAAAACGTCCGCCGTTCACGGAAAGATCAATCTGGATATGAAAGCCATTAAAAAGGAAGAACAACACTACGTCCCGATGCCGGTTTACTATTCATTCACAGATAAAACGGGAAAAGACCGGAAAGAGGAGATCCTGATGACCAATTTCCGGAAGATCAACAAGGAAGTGGAACTTATTGTCAACGAATACATAAAAAACAGTGTCAATGAAATCAATAGTTAAACGGTTATTATTAGCAATCCTCTTATCCTCACAACTATGCGTGTTCGGACAGTTCAACACGCTTACACCCGTATTGCCACAGAAAAGCGATCATCCTATATTGTCTGAGAAGGCGAAGGAGACAGGCGAGTCAAAACAGAAGGAAGACAAAAATTTCTGGAAAGCTATTTTTAATGGCAGTAAGGCTGACCTGAAGAAAGAATTGGATTCTCTCAAAAAAATGATTAGAGAAAACTCCAGATCCAAGAGCAAAAAATGGGAGGTGCAAAAATTGAAGGATTCGCTGATTCTGGAACTTCAGGGACAGGCCATTAATAAGACAGAGAATGACTTTAAAAAGAGTTCTGCAGATACTGAGTTCCCAAAGATTTCAATGCCATTGGACAGAACCATTTCTGTCACATCACCCTACGGCACAAGAATACATCCGATATCAGGAACCACAAGAATGCACAACGGCATCGACCTGAAAGCTTATTACGAAAACGTATATGCCGTAATGGACGGAATTGTTTCCGAAACAGGTTGGGATCCGCGTGGTGGAGGCCATTATATTAAGGTGAAACATTACAACCGCTTTGAAATAGCCTACCTGCATCTCTCAGAAATCTATTATAAAGTCGATGAGTTCGTTAAAGCGGGATTTGTAATCGCAAGAAGCGGCAATACCGGAAACTCAACCGGAGCGCATCTGCACTTTTCTGTCCGGGAAAATGGTAAGTATATCGATCCTATACGTTTTCTCAATGACCTTGTCAACGCTCATCATTTGATCTCCTCATCTTACTAAATACAATAAAAACACTTACATCTAAAATAACAAAATATACGACTATGCAACATCCAAATTTACCGACAGAAGACCTCAAGAGCTATGGCATCATCAATGAGGATCTGACATTTACCGAAAAATTAAGTCCTGAAGATGTTCAAAAGTTTTTGCGTGGTTATACCATCGTTGCTGATAACGACAGGAACCGCGCTACTTTTCAGCTTACGGACAATAATACCCAGCTGAAGGTCATCTTCCTGGAACGTGATAAAAGCCTATCGGAAATTCTCGAACAGAGCAGAGATAGAGTCCAATACACGGACATTAAAGATCTGTCAAAATCTCCGGCGGATTGGAACATCAAAAAGAAAGCGTTCATTTTCGATAAGGAAAACGGAAAAACAGTGGAATTCGATTTAATTAAAAATGCTACCGAACTCACCGCCATTATCGCCGATCAGAAGGATGTACAGGAATTAAACCGATACAAAGCAGAACTGCAGATGATGAAAAATTATCTCTACGACAAGATGGATCAATACCCTGAGATTGCGAAAGATATTGCCAATGATTTGAATATTGTTGATAAGCAGATCAGTTCTGTTTCCGCCATCTCCAATACGGAACGGCAGACAGAAAATAATCATCCTAATGGTGTTCAGCTTGATGTGAATGACACCGACAGATATGAGGATGCCAATCGCCACCGCGAAGAACAGCAGGAAGATGAATTACACAGACATAAAGGCAGAGGAAGATAATCTTTATTTGAACAAAATGATGAGAAGCAATGAAATTTTATACTCAAAGGGAAATAATGATGAATGCCATACTCCAGGATATGCAGTGCTTCCGATCATAGAATATATACCCAAAGATGCCATTGTTTGGTGTCCGTTCGATACTGAAGAAAGCCTATTCGTTAGCGAGATCGCAAAAGAAAATAAAGTTGAGTTTTCGCACATCCGAAACGGGCAGGATTTTTACCACTATGAACCTGACAAGTGGGATGTTATTATATCAAATCCGCCTTACACCAATAAAAGAAAAATTTTTGAAAGGTGTCTGGAATTCAATAAGCCTTTTGCTTTGCTGATGTCAAATACCTGGCTGAATGATGCGGCTCCAAAGCAATTGTTTATGGACAAAGATTTACAGTTACTGATGTTTGACAAGAGAATCAAATTCAATTGTAATGGAATGGTTAACAACAAAATAACCTTTAGCAGTAGCTATTATTGCTGGAATTTTCTGCCAAAGCAGATTATTATGGAAATTATATCAGAGAATAAACTATGAATTTTAAAGTAACCGAAAGCTTAATTTACGAGCCATCTCTTTCTAAAGGTTGGGAATGGATTCATTACGATGACGGCAGTGGATCGCTCATCAGCCCGAATGGTAACACTTATTACAATTATGACCTACAGACAAAGGAATATCGTTTACCCTATGGCCGTAATGAGTGGACAAGTTTGACAGGTAGTGGTGATCAAGTTATAAACTTAAGTGAATTTAAAAAATTCGCCGAAAATGACCTGAAAGAAAGAGCATTTAATAACGATCTTTTTCCGAAACTTTCAGATGAAGAACATACAGATCTGCTGAATTTTAATAGCTTTTTAAAAGAGAAAGACTTTACTGTGAAGAATTTGAACATCAGCATATCTCACAGGCAAAGCTATTTAGAAAAGATGGAATTTGGAACAACGAACGGAGACTATTCTTTGACTGAACAACAATTGAAGCAGCTTCCGGATTTTCTTGATGGCCATCATCTATCAAAAAATGGTAAATATGAACTGGCCTACGGTCTACTGGAAAAACAGCAATATGCTGAAGCATATTCTATTTTGCAGGGAGGACAGATTATCAAAATGTATCTCAATGACGAAGGAAAATCATCATATAGACCTTTATTAATTCATGAAGTAAAATATAACAATCAAAATACAGAAATTATGGAAACACAAAAAGATTTCGATCAGGTAAAATACCTGAAAGACCAGATGAAATATCTTGGATTTGGAGAAGATGAAAAACTTCACAAAGATTTAGAACGAGGAATCAGTGCAAAGAATCAACAGTTCGAAATAAAAACTTCTTCCGACAAAACCTTACCCGGAAACAAAGTTGACTTTACGTTGAGGTTTAACAAAACGGAACGCGGAGGCATTTTTCTTAATTCGTACAATGCAATGCTGACGAATGCAAAAGGCGATGACCGATCTCATAATTTCACGGTCACAAAGGAAAATAGCTTCACCGCCAAAGAAGCCATCAATCTCCTGGAAGGGAGAAGTGTTAAAATCGACTTTCAAAATCCGAAAAGCAATCAGCAGGAAACCGCTTTTGTACAATTTGATTTTGACAAGCCCAAAACCGAAAAAGGAAATTATTATTTCCAAAATTTCTATCAGAATTATGGTGTGGAAACCGATAAGATCGTAGAAAAATCCAAGCTTGTTTTTGACGAACCGGAATGGAAGGACAATACCATAAAATCTTTGGAAAAAGGAAATGTGGTGAAGGTAAAATTTGAGCAAGATGATAAGGTGATCGAAGGGAAAGCCGTGTTAGACCCTCAGAACCGAAACCTGAAGTTGTATGATTCCGAAATGAACCGGATTAATACCAACAAACCGCTGGAAGGACTGGAACAAGACAACAGGCACGAAAAAAATAACGTGAAAGAGCAAAGCATTAAACGATAAATAATACCTGACCAATATCCGAAAGCGGTGGGTCTTTGTTATCTGCCGCTTTTTTTAATCGATCAAAATAAAATCACAGATTCTCAAACACAAAAATTAAATAAAAATGAATGTGAGTAAAAAAAAATTAATACTTCAGTATGTATTCCTGTTATTGGTGCTGATCTCCTGTCACAAAGAGATCAAATCGGAAAAGGGCGGAATTGACCTTATTTCAAATGTTTATTTTGATGCTTCCAAAGGATTGGATAAAATACAAAACTTCCATCTTTCCAAGATCAATTATCAGAATGACTCTATCATCGAAATGGTTCCTGACCTGGAGTTTCCTGAAATGACAGCCGCAACCTATTTCATCAAAGATTCTGTCTTTTACGAGTTGGAAAATCAGAAAAGTCCGTCCCTCTTTTCGGAAATCAAGAAAAAGAATAGACCACGTTGTGTCTACAACAAAGCGAGGGGAGCGGTATTTACAAAAGAGCCGCTTCTGAATTACAGAAACCGCAGGACATTAAGCGACACGGTGCTTTTCAAAAAGAATTACAAACGCTTTGAGATCAATTCACCCTGGAGTTATACCCGGTATTATATTTACCCGACGGATACCATCTTACCCTATGCCCTCTACAGTGAAGTTGGCAGGGATTACCACGGAAGAATTGAAAGAATAGACTCCTACGATAAAAAGAAGGATATTTTTGTGACCCTTCAGTTGATTCCCAGAAATCATTGGGACGATACCGCTAAAGAAATTTTTGAATTTAACCATTTTGTAAAAAACAGAAGAAAGTGAGCAACCAAGAGGTTTCAGGAAATTCCTTTGGTGATATTTCTATAACGGAAGGAACTAAAAATGAAATGATTGTTTTTACAAGCAGTGAAGACAGGCTTGCGTTTTTAGAACTCCTCCGGTTAAACAGGCAAAACAATAACAGGACTCTTGTAACCCTTAATTCCAATGAAAATACAAGGAAATTCCTGAACAGGTATCAAAATTTTGAAGGTAAAATATTCCTTTGTCTGAATGGTTACAAAACCGGTGATTTAGTAACCGGAAAAATTCTTAGCGCATTCAAAGACAAAAACATCAAAGACATCAGATCGTTGTACGGAATTTCCGAAAATGGAAATCAAAATCTCAATGACTATTTGCAAAACAAACTAAATAAAAATGGTATTTTAGATGAATCAAAAAATGAAGCCGATGAAAAAGACAGAACTGGATCCGAAAGAATTTCCGACACTCAGCACCTGGGATCCGAATCTGCTGGAAGAAGTGTTGGAAAGCTTAGCGAAAACAGCCAATCCGAAAAAAACGGAAATCATACAGGCGGACAAAGTTTGGGCCGCAACGATGCTGGAAATGGACTTGCAGACGCAATCTGGGGGCATTTGGTCGGAGACAGAGACCGAGGACGATCCAATGACGGAACACAACCGAGAAATGATGAACAAGATGAAGCAGGGGAACATTCCGTGGGCGCAATCGTATCCGGGAGAACTGTATCCGGTACAGAAGAACGAGGAAGATCAGTTTCCGATGTAGAAGGTCTTCTATCAAAATATAAAGGTCAGAAGCTGACCAATGAACAAGTTGCCGAAGTCGTTTCCGCAGCTTGTTTCGTTTCTGACGATCACCAAGTTCATCTTAAAGAAAATCTCGTCATATCCGATGATCTGAAGGAAGTATGCAGCCAATACCGAAGCGGAGGAAAAGCCAAAGAAGGCAGAGGAATTTTAGATGAATATTACACCGATTCAAAAATTGTTGATGCGGTCCGGAATTTAATCAAAGACCATTTTAAAGGCCGGAATGAAATTTCTGTTTTAGAACCCAGTGTTGGAACGGGCAATTTCCTGTACGCGGCAAAAGAACTGGAACCAAAAGTCAATACTACCGCTTTTGAGATCAACGAAACCACCGCAAAAATTGCAAAAATCCTTCATCCGGATGTAGAAATTAACCTCCGTTCTTTTGAAACGGAATTTATTGACGAGATAGGAAATAAAAGAGCGTTCTCAGAGCAATACGACTTAGTCATCGGTAACCCGCCTTATGGCGATCATCGTGGTTTCTATAAAGGTTTAGGAGAAGAACCGAAAATTTCCAAATACGAAGACTATTTCGTGAAACGTTCTCTGGACTCCTTAAAACCCAACGGACTTCTGGCAATGGTGCTGCCATCGGGCTGGCTGAACCGGCAGAAGAATCTTCTTAATGCCAACATCATCGAAGGCTTCCGTCTGCCTAGTGGTGCATTTGCAGGAACACAAATCGGAACCGATATCATCATTCTCAAAAAAAGCACTCAGAAAATCTCCACAGACATTTCCAGCTATTTTGAAAGTAACCCTTCAAGAATTTTAGGCGAAATACGTGAAAAAACAAACCGTTTCGGTCGTCCGGAAAATTACGTTTACGGAAATCTGGAGCACGCACTATCTAAAATCCAGCAATTCAAAAACAAAAAAGAAACGGAGCGAATCGGTAATCTGTTTGAAGATCTGTTTTTAGAGGCCGAAGAACAAAGTAAAACGACGGATTCTGCTTCTGTGCAAAAGAAAAATTTAACCAAAATGAATCCGGAAGGTGTCGCTGATAAGGAAAAAAGAGAGTCTAGCCATAACGAAGTCCGGGAAAAAATTGAAGCGGTATTGTCTAAGCTCAATGCCATAAAATTCAAGTCGCCCGCGGTTCTAAAAGAAATTTTTAAATACAAAAAGCTGCAATCCGAGCTGTCAGTTCAACCAAAGAAATTTTCTAAAGAGAAAATTGATGACATTCTGCAAAAAGCTGAAAAGATTCTTCACTTACAGGAAAATAAAGATACGGAATACAGGTATCAGACCAGCCCGGAACTTAAAAAAGGAATTTTAAAATACCACTTTTCCAAATCCGATGAGGTCGTCAATACCTCACTGCAGAACAAATCGGATATCCTGCAAGAAGAGCTTGAAGCATTCCGGGATACTTCTTATGACGGGACTTTGCACAACTACGGGAAGCATTATCGTTTTGCGAATTTTATTGACGGCAAATGGGTTCACGATTTTTATTATGCCGAAGGAAATATTTATGCAAAGCTGGAGAAGCTTGAATTGGACTTTAAGGATAAAAATGCGGTTGGAGGAACACAGGACCAATATAACAAACAGTTAAATCTTCTTCTAAATGCGCTTCCTAAACCAAAAATTTTAGATGAGATTTTTATCAGTCCGAATCACGAGTTTGTACACCAATTTGATTTAGGAACCGTTGAAAAAGACAGGTGGAACTCAAGCACCAGGCAAACAGAATCCGTAACGGTGAGTTATGATCTAGCCGACAAATTCAAAGATTTTGTAGGTTTCTTATCCAGTGAGGCTTTTGCCGGATCTTCCGCCTGGGAAGTAAAAGGTTTTGTGGACAATGAAAACGTTACCGGAAGCGATAAGGAGCGGAATGCGTTGGTTCGGGAAAGAAGAAAAGCCGCAGCGAATGACCTGTTCCAGAAATTCTTGATAGAAGAATTAACGGATGATTTGAGGGAACGTTTCGTAAAGGATTTCAACAGGAATTACAACAATATCCACGTTCCGGATTATTCAAAGTTTCCTCTATTCTCAAAGATCCACAAGAACTTTAAGGGACGTGAGCTTAGACTGACCGAAGTCCAGAAAGCGGGAGTCGGAAGGCTGACCACCAAAGGAGTCGGTCTGCTCGCACACGAAGTCGGATTTGGGAAAACCTTATCCGGAATCCTGTCAATGCACGAGGCGATGGAACGAGGAAATGCCAAAAGGCCATTGATTGTGGTTCCTAATGACAGTATTTTGAAACAATGGGTGGAGACTATTTTTGAAACCACTCCTGACGCAAAATTGAATGTTTTAGGGAATCTCGGAAAAGATTATGATCTCTCGAAATTTGATAATAAGGACGGTGAAATCACCATTGTAACCTACGAGGGTTTCAATAATATTGGTTTCTCTGAAAGTATTACTCAAAATTTAGCTTCCAAATTTTCCTACATCTCCGAAAGTGAGATGCGAAGTGTTAATTCCATCAGCGAAAGAGATTTTCAGAAAGAATTGGAGAAAGAGAAACAGATCGAAGGGAAGATGAAGCGTGGAAAGATCTACGACTGGGAGGATTTTGGTTTTGACCACTTAACCTACGACGAAGTCCACAATGCCAACCACATAGTGGGTAAGGTGAAAATTGAGGATCGAAGATTCGCTTCCGACTTCAGAAGCCAGAATCAGCAGACCTCCAAACTGGGAATCAATACCTGGATGGCGGCGCAGTACATTCAGGATAAAAACAACGG
>Ga0070683_100002421_pt1 | contig 14833 bp, 16 predicted proteins | sample KBSC713LmetaG_FD_64662 | JGI IMG/M metagenome (GOLD analysis project Ga0070683, IMG submission 64662) | Corn rhizosphere microbial communities from Kellogg Biological Station, Michigan, USA - KBS C7.1-3L metaG | ecosystem: Host-associated > Plants > Roots > Rhizosphere ...
GTGCGCGAGCGCCCCGCGCTCCAGGTGAGCGAGGCGTGGCGAGGCGACTCGGAGCGCCGCTACCAGTCCGCCTGCCGTTCCGGCTGGGAGGGCCTGATCGCCAAGCGCGCCGCCGCGCCGTACCTCCGTGGCCGCTCCAAGGACTGGCTCAAGCTCAAGTGCGTCTGGGAGCAGGAGCTCGTGATCGGCGGCTACACCGATCCGGCCGGCAGCCGCACCGACTTCGGCGCGCTGCTCGTGGGCTACAACGAGGACGGCGCGCTCCGCTACGCCGGCAAGGTGGGGACCGGCTACAACGCGAAGACGCTGCGTGAGCTCGGCGCCAGGCTGCGCAAGCTGGAGACCGGCGAGTCGCCATTCGTGGACGCCAGGCCGATTCCGCGCGGCACGCATTGGACCAAGCCGGAGCTCGTCGCGCAGATCGGCTTTGCCGAATGGACGGGGGACGGCCGTCTGCGCCAGCCGCGTTTCCTCGGGCTGCGCGACGACAAGCGGCCGCGCGACGTGGTGCGGGAGAGCCCTTCATGAGGCGCGTGCTTGCCATGGCGGTGGCGGCCACGCTCGCCGCCGCCGCCGGGACATTTGCGGCAACTGCCCTCGCGGACGGAGATCCTGCGGCCGACATCCTTCTCGACACCACCGTCTTCGTCCCGCAGGACGCGAAGGTCCCGAAGCAGGATCAGGCAGCGCTCCTGGCACTCACAAAGCGCGCACGGGCAGCGGGCGCGCCGGTGCGCGTGGCGATCATCTCGTCCAGGTACGACCTCGGGACCGTCACGGCGCTGTTCGCCAAGCCGCAGCAGTACGCCGAGTACCTCTCGAAGGAGCTGGAACTGGGCTACCACGGCAGGGTCGTGGTGGTGATGCCCCAGGGCGTGGGCGTGCACTGGCCGGGGCACGGCCTCGACTTCCCGGGCGCGGTCGAAGCGCGCGCCGTCAAGCCGGCTGCGGGCGGTGCCGGGCTTGCCGCGGCCGGCAGCGCCGCCACCCAGACGCTCATGCAGGCCGCGGCCGGCACATCGACCAGCGCCGACTCGGACGGCGGCTCGAACTCCACCATTTGGATCGTGCTTGCAGCCTGTCTCGCGGCGATCGCGATCGCGACCGTTTTCGGCGTGCGCCTTCGGGCACGGCGCCGTGCCTAACACCCGCCGAGCACTCCTGGCTGGTCTGGTGGCCCTGCCACTGCTGGTGGCCGCCTGCGGAAACTCCGACAAGATCCCGGGATCGCTTCTCGCCAAGGCGCGCCCGATCGGCGGGCAGGTGCGCTTTCACCCGCCCACACCCAACCGAGCGGTGCCCAGCTGCGCGCCCGGTATCGGCGCGCGCGAGGCCGCACACGTAGAGCTGTTCGCCGCCGACCGCGTGGTTCTCATGCCTGCCGGAATCGGCACGCAGGGTCCGCGCCGCTTCTTCGCGGGCAGGGTGGAGCGGGCGCGCTGCTACGGAGACGCTGTCACGCTCGAGCCCACGGGAATCGTGCTCGTGCGCAGGGGAAAGCACCTGCGCCTCGCCGACCTGTTCCGCCTCTGGGGGCTCCCGCTCACACGCACGCGCCTCGGCAGCTTCCCGGCAGGCGCCGATGGTGTGCGGGTGTACGTGAACGGCCGCCACGTGCAGGTGGACCCGCGGAGGGTCGCGCTCACACGCCACGCGCAGATCGTGCTCGAGGTGGGACCGCCGGTGCCACCGCACAGCTCGTTCACCTTCCCGCGCGGATACTGAGGCCGTTATCGTTCCCGCACCGTGAGCGAGCAGGTGGTCACACTGCTGGTCGACGAGCCGGGGGCGCTCGGCAACGCGGCCTACAAGCGCCTGGCCGAGCAGCTGTCGGACGGGGAGCTGGGCCGGCCCGATCGCGACACCGGCGTGTTCGAGGTGACGCTCGACTCCGAGTCGCGCGAGGAGGCACTCAACCACGTGTGGAACGCGCTGGCGGCCGCCGGCGCGGACGACGAGATCGTCTTCCTCGAGCATCCGGACGTTCCGGAGCACTGGCGCAGCCGGCCCGCCTAGGCCAAAGGATTCAGGCAGCGCGGCTCGCCTGCGGCAGGCAAAGGTCCGGCCGCTGCGGCCGGTCGAGCGAGCGCCGCAGCGACCAGAACGACACCGCCCCCACGATCAGCGGCAGCCAGAACAGGATCAGCCGGTAGGCGAGCACCGCCGCAACGGTGGCCTGCGCGGGCGCGCCGAACACGATCAGAGTGCCCACCAGGCCGAGGTCGATCCCGCCGACACCGCCCGGAATCGGCAGCGCTCCGCCGAGCTGGCCGATCAGGTAGCCCATGAGGATCACGGACACCGGCGGGCTCGCGCCGACCGCGTGGTAGGTGGCCCACAGCACCGCGTTGTCGAAGGCCCAGTAGCCGAGGCTCCCCAAGAGCACGCCTACATTGCCGGCTCCCAAGAGAGCTCGTGCCTCGCGCACGCCGCCGACGAGCGCGCGACGGATGCTCACCCACCAGCGGGCCGCGCGGTCCGCGTCCTCCGGTTGGGGCGAGGGCTCGTCGAGGCTGCCGATCGCGAGCACCGCGACGATCGTGAGCACCGCGAGGATCGCGGGAAGCGCCGTGCGCCACAGCGGCTGCGACGGTCCGATGACTCCAGTGGCGAACAGCGTGCCGATCACGGCCACCGCAACGAAGTTCACGCCGCTCTTCAAGAGGAAGAACGACACCGAGCGCCGCGCGATCTGAGCGAGCGGCATGCCGCGGCGACGCAGGATCCAGGCGCCCAGCGCCAGGCCGCCGGCGCCGCTGGCGGGCACGATCGACCCCATGCCGAGCTCGGCCCAGGAGATCTCCCAGGCGCTCCGCCACGACATCTGCCGGCAGAACACCGGCCTGAACATGAGCACATACGAGCAGCCCGAGAGTGCCTCGAGCGCGACGGCCAGCGCGAGCCAGCCCGGGCTCGCGTCGCGCAGCATCCGCCTGGCCTCGCCCAGCCCGGGCGCGAGCACCACGATCGCCACGAGCACGGCGAGCAGCGCCACGGTCTCGAGCGCGCGGCGCCTGAGACGGCGGGGCTGGGCCTCGCTCGGCAGATCCCGCTCGGACGGGCTGACGTTGGGCGCCGAACGCATCTCCTGACCGTAGCTACCGCGCCGCCGCTGCCGGCTGGGGCTCGCGCGGCGGCTCAGCCAGCAGGTCGCGCGCCAGCCGGCTGAGCGTGCGCGCGAACTGCTCGCGCTCCTCAGGAGTGCAGTCGCTGAGGCGCTGCTCGAGCCGCTCGCGCCGGAGGTTCACAAGGCGTTCCACCAGCTCGTCCCCAGACGGTGTGGCCGCGAACCAGCCGTCCGCCGGTGCCACGAGGCCACGGCGCACGAGCTCATCGGCCGCAGCCGCAACGCGTTGTGGCTCGACATCGATGCGCGTGGCCAGGTCGGAGGCGGGTCCCGGCAGCCCCTCATGGATGCGGGCGAGCGTCCACGCCTCGAGCGCCGGCAGGTCGATGCCGTTCTCGCGCGCCAGCCGCTCGTACAGCCGACGGCGCACGTCGCGGCTCGCCAGAACGCTCAGCACGCGCTCGATCTCGGCAAGCGTGTCGTCGTCGCGCGGCATCGCGAAGTGCTCCTGCGGTCCCGCCGCCTGCACCGTGTCGCGCAGCTGCGCGTCCGGCAGCACGAGCGCGATCAGGAAGCCGAGCGCGGCCACCCCGGCCGCCACCAGGAACACGTCGCCGAGCGCGTTCGTGAAGGCGTGCACGTACATGGCGCGTGCCGCGGCCGGCAGCTGGTGGAGCTGCGCCGGGCTGAGCCGCCCCTGCTGCTGCCCGGCGGCCGCAACCGCGCCGTGAAGCTCGCTCGTGAGACGGTTCGAGAAGATCGCGCCGAATACCGCGGTGCCTATCGAGCCGCCGATGAGGCGGAAGAGCGTTGCGCCCGAGGTGGCCACGCCAAGGTCCGTGTAGTCGACGGAGTTCTGCGCGACGAGCACCAGCACCTGCATCACGAATCCGAGGCCGAGCCCGAGCACGAGCAGCCGCCAAGCCGCATCGAGGGACGACGTGCCCGCTCCCATTCCCGACAGGAAGATGAAGCCCAGCACCATCAGCGCCGTGCCCACGATCGGGAACGGCTTGTAGTGGCCGATGCGGCTGATCACCTGGCCCGAGAAGATCGAGGTGCTGAGCACCCCGACCATCAACGGCACCGTCCGCAGCCCGGAGCTCGTCGGACTCGCGCCGTTGACGGTCTGGAAGTAGAGCGGGAGGAACACGGCGGAACCGAAAAGGGCAAAGCCCACGATCAGTCCGATGCCGCCCGCCCTCGCGAAGACCCTGTTGCGAAACAGCCGCAGCGGCAGCACCGGTTCCGCCGCTCGGCGCTCCACGAACGCGAACAGCACGAGCAGCACCACGCCGCTGCACGCCGTGACGATGAGCTGCGCCGAGTCCCACGCCCACGAGTTCCCTCCCAGGCTGGTGGCGAGGATGATGCAGCTGAGCCCCGCCCCGAGGAGCCCGCTGCCGAGGTAGTCGATCTCGCGCTGGCGGACCTCGCCGAGCGCGGGCAGCACCGCGCCCAGCACCACCAGCGCAATCGCTCCGAGCGGCAGGTTGATGTAGAAGATCCAGCGCCAGGACAGGTTGTCCACGAAGAAGCCGCCGAGCAGCGGCCCCGCCACGCTCGCCACCCCGAACACCGCGCCGAAGATGCCCTGGTACCTGCCACGCTCGCGCGGCGACACCACGTCGCCCACGGTGGCCTGCGTGAGCACGATGAGCCCGCCGCCGCCGATCCCCTGAATCGCGCGGAACGCGATCAGCTCGGACATGTCCTGCGCCGCCCCGCAGAGCGCTGAACCGGCGAGGAAGATCACGATCGCGAGCTGGAGGATCCGCTTGCGGCCGTAGAGGTCGCCGAGCTTGCCGTACACCGGCGTGACCGCGGTCTGCGCGAGCAGGTACGCGCTCACCACCCAGGAGAGATGGGCGAGCCCGCCGAGGTCGCCGACGATCGTGGGCAGCGCGGTGGCCACGATCGTCTGGTCGAGCGCCGCCAGCAGCAGGACCAGCATCAGCCCGCCGAAGATCACGAGCACCCGGGGTCGCTGCTCTTCCCGCTCGATGGGCCCGGCCACGGCGGTCACGGGTCACGGTGTTACCCAGTTCGCCCACTAGAGTCAAATGAGATGGCGAAGACGTGGATACTCGACACCGACACCAAGGGCACCGGCGCACGGATGGTGCCTCTCGAGGACGCGCTCGAGAAGCCGCAGGCGCCCGCACGAAAGCGACGGCCGGCGCCCCAGCCGCGTCGTGAGCGAGCCGCCGAGCCACGCCAGTCGAAGAAGCCGGTCGAGAAACGCTCCACCCCACTCCCCGCCGGTCACGTCCGCAAGAAGTCCACGGGCGAGATCGGCAAGGTCAAGGCGATCGACGCCAGGTCGGGCACGATCACCGTCACCTGGCTCCACGGCGGCCAGACCTCGACCGTCCCGATCAGCTCGGTCACGCGCAAGTAACGCGTAGGCTCCGCGTGATGCTGGGCCTCCCCGACGGCATTCGCGCGTGCCTGTTCGACCTGGACGGCGTGCTGACGAAGACCGCTGCGGTGCACGCGGAGGCGTGGAAGCAGATGTTCGACGCCTACCTGCGCGAGCGCGCGTCGAACGCCGGCGAAGAGTTCGTGCCGTTCGACGCGGTGGCCGACTACGACGAGTACATGGACGGCAAGCCGCGCTACGAGGGCGTCAACTCCTTCGAGGACGCTCTCGCCGGCGTCGAGGCCGGTCGGGCCGGGAGCTTCTCCTGCGTGATTGGCGTGGACCGGATGGGCCAGGCCGATGCCCTGCGCGATCACGGGGCGGACGTGGTGGTCCAGGACCTCGCCGAGCTGCTGGACGACAAGTGATCAGCCACCCCTCGTTCGCGCTCGAGCCCTGGGCGATCCGTGAGACCTCGCTCGACCTCGAGCGGCTCGCCCAGACCGAGTCGGTCTTCGCGCTCTCGAACGGCCATATCGGCCTGCGCGGGAACCTCGACGAGGGCGAGCCCCACGGCCTGCCCGGCACCTACCTCAACGCGTTCTACGAGGTGCGGCCGCTCCCGTATCCCGAGGGTGGCTACGGCTTCCCAGAGGCGGGTCAGACCGTGGTGAACGTGACCAACGGGAAGATCCTCCGGCTGCTGGTGGAGGACGAGCCGTTCGACGTCCGCTACGGCGAGCTCGTGAGCCACGAGCGTGTGCTCGACCTGCGCGCCGGGATGCTGCGCCGCACGGCGGAGTGGGTGTCGCCGGCCGGCGGGCGCGTACACGTGTCGTCGTCGCGGCTCGTGTCATTCGGGCAGCGCGCAGTGGCGGCGATTCTCTACGAGGTCGAGCCGGTGGGACGTCCGCTGCGCGTGGTGGTGCAGTCCGAGCTGAACGCCAACGAGCCGCTCCCAGCGGTCGACGACGACGACCCGCGCGCGGCGAGCGCGCTCATGTCCCCGATGAAGTCGGAGCTCGACCTCGCCCGTGACCTCGCCGGCGCGCTGGTGCACTCGACGACCGGGAGCGGACTGCGGATGTCGGCGTGCATGGACCACGTGCTCGACGGCCCAAGCGGGATCGACACGAGCGCGGAGAGCACGGAGGACGAGGCGCGCGTGACCATCGCGGCCGACCTTGCTCCCGGAAAGCCGCTGCGGGTGATCAAGTTCCTCGCCTACGGATGGTCAGCGGAGCGATCCCTGCCGGCCGTTCGCGACCAGGTGCGCGGTGCGGTGGCGGAGGCGATGCACACGGGCTGGCAGGGGCTCGTGGACGCGCAGCGCAGTTACCTCGACGAGTTCTGGGAGCGCGGCGACGTGGAGATCGACGGCGACAACGAGCTCCAGGTGGCGGTGCGGTTCTCGATGTTCCACTGCCTCCAGGCGGCCGCGCGAGCCGAGCAGCGCGCGGTGCCGGCCAAGGGTCTCACAGGTCCCGGCTACGACGGGCACACGTTCTGGGACACGGAGACGTTCGTGCTGCCGGTGCTCACCTACACGGTGCCCGAAGCCGCGCGCGACGCGCTCCACTGGCGCCAGGACACCCTCGACCTCGCGCGCGAGCGCGCGCGTGTGCTTGGGCTCAAGGGCGCCGCTTTTCCCTGGCGAACGATCCACGGCCAGGAGTGCTCCGGCTACTGGCCGGCGGGTACAGCCGCGTTCCACATCAACGCGGACATCGCCGACGCCGTTGTGCGCTACCACGGCGCGGTCGACGACCCGGACTTCGAACGCCACACCGGCGTCGAGCTGCTCGTGGCCACCGCGCGGCTGTGGCGCTCGCTCGGGCATCACGACGCGGCGGGCCACTTCCGTATCGACGGGGTGACCGGCCCCGACGAGTACAGCGCGACCCACGACAACAACATCTACACGAACCTCATGGCGCAGCGGAACCTGCGCGCCGCCGCGGACGCGGCCGAGCGCTATCTGGACCGCGCCGCCGAGCTGGGCGTGGACATGGAGGAGACCGCGTCATGGCGCGACGCTGCCGACGCCGTGCTCATCCCCTACGACCCGAGCCTCCGCGTGCACTCCCAGGCGGCGGAGTTCACGCAGCACCAGCGCTGGGACTTCGAGCACACGAACAGCGACCAGTACCCGCTGATGCTCCACTTCCCATACTTCGACCTCTACCGCAAGCAGGTGGTCAAGCAGGCGGACCTCGTGCTCGCGATGCACCTGCGCGGGCACGCTTTCAGCGACGAGGAGAAGGCGCGCAACTTCGCCTACTACGAGGCGCTCACCGTCCGCGACTCGTCACTCTCTGCCTGCACGCAGGCGGTGATGGCCGCGGAGGTCGGTCACCTCGAGCTGGCCTACGACTACTTCGGCGAGGCCGCGCTGATCGACCTCGACGACCTCGAGCACAACACGCGCGACGGTCTGCACATCGCCTCGCTGGCGGGGGCGTGGATCGTGGCGGTGGCCGGCTTCGGCGGGATGCGCGACCACGGCGACACCCTCGACTTCAAGCCGCGGCTTCCACGGGAGCTGTCGCGGCTCGCGTTCCGCCTCATGTACCGCGACCGCTCCCTTCGCGTGGAGGTGAGGCCGGAAGACGCCACCTACTCGCTACGTGCGGGAGAGCCGCTCGAGGTCACTCACTACGGCGAGACGATCAGCGTGTCCGCGGACGCTCCGGTCACCCGCCCGATCCCGCTGATCACGCCTGGCGATGCGCTTGCTCAGCCCCGCGGCCGCGCCCCGGCGCGACGGCGGAAGAGCTAGCCGGGAGTGGCGAGCCGCAGGGTGGTGCGGCTCACCTCGTCGTTCACCATCGTCGCGCTGGAATCCGGCGAGCGCTCGGCGTACTTGGCGTTGAAGGCCTCGGACACCTTGTGGTTTGTGGCGTCGTCGGTGGCCCGCTCGACTCTCACCTCGATCGTCTCGCCGTCCACGCCGAGCGTGGCTTTGCCGTCTTCGCGCGCCCGCCGGTACCAGGCGCCGCTCTCGCCTCGGTATGAGCGCACGTAGGCGTCGCCGTCCGTGACAACCACCCAGATCGGCCGGCGCGACTCGGACCCGTCGCGGCGCGGCGTGATCATTTCCACCTCGATCGTCTCGTCGAGCTTGCCGAGCGTGTCCTGATCGAGCGCCGATCCCGCCATGATGTGAGCTTAGGGATCAGATGGCGGAGAGCAACCCCACACAAATCCCGGACGGCGTTCCAGAAGAATCGGTGGACGAGCTATACGGGCTGCCGCTCGACGAGTTCACCCCGCGCCGCGACGAGCTGTCCAAGGAGCTGCGCTCCGCGAGCAAGCGCGACGAGGCCGCATGGGTCAAGGCGCTGCGCAAGCCGAGCGCGACCGCGTGGCTCGTCAACCAGCTCGCGCGCACGCAGCGCAGCGACGCGCGGCGGGTGCTCGAGAGCGGCGACGCCCTGCGAGACGCACAGGAGCGCGCCCTGGCACGGAAGGGCGACCGCGACGAGCTGGCCGGTGCCTCGCAAAAGCACGCCGACGCGATGCGATCGCTGCTGAGCAAGGCGTCCGGCCTGCTGGACAGCCGCGGCGCATCGCCGAGCGCGACCACGCTCGAGCGCGCGGCCGAGACCCTGCGCGCGATCCCGCTCGACGACGAGGCCCGCGCCGGTTTCGCGGCTGGTCGCCTCACGCGCGAGCACCGCGCGGCGGGGCTGGGCTTCGCCGCGGCCGGCCCGGCGCACAAGCCGGCGGCCAAACCGAAGGAGGCGGAGCGCCGCGTGGAGGAACGAGCGCGCGCCCAGGCGGCTGTCAAGGAGGCGAAAGCTCGGCAGCGAACTCGCGAGCGGGAAGTGCGGGCGGCCGAGCGCGAGGTCGAAAAAGCACAGGCCGCCCTCGCACGCGCGCGGGAGAAGGAAGAGGAAGCAGCGGCGCAACTGGCGGAGGCGGAGAGCCGAGCCTCCGACCTCTGACCTCCGACCTCAGAATAAGACTCATTCTCATATACGCTATGGCGAGTGATTGTCCGCGTCCTTCCCGTCTTGCTCACCCTCGCCCTCGCCGGCTGCGGGGCCGCCGGCAGCGCGAGCAGCGGCGGCCGCCTCAACGTCGTCGCCGCTGAGAACTCCTGGGGCAGCATCGCCGCGCAGGTGGGCGGCGACCGCGTGCACGTCACGAGCATCGTCCACAAGCCGGGCGCCGACCCCCACCAGTACGAGCCCACCGCGGCCGACGCCCGCGACATGGCCGAGTCGCAGCTCGCGATCGTCAACGGCGTGGGCTACGACCCCTGGGCGCCCAAACTGATCGACGCCAACCCCGACGGCAGCCGCGTGGTGATCAACGCCGGCGATGTGGCCGGCGTCAAGAGCGGAGGCAACCCCCACCTCTGGTACTCGCCCGGCGTCGTGCACAAGATGATCGACTCGATGACGGCCGCGTACAAGAAGCTCGATCCGCGGCACGCCGGCTACTACGACACACAGCGCACCCACTTCCGCACAAACGCGCTGGCGCGCTACGACTCGCTGATCGCGGGCATCCGCGCGAGGTATGCCGGAACACCCGTGGGCGCGTCCGAGAGCATCTTCGAGCCGCTCGCACAGAGCCTCGGTCTCAGGCTGCTCACGCCGGCGAGCTTCCTCAATGCCGTGAGCGAGGGCGCCGAGCCCACAGCCGGCGATAAGGCCGAGGCTGACAAGCAGGTGACCCAGCGGCAGATCAGGGTCTGGGTGTTCAACGGCCAGAACGCCACGCCTGACGTGCAGCGGCTCACCTCCGAGGCGCGAGCGCATGACATTCCGGTGGCGACCATCACCGAGACGCTCACGCCTGAGGGCGCGACCTTCCAGCGGTGGCAGGTAGCCCAGCTGCAAGAGCTCGAGCGGGCACTGGCCCAGGGAACCGGCAAATGACGCAGGCGGCCGAGCTCCACGCGCACGCGCCCGTCGAGGAGTCGGCGGTGCGCTTCGAGTCCGCCGCCGTGGAGCTCGGGGGCCGTCAGATCTGGGGTGACGTGAGCCTGTGCCTGCGCCCCGGCGAGTTCGCGGCCGTGCTCGGCCCCAACGGCGCCGGCAAGTCCACCCTTCTCAAGGCCATCCTCCGGCTCGTGCCGCTCAGCGCCGGGTCGGCCACGATTCTCGGCCGGCCGCCAGGGGCCGCAAACGGGCAGATCGGCTACCTGCCGCAGCGCCACAGCTTCGACGCCGCCTCGCGCATCCGGGGAGTCGACCTCGTGCGGCTCGGCCTCGACGGCGCGCGCTGGGGCATCCCGCTGCCCGGGCGCGCCAATGCACAGGCGAGGAAGCGTGTGGACGAGGCCATCGAGCTGGTGGGCGCCGCTCCCTATGCCGGGCGGCCGATCGGTCGTCTCTCGGGCGGCGAGCAGCAGCGGTTGCTCATTGCGCAGGCGCTCATCCGCCGCCCGCAGCTCCTCCTTCTCGACGAGCCGCTCGACAGCCTCGACCTGACCAACCAGGTCTCGGTGGCCGCCCTGGTGCGCCGAATCTGCCACGAGCACGGCGTGGCCGTGATGCTCGTGGCCCACGACGTCAACCCGATCCTCCCCCACCTCGACCGCATCGTGTACTTCGCCGGCGCCACCGCCGTGGAGGGCGCGCCGCGCGAGGTGATCACGAGCGAGACGCTCAGCGCCCTCTACTCCGCGCCCGTCGAGGTGCTCGAGACCTCCGACGGCCGGCTCGTGGTGGTGGGAACTCCCGAGCCGCCCTCGATCCATCACCCTCGCCATGCGCATTAGCGACCTCTTCCAGTTCCACTTCATGACCAACGCGCTGATCGCGGGCACGCTCGTGGCGGTCACGGCGTCCTCGATCGGCTGGTTCATGGTGGTGCGGCGGCAGACGTTCGCCGGGCACACGCTGTCGCTCGTGGCCTTCCCGGGCGCGGCCGCCGCGGCGCTGGCCGGCGCGCCGGTGTTCGTGGGCTACTTCGTGGTGTGCGGCGCGGGCGCGCTCGCGCTCGCCGCAGTCACGGGCGGCGGCGAGACGAGGAGCATCAGCCAGGAGTCCGCGGCGATCGGATCGGTGCAGGCGTTCGCGCTCGGTCTCGGCTTCCTGTTCGTGAGCCTCTACCACGGCCTCCTCACCGGGCTCAACTCGCTGCTCTTCGGCACGTTCCTGGGGATCACCGACGCCCAGGTGCTCACGATGCTCGGTATCTCGGTGGCGGTGCTGCTTGTGCTCGGAGCGATCGCGCGGCCACTCCTGTTCGCCTCGGTGGACGCCGACGTGGCGCGCGCCAGCGGCGTGCCCGTAGCCGCGCTGTCCACCGGCTTCCTCCTCCTGCTCGGCCTGGCCGTGGCGGCCACGAGCCAGATCACCGGGGCGCTGCTCGTGTTCGCGCTGCTCGTCACGCCGGCGGCCACGGCTCAGCTCATCACGGCCCGGCCGGCGCTGAGCCTCGGGCTCTCGGTCGTGATCGCGCTGGCGGTCACATGGCTCGGCCTCGGCATCGCCTACTTCTCGATCTATCCCGTGGGCTTCTTCGTCACGTCGCTGTCGTTCGGGCTGTACGTGCTGGTCAGGCTGGTGAGGCGCTGATGCTCGCGCACGAGTTCATGCGCAATGCGTTCCTCGCCGGCACGTTCGTGGCGCTGGCCTGCGGGCTCGTTGGGTACTTCGTGGTCCTGCGGGCCGAGGTGTTCGCGGGCGACGCCCTCAGCCACGTGGCATTCACCGGCGCACTGGCCGCCGCGGCGGCGGGAATCGATCTGCGCGCCGGGCTGTTCGTCGTCACGATCGGCGTGGCGCTCGGCATGGGCGCGGCGGGCAGTCGCGCACGCGCCGACGACGCGGTGATCGGCTCGTTCTTTGCCTGGGTCCTCGGGCTGGGCGCGCTGTTCCTCTCGATCTTCACGACGAACTCGAGTGGGAGCAGCGGCCAGGGCACCGCCGGCGTGCGGGTCCTGTTCGGGTCGATCTTCGGCTTGTCGGGCTCCGAGGCGCGGCTCGCCGCGCTGCTCGGCGCGCTGGCGATCGTGTTGCTGCTCGCCATCGCACGGCCGCTCCTGTTCTCGTCGGTGGACGTGGAGGTGGCCGAGGCGCGCGGCGTGCGCGTCAAGCTGCTGGCCATCGTCTTCCTCGGCGTGCTCGGGCTGGTGGCCGCGGAGGCCACGCAGGCCGTGGGCGCGCTGCTTCTGCTCGGCCTCCTGTCGGCGCCGGCCGGTGCGGCTCATCGCCTCACAGCGAGCCCATATCGAGGGATGGCGATGTCGGCCGCGCTCGCGCTCGCGTCGATGTGGGGCGGGCTCACGCTGAGCTATTTCGTGCCGTCGCTGCCGCCGAGCACGGCGATCGTCTCGCTGGCCGTGACCATCTACGCCGCGGCCATGGCGCTCGGCCGGAGGGCGCAAATCCCAAAGTTAGAATCGATCAGGTGAGCGAGGCGTCCCCAACCTGGGCCGCGCACGCCGCCGCCGAGCTGGGCGCCGCGGGCTACAAGCGAGGCGCCGCGCGCGACGCGGTGCTGTCGCTGCTCGACCGCCAGGACTGCGCGCTCTCGGCCTTCGACATCGAGGACGCGCTGCGCGGCGGCGACCGCGCGGTGGCGCGCGCGAGCGTCTACCGGATCCTCGACCAGCTCGAGAGCCTCGGCCTCGTGCAGCGCGTGGACGCCGGTAAGAGCACCGTGCTCTACGAGCCCGTGCGTGGCGATCATCAGCACCACCATCACCTCGTCTGCGAGCGCTGCGGCAAGCTCGTGCCGTTCGCCGACGAGGAGCTCGAGAAGACGATCGGCAAGCTCAGCCGGCGCGTGAACTTCCAGGTGTCGGACCACGAGGTTGTCCTGCGCGGCGCCTGCGACGCCTGCTCGAAGTAGCGCTCTAATCGATCTCTCATCGGGGCTCCGACAAGGTGCCGCACATGAAACGGATCGCTCTCACCTCAGCCGTCGCGCTCGCCCTGGTCATCCCCCCCTCGGCGGGATCCCGCACCTTCGTGCGCACCGTCGACAACCCGTGGTTCCCGCTCAAATCCGGGTCTGTCTGGCGTTACCGCGGCGTTAAGGACGGCAAAGTCTCGCGCGACGTCGTGAGGGTCACCGGTGCCACCAAGCCGATCCGCGGCGTGACGACCACCGCCGTCAGCGACCGGCTGTATCTGTCCGGCAGGCTCGAGGAGCGCACCACCGACTGGTACGCGCAGGACTCACGTGGCAACGTCTGGTACTTCGGTGAGGACACCGCGGAGCTCGACCGCAACGGTCACGTGAAGACGCGTGAGGGGTCCTGGCAGGCGGGCGTGAACGCCGCCAGGCAAGGCCTCTTCATGCCGGCCCACCCGCGAGTCGGGCAGACCGGACTCCAGGAGTTCCTCAAGGGCCATGCCGAGGACCACTTCAAGGTGCTCCGGCGCACACGCACCACGCTGTTGACGAAGGAGTGGACGCCGCTCGAGCCGGGCGTGATCGACCACAAGTTCTATCGGCGCGGCGTGGGCACCGTGCTGGAGAAGACGGTCAAGGGAGGTGACGAGCGCAACGTGCTCGTGTCGTTCAAGGCCGGCAGCTGAATCCAGACGTCGGCGCCGTCTGCGTGGGCGCTGCCCCCGTGCGAGGCGGCGATGGCGGCGACGATCGCGAGGCCGAGGCCGGCACCGCCGTCTCGCGATCGTGCGCCGCCGGCGCGCGTGAAGCGCTCGAACGCGCGCGGGACGAAGTCGGGCGAGAGACCGTCGCCGTCGTCCGTCACGTGAAGCTCGACGAAATCGCCACCCGGCGCCGCGCTCAGGCGCACCTCGCCGCGACCGTGGCGCTTGGCGTTGTCCACCAGGTTGCCGAGCGCCTGCTCGAGGCGCGTGCGATCGCCGCGGACTCGCAGCGAACCGGCGTGTTCAGCGCGCACGCCGAATCGCTCGGCCACGCTCGCGAGCAGCTCGTCGACGCTGAGCTCCCCCGGCCGGAGCGGGAGCTGCCCCTGATCCGCGCGCGCGATGACGAGCAGGTCCTCGGCCAGCTGTATGAGCCGCTCGGTCTCGTCGCCGGCCGACTCGAGCGCGGCGCGCAGCTCCTCGGGCGACCGGCCGTGCCGCAGCGCGAGCTCGATCTCCGTCTTGAGAACCGCAAGCGGCGTGCGCAGCTCGTGGCTTGCGTCCGCGACGAAGGTGCGCTCGCGGGTGAGGGCTGTTTGCAGTCGATCGAGCATGTCGTTGAGCGTCTCCCCCAGCTGCGCCAGCTCGTCGGCTGATTGCGGAACGGGCAGACGCTCGCTGGCGCGCGCGCCCGAGATCGCGGCCGCACGGCGCCGCATCGCCTCCACCGGCCGCAGCGCCCCGCTGGCCACCCCGTAACCGGCCAGACATGCGAGCAGCAGCGCCACCGACATCCCTCCGGCGAGCAGCAACGCGAGCGTACGCAGCGAGTCGTCGCGCTCGCCGAGCGATTGACCGGCCACGACGATCTCGTGTCCC
>Ga0070683_100002423_pt1 | contig 14831 bp, 16 predicted proteins | sample KBSC713LmetaG_FD_64662 | JGI IMG/M metagenome (GOLD analysis project Ga0070683, IMG submission 64662) | Corn rhizosphere microbial communities from Kellogg Biological Station, Michigan, USA - KBS C7.1-3L metaG | ecosystem: Host-associated > Plants > Roots > Rhizosphere ...
GGCTCGAGCGACGCGTCGGTGCTGGTCGTCTGGTCGTCGCGGGCGTCGCGCGAGGTGTCGGTGTTGGACCGCACCCGCCCCAGCCCCGGGAAATGCTTGAGCGTCGTCTGGAGGCCGGCCGCCTGCGCGGCGGTGACCACCGTGGCGACGTCGGCCGCGACCGGGCCCGGCGCCGAGCCGTACTGCCGGTTGAACGCCCCGATCGGCGGGTTGGCCTTGCCCAGGCCGGCCGGCACGACGTCGGCCACCGGAGCGAGGTCGATCGTGACCCCGACGTTCTTCACCCGGCCGGCCCATTCCTTGGTACGGCTGGTCAGCGCCGCCGAGTCCAGCCCGCCCTGGGTGAGGGCCGACGGGATCGGCGGGAAGTCGTCGCCCTGCAGCGTCTGGACCTGGCCGCCCTCCTGGTCGGCGCCGATCTGCAGCGAGACGCCGCTGCTGACCTTGGCCGCGGACTGCAGCTTGGCGAGGTCGCCGCGCAGGTCGGCGGCCGACCCGTGGAACCGGCTGGTCAGGAACACGCCGCCCAGCCGGTACCGCTTGACCGTCGACTGTGCGCTCGCCGGGTCGGTGACCGGGGTGCCGACCATCAGCAGCTGGCCGACCTGGCCCTCCAGGCCGAGCGCGGCGACGGTGGCGGAGACGCAGTCGCCGCCCGGGCCGACCGAGACGGTCACCGGCGGACGACTCGACGCAGGCGCGCCATCTGAGGAGGACGAGGACGGCGAGGGCCGGAACACATAAACGGCCCCGGCCAGCACCAGGACCGCCACGACCCCGAGCCCGACAATCCACGGCCAGCGCCGAAAGCGCTCCTCGGCCGCGTGCCGGCCCGGCTCCCCAACAGTCACCCGCACAACCTTAGGGCCTGGCTCAAGGTGGGGGCCGCGGCCGCGGCCCCCACCTTGAGCCAGGCCCTAGAGTGGTCAAATGAGCGGCGAAGACGAAGAGCGCGCCGGGGTGGCCCTCACCCACCTCGATCAACCGCTGTTCGACGGGGCGGACGCCACCAAACGGGTCCTCGTGGACTACCTCGACGCGGTCCACGAACAGATGCTCCCGGGCCTGCGGGACCGGCCGCTCTCGGTGATCCGGGTCCGTCCCGGCCAGGACCCGTTCATGCAGAAGAACGTCCCCAAGTACACCCCGGACTGGGTGGCGACCGTCACGATGTGGGCCGAGTCGTCCAGGCGTGACGTCTCGTACGCGCTGTGCAACGATCGTCGCACCCTGCTGTGGTTTGCCAACCAGCGCGCGGTCGAATACCACCCCCAGCTCTATACGGTCGGAGCCGGGGATGCCCCGACCCACCTGGTCATGGACCTCGACCCACCGGCCCCCGACGCGTTCGAGCTCGCGGTCGGCGCCGCCCACCTGGTCCGCCAGGCGCTGACCGACCTTGGACTGGTGGGGCTGGTGAAGACCAGCGGGGCCAAGGGCGTGCACATCTTCGTGCCGCTCGAGCCGACCCCGACGGTCGACGTCGCCGCGGCCACCCGGGCGATCGCCGCCCGCGCCGAGAAGCTCGACCCCGACCTGGCGACGACCGCGTTCATCAAGGAGGACCGGGGCGGCAAGGTGTTCCTCGACTCGACGCGGGCCGGCGGGGCGACGGTGGTGGCTGCCTACAGCCCGCGCATCCGGCCGGGCGCCCCGGTGTCCTTCCCGGTCGCGTGGGACGACCTCGACAACGTCAAACCCCGCGACTTCACCATCCGCACCGCACCGGATCTGCTCAACGGCGGTGACCCGTGGCACGAGCAGATGCCGGCCCCGCAACGCCTGAGCGCCGAACTACTCGAGGAGGGCCACGCCATCCCGATCGCCCGGGTCCAGGCCATGCACGAAGGCAAGCGCCGTGCCCGCGCCGCCCGCAAGACCTGAGCCCTTCCGCCCGTCGGCGCACGGCTTCGCGTTCACCAACGCGTGGCCGCATCAGCCGGCGGTGCGAATCGGCAAGCTGAACATCGGCAACGCCGGCAACGGGTTGTGCGGCGGCATGGTCTTCGCCGTCCTCGACTACTGGTTGGCCGGCCGCCGGCCCCCGGCCGAGCAGCCGGTCGGCGGCGCGCCGCTGTTCAAGTTCCTCGTGCGGCGCCTCATCGCCTCGTGGCACCTGCCGGTGACCGGCGTGCGCTACTACCGCTGGATGCTGCGCGACGACGCCGACGTGGCCGCCCGGACCCGCCGGGAGATGGCGGCGATCCGGGAAAGCCTCGAACGGGGCGAGCCGGTGCCGCTCGGTCTCGTCACCACGAAGTCGGCCGATCCCCGCCGCATCGGGCACAACCATCAGGTCCTCGCCTACCACATCGAAGAGCAGACCATCCACGTGTACGACCCGAATCACGGTCAACGCGACGACGTCACGATCGTGGTCACCCCGGACGGCGTCCGGCACAACGTGGCTATCGGCTACCCGATACGCGGATTCTTCCGCGTTGGGTATCAGGCGCGAAATCCTCCGCTCTAGTGATGTGACCCGTAAGCAGGCTGGACACTGATTCCCTGCTGTGGCACCTTGCGGGGAGACCGCGTCACGAGAGGACCAAAATGGACGACTACGGCCATGTGGATGCCGGCCATGAGTACGCCGAGCTCGACCACGGGCAGGCGGAGTACTCGGCCGACCACGACCACGCGCTGAACGCCGCCCAGTACGGCGAGGCCACGACCCACGAGGCCGACCAGCACTACTCGCACGGCGAGGCCGAGCACTACGAGAGCCCGCACGGCGAGGAACTCGACCGCCAGGAATACACGAACTTCGACGGCCACGAGGCCGACTCGCACGCCGAATTCGGCAGCCAGCTCTCCGAGTTTGAGCACAACTCGGCGTTCCAGGGCGTCGACCAGCTGCATCAGGAGCTGTCGGCCGACCACTTCGACGCCACCCGCTTCGACGGCGGCGAGGGCGAGATCAGCGCGGTCAGCAGGTAAGTCCGCACCAGAGTGAGGCCACTGCTTCTCTGAAGTGGTGGCCTCACTCTAACTGTCCACTGTGGAGACCAGGCGCCGCGACTGGGCGACCAGCCGGCCCCGCGAGTCCCACACCTCGGCGTCGCTCCCCTCGCCGGTCGTCACCCGGCTCAGCCGGAGCCAGCCGGGCGCCGGCCGGGCATGGACATAGGCCGTCAGGTCGGCAACCGTGCCGTCCCGGCTCGGCAGCGAGTCGGCCGCCAGCAGCAGCGTCAGCGGGTCCGGCGGGCGGCCGTCGGTGAGCCGCAGCCAGCCCTGCACCTTCCCGTCGCACGGGCGCGGGTCGAGCCGGAGGTCGAGGCGCCCGTAGGCGGGTATCGCGCCCGGACACGACTCGGGCGGCAACAGGTCCGGGCAGTCCCCGCTCGTCCGCTTGTCGAGGCCGTCGAGCGAGTCCAGATCACCGAACGCGGCGAGCGCCCGCACCCGCTCGACGTCGTGCTGGACGAGCGAAGCGGAGCCGGTGCACAGCCCTCGGCCGCGGCGCAGCACCGCGACGTGGACAGTCGCCGGGCCGGGGCCGGCCGGGGCCGGGAACTGCGCGCTGATCGCGAACGGATCGCGGCCGTCGAACTCGCGCCCGAGTGCCCGGCCGAGCGTGGCCACGAGCATCCCGTTGCAGATGCCCTTGGCGCCCTGCCAACCGGCGCCGAGGTCGACGTCGTAGGTCGACTCGGCCCGCCGGCGCACGGCGGTGTCCCGGTCGAATCCGCTCATAGGTGAATCGTCCGCGTATTCGCTATGCGGTCGGAAGGATACGCATGGATGTCTGCCCTTCCGACCAGGACGACGTCCGCTCGCGGAGACAGGTTATCCAGCCGGCGCGACAACGGCCCCGTTTCGCTTCGCCGTACGCAGGACATGGGCCACCATCGCTGGGCGGAAGAGCACGCTCGGGGGCGCCAGCAACTGCTGCACGTCGATGAACGCGCGCCGGACCGGCACCGACGTTTGCGCGGCGAGCTGGATTTTTTCCGTGTACTTGTTGAGCCAGTCAATTCCCGGCGGGCGCGGGCCGGTGGTCTCCGGGAACGCGAAGTCGCCGCCGGTCGCGAAGCGCCACGGGGTCGCGACGATCCGGCCCACGGTCCGGGCGAAGGCGGCCGGCAGCCGGGCCGAGCCGGTGCCGTGACGCTCCACTGTGGACCGCAGCGCCAGCGCCTCCAGGGCGGCACACGTCATGCCCTGGCCGTACACGGGATTGAAGCTGCACACGGCGTCGCCGACGGCCACGTAGCCGGCCGGTGGATGGCGCAGCCGCTCGAAGTGCCGCCGGCGGCTGGCCGGGAATCGGTGGGTGACCAGCTCGGTCAGCGGCTCGGCCCGCTCGACGAGCGCGGACAGCGGCTGGTACGGCAGGCTGCGCGCGTAGGCCCGGAACTCCTCGGCGCTCTGCGGGGCGCCGGCGTTGTGCCAGCCGCCCATCGAGATCAGCCAGCGGTCACCCTCGACCGGAAAGGCAAGGCCGACCCGGCGCTCGGTCTTCGGCGCCGGCAGGACGAGCACGCAGCGCCCGTCGGTGAAGTCTCCCTCCGTACGGGTGAACAGCCGCGTCGTGTAGTGCACCCCGATCTTCACCTCGACCGCGTCGGGCGCCCGGTGCCCGAGGTCGGCGAGCCACCGGTCGGAGCGGCTGCCCCGGCCCGACGCGTCGACGACCAGGTCGGCGTCGAGGACGTCGCCGTCGACCCGGACGCCGGTGACCGTGTGCCGGTCGCCGGCCAGGCCGGCGACGGTCACGCCGTCCCGGATGTGCACCGCCGGAAGCCCGCCCACCCGGCCACGGATCACGGTCTCCAGCAGCGGCCGCGTGAACGACTGCAGCGGCAGGTGCAGCGGCATCGGGCGGTAGCGCACCCCGTACCGGAAGAAGGTCATGTCGGTGCCGAGGTCGGCGAGGGCCACCGCGCCGGCGGCGCGTAGGTCGGCGGCCAGCCCCGGGAAGAGCTCCTCGAGCGCGCGGGCGCCGCTGATCAGCAGGACGTGGCCGTGATCGCCCTGGGGCACGCCACGGCGCGGGGCGGGAGCGTCCGGCAGGCGGTCCCGCTCCAGGACCACGACCTCGTCGAACTGGTCGGCGACGGCCGCGGCGGCGGTCAGGCCGGCAATGCTGGCACCGACGATCACGCAACGTGTCCCGCCGCCGCTCGTCACGTCGGCATGATAGGTCGGCGGCCAGGCTGGACGGCGGGGTCGGCCCGAACGGGCAGGCCCGGCGACCTATCCGTCCCATGCACCTTGTCGGAATGGGACCAGGCCAGCGTTTTCCGTCAGGCGGCCGACGGGTCGGCGTCCTGATCGACAGGCTGGTCGATATTGATCTTCTGGCCGTGCCGGCGGTAGGTCCACATACACGCGGCCGCGCCGATCATGCAAATCGACACCACAACCAGCGGCACGTTGGTCAGCACGAGGCCGACCACGGTGCTCACGGTGGCCAGGATCGCGATGACGACAGCCGCCAGACGGCGCCGGTGCACGGCTATCGTGTCGGCTGTCCGCGCGAAGCGACTGGCCCAGGAGGGGTCCTCACCCTGCAGCAGCGACTCGATCTCGTTCAACCGGCGCTGCTCACTTTCGCTGAGCATGGCGCGCGCCTCTCTATCATAGATAGCTCTGGTGGTAAAGCTTTACCCCGTTCTCTCGTGGCGCAAGCGTAACTGTGTCGCGCATGCCCGACCAGTGAACCGTCGAAAGTCTGTGCCAATTCGACAAACGGTATGATGCCCACACGATCACTGCACGGCCGACACTGAACAGCCGACAACCCTGGGAGGACGACCGAGTGGCCGACCACGCACGCGACGAGTGGGCCCCACCGGGCATCGACACGCTCACCCCCCACTCGGCGCGGATGTACGACTGGTGGATCGGCGGCAAGGACAACTTCGAGGCCGACCGCGAGTTGGGCACGCTCTTCGCCGAAGCCATCCCGAGCATTCGCACCATGGCCAGGGAAAACCGCAACTTCATGGAGCGGGCCACCCGGTTTCTCACCCGGGAATGCGGGATCCGTCAGTTCCTCGATATCGGCACCGGCATCCCGACCAGGCCAAATGTGCACGACGTGGCGCAGAAGATCGCGCCCGACGCGAGCGTCGTCTACGTCGACAACGACCCGGTCGTGCTCACGCATGCCCGGGCGCTGATGGTGAGCGGCGAGTTCGGCCGGACCGCCTACATCGACGCCGACCTGCGCGAGCCCGGCAAGATCCTGACCGAGCCGAGTCTCTTGGACACGCTCGACCTGAGCCGGCCGGTCGGCCTGTTGATGATCGCGGTTCTCATGCTGCTCAAGGACGAGGACGATCCCTGGGGCAACGCCCGGGCCGTGATGGACGCGCTGCCGTCGGGCAGCTACCTCGCCGTCACCCATCCGGGTCTGGACTTCGACCCGATCGCGATGGTCGAGATCTCCAACGCGGCCAAGCAGGGCGGGATGATCGTCATTCCCCGGACCCGGGCCGACGTGGAGCGCTTCTTCGGCGACTGGGAGATCCTCGAGCCGGGCGTCGTCCCGGTCATGGCCTGGCACCCCGACCAGCCCCCGGCGGACCCGAACGGCGCCTTCTACTGGGCCGGGGTCGCGCGCAAACCCTGACTGAGGCATACCGAGTGGACATCACGGTTGAGCCGAGCTCGGCGGTCCCGCCGTACGAGCAGGTCCGCGCCCGCATCGCCGAGCTCGCCGGCAACGGCGGACTGCCGGCCGGGACGCGGCTGCCGACGGTCCGCCACCTCGCCGGCGACCTCGGCCTCGCCGTGAACACGGTCGCCCGCGCCTACCGGGAACTGGAGACGGCCGGGCTGGTCGAGACCCGCGGACGCAACGGCACGTTCGTAACCGCCCGGGCGGCCGGCGTGCCGGCCGAGGCTGAGCGGCTGGCCGCCCGATACGTCGAGGCGACCCGCCGGCTCGGGGTCAGCCCGGACATGGCGATCGGCTTGGTGCAGGCGGCGCTGGCGAACCCGACGAACCCGGGCTACGCCGGAACCTGACCCGGCTCGGCGACGCTGTTGGCGACGCTTCCGGCGAGTCCTCCGGCGACGGCGCGGCGCACACCGGCGATGGGGAGCGCGGCGGCGGCCCGACGTCGACGGCCGGCGACGGGCGGACGACGAGCAGCGCTACTCCGGCGACGACGGCCAGGATGACCAGCGCCGAGGCCCCGATGAGCCAGGCGGCAAGCGATCGCGGCGAGCGGTCCGGCTGGGCGACCGCCATGGCCGAAGCCGGCGAGCGCAGGGTGAACGGTGCCGACGGTACGACCGTGTGCCGGTCCTCGTCGGCCAGGAACGCCCGGTACGCCGAGCGGACCGCACCCAGCGCGGCGCGCCGGTCGGCGTCGTCGACCGCGGCCGGCGTCCCGTCGAAACACACGAAGCCGTAGATGATCCGCAGCGGCCGGCCGTGCTCGTCGCGCACGTCCTCGACCGGCTCTGTCCAGTACGCGATGAAAAGCCGGCGGCCGCGGGCGGAGCTGGCCTCCACCGTGCCGGGTGGGCCGGGGCTGGCCTGGGCTTCGAGGACGCCGTAGTCAAGGTGCTCCACGAGGACGCGTGGCGCCACGATCGTGGTGTGGTCGCGGCGGCGGCCGGGGGCGACCAGGAACGGCCAGCCGAGCATCTCAGTCCTCCCCGGTCAGGCGGGAGCTGGGCAGCCGGCCCTCCAGCACGTCGACCCGGCTCTGCAGGTCGCGCAGCACCTTGCGGCGGGCCAGCTGGAACTCGTCGAGCTGCCGTTCGGCCTCGCCGAGCTGGCGCTCGATGCGCCGCCGGCGCTCCTCCGCGGCTTCGCCGGGCGCGCCGAAGAGCTCGGCCGCCGCGTCACCGAGGAACGAGGCGTGCGGGCCGAGCGGCGCGAGCAGCTTGCCGGCCGCGGTGGCCAGGTACCCGCCGAGCTCCGTCAACGCGGCCGCCGGCCCGCGGCGCGACTGCCGGCTCGCCTGCTCGAGCGCGGCCCGCAGCAGGGCACGGTCCATCGAGCGCTCGACCTGCTCGAACACGTCGGGGACGACGGCCGCCAGCGGCACGTCCACATTGGACGGTCTCAGCTCACCGTCCGGCAGCTTGGCGACCAGGCCCTGCTCGTCGACCTCGGCGAAGTCGGGGCCGACCGCGCTGACCGGGATCAGCCGGACCACGCGGTGGCTGCCGTGCGCCTCGACGAGGTCGCGGAAGCCCTGGTTGGACATGAGGAACTTGCGGACCCGCTGGAGGCGGGCGTCGTCCTCCACGTCCAGGTCGCGCAGCAGATCCCACTTGGTGATCACGAACGAGACCGGGCACGACGCCAGCACCATCAGGCTGATCATCGCGGTGAGGCTCTGCTGCAGGCGCATCAGGCCCTCGGCGTGCCCGTCCAGGGCCTGCCGGATGCGGAACCCGTCGATCAGCCCGAGCAGCGCGTGCGCCGACTCGATGCGCTTGAGCAGGTCGCCCTGGGCGGTCGAGCCGGGCGTCTGGGCGTCGGTGAGCAGGCCACCCGCGTACTCGAGGTAGCCCAGCCGCATGACCGTGTGCAGCGCGCCGGAGGCGGCCCGGGTCCGCAGCGTGAACGTGAAGTCCCGGGTCTCCCCGATCGCGGTACCCGAGGGCCAGTCCCGGCTGGTGTCGGCGACCTCGGTGAACCACTGGTTGAGCAGCACGACCTGCTCGAACGGCGCGGTGACGAAGTAGCTGCGCCCGGAGGAGGTCTGCATCTGGTGGTACATGCTGGCCAGGAGCAGGGTCTTGCCGGCTCCCCGGGGACCGAGGGCCACCACGTTGAACGTCGGTACGCCGGCCTCGTCGAGGTTTTTTGTCGGCGGCGCTGGTTGTCGACGGCGCCACGTCCGCACGGCGCCGACGATGACGAGCAGCATCGCCACGCCGAGTGGCAGAAGAATCACGACGGCAGTCACACTCTTCCGATCCGGCCGGTCGTCCCGTGATACGCGAGACGTCAGCTACCGTCACGGTGTGCAAGGTGAGGATGCCGGAACGCTGGTCCGACTCGCCGCGGACGGCGACGAGTCGGCCTGGGCCGCGCTCGTGCGCCGGTTCAGCGGCCTGGTCTGGTCGGTGGCGCGGTCGCACAACCTGGGCGGGGCCGACGCCGAGGAGGTCTTCCAGACCACGTGGCTGCGCCTGACCGAGCACGTCGGGCGGCTCAAGGAGCCGGACCGGGTCGGGGCCTGGCTGGCCACGACCGCGCGGCACGAGTCCCTGAAGATCATCCGGGCCGGCAAGCGCTCGGCGCCGACCGACGATCTCGATGCGCTCGATCTCGGCGACGACGACAGCCCGGAGATGCGGTTCCTGGACGCCGAGCAGGCGGCCGCCGACGACGTCACCAAGCAGCAGTTGTGGGCGGCGTTCCAGCGGCTGCCCGACCGGTGCCGTGAGCTGCTGCGAGTCCTGATCGCCGATCCGCCCCTGTCCTACACGGAGATCTCAGCCATGTTCGGGATCGCGATCGGCAGCATCGGGCCGACCCGGGGCCGGTGCTTGCGCCAGTTGCGGGAGCTGTTCACGCTGGAGGAGCAGTTAGGGAGGCGACGTGCCTGACGACCTCGATCAACTGGAGCAGGACCTGCGCGTGGCGGCCGCACTGGCCGACCCGGTGCCTGTGCGCCTCGTGGAGGGGGCGATCACCGCATACGCGTGGCGCACGGTCGACGCCGACCTGGCGGAACTCGTGTTCGACTCGCTGTCGGAGTCGGCGGTGGCCGCGGTGCGGGGCGGTGATCAGCCACGGGTGCTGACGTTCCGGACCGCCGACCTGACGGTGGAGCTTGAGCTGTCGGGCTCTTCCCGGCTGGTCGGCCGGGTCGAGCCTCCTGTCCACCAGGTCGACATCCAGCAGGGCGCGCGCACGGTGCCGGTGCCGGTCGACGGGCTCGGCCGGTTTGCGACGTCGGACCTGACGCGCGGCGCGTTGCGGCTGCACATCCGGACCGGTCAGCGCACGGTCGTGACGGACTGGATCTGACGTGGTCTCCCGGATTTCTGGCGATGAGTGGACCGATCTCGACGCCTCTGACCTGGAGCACTCGGCGGTCGAGTTTTACGACATCGACCTGTGTGAAGCGCGCCTGAGCTCGTCGACGTTCACTGACTGCACGTTTTCGATGTCGCGCTTCAATTGCGCCGAGTTGACCGACGTCGCGTTCGTGAACTGCAAGTTCTCCGGCTGCTCGTTCTTCGAAACCGTGTTCACCCGGTGCAAGCTGGTCGGCAGTTCGTTCGAGCGGTGCACGTTCAACCTGACCGAGGTGGTCGAGGGCGACTGGTCGTTCGTGGGGTTGGCCGGGGCGGAGCTCGGTGACGCCTCGTTCACCGGCACCCGGATGCGCGAGGTCGACCTGACGAAGGCCAAGTGCGCAGGCGCCGTGCTGCGCGATGTGGACCTGTCCGGCGCGGCGCTGCACCATACCGACCTGTCGCGCTGCGACCTGCGGGGAAGCGACCTGTCGGCGGTTGATCCGCGAACGGTGGAGCTCAAGCAGGCGATCATCACTGCGGACCAGGCGATCGTGGTGGCGATGGCGCTCGGCCTGGAGGTCCGCGACTAGGCCGGCTCGCGACCGCCGGTTGCCGTTTCCGCCGCGGTGAAGAGCCAAGGTGACGACGGTTACGGCAGGCACCTCGGCCGCCGGTTGCCGTTTCCGCCGCTATCACGAGCCGCTATCACGACGATTCCAGCAACCACGGACCGCCCCGGCTGGCCGCTTCTGAGGAGGAAGTGTTGTTGCCCCGTTGGACCGGCGCCCAAATCGTCGTGGCGCCACCCCCCTCCGGCGCCGGGACCTGGGCCGGTGCGCCCAGCGCATGGCGCCAGGGGAATGACATCTATCTCGCCTACCGGCTGCGCCGCCCGATCGGCGAGGGACGGGGCTTCGCCAATGTGGTGGCCCGCTCGGCCGACGGGGTGCACTTCACCACGGTCGCCGAGGTCAGCAAGGACCGGTTCGACGGGGCGTCGCTCGAGCGGCCGGCGCTGGTGGTCACGCCCGAGGGGCGTTGGCGGCTGTACGTGAGCGTGGCCACGCCCGGCACCAAGCATTGGCGGGTGGACCTGCTCGAGGCCGACGACCCGGGCAATCTCGGCGAGGCACCGGCCCGGACGGTCCTGCCCGGCGACGACTCCGTCGGGGTGAAGGATCCGGTGCTGTTGCACCACAACGGACGGTGGCACCTGTGGGCCTCCTGCCATCCGCTCGAGCGCGACGACGAGGCCGACCGCATGTCGACCTGGCACGCGACCAGTCCCGACGGCGTCGAGTGGACGTGGCGGGGGGTGGCCCTCGCGCCCCGGCCGGGCCGGTGGGATGCCCGCGGTGTCCGGGTCTCCGCCGTCGTGCCGACGCCCACCGGGATCGTCGCGGCGTACGACGGTCGGGCCAGCGCGGCCGAAAACTGGGAGGAGCGAACCGGGGTCGCCGAGGGCACGCTCGACCGGCTGACGGCCCGGGACACCGCGCCGATCGGGTCGCCCCATGCCCCGCACGGTCTGCGGTACCTCACCGTGGTGACCCAGCCGGACGGCCGGCGGCGCATCTACTACGAGGCGACCCGCGCGGACGGCGCGCACGACCTGCGGACGGAAGTCGCCTGACGCTTGGCCGACTCGTGCCACAGCGCGCGCCAGCCGCCCCGGCCGAGCCACGACCGGGGCACCCGCACGCACGACGGCAGGCCGTCGGCGTCGGCGTCCGGCCGCGGCACCTCGATCGTCTGCGTCACCAGACCCGCCGTGTTCAGCGTCATCAGCAGCCCCCGCAAGACGTCCTGATCGGCCGTCCGGCGCACGGACAACGCCAGCACCCGATCGTCGGCCTGGGCCAGGCAGCCGATCGACCACCGTACATGTGAAGCGAGAAGCTCGAAAGCCCGCGCCGCGGCGATCGGCGGCCGCCGCGCGAGCGACAAAAGCGAGCCGCTCAACGGCTCGTCGACGGTCAACAGCTCGAGATGGTGCCAGGCCGAGCGCAGCGCTGGATCCAGCGCCTCGATCGCCACCGACAGCGGCCGCGCCGACGAGGCCGCCCACAGCGCGGCAAGCGATCCACCGTCGGCCAGCCACCGGCGCACCGCCGCCACGTCGACCAGCGGCGCCAGCACGGCCCGGGACGGCTCGGCCGCCGCCAGCGCCGACGCCGCCGCATCGCTCAACGGGCCGCCGACAAACGGCCGGCGCGCCGGACGGCGCCGCGGCCGGTCGACCCGGTCAACCGACGGCTCGACGAAGACCGGAGCCGGCCGCGGCAACGAGCCGAGCCACTCCGTGAACCGCGAGACCAGCTCCGGCGACGGGTCGGCGTTGAACCGAGCCTTCATCTCCTCCACCCGCCAGCCCCGCGCCTTGCCCCGCGGCATGATCTCGACGTTGGCGAGGAGCCGTCCGTCTGGGGCGCGCAGCGCGGCGAGCACCGACCGGCCGGTGCGCGCGTAGTGCACGTATCCCGGGCCGGCGATGCAGTTGCCCATCTCCTGGGCCCAGCCGGCCAGCTGGCGCGGGTTGCGAGCGACCTCCAGCCGCGCCGGCGTGCCGGGGATCGCCGTCCCGTCCCGCTCGGCCAGGGCCGGCGGGATCGTGAACGTGTTGGTGAACGCCTCGGCCACGAGCGCGTCGGTGGCCAGCCCGTCGGCGAAGCGCGACCAGTCCGACGTCCGCGGCGGCGGCGCCCCGAACGCGACGAGCTGGGCCGCCCCGGCCAGCGCGGCCGGCACCGAGTCATCGCGCAGGTTCGGCCCGGCCGGCTCGACGTCGAGGGACGGGTTGATGTCGAAGGTCGGGAAGTCGTCGTCGACCACGGCCCGCTCGTGCCCGTGGAACCGGGCCAGTTCGTCGGCCACCTCGGCCAGCCAGAGCAGATCGGCGACCCGCTCGATGGGCGGCTCCCGGTCGGCCAGCGCGGGAATGCTCGGCGGCGTGAGAGCCGGCCGCTCGATCCACGTCTCCGGCGCCCGGACCGTGCTGTAGCCGGCCACCTTGCGCCACTCGGCCAGGCCCTTGACCTCCCAGTAGGGCGCCGGGTCCCAGGGAAGGGCGGAGGCGCACTCCAGCCAGGCCGTGGCCGCGTCGAGGACGACCACGGCGGCGTCGTAGGCGTGGGAAAGCCGCTCGACGACGAGGTCGGAGTCCTCGACGCTGAGCACCCGCCCGGGGCGCACCCGCCGGCAGATGTCGTGCACGTTGGCCGCCTCGAGTTGCGGCAGTGTGACCTGAATCCCGGTCTGGACCCCGTATTCGGCCACGGCTATCGCCGCGCGTAGCAGTGCGGTCGCCGCGAGAGCGTCGGCGAGCAGTGCCTGCAACCGGTCGCGCACCCAGTCGGCGTCGGGGATCCACCGGGCCGCGTCGGCGAGCGTCGGCGTTCCGCCGAACGCGGCCTCGACCCGCCCGACGATGAGCTCGTCCTCGCGTGCGCGATGGGCAGCGCGGAGCTCCTCGATCGGTGTGCGCGTTTGCCCGGCCAAGCGGAGATCGATGCGCCGCCGAGCCTCGAGTCGCGCGCCGACCCGGTGCCAGAGCGAGACGAGGAGGTCGAGACGGCGCTTTGCCAGTACACGGGGGAAAAGCGTCGCAAGGTGAGCGGCGATGACGGACGGGGCGACCTCCCCCACCGGGTCGCCGTCCAGGGCGAGGATCCGCTCGAGCTGCTCGGGACCGAGGACGTCGCTGGCCCCGGCGGCCAGGGTCAGGGCGGCGAATCGGCGCTCGGCGACCGCCTTCATGGCGGCGGCGCCGACCCGCTTGGTGGCGGCCGGGCCGAACAGCGCGACGAGGACGGCGAGGCGATCACCGAGCCGCTCGGGCTCGACCACGCGCAGGGCGGCGACGATGCCGTCGCGGCGGTCACCGGTCCCGCCGGCCAGCCGCGCCGAGCGGAAGCCGTCACCGAGGTCGACGTTGCCGCCGGCGGCCACGACACCGCCGGCCCGCACGAGCTCTCGCAGGGCCGCCACGGCGGTCGACGGGTCACCCGAAGAAGGGCCGACGGCAACGGCAGCGCCGGCGGGCGGGGTCGCGACGGCCGGATCCCCGAGGATCACCAGTTGGCTGTCGCGCCCCGCCGTGACGTTGCCGGCGAGTCGCGTTCCCACGCCGTCGAGTGTCCGCCGTCACAGATCGCCGGAGCTACTTATTAAACTGCCCGACCAGTTCCTGGCAGAACGCCGGCAGATCGTCCGGCTTGCGGCTGGAGATCAGCGTGAACGGCCCGTTCGTGTCGACCACGAGCTGCTCGTCGACCCACTCGGCACCGGCGTTGCGATAGTCGGTGGCCATGCTCGGCCAGGACGTGATCCGCCGCGCGTCGACGGCGTCGACCTCGATCAGGATCCAGCCGCCGTGGCAGATCACCGCGACCGGCTTGCCGGTCTGCAGATAGCCGCGCAAGAACGTCTGGGCCGGCCGCTGCCAGCGCAGCAGGTCGCCGTTGGCGACCCCGCCGGGCAGCACGAGCCCGTCGAACGAGCTCGGATCCGCTTCGACCACGGTCTGGTCGACGCGGAACGTATCGGCCGGGGTCAAATGGTTGAACCCCTGGACCGTGCCGGCCTCCATCGAGATCAGCTGGGGCCGGCCGCCCGCCTTCTCGACCGCGGCCCACGGCTCGGTCAGCTCGGCCTGCTCGATACCTTCCTTGGAGACAAGAAACGCCACTGTGTCCATGTCCTCGGCGTACCCGAATGCGTACGCCCGAACCATGTGATCGGATGGCGGTATGCAGATCGCGGATCTCCTCAACGAGGCGTTCGACCGGCTGCCGGGCCTGGTCAGCTCGGCGGTCAAGGGCCTGACCCCGGAGCAGTTGCGGTGGGCTCCGGCCGCCGGCGCCAACTCGATCGGCTGGCTGATCTGG
>Ga0070683_100002425_pt1 | contig 14821 bp, 18 predicted proteins | sample KBSC713LmetaG_FD_64662 | JGI IMG/M metagenome (GOLD analysis project Ga0070683, IMG submission 64662) | Corn rhizosphere microbial communities from Kellogg Biological Station, Michigan, USA - KBS C7.1-3L metaG | ecosystem: Host-associated > Plants > Roots > Rhizosphere ...
TGTCGAACGGCATGTCGACCAGACCGGATCTGTTCAGCAGCGACGCGCCCGGCGGCGCATTCCCCCACCGCAGCGGCCGCCACGCCTGGTCGAGCAGCGCATACTCTGCAGTTCGGAGCTGCCGCCGGGCGGCGGCGGATTCGTTGGCCGACTTGGCAACCACCGCTGCCACCCCGGCATCGAGTGCGGCGCGGATCCCGGCCTCGTCCATCACATGCTCCCCAGCACCGCAGATCAGCGGATTCTTGAGGCTCACGCCGGCCACCGACACGCGAAGATCAGCGCCCATCGACCATAGCTGTGCGAAGAAGGGCGATGTCGGATGAGTCGATCCGGTAGCGCGTCTCCGGACGGGCCAGTGCGAAGCCCCCAAGGGCGATCCCGCGGCCGGCAGCCGCCTCGGCGATCTCGGCGATCCGCCGGCTCAGCTGGTCCTGGTCGAGGCCAAGATCGACGGCCAGGTCGGTCGTGCCGATGAAGACGACGTCGGGCGCCGCGGCCATGATCTCCTCCAGCGAGTCGCCGGTGTCGGCGGTCTCGATCTGCGCCACGAGCAGCGGCTCGCTGGCAGCGGCGAGATATCGGGCGAGCGGCTCTGCGCCGTACCCGGCCATCCGGTGGGCCAGGCTGACCGACCGGTTGCCGCGGGGCGGATAGAGCATCGCGTTCCGGGCGCCATGCACCTCGGCGGCCGTCCGCACCGACGACACCTGGATCCCCGCCGCTCCCGCCTCGAGCAGCCTGTTGATCAGGCCCGGATCGGCTGCCGGCAGACGCACCAGCACGGGGAAGCCGAGCGCGTGGGCATGCCCGACCAGTCGGATCGCGTCGCTGTCGCAGAGCGACGAGTGCTCGAGGTCGACGACTCCGAAATCGTAGGTCTGAGCAGCCAGGTCGATCACCTCGACCGCGCCGATCTTGATGAAGATGCCATCGATCGGCCGCTCCCCAATGGCCGCTCGCAGGCTTGACAGCGATCTCGGCATGTGAGACAAGTTCTCACATGCCGAGCGCAAGTGCAAGCGCGGGGCCGATCAGCGCACCACTCGACGCTGCCCTCGATCGGGATCACGTGATCGGTGGGGAGCACCGGCCATCTCGGTCCGGCCGGCGGTTCGCAACGCTCGATCCCGCATCGGCGACGCCGATCGCCCAGGTCTCCATGGGCGGGCCGGAGGATGTCGACGCCGCCGTTGCCGCAGCACGCGCGGCGCTGCCGGAGTGGCGCGCCATCGATCCGTCCGTGCGAGAGCGCACGCTCCACCGGCTGGGCGAGCTGATCGAGTTCCACGCAGACGAGCTGGCGCTGCTGGAGTCGCGGGACGTCGGAAAGCCGATCGCCGAGGCTCGCCGGGAGCCCGACCTCGCCGCCCGGGCGTTCTTCTACCACGCCGGCTGGCCGTCGAAGATCCGCGGCTCCACCAACCCGTCGGATCCGCACGTCTTCAGCTACACGCTGCGCGAGCCCGTCGGCGTGGTCGGGGCGATCACGCCATGGAACTTCCCGCTGCTGATCGCCTGCTGGAAGGTCGCGCCGGCACTCGCATGTGGCAACACGGTCGTCGTCAAGCCATCGGAGGAGGCGCCGCTCACGACTCTCCGGCTGGCCGACCTGGCACTCGAGGCTGGGGTGCCGCCCGGGGTACTGAACGTGGTGGCCGGGGACGGCGCCGCCGGGGGTGCGGTGGCCGCTCACCCGGACGTGGACAAGGTGTCGTTCACGGGATCGACCGAGACCGGCAGGCTCGTCCATCAGGCGGCGGGCGCGAACCTCAAGCGGCTGACCCTCGAACTGGGTGGAAAGTCGGCCAACGTCGTGCTGGCGGACGCCGATCTGGACGCCGCGCTGGATGGAGCACTCCGGGCGACCTTCCGAAACGCCGGCCAAGTGTGCACGGCGGGGGGACGGCTGGTCGTCGAAGCGGCCGTTGCCGACGAGTTGCTCGAACGGCTCGCGGACCGCGTCGGCTCGCTTCGAGTGGGCGCCGGCGTCGATCCGCAGACGCAGGTTGGCCCACTCGTCTCGGCCGGCCAGCGGGACCGGGTTCTCCGGCTTTACGCCGCTGCGGTGGCCGAGGGAGCGCGGGCACTGGTCGGGGGCGGCGTGGCCAGCGTCGAACGATGGCCGGACGGCTTCTTCGTCGAGCCGACCGTGTTCGTCGAGACGGTGAACTCGATGACGATCAACCGCGAGGAGATCTTCGGCCCGGCTGTCGCGGCGATCGTCGTGCCCGACGCGGAGGAGGCGCTGCGGGTGGCCAACGACACGCCGTACGGACTGGCCGCTGCGGTGTGGACGAGGGATGCGTCACTGGCGCACTCGTTCGCCCGCCGGCTCAACGCGGGCACGGTGTGGATCAACATGTACGGCGGACTGGATCCCTATTCGGCCTACGGCGGGCGCAGGCTCTCGGGGTACGGCTACGAGCAGGGGCCGGAGACCGTCGACGAGTACACGACGCTAAAGACGGTTCGGCAGGCGCTGTGACCGAGACCGCCCGGCTCTCCGCGCTCACCCGCGCCGACATGGCGCACATCCTTCACCCGCATGCGACGGTCGGTCGGCCGCAGCCGCCGCTGGTGTTCGCCCGGGGTGCCGGCGCGCTGGTCTGGGACGTCGACGGGCGGGAGTACATCGACGGCACCTGCGGCCTCTGGCAGTGCGCCGTCGGCCACGGCAGCACCGAGATCGCCGACGCCGCCCGCCGCCAGATGGAGACCCTGGAGTTCTACGCCTCGTTCTGGGATTACTCGAACGAACCGTCGATCACACTCGCCTCACGGCTGGCCGACCTCGCACCCGAGGGCCTGGAGACGGTCTTCTTCACGAACGGGGGGTCGGAGGGCATCGAGACCGCGATCAAGCTCGTCAGGCTCGCCTGGCACGCTCAGGGAGCGCCGGAACGGAGCATCGTGCTCAGCCGAGGCGGCGCCTACCACGGGGTGGGCTCGGCATCGCTGGCAGCCACCGGCATCCCTGCGCTGAAGGAGGGGTTTGGCCCGCTCGCGCCCGGATTCGTGCACCTCTCGTCGCCCCACCCCTCGGCGACCATGGAGGATCTGGTCGCGGAGCTGGAACGGGTGATCGAGCACGAGGGCGCCGACAGGATCGCCGCGTTCATCGGTGAGCCGATCCTCGGGGTGGGAGGGATGATCCCGCCTCCCGACGGCTACTGGCCGGCCTTCCAGGCCGTGCTTCGACGGCACGACATCCCGCTGATCCTGGACGAGATCGTGACGGCATACGGCCGCACCGGACACTGGTTCGCAGCGGAGCTCTACGGCATCGACCCCGACGTCATCGTCACCGCCAAGGCACTGACCAGCGGCTATTTCCCGATGGGCGCCGTCCTGATCGGCCGGCGGCTGATGAACATGCTCGACGGCGTCCCGTTCAGGCACGGCTTCACGTACAACGGACACCCGACCGGGGCGGCGGTGGCCAATGTGAACCTGTCGATCATCGAGCGGGAGGGGCTGCTCGATCGGGCGCGGCAGAACGGCGCCCACATGCTCGACCAGCTGGCGCCGCTGGCCGAGCTGCCGGCGGTGACCGCCGTAAGGGGCGTCGGTCTGATGCTGGGAATCGAGCTCGAGACGCCGGTCGCCGGCCAGATCGCCGCCGGCACGCTGGGGCGCGGTGTGATCGTCCGAGCCACCGGACAGAAGATCGTCATGTCCCCGCCGCTCGTCATCGAGCGGGGCCAGATCGATCAGGTAGCGGCGGCCATCTCGAAGGAGCTGCGGGCACTGTGACCGAGTTGCTGACGTCGGAGCCGCCGGTCAACCAGTCGGTCGAGCGGGCGGTGCGGTTGCTCGCGTTCTTCACGCCGGACGAACCGGAGATGACGCTTGCCCAGATCACATCCCGGCTGGGTGCGTCCCGCGCGACCACGCACCGCTACGCGATGGCGCTTCGCAGGGTGGGGATGCTGCGATATGACGCCGCGGTCGGCACGTACACCCTCGGCCCGCGCGTGGTCGAGCTGGCGGCCGCCGCCCTGGCGGGACTGCGCATCGTCAAGATCGCCGGCCCGACGATGGAGCGGCTGCTGGCCAAGGTCAACGAGACGGTCGTCCTGTCGGTGTTCGATGGGGAGTCACCGGTCGTCGTTCGCGTCGAGGACAACACCGACCGCCTGGTGCGGATCGTCGTTCGAACAGGATCGCGGCTGCCGCCGACGACCTCCGCTCAGGGCAAGGTGTTCTGCACCTTCGGCGGCGACGACACCCCGAACGGCCTCGACGCCCCCGAGGCTGCCGCGATCCGGCGCACACGCCTGGCGACGAACTCGGACCTGGTGGAGGGCATCCGCGCCATCGCCACGCCGGTGTTCCAGGAGGAGCAGCTGGTGGCGGCGATGGCGCTGGTGGGGACGAGCGCCTCGATCCCCGAGGACGTGAACTCGGCCGGCGCGCTGCAGCTGATCGAAGCCGCATCGTCGCTCTCGGCCGAGCTGGGGTCACTGCGAACAGGAAGGATGGTGTGATGGCCGCATACACCTGGGACGAGATCCCGGACGAACCGGTGCGGCCCGGTGTCCGCCGCCGGGCCTTCGGCACCGACGAGGCGATGCTGGTGATGAATCACTGCGAGCCGGGGATGGCCGTGCGGCCGCACAGCCACGACTTCCCCCAGATCGCGATGATCGTGGCCGGCCGGGCGATCTACCACGTGGACGGCGAGCCCAACCAGGTCGGCCCGGGCTCCCTGCTTCTGATCCCCGCCGGCGCCGAGCACTACATCGAGCCGATCGGCGACGAGACCGTGCAGAACATCGACGTGTTCGCACCGGCCCGCGGCGACTACCTGCATCTTCTGGAGTGGATGCGGTGACCGTGCGCAACGCGGCTCCGGGAGCCGTTCACAGCCAGACCACACTCGCGCCGGGCTCACGGGCGAACCGGGCGAGGTGCGAGGACACCACCTCCTGCAGCCGCTGGCGGTCGGGCTCCGTGTCCGCGACCAGGCGAATGCCCAGGGCGTCCTTCTGCGGTTCCAGCGCGAACGACCCGAACGCGGTCTCCACATGGGTGATCCCGTTCCGCGTCTCCACCGGCACCTTGTGGCCGAAATGGTTCGCCATTCGCAGGGCCAGCGCGGCGGGCTCGGCGGACGGAAGCGTTCCTTCGACAATCATCGACCGCAGCGTACCGGGTCGTCGGCACACACAAATCACTGAAGCCCACCAAGGAGGGCGGCATGTCTCTGCCTGAGATTCCGGGCCACCGAACACTCGACGTCGAGCTTGGCGAACGGAGGCTCGGCACCATCCATGCGGTCGGCCAGGCGCTGGCCATCGGACCCATCTTTTCGACCGTCATCGTGCTCTCGCTGGTCTCGCTCGGCGCCGGCGCCAAGTCACCCTTGTCGGTGCTCGTCGCCACGCTCGGCGTGCTGTGCATCGGCTACGTGCTGTCGCTGTTCGCGCGCCAGTACGTCGGGGCAGGGGCGATCTACGAGTACCTGGCCCGGGGCGTGCACCCCGCCGTCGGCACCTTCGGGGCCGGCGTGTTCTTTCTCGGCACCATCTTCCTCGGCGGTGGCGGCATCTACATCGGGATCGGCATCCTGACCGATCAGTTTCTGACCGGCCACGTCAGCAGCTCGACCGACTGGCCGTGGTGGCTGTTCTCGTTGCTGGCGCTGGCGATCGTCCTCGTCCTCAACTACATCGGCGTGCGTCTGGCGATCAACGCGGTGCTGGCGTTCACGGCGCTCTCGACCATCCCGTTCCTGGTGCTGGCCGTCGCTGTACTGCTCGATGGCGGGCCGGACGGATTGTCGCTGGATCCCTTCAACCCCAGCGGATCGTGGAACCAGATCTGGGACGGACTCCTGATCGGGATCCTCCTGTTCGTCGGATTCGAGGCAGCTGCCTCAATTGCAGAGGAATCGCGAGAGCCCCGAAAGTCGATCCCGCGAGCGGTGCTGATGACGATCGCGCTCTCGGGCGCATTTTTCATTCTGATGTCGTACATCGCCGTGATCGGCTTCGGCAAGGAGGCGATCGCGAAGGGGGCATGGGCCGCCGATCCCGCCGCGATGAGCACGCTGGCCGGCGAGTATGTGGGCAGCTGGCTGGGCGGCATCATCGACTTCGTGGTCATCCTCGACGCGATGGCTCTCGCCATCGCCATCGGCGTGATGATGAGTCGCGGCTTCTTCGCTCTGGCCCGCGACGAGCTGCTGCCCTCCTTCCTGGCCCGCACCTCCCGCCATGACACGCCCGCGATGGGCAGCCTGTCCGTCGCGATCGGCGGACTGGCGATGATCATCATGGCCCTGACGCTCAACTACGGGACCGATCTCGGCCTGCCCGACGAGCTGGCCATGTTCTTAATCGCGGCCACCGCCGGATCGTTCGCAGTGGAGCTGATCTACCTGTTCATCGCCCTGGGCGGCTTCCTCATCGTTGCCCGGACAGGCGGGCCCAACGCTTGGTGGCAGTACCTGATCGTGATCGCCGCCGTGCTGACGCCGATCCTCGGCTTCTATGGGCCGCTGTACCCGTTCCCGACGTACCCCGATCCCAACAACCGCGCATTCTGGTATGCGCTGGGAGCGGTCGTCGTTGCCGGCATCTGGTACGTGATCGTCCAGGTGACGAGGCCCGCCGCTGTCGCCGACGCCGGCGAGTACGCGGATCTCCCCCACGGTGTCGCGTCGGAGGTTCGCGGCGTCGACCCGTCACGGAGCGAGCTCGCGTGACCGATGAGCCGGGCTCGTCAGCTACCGATCGCAAGCGTCGCCGAGCGTGTCCACGCTGAGCTCCGGACGCGCATCCTGACGGGCACCATCGGCCCGGGCGAGCGCCTCAACCAGGGGGCGCTCGCCCGGGAGCTCGGCGTGTCCCTGACACCCGTGCGCGAGGCGCTGCGGCTGCTGTCCACCGAACGGCTGGTCACGCTGGAAACGCATCGAGGGGCACGCGCGCGCACCATCGACGCCGGACAGCAGCGCGACGTCTGGCTCGCCCGGCTCGCGGTCGAGCCGGCTGCCGCACGCCTGGCGGCAGCCGTCCGCAAACCGTCCGCACTGGCTGCAATGCGAGAGGCCGTGAGCTCAGGCTCCGGGGCCAACGCGACCGCCGATCGCGAGTGGCGATTCCATCTTGCGCTTGTCGACTGCGCCGGCAACGAGTACCTATCGGCCTTCGCGGAGACGTGGCAGCCGGCCATCCCGGGATCGTGCTCCGCGACGCACTCCGACGCCGAGTCTCGTTCGGCCGTGGCGTCCGATCACGCAGCGATCCTTCGCGCCGTCGAAGGCGGCGACGGACGGTCAGCCGAGGATCTGATGCGGGAACACCTCGAACGGTGCCAGCCCGTGCCGGGCGACCGACCCGGCTGACCGGCGGTCAGCCGGCCGGGCTGATCCCGTCGCCGTCAGAGTCGCCGGCGACAAGGTCGCGCAGGCTCTCGAAGTCCTCGCGGCACGCGGGGCAGCCGGCCAGATGCTCGGCCAAGCCGGGGACAGCCGCGTCGGCATCGGCGCCGGCCAACTGCATGTCGACGTAGCGATCGAGCTCGTCGAAGCACGTCTCGCAGTCGACCTCGGGCCTACCCGGCCCGAGCAGCCGCCCGAGTGCGCGATCCGGTCGTTGTCGCTCGGTCACGTCGCCACCTCACTCGGTGATCGTGGATCGTGCCCCTGTTCCGCGAGGTACGTCCGCAGTTTCCGGCGCGCGTCGTGCAGCGTCTTGTAGAGCGCGCCACGGGTCGTTCCCATCCGATCGGCAAGCACGTCGATGGGGACGTCGTTCAGGGCCAGCGCCACGATCACGGTACGTTGATGCGGCGTCAGCCGTTCGGCGATCCCGCGTTGCACCAGCTCGAACATCTCGGCGTGCTCGGCCCGGTCCGGCGGCGTCATCGACGTGCTCGAGACGGTCGCCCACGCCTCGGGTTCGAGCGGGAGCTCACGCCCCTGCCAGGCCAGCTTGCGAAGCCTGACCGCCGCCTCGAGCAGCGCGAACTTGTAGGCCCAGGTCGTGAACCGGCTGGCGCCGCGGAAGTGATCCAGCCGGCGAAGCACGCTGACCAGCGCGTCGTCAGCAGCCTGGTTGGCGAGATCATCCAGATCGTTTCCCCTCACCTGCGGCAGCGAGGCTCGCCGCCGGCTCACCTCGAACGCCGCGGCCCGCACCAGCAGCGCGTGCAGCCGGGCGATCGCAGCGTCCCGCCCGGCTCCGCCGCCCTGCAGCTGACGTAGCCACTCACGTGACTCGCTGTCGAGTGCCGGGCGGTCCGGGCACGGCACCTCGGAACGATCCGGTCGCGTGGCCACCCTGGGCAGGATAGGGGCGGCGGTCGTCACGCGGCGCTGGCCTCCTCGACCGGCGCCATGATCCGCACGGCGAGCGCGGGCGCACATCCGTGCCGAGTGAGATCGACGAGGGCGTGGAGGTCGTAGGCCGGATCCCCCGCCACGGCCGCCGCCAGCGGTAGCGGAAACCCGCAGCCGACCAACTCGTCACGGCGCCACGAGATCACCAGTTGGTCGGTCTCCGTCCGGGATGCGATCGCCATGGTGTGTGAGTGTCACCGCGGCCCCGATTCTTACGCCGCAGGCCGATTTTGCCCGGCGACGTAAGAACAGCCGGCGGCGCGACGCTAACAGGCCATGAACTCTCACTCTTCCATCTCAGAGCTCGTCACCCACGAGCGGCCGGCGCTGGCGGAGGTCGGCCGCGTCCGCCCCATCCAGCCGGATCACGAGCATCGCCGCAGCGACCCCACGCGGATCGATCGCCCGGCGCTCGAGCGCGCCGTCTCGGACATGCTCGGGGCACTCGGCGTCGACGCAACCGCGGAGGGCCTACGCGAGACGCCCCGCCGGGTTGCCGGCGCCTTCATCGATCTGCTGGCCCCTGAGCCGTTCCAGCCGACCACCTTTCCCAACGACGAGCACTACGACGAGATCGTGGTCGCACGCGCGATCCCGTTTCACTCACTCTGCGAGCACCATCTGCTGCAGTTCTCCGGCGTCGCCCACGTCGGCTATCTGCCCGGCGACCGCATCGTCGGACTGTCGAAGCTCGCGCGTGTCGTCGACCACTACGCGCGCGACCTGCAGGTGCAGGAGCGGCTGACGGTGCAGATCGCCGACTGGCTGGATCGCGAGCTGACGCCGCGCGGGGTCGGTGTGGTGCTGGAGGCGGAGCACAGCTGCATGTGGTTGCGCGGCGCACAGAAACCCGGCACCAGGACGGTGTCCTCGGCGCTGCGGGGCGTTATCCGCGACGATCCCCGCACCCGGCAGGAGTTCCTCGCGTTGACCAGGTCGGTGCGAGATGCGTGACCGCCCGCGCTACGTGATCGTCGGCGCGAGCCTGGCCGGCGCCACCGCTGCGGCGGCGCTGCGGTCGGAAGGGTTCGACGGGCAGATCGTGCTGATCGGCGCGGAGGATCGGCTCCCCTACGAGCGGCCGCCGCTGTCGAAGGAGTACCTGCGCGGCGAGGCCGAGGACGGGTCGCCCTACCTCGATGCCAACGGGCTCTTTGACGACCAGGCGATCGAACTGCGAACCGGTGCCGCGGCGATCTCCCTCGACACCGTCGATCGCTCGGTGACCCTGGCCGGCGGAGAGCGGGTCGGATACGACGCGCTGCTGCTCGCGACCGGCGCCGAGCCGCGGCGGCTGTCGATCGCGGGCGCCGATCTCGAGGGCACGCACCATCTGCGCACCATCGACGACGCGGACGCCCTGCGTGCCGGGCTCCGCGGCAGACCGCGGGTGGTGGTCGTCGGTGGAGGCTGGATCGGCTGCGAGGTGGCGGCGTCAGCCGCCCACCTGGGCGCGTCGGTAACGCTCGTGGAGCTCTCCGCGGCGCCGCTGATCCAGACGCTGGGAGCGAGCCTGGGCTCGTTCTATGCCGACGTCCATGCCGAGCACGGGATCCACCTCCGGATGAACCGGTCGATCAGTCACATCGAGGGCGCCGGCCGGGTGGAGCGCGTCGTGCTCGCAGACGGCGAGCGAATCGACGCCGACCTGGTGGTCTTCGGCGTCGGCGTCGCTCCCAGGACGGCCCTGGCCGAGGCGGCGGGCCTCGAGGTGGGGAACGGCATCCTGGTCGACGAGCGGCTTCAGACTTCCGTCCCGGGCGTGTTCGCCGCTGGGGATGTGGCCAACGCGCTCAATCTGCGCTACGGCCACCGCCTGCGGGTCGAGCACTGGGCGAACGCCCGCGACCAGGCCGCGATCGCCGCTCGTGGCATGCTCGGCAAGCCCGCGGCCTTCACCGCCGTGCCCTATTTCTTCTCCGACCAGTACGACGTCGGGATGGAGTACCGAGGCGCCGCGGCCGCCGAAGACGAGCTCGTCGTCCGCGGCGACATCCAGGGCAAGGAGTTCATCGCCTTCTGGTTGCGGGGCGGCCGCCTCCGGGCGGCCATGAACGTCAACGTATGGGACTGTGGAGACCAGATCGAGGCCCTGCTGGGCACGACCGCCGAGGTCGACGCCCGGCGCCTGGCCGACCCCACGCTGCCACTGGATGATCTGCTCGCCGCAGAGCTCCCGGCAGCCGCTCCCAACTCCCCGTCCTCATAGCCGACAGAGCCGGTCGACGGCCGCGTCGACCGGCTGTGTCAGAGATCTCGGCGGACGTTACGGTGCACGCCAGGACGACTGGCAGAAATCTGGCCAGGAGCCCCGCCGCGTGCGATGCACCACCAGTGACCACGCAAGCGCGTCCACGCGACGCCAGCAGGTGCCCGCATACGGATGCGACCACGTGTCGTGATCGTTCTTCCACCCCGCCGCGGCAAGGAAATCACTGATGGCTTGTTCGGGCACGTCGGCGCCTACCTCCGCGCCACGCGCGATGCCGCGGGCGGCGCGGTCGATGCCCTCCTTGAACGCGTCCCGGGGTGCGGCTCCGGCGCCCGTCGCTGCGCAACCCACAAGGTCTCCGCTCGATCGACGGCCCAGGCGGGCGAGCGCCGGTCTCAAGATGGATGCCGGCGCCGTCACTTCCGGATCCCCCACGACGTTCGGAAACCGATCTCCGCGCCTGCCGTGGTCGCGGATGCGGTGACATCCTCCTCGCGCTGCGATTGCAGGGCCGCGTTCGCGCGGCGCCGCCACATCGCCTTCGCAGGGGCCGATAACCGCTCCCACGGGATATGGTCGCCGCCCTCCATATCCCACATCGCCTCGGCCGCTCGCTCGACGGCCCGCTCAAGGTTCTCAGGAGCATCCAACAGCTCCCGAGCCGGATCGTGCCGGTTGGCATTCATGGCGTCCCCTCTGTTTGAGGACTGTCCCGGCCCGAGGTGCCAACCCTCGCCGGGGTCACCGGCAGCCTAGCGCGAACCAGGCCGAGCTTCCAGTGAGGTAGCTCGTGCGAGGGGGCAGAACCGTACCATCTGCCGGCGTTTCGGCCTGGCCGGGAGGGGAATCAGACGGCCATGACCTCAAGCTCGACAGGCGCTCACGGAGCCGGCTATCCGGCGGCGCGAAGGGACGTGGCCAGCGGTCGGATGTCGCTCGGCGCCGTCCTCAAGCGCACCGTCAGGGAGTTCCGCGAGGACAACGTTACAGACTGGGCAGCGGCGCTCACCTATTACGGCGTGCTGTCGATCTTTCCGGCGCTGATCGCGCTGATCTCGATCGTCGGCCTGGTCGGTCAGTCGGCAACCAGCGCGCTGCTCGACAACCTCAGGGCCTTCACACCCGGTCCGGCGAGGGACATCCTCACCAACGCCGTCAACGAGCTCTCGAAGAACCGGAGCACCGGCGGAGTGCTGTTCATCGTCGGCCTGGTGCTCGCCGTTTGGTCGGCCAGCGGCTACGTGGCCGCGTTCATGCGAGCGGCGAACGCGATCTGGGACGCGCCCGAAGGCAGGCCGATTTGGAAGACGCTCGGGCTGCGCATCGGCGTGACCGTGATCACGCTGATCGTGCTGGCGATCGGCGCGGTGATCGTGGTCGTGACCGGACCGGTGGCGCAGCGCGTCGGCGACCTGCTCGGGCTTGGCAGCGCAGCGGTGACGGCCTGGGAGATCGCCAAGTGGCCGGTGCTGGTCGCCCTGCTGGCAGTGCTGCTGTCGCTGCTGTACTACGCGGCTCCCAACGTCCGCCAGCCGGGGTTCCGCTGGGTCACGCCCGGCGGCGTGCTGGCGATCGTGCTGTGGGTCGTCGTCTCGGCCGTCTTCGCCCTCTACGTTGCAACCTTCGCGTCGTACAACAAGACCTACGGCGCCCTCGGCGGTGTGATCGTCTTCCTGATCTGGCTGTGGGTGTCGAACATCGCCATCCTGCTCGGTGCGGAGTTCAATGCTGAGCTCGAGCGCCAGCGACAGATCCGTGACGGCCACCCACCCGACGAGGAGCCGTTCCTGCCGCTCCGTGACGAGCCCACGGGTTAGGCGCCAACGCCACATTCTCCGCCGACGCGCTACCTGACGTTCAGCGGAGCTCCTCGACCAGCCCGATGATGATGCCGTCGGGGCCGCGGACGTAGCAGTACCGATAGGTGTCCCCGTACTGCGCCACCACGCCCACGAGTTCGGCGCCGTGTGCGCGCAGGCGGTGGAGGACGTCGTCGACGGCGTCGACGACGAACGTGAGGCGAGGGATGCCCGGGGTGTTCACCGGCGCCCTGGGCGCAGTGCTGGTGGCCACCGGCGTGTGGAACGTCGACAGCTCCACCCGGCTGAGGCCGTCCGGGGTCCGCACGAAGGCGAGGTCGGCTCGGACGCCATCCAGCCCCACGAGCTGATCCACCCATTCACCCTCGACTGTTGCCTCGCCCTCCAATTCCAGGCCCAGTTCGAGGAAGAACGCGATTGCGGCGGTGAGATCCTCGACCACAACGCCGACGTGATCCATCCGTGAGATCGTCATGCCGGGCAGTGTAGGGAGCGCGGCGCAGGCTGATTGAGTTGAGGGTTCGATGCGAAGGGGCTAGCGCGATCTGCTTGGTTGCGGGCTGTCGGCAAACAGGTTCCAGTGCCCCTCGGAGACGACCTCGACAGTGTCGCCGGTCACTTTGATGGCGGTTTCGTCGTCAATCGCATAGGCCGGATTCGAAAGGCCGGCGGCCCATCGGGCAGCGTCAGCCATGGTGTTTTCCGGCAGCATCGGGTGATCCAGGTGCGGGAAGATCGAAAAATTGACGATCCCGAGCGCTTCATCTCCGCCGTCGGGCGGGTTCCAGACCTTGAAGTCCTCACCGATCCGAGGGGACATCACCATGCTGCCGGCGCTCAAGCCGACCCAGACGGCGTTCAGCGAGGGCAAGAGGTCGGCCACCCCTGACGCCAGCATGTGGTGAGCCAGGTAGAGGGCGTCGCCGCCGTTCACGAGCAGGGCGTGGGTCTTCTCGAGCAGTGGCACCCACAGCTCTCGAGCGACCGTCGGCAGCGAGGTGAGCTCAAGCACCCCCAGGGATTTCCACCCCAGTTCGCACATGGGCGTCGTGGCTTGTCCGGTGATAAACCGGTACGCCCCACCAAAGCCGCCCGGAGCGTGCCCGTAGGAGGCGGTGGGAACGCAGAGGGCATCGCACTCGGCGATCGGCTTGCCGAGCAGGTCGAGCAGTGCATCGTTGATGCTCGGGTTCTTGATACCAGCGGAGGTGAGAAGAAGCTTCATATTGCCTCCCGGGTCGGGTTACACAGACACGGTGTCGCAGGGAACCTGCGGATCCGTACGGTACAGACCGACAGACGACCCGAAACTCATCGCGGGGCATCCGTCCCGCCGCGGCGCCCAGCGGGCCCCCGGCGCACACCTCTCGTACACGCGGGGCGTGGCAGATCCGTGACAGAGGACATCTTTCGCGTCTTGATCTGGCGATGGGTCGTATAGGGGATCCTTCGAGGAAGGCATGCGATCGAAAGTGCCGCCGGTGAGCCGTCGCGCACGCGGCCTGAATCGTCCAAAAAGAGGCCACCCTCCGAAGCGTCCAGACTTCCTGCGCGTCGGCCAGGGCGTCCCGGTAGGCCCTAGCTTCTCGCTCTCGGGAGGTGTCCGTTCACCGCGCTGATCGGGGCGCTCAAAGCGGCAGGTTCGCATCCCGCGGCCGTTGCGGCAGAAGCTGCCTCCAGTCGAGGCCGAAAGGTGCTGCGACGTCGGCAAGTCCGTCGAGGCTGAACTGGGCGAAGGCTGCGGGATCGTCTAGGGCGCCCGCGAGGTCCCAACCGATTTCGTCCTCGAGCTGATCGAGCAGCGTGTCGGCGAGGCGAGTGCGTACGGCGGCGGCCAGATCGGCAAAGGTGATAACCGTGTCGTCGGCTCCAAACATGCGCCGGAGGTCGAGGCCGAGGAGTTCCGCGAGCGCCACAACGTTCCCGAACGAGAGGCTGCTTGTGATCTCATCGTCGTACCACTCGATGTCGCGGTAGGACTCGTATGACACACCCAGGGCAGCGGCGAGCTCGCGCGGATCCCTGCCGGCGGCCTCACGTGCCATCCGCACCGCCTGGGCGTATCCGGCATCCTCCGATTCGCGTTCTTTCATCTCGTCCTGTGGACGCCTCAGCCCACGTCGACCTCAACCACGGCAAACCGGTCGCTTCCGAATACGACACCGGTCTTCTCAGGACCAACGAACTCGTGTCCAACAGCCACGACGAAGAGGTTGCGTCCGTCGTGATCGACACGATCCTGCTCTTCCCAACTCATCCAGACCTCGCTCACACAATCAGCGGCCCCACACTCACAACGTCTCGACCGCAGCTTGACGTTATCCGGCATGGAACCAAGTGTACGATCGTCAGCCCCCGCTGCTGGACGGCATGCCCCCCGCGAGCTTCGGGAACTGGGGCACTTCGAACGGCCGCTGGGATGCTCGGCTGCACTGGCCC
>Ga0070683_100002427_pt1 | contig 14814 bp, 15 predicted proteins | sample KBSC713LmetaG_FD_64662 | JGI IMG/M metagenome (GOLD analysis project Ga0070683, IMG submission 64662) | Corn rhizosphere microbial communities from Kellogg Biological Station, Michigan, USA - KBS C7.1-3L metaG | ecosystem: Host-associated > Plants > Roots > Rhizosphere ...
TTCGCGATCACGAGCCGCTGGATCTGCGAGGTGCCCTCGTAGATCTGGAACAGCTTCGCGTCGCGCATGAGCTTCTCGACCGGGTATTCCTTCATGTAGCCGTAGCCGCCGAAGACCTGGACGGCGTCGGTCGCGACCTTCATCGCCGTGTCGGCGGAGAAGCGCTTGGCGAACGACGAGTAGAGCGTCGCGTTGCGGCCGTAGCCGTTGTCGAGCATCCACGCCGCCTGCCAGCAGAGCAGCCGCGACGCCTCGATCTCCGTCGCCATGTCGGCGATCATGAAGTTGACGCCCTGGTGCATTGCGATCGGCATGTCGAACGTGACGCGCTCGACCGCGTACGCCTTCGCATGCTCGAACGCCGCCTGCGCGACGCCGACGGCGCCGATCGCCGTCCCGGGCCGCGTCATGTCGAGCGTCTGCATCGCGATCTTGAACCCGTCGCCCTCCTCGCCGATCAGGTTCTCGGCCGGGATGCGGACATCCTGGAGCGAGAACGCCGACGTGTCCGTCGCGCGCTGCCCCATCTTGTCGAGGTGCTGCTCGATCGTCACGCCGGGCGCGTCCATCGGGACGACGAAGCACGACATTCCCTTCGCGCCGGCCTTGGGGTCGGTCTTCGCGAACACCGTCGACCACGCCGCGTAGCCCGCGTTCGTGATGAACGTCTTCGAGCCGTTGAGGACGTACTCGTCGCCCTCGCGCACCGCCGTGGTCCGCAGCGACGCGACGTCGGAGCCGGCGCCCGGCTCGGAGAGGCCGAACGACGCGAGCAGCGGCTCCTCGATCAGCGGCGTCAGCCACTGCCGTTTCTGGTCGTCGCTGCCGAAGCCGATCACCGGGCCGGCGCCGAGGCCGTTCGCGGTGACCGACGTGCCGATGCCGGAGCAGCCCCAGTAGAGCTCCTCGCCGACGAGCATCCCTTCGAAGACCGAGAGCCCCGGGCCGCCGTACTCCTCGGGCACGTGCAGGTTCATCAGCCCGGTCTCGTGCGCCTTCGCGATCACGTCGGCCGGGTGCTGCATCTTCACGTCGTACTCCGCCTCCTTCGGGCGGATCTCCTTCTCGGCGAACTCGCGCGCCAGCTCGCGCAGCGCCTTCTGCTCGTCGGTCAGGGCGAAGGAGACACCCGTCGCGCGCTCTTCGATCGTGGCCATGTGCACTCCCTGGTCAGGTCGGCGTGGTTCGAGTCCTTATTGACTGATCAGTCAATCAGCAATCATAGTGCCACACCGCAATACCTCTTGAAAACCACCCTTTTGGGGTTCAAACTGCATATCTCTGGGCGCTCGCGCCGTCCGGCGAGCTGCAGGGGACGCTGCAGGAGCTCGTGCTCTGGCGCTCTCGCGCCGCAGCTGCGAGGCTGCGGGTGTCACATCCTCCGCACTCCGGCCAGCGGCTGTGCATCCACTCGCACGAAGCCGGCTGGGACAATCACGACACCGGGCGCAACGGGCACGACGGCGGTCTGCAGATGAGCTTCGACTTCATGCGCGGCTACGGCCCCGAGGTCTATGCCGCGAAGGGCACGGCCGACCGCTGGACGCCGCTCGAGCAGATGTGGGTGGCGGAACGGGCGTGGCGCGTGCGCGGCTTCCAGCCCTGGCCGGAAACGGCGCGGATGTGCGGGCTCTTGCGCTGAGCCTGATCGCGGTCACGCCGATCCAGGCGGCGTGGCCCAACTACTCGCACCGCCTGATGCCGGCGGCGTCGGTGCGCCTGATCGTCGTGCACGAGACGGAGGGCTCGTACGACGCGACCGTCGCGTGGTTCCGCAACCCGAAGGCGCGTGCCGCTGCGCACTACGTCGTCGGCCGTGACGGGCGCATCGCGCACATGGTCGCGAACGACCATCCCGCGTGGCACGCGGGCAACTCGTACGTCAACGCGCACTCGATCGGCGTCGAGAACGAAGGGCTCGTCGAGGTGGACGGCACCGTGACCGACGCCGAGTACCGCGCGTCGGCCAAGCTCGTCGCGTCGCTGCTGAAGCGCTACCACCTGCCCGCCGACCGCGGCCATGTCATCGGGCACGACCAGGTGCCCGACCCGTATCACCGCGGCCAGTACGGCGGCTACGCGCACCACACCGACCCCGGGCGGTTCTGGGACTGGGCCCGCTACATGGAGTACGTGCGCGCCTACCGCGCCGGCCGCAGGCCCCCGCCGCGCCCGGTCGACGTGACGCTGCCCGGGCTCGCCCTCGGCGCCGGCGTGACCGGCGTGGTGCCGCTCGCCGCCGACGCGGCGAACGCCGAGCACGTCGACTTCCTCGTCGACGGCGTCGTGCGCGCTACCGTCACCGCGGCGCCGTACACCTGGGACTGGGACACCTCGCTCGAGGCGAACGGCCGTCACGTGCTGACGGTGCGCGCGGTCGCCGCCGACGGCCGCAGCGCGATCGCGTCGACCGTCGTCGCGTCGAGCACGCCGCCCGTTCCGCCGCCGGACGTCACGCTGCCGCCGCTGGCGGAGCCGCTGACGGGCGTCGTGCAGCTCGACCCGGTGCTCACGGGCCGCGTCGCGCGGCTCGAGCTGTGGGTGGACGGCGCGGTGGTGCAGACGGTGACGAGCGCGCCCTACGGCTTCAGCTGGGACACCGCGACGGTCACGCCCGGTCAGCACGTGCTCGCCATCCGCGCGGTCGGCCCGAGCGGGAAGGCCCGGGCGTCGATCCAGCTGGTGACGGTTCAGTAGCCCCCAGCAGGAACGCCGCGACGAGCACGAGGACGAAGGCGACGATGCGCAGCGGCCCGCCCGAGCCCTCGGCGAAGAGCACCATGCCGGCGACGATCGGCAGCGCATTCGTCCAGAGGACGGCGACGCCGGCGGTCGCCAGCCGGTGCCCACGCTGGAAGGCGAGCTGCAGTGCGACGAAGGCGAGCCCGTGACAGGCCAGCAGCGCCGGCACGAACCAGAGGCGGGCGCCGCCGACGACCGCGGCCTTGGTGCCGACGTCGCCGGCCGCGTAGAGGATCCCCGCGGACGTCGCGAGCGCGACACCGCCCCGCGACAGCGCGACCGCACCGGCGACGACCACCGAGACGACCATCCAGACACCGACGTCGACCGCCTGCCCGTGGCCGGTGCCGGTGTGCGCGCCGAGCGAGAGCCCGAGCAGGACGAGCCCGAGGAACGCCGAGGCCACGCCGGCGACCTGGCGGGTGGTCAGCCGGCCGAGCCCGAGCGCGAGCACGCCGATTCCTCCGGCCGCCGCAGCCTGGACGAGCGAGAGCGGCGCGAGCCGCAGCGCGACGACGTAGAAGACCCAGCCGCCGATGCCGCCGAGGAAGCCGACGAGCCAGCGCGGCTCGCGAAAGAGCGCGAGCAGCGACTGCAGCGGGCGGCGGAGCGACAGCGGCGGCAGACGAGAGGCGACCGAATGCTGCAGCGCGTAGCCGCCGTTGATCGCAACCGTCGACGCGATCGCGAGCAGCAGGCCGAGGGCGATCACTGGAAGGGGAGGTACGACTCGGCGGCGAGCGCCGCGACGCTGACGCGCGGCAGGTCGCGCACGCGTTCGAAGGCGATGTACCGCGCCTGCCACTCCGGGAAGAACTTGCGGTTGAACTGGAGCAGGTTGTCCAGCTGGAACCAGCCCTTCAGGCGCACGAGCACCGAACGCGCCATCCGCTGCGGCGGCGACAGGGCCGTGCCGGCGAAGAGCGCGGCGAACGGCGCGAAGTTCAGCGACACGCGGCGGTAGCCGACCGTGCGCGCCCACTCGACCGACGCGCACACGAGCCACTCGACGAACCCGTTCGGCACGTCGCGCCGCCGCGGCATCGACGAGAGCGAGAGCGCGCCGCCGGCGCGGGCGATCGCGAAATGGAGAAAGCCCTGCGGTCGCCCGTCGGCGTCGTAGCCGACGAGGAACACCGCGTCGTCGTCGCCGAGGTTGAAGAGCGCGTCGAGCGCCATCACGAAGCCCCGCTCCGGCTGCTTGCCGCGCCACTCGGCGGCGATCGACTCGAGCTCCTCACGCAGCACGTCGTCGATCTCGCTCGGCCGCAGGACGGTCGTCGTGTAGCCCGCGCTGCGCAGCCGGTGCGTCGACTGGCGCACCTTTCTGATCGGCCTGCCGTCGAGCGAGAAGGCGGCGGTGTCGACCACCGCCTCGTCGCCGTGGTACATCGTGCGCAGCCCGAGCGAGCGGTAGAGCCCGAGCCGCTCGGCGCCGACGCCGAGGATCGCGACGCGCCAGCCGCGCTCGTGCGCGAAGGTGCGGAAGCTGCGGAGCAGGTCGGCGCAGGCGTCGTCCGGGCCGATCGGGTCGCCGGCGATGATCGCGACGCCGCCGACGACGCGGTACGCAAGGAAGGCGCCCTCGTCCTCGGCGAAGAAGTACGACTTGTCCGAGCGCAGCGCGAACGGCGCGAGCGTGTCGACGCCGTGCGTGGCGACGAGCGTGCTCGCACGGCGGCGCTCGTCCGCCGCGTGCTGCAGCCGGTAGCGCCACGGAGCCGTCCATCGCACGAGCAGCAGCGCGACCGAGCCCCACGCGAGCAGCAGCACCGAGATCGGGAACCAGTCGGCGATTGGACCGTTCAGGTGGTCGCTGCGGCCGACGATCGCCCGTCCCGTCGTCGCGAGCGCGAGCGGCAGCGTGTACGGCTGGTCGAACATCAGCCGGTTCAGCCAGAGCGCGGCGAGCCCGAAGACGACGATGCCGACGGTGGCGATCAGCGCCTGGAAGAGGATCCGCGGGCGCGCCTCCGGATCGCCGGGCGCGCGGAAGTCGGCGCGCCGCGCGACGAGCAGCACCAGCACGGCCGCGGTGACGAGGGCGCCCTCGTCGAAGCGGCGGCCGACGTGCAGCACGAGCAGCAGGCCGAGCATCGCGACGGCGACCTGCCAGCCGCGCCGGCTGCCGCGCGCGAGCGCGCGGGCCGCGACGAAGAGGACGGCGGCGAGCGGGACGACGAGCGCCGTCGAGATCGCATGCACGCGCGTCGGGTCGAAGGCGGCCTCGAGCGAGCGCCGGTGGAACGGCAGGACCGCGTCGAGCACCGCGAATGCCGCCACGCCGCCGACGAGCCACGCGAGCACGGTGCGGGCGCGGTCGCGCTCGGACGAGCGCGTCCGTCCGATCGTCGCACCGGCGATGCCGGCGAGCACCGCGGGCAGGATCACCGCCTGCTCGAACGATGCGCGGTGAAAGGCCGCGTGCGCGGAGATCTGGCGCACGACGACGATCGAGACGCCGTTCAGGAGATAGAGCCAGCCGCCGACCGCGGCGCCGAGCAGGAGGCCCGCGGTGAGCGCGTCGGCGCCGGCCCAGCGTGCGAGCGTCGCGAGCAGCACGGAGGCGACGGCCCAGACGGCGAGGAAGACGAGGAGTGGGACACGGTCCTTGCCCGGCAGCTCGTCGAGCGCGAGCGCGTCCTTGACGCGCGGCCCGGCCGACCACGTGCCCGCGTGCAGCGTGTAGAACCACCCGGTTGCGGCGACGAGGGTCGCGAGCGAGAGCACGGACGCCGCGAGCACGCGCGCCGTGTTACGCACGGAGACCGTCCGCCGCTGCAAGGAAGCCGCGTGGTGCGAAGTGCCGCCAGAGCGACCAGTCGTGACCGCCGGGCGTCTCGAAGAACGTCCGGCGGACGTGGAGCCGCGTCAGCTCGCCCGCGAACGCCTGGTTCTGGAAGCGGAAGCGGTCGCGCGTGCCCGAGTAGAACCAGAAGTACGTGTGCAGCCGCCGCAGCGCCGGCGCGACGCGCGGCAGCATCGTCATCGGGTCGTTGTGCGCGAGCAGCTGCAGCTTCGTCCCGTAGATCGAGTGCAGCTTCGCCGGCTGCTCGTAGCCTGACCAGCTCTCGACGACGGAGAACTCGCCCGGGTGGCGCAGCGCCATGTCGATCGCGCCGTACCCGCCCTCGGAGAGTCCGCCGATCGCACGGCCCGCGCCGGAGGCGATCGTGCGGTAGTGCGCGTCGACGTAGTGGACGAGGTCGCGCGTGACGAACGTCTGCCAGCCGTTGCCGCGGCCGACGCCGTCGACCCACTCCGTGTCGGTGAACGTGCCCGTCGAGCCGAACGGCATGACGAGGATCAGCGGCTGCCCCTCGTGCAGCGCCGCGTCCGAGTCGTCGATGATCCCCATCCGCACCGTCTCGAGCCACGCGAGCGGACGGCCCGGCGTCCCGTGCAGCAGATAGAGCACCGGATAGCGGCGGGTCGACTGCGCGTCGTAGCCCGGTGGGAGATAGACGTACACCTGCTGGCTGCGCCCGCCGAGCGCCGGGCTCCGAACCGAGAGCTGCACCTGCGTCCCGGCCTTCGTCACGTAGGCGGGCTCGCTCGGCGGCGGATACCCGCGAAAGCTGAGGAAATTGCCGACGTAGCCGCGCACGCCGAGGAGGCCGACCGCGAGGAATGCGACGAGGGCCCCACCCACGCCCCCAGCCAGCATGCCGGAACGACGGAGTGTCACGACCTGAAGCTACGGTCATGGGATTAGAAGCCGATGAGTGTCCGCAGGCTCTCCATCGTCGGCGCGATCGCCCTGTTCGTCGCGTCGGTCGCCGCCGCAGTCGCGTTCGGTCACGGGTCGTCACGCATGGACGACCGCGTGCTGGTGACCCACGTCGGCGCGCTGCGCTACGCGGTCTATCTGCCCGCGGACTACGCGTCGAGCGGTCTGCGCTATCCGGTCGTCTACTTCCTGCACGGGCTGCCGGGGACCGCGACGTCGTACCGCGGCATCGGCTGGCTCGAGCGTGCACTCGACGCGTCCGGCAAGCCGGCGATCCTCGTCGCGCCGCAGGGCGCGAGCGCACGCGAGCGCGACCCCGAGTACCTCGGCAAGTGGGAGACGGCGATCGCGGGCGACCTGCCGGGCGCCGTCGACAAGGCGTACCGCACGATCGCGTCGCGCAGCGGACGCGCGCTCATCGGTGTTTCCGCCGGCGGCTACGGCGCGATGCATCTCGCCTTCGCGCACCTCGCGGAGTTCCGGGCGGTCGAGTCGTGGAGCGGCTACTTCCATCCGACCGATCCGACGGGCACGATCCCGCTCGACCTCGGCACGAGCGCCAAGAACGCGGCGGCGAACGTCCACCGGCAGCTGACGGCGGTCGAGGCGAGGCTCGACCGGTCGCCGCTCTTCATCGGCTTCTATATCGGCCGCAACGACTCGTACCGCGCGTTCGTCGGCGAGAACGAGCAGTTCAACCAGGAGCTCTCGCGGGCCGGGATCGGGCACGTCTTCCGGCTCTACGCCGGCGGCCACTCCTCGGCACTCTGGTCGGCGCAGGCGCCGGCCTGGCTCCGGCTCGCGCTGAACGCCCTCGCCCCCGCGCGGTAACGTTCCGCCCATGGCAACCCACGCATCGAAGCCGACCACGATCGACCCGCGCGACTTCCTCGCGATCGACGCGCTGCTCGACGACGAGGAGCGCGCGATCCGCGACACCGTGCGCCAGTGGGTGCGCGAGCGGATCCTCCCGGAGGTCGGCGAGTGGTTCGAGCAGGGCATCCTCCCGCGCGAGCTCGCGCAGGAGGTCGGGCAGCTCGGGCTGTTCGGCATGCACCTCGACGGCTACGGCCTGCCGGGCGCGAGCGCCGTCGCCTACGGGCTGACGTGCCTCGAGCTCGAGGCGGGCGACTCGGGCATCCGCTCGTTCGTGTCGGTGCAGGGGTCGCTCGCGATGTTCTCGATCTGGAAGTGGGGCTCGGAGGAGCAGAAGCAGCGCTGGCTGCCCGGCATGCACAGCGGCGAGCTGATCGGCTGCTTCGGGCTGACCGAGCCGGATGCCGGCTCCGATCCCGGCTCGATGCGGACGACGGCGAAGCGCGACGGCGGCGACTGGATCCTCAACGGGTCGAAGATGTGGATCACGAACGGGACGATCGCCGACGTCGCGACCGTGTGGGCGCGCACCGAGGACGGCGCGATCAACGGCTTCCTCGTGGAGAAGGGCATGCCGGGGTTCGAGGCGCCGGAGATGAAGCACAAGCTGTCGCTGCGCGCGTCCGTGACCTCGGAGCTCGTGCTGCGCGACGTGCGCGTGCCCGAGGGGAACCGCTTCCCCGAGGTGTCGACGCTACGCGGCCCGCTCTCCTGCCTGAACGAGGCGCGCTACGGGATCGTGTGGGGCGCGGTCGGCGCCGGGCGCGCCTGCCTGGAGTCGGCGCTCGACTACGCGAAGGAGCGGATCGTCTTCGGCAAGCCGATCGCCGGCTACCAGCTGACCCAGCAGAAGCTCGCCGAGATGGCCCTCGAGGTGAACCGCGCCACGCTGGTCGCGCTCCACCTCGGCCGGATGAAGGACGAGGGCACGCTGCTGCCCCAGCACGTGTCGATGGGCAAGATGGGCAACGTCCGCGGCGCGATCGAGGTCGCCCGTTCCGCGCGCACCGTCCTCGGCGGAAACGGGATCACGCTCGAGTACCCGGTGATCCGCCACGCGAACAACCTCGAGTCGGTGCTGACCTACGAGGGCACCCACGAGGTGCACACCCTTGTCGTGGGCGGCGCGCTCACCGGCGAGAACGCGTTCCGTTAGCGGGGAGAGCGGCCCCGGTCGCGCCAGTACTCGGGCCCGTAGTCGTGGGTCAACTCCTCGCCGCGGGCGATGTCGCGAAGGGCGACCATCTCGATCAGCAACCGTCCGGCGCTGCGGTGGAAGACGTTCGGATCCGCGGAGTGGTTGTAGAGCATCGCGTAGCCCATGGCGATCATGACCTTTCCGGACTGCTGCGCCGCGAACACGTAGTCGCGCAGGACGCCGTCGACGTCCTCGTCAGGGAGCAGCACGGTCGGGCAGGTCTCGATGACCTCGCCCCCGTGGAAGCGCCGCAGCGCGAAGACGCCGCGGCCACGGCGCCCGCGACCGACGGCGATGCCCGGAGCATGCCCCACGGCGCCTAGAAGCCCGGCCCCTCGAACGCCGGCAGCGGGCTGCGCGTCAGCCCTGCGCGCGCCGGCCCCTCGTTGTACTCGGACGGGGCGACGTCGTTCGGCCCGTCGGGATAGAAGACGCTCGCGAGCTTCTGGATCTGCCGCCGGCCGGGCCCGAGCTCGAACTGGCCCCCGCCGTACATGTGGATCCCCCGCTCCTCGCACTCCCCGATGCACTCGAGCAGCCGCGCGACCGTGCCGAAGCGGGACGGCTTGATGTTCAGCCAGCGCGGCTCGAGCGGCAGCTTGCCGACGTCCTGCCACGAGTGGATCGGCGCGTCGAAGCTCAGCCGGTCCTCGGCGCCCTCGAGCGCCTCGCGGCAGCCGTCCTCGAGCCAGGCGTCCTCGAGCACCGCCTCCGGCAGCGCCTCCTTCACGCGCCGGTAGAGCGCGGGATCGGGCACGAGGTCGACGGACGTTCCCCGGTAGTACGCCTTGAAGTCGACCACCTGTACCCGACCGGTCGCCGCCAGGGTCGAGAGCAGCGCATCGTCCCAGTCCTCTTCCGCGTCGAGCTTGAACTCGAGGTCCGGATCGTGCTCGCGGTATCCCGCCACGTCGGCGCGTGTCGACGCGACGAAGCGCACCGGGCTGTACGCGCGGCCGACCGCCTCGGCGAACGACGTGCCGCGCTGGCGCAGGGCGAGGTCGAGCGCCGCGCTCTCGAAGGCCCAGCGCCGGTAGTCGTGCGACGCCTCCATCTCCGGCTCGTCCTCCCACAGCTCCAGCTCGTCGAGGCGGCGCGAGTAGTCGTGCAGCGACCACGTGCCGGCCAGCATCGCCCCAGTCGGGAAGTCGTCGTGGTCGGTCGCGGTGTACGTCACGTCCTCGCCCTGCCCCGTCTCGTCGCCGCAGTGCAGGACGACCGTCGTCGTCACGCGGGTGAACTCGGGCGACACGGCGAGCTCGCGCCGCTGCACCGACCAGTCGTCGATGCGTACCTCGAGCTCGGAGAGCGACGTCCACAGCGATGGCATGCTTCCGATCCTATGCGGACGGGGAGCTGTCTCTGCGGAGCGGTGCGCTACAGGGTGCGCGGCGAGCCGACCCACGTCGGCCGCTGCCACTGCGCGGACTGCCGCAAGCGGTCCGGGAGCGCGTTCGCGATCTACGGCCACTGGCCACGCGACGCGTTCGAGCTCGAGGGCGAGCTCGCCGACTTCGACGGCGACCGCTTCTGCGGAACCTGCGGCTCGCGCGTCGGGCTGATCGAGGACGACGTCGTCGAGATCAACCTCGGCACGCTCGACGAGGCGCCGTTCCACCTCGTCCCCGACACGGAGATCTGGATCAAGCGCCGCGAGCCGTGGCTGCACGCGGTGGACGGCGCGTCGCAGCACGAGGAGAACCGCCACTGATCGCGACCCTCCCGAGCCCGGCCGTCTTCGTTCCCGGCATCTCGCTCGCCGGCGTGCGCCTCGGCGACACGCAGGCACAGGTGCGCCGGCACGTCGGCTCCGACTACGGCGTCTGCCGCGGCTGCACGACGACCACGTGGTACTTCACGTATCGCCGCTTCCACGACGAGGGGATCGCGGTCGAGTTCTCGCACCGCCGTGTCTCGGCGGCGTACACGCTCTGGAAGCCGCCCGGCTTCCGCGGGCCGGACGGGCTGCGGCTCGGCGCGCTCGTGACCGCGGTCAAGGCGGCCGTGCCCGGCGCCCTGCCGATCGCATGCGCCAACTACACGACGCTGCGGCAGGGCCGCAGCGGCTACCTGATCGTCGCGGGACGCCTCTGGGGCTTCGGCCTCTTCCGGAAGGGTCGCTCGCCGTGCCGGTGATCGAGCCGGCGGACGTGCGGGAGGCGGCGACGCGGCTTGCCGGCGTCGCACACCGCACGCCGGTCTTCACCTCGCGCACGCTGGACGAGCTGACGGGCTCGCAGGTCTTCCTGAAGGCGGAGTGCCTGCAGCGCGCGGGCTCGTTCAAGTTCCGCGGCGCCTACAACAAGCTCGCGTCCCTGCCCGAAGGACGAAACGTGATCGCGTACTCGTCCGGGAACCACGCGCAGGCGGTCGCGCTCGCGGCCCGCCTGCGCGGCGTGCACGCGACGATCGTGATGCCGGAGGACGCGCCGGCGGCGAAGCTCGAGGCGACGCGCGGCTACGGGGCCGAGGTGGTGACCTACGACCGCTGGACGGAGAGCCGCGAGGAGATCGGGACACGGCTGGCGGCCGAGCGCGACCTCGAGCTCGTCCGCCCGTACGACGACCCGCTCGTGATGGCCGGGCAGGGGACGGTGGCGCTCGAGCTGCTCGAGGACGTGCCCGACCTCGACGTGCTCGTCGCGCCGATCAGCGGCGGCGGGCTGATCGCCGGCTGCGCGACCGTCGCAGAGGCGCTGTGCCCGGGCGCCCGGATCGTCGGAGTCGAGCCCGCCGCGGGCGACGACACGGCCCGCTCGCTCGCCGCCGGCGAGCGCGTGAACGTCGGCGTCCCGCGCACGATCGCCGACGGGCTGGGCGCGCCCGAGCCGGGCGAGCTCACGTTCGCGGTCAACCGGGAGCTCGTGGACGAGGTCGTGACGGTCGAGGACGAGGAGCTCGTCGAGGCGATGGTCTTCCTCTTCGACCGGTTGAAGCTCGTCGTCGAGCCGAGCGGCGCTGCCGGCGTCGCCGCGCTCCTGCAGGGCCGCATCGCGCAGGGTCGCGTCGGGATCGTCGTCTCAGGCGGAAACGTCGGCGCGGCGCGCTTCGCCGAGCTCGTCCGCGGTCGGCGGCTCGGCGCGAGATAGACGCCGGCGCGGGGCCGTTCCAGGCCAAGCGCAGGCGGCTCGGCGGACGAGCGCAGGGTGGTTGCCTGCGCGAGGACGACGAGACGGCTGAGCGCCGCGCCTGGGGCGGTATCCGCGGCGCCGACTATCTCGCGTCAAGCCGCCAGCCCTGAGCAGAGCACCTCGACGACGTGGCGCTCCGCGGCGGCGACCTCGTCCTCGCCGCCCGGCAGCCGGCCGAGCACCCAGCCGCTGATCAGCTCGTCGATCGCGCCGTAGAAGATCACCGCGCTCGTGTCGGCGTCGAGGTCGGACCGGAACTCGCCGCTCGCCTGCCCCTCGCCGATCACGCGGCGGATCGCGCCGATCGGCTTGACGAGCTCGCCGACGTGCTCCTCCACCTCGGCGGTGCGCGCGATCTCGCGGATCACCACGCGGACGACGTCCGGCTCGCGCAGCCAGCTCGAGAAGAGCGCCCGCGCGATCCCGCCCAGCCGCTCGGTCGCCGTGCCCTCGGCCTCCTCGGCCTCGCGGATCCGGTCGAGCACGGTCGACCAGTGCTCGCGGAAGATCGTCTCGAGCACCTCGTCCTTCGAGGAGAAATAGTGGTAGAGCAGGCCGTGGGCGACGCCGGCCTCCTCGGCGATGTCGCCGACGCGGGAGGTGTGGAAGCCCTTGCGCGCGAACACGCGCGCCGCCGCGTCGAGGATCGTGCGGCGCTTCTCCTCGGCTGCGGTGGCACGCGCGGGCAAAGCGCAGCCAGGGTAGTGCTAGCTTCGCGGCGGATGCAAGCGCCGCTCGGGGGGATTCTCGTCGTCGATCTGACGCGCTATCTACCGGGCGCCTTCGCCTCGCGCGAGCTGCTGCGGCTCGGCGCCCGCGTCGTGCGCGTGGAGCAGCCGAGCGGCGACCCGATGCGCCAGACCGCGCCCGAGTGGCACGACGAGCTGAACGGCGGCAAGGAGTCCGTCGTCTGCGACCTGCCGGCCGAAGCCGACTTCGCCCGGGCACTGCTCGCGCGCGCGGACGTCGTCCTCGAGTCGTTCCGGCCCGGTGTCGCCGAGCGGCTCGGCGTGGGCCCGGACGCGGCGCCGTCCTCCTGCGTCTACTGCTCGATCACCGGCTTCGGCACGGGCAACCGGCACGAGCGGCGCGCCGGCCACGACCTCAACTACCTCGGCTGGGCGGGGGTGCTCGAGCGGACGGCGCCCACCCTGCCGCCGGTGCAAGCGGCCGACCTCGCCGCGGGAGCGCTCGGCGCGGTCACGGAGATCCTCGCCGCGCTCGTCGCCGGCGGCGGCGCGCGGCTCACCGTCTCGATGACGCACGGGTCGTATCCGCTCGCCGCGCGCACGCCCGTGCTCACGGACGGCTACGCCTGCTACTCGATCTACGCGTGCGCCGACGGGCGGCTGCTGACGGTCGCGGCCCTCGAGCCGCGCTTCTTCGCCCGGCTCTGCGAGGTCGTCGGGCGGCCCGAGCTCGCCGGCCGGCAGCACGACGCCGACCAGGCCGCGCTGCGCGCCGAGCTCGCGGCGACGTTCGCGCAGCGTGCTTTGTCAGACTGGCTGGCGGTGGTGGACGCCGAGGACGTCTGCGTGGGGCCGGTGGCGACGCGCGCGGAGGCGGCGGAGTTCGCGCCGGAGCCGGTCGGCGCGGCGCCCGCGCTCGGCGCGCACACGGCGGCCTGGCGCGCGGATGTCGCACCGTGATCCTCGCGGAGCCGCATGCGGTCGAGCTCCTGCGCGTCGACCACAACGCGCTGATGGTCGGCTCCAGACAACTCGTCGGCGACGCGAACGACGGCGCGTTCTCCCCCGACGGGACGCTGGTCGCCTTCGTCCGCGACGGCGACCTCTGGCTCGGCAACAGCGACGGGACCGGACAGCGCCGGCTCGCGAGCACGCCGAAGGTCCTCGAGTGGGGCCCGAGCTGGTTGCCGGACGGGAGCGCGATCGTCTACAGCGCGCAGACGCCGGCGGGCGCGCGGCAGGTGCGTGTCTTCCGGCTGCCGACCGGGCCGTCGCAGAAGCTCGCCGACGGGACGGCCGCGGCGGTCTCGCCGCAAGGCAAGATCGCGTACGTCGCCGGCGGGAAGGTCGTCGTCGCCGGAAAGCCCTGGGACGCCGCGACGGCGTTCTCCCGGATCGAGGACCTCGCGTGGTCGCCGGACGGCTCGACGCTCGCATACACGGCGACGGACGAGGCCACCGGCGTCTCCTCCACGGTCGTGGACGACGGCGTCCGGCAGGCCTTCGGGCCGGCGGGGGTCGGGCCGACCTGGTCGCCCGACGGGAGCAGGATCGCCTTCCGGACGACGAAGGGATTGCGCTCGATGGCGCCCGACGGCACCGACGTGCAGCCGCTCGGGACGGGGAAGGCCGTCGACTGGAAGCTCGTCCCCACCGGTAACGTCGTCTGGCCGAACCTCGTGCAGCGCCCGCCGAGCGGGCTCGTGACGGTACGCGCGGGCAACGGACACTGGCTGCTCGGCTTCACCTCGATGGTGGACAACCGCGGGCCGGGCACGCTCTGGATCAAGGGCAACCGGAAGCCGGGCGCGCACGTGATGCAGGTGCGGCAGATCCTCTACCTCCGCAGCGGCGGGACGCGAGTCGACCCACAGTCGGGCGAGCTGCACTACGTCGTGGCGCCGCCCCACTACCACTGGCACATGCTCGGCTTCGTGCACGCAGAGCTGCGCGATGCCGGCGACTTCGCGCTGCGCGTGCGCGATCACAAGAGCGGCTTCTGCATCGCCGACCATTACGGGACCGCGATCGGCGTCCCGCACGGGCCGCCGCGCTTCCTCGGCAACTGCGCGCAGTTCAACCCGCGCGCGACGTACGTCGAGGAGGGCGCGTCGGTCGGGTACACCGACCGCTACCCCGCCTTCTTCCACGGCCAGCAGCTCGACATCAGCGGGCTGAAGAGCGGGCGCTACTGGCTCGTGCACATCGCGAACGAGGACTTCCACCTGCGCGAGCTGCGCTACGACGACGACGCGGCGAGCGTGCTGATCCAGCTCACGTGGAACGGCGGCACACCACACGTGTCGACGCTACGGAGCTGCCTGAAGGCTCGCTGCTGAAGGGCTGCAATCGGATTGCACGACTCGTCAGACGTCCTTGTCCTCGTCCCTCCCGATGCGGCCGAGAGCACGCTGGAACTCGGCGGGGACGATCCACACCTTGTTCGAC
>Ga0070683_100002430_pt1 | contig 14808 bp, 15 predicted proteins | sample KBSC713LmetaG_FD_64662 | JGI IMG/M metagenome (GOLD analysis project Ga0070683, IMG submission 64662) | Corn rhizosphere microbial communities from Kellogg Biological Station, Michigan, USA - KBS C7.1-3L metaG | ecosystem: Host-associated > Plants > Roots > Rhizosphere ...
CGCCATCGCCAGCAGGCCCACAGTCAGGCGGTTTACCGGCTTTCTGGACAGTTCGAAGTGGAGACTGTCAACGAGCGCATCATCGTCAATCCCTCGTGGAGCAGGCGTGTCATTCCCGTTGACCGTTGGGCCGGAGAAGCCAGAGAAAGCTCGCGGGAATCGCCGGGCCTGATGCAGATTCGGCCTCGTCAAAGCGACATTCCTTTTCGAGTCGATATGGGATCAGCCGCAGAATATGCTGCCAGTCTGCCCAAGCGAGGACTCCCTGCCCCGACAGTTCGTGGAAGAGAAGGTACTCGGGCATGATGGAGAGGTCCCGATTGTGGGCGAGATCAGACGGCGTGATCTTGTTGATTTCTCCAAGTAGGATCCGGGCCATTGGAAAGCAGCGGTTGAGATCCTGGAAGAAGCGGATCATCACATTCGTCGAACCGGCCGAAAACTCGTGCCCGACGAACCACATTGAGATCACCAGCTCGTCTGTGTCTCGCAGTTCGGGCGGAACCGAGCCGCTCCACGAGAAGACTTCGCGGCCATTGGCGACGGCGAACAGATGCTCTCGGCCGGTCTGACGGGCAAGGCGGCGGCGGGCGATTTCGACTGCTGTTTCAGAGAGATCCAGCCCGAAGGGGACAAGCGCGGGCCAGCGTGCGCAGGCGCATTCCAGGAAGGCCCCGTCTCCGCAGCCGATGTCAATGAGTGCGGCAGGCGCATTGGGCTGAAGACATTCAATTGCGGCGGGAAAGAACTTCTTTCCGTGCAGATGTCCGCTGCCGCGAACATTCCGGGCGCGATTTACCAATGGCGTGACAGGAGCACCGGCTAGGAGTTCAGGAAGCTTGTCGAAGTAATCGGCATACGAGACGAGAAGAGAATATGCGCCGTTGCGCGAAAGCGAGGTGACGCCCTCCTCAGTTAGCTCGTAGCGGGAGTCGCCCTCACAAATCAGGAAGCCCACGCTCTGCAGGTAGCTGAAAACGATGGATAGGATGCGGGTGTCGGCGACAAGCTCGAAATCCTTTATGGAAAATGGTCCCTGAAGCATACGGTCCGCGATGCCGCATTCACCGAGACTTGCAATCACCGGGGCAAGGAAGTATCCCCGAAGGCCGGCTATGAGACGCTGCCGCTTCTGACCGTTACCCGGTGAACTGTTGAGCGCGGCAGCGGCATGGCCGTCTTGCTTTGATGCGGGGACATCAGCCACTTGGCTTGAAGCAGGTTCGTGCATTCAGGAGGTTCCATCTCCGCCATATGCGGGATTATGGGAGCGGCGCGCCGGATGTCTCGTTCTGATTGGCTTGAATGCCGACTCGCGTTCTAATGCGGCGATTGCAGTGGGGAAGAGGGGCAAGAAAAAGAGCTCACAGAAAGGCCGAAATTCACTATAAACACATTCAGATGAATTCGGAACAGGGCAGTTCTTCGACGTACCGGGAAAGGAAGTCTCATCCGGCACTACGATAGCGTGGCCGAGCGGCGGGGAGCCGCACGAGATGGAGTCCCGATCAGCGCCGGACTGCCGCGAGGGCACCTGCGATGGTGGGGAACGTGAGGAAGGCTGAATCGAATCCGGAGATCTGAAAGACTTCCTTCACCGTCGCGTTCAGGCCACAGGCAAGAAGCTGACCACCCTTCTGGTCGAGCTTTTTGCCTACTGTCAGTATGCAGCGCAGCCCCCAGCTACTGATGTAGCGAACATGGGTGAGATCGAGGATCAGGGATCGCTCCCCCTGATCAATCCAGGTATTGCAAGCTTCCTCGAGATCCTTCGCTGTATCCATGTCTATGCGACCGCTGATGCGGACCGCCGGGACGCCGTCAACCTTTTCGCTAACTAAATCAATCACAGTCAATATGGTACTGCCTTGACGGAGAAACGTCACGGCTCGGCGGTTGGAGCATTTCTCGCTAAAATCTTGAGAACATCTTCAAGGACGCCCACTTCGAATTCGAGAACCTCCTTTTGGGCGTTGATCAGGTAGGTTAGCAGGCGCATACTCTTCTGCTGTTGAGTCGACACAGTGCTCTGGACAGCCTGCGTGAGCTTTTGGAACGATATCGGCTTCGCCTCCACATTCACTCCAATCCGGTACTTTGAATTCAGGACACCAGGACCTCATCGGCAACGGGAACAGGCTTGCTCGTTACCCATTTCTGATAATCAAGCCAGCCCACGACGGTCTCGATCTCAGCGGACTCGACCACTGCATCGTACTTCGCCTCGATTGCAGGAGTCAGTTCAGTAGCCGAGAGGGATTCTCCGAGTTTGGGATCAAGACGGAAGAAATTGTCCTGCAGGACGCGGCTGCAGGAGTAACTGATGGCGGCGGAGTTTGTGTCCATAACGGCCTGGATGAGCGCCATGGGTTGCGCGGGGCTGAGCAGCCAATGCGCGTACCCAAGTTGGCCGCGACTGGAATCGATGTAACTGTACTTCTGGCCTGTCCCGATGGACAGGACCCGGAACTGGGTCCAGGTGGCATCGAGATGATCCATCGCATGCGAAAGCGCGAGCAGGCTGGGATTGTTGGCAAACAGACCGCCGTCCGCGTATCCCTGATGAGCCGGCCAGATGATGGGCGCTGACGCGGAACGCATGACGACATCGAGCAGAAGATCGCCGGCTTCTGGGGTGTCTCCAAGAAAATTGCTGAACACGCGGATGCCCCAACGACGTTCCGTGCGGATGGGAGCAGCGTTATCGAGGCGAAGAGCGGGAATAACAAGGTGCCGATTGATCTGGCCGAGTTTCACGTCGCCCAGAATTGATCTGAGAGACTCGACCATTGGCCGGTTGGAGGTGATTGGAAATCTCCCCGTCAACCCGAGCGCCAAATGGACAGGATCGGGCTCATACTTCCACATCGTCTTCCACTGCGTCCGCATGGAAGCGAATGCATCATTGATTATCGGATGTGTCGCAAGAATGCCGGCGTTGATCGCTCCGGCAGAGGTGCCGGCGAGGATGTCGACTGAGTCCAGGAAACCTGGACGCAGTGCCTCTAGCTTCTCGAGTAGCTTGACCGTGAGATAGCCGCCGTTTCCGCCATCGAGCGCCAGGATCTTATAGATCCTCGGCGTCGGCTTAGCAGCGGTTCGCTTCCTCGATGAGGCCTTCTTTGGCGTCCTCTTTTTAGGCACCATTACCCCTCCGACCAATTGGGCTAGATTCTACAGCAAAGCAGAGAACGCTTCCAATGAGAGATGCGGGTGTGTGGCATAATTGCGCTCATGTCCGCATGACTGGACAGAAGAGGAACCTGCATGAAAGAAAGCTTGCTCGAAATCCTAGCGTGCCCGATTTCCGGGCTGCCGCTCACACTCATGGGAGCGGAGCGCAAAGATGGCGAAATTACCGGAGGCCTGCTAATTGCCGAAGGGGGCAAGTACCCAATCATCGACGGCGTTCCATGTTTCCTCGATGCAGACCAGCAAATCGCCGCCAAGCAGGGGTTCACCGCAATGTGGCGCTACCGGCAGCGGGGCGCGTTTGAACACCGGACTCTCTACGGGATCAAGCCTGCCAGGAAAGCAGAGTGGGTTGAAACCAGGTTCCCGTCACCTGTGCTGGCGGGCGATCTCGTACTCGACGCCGGCTGCGGTTCGGCGGAGACGACCCGGGTGCTCGCCGACAATCATCCCGATGCGCAGGTGATTGGACTGGACTTCAGCGACGCTTTGCGGATTGCAGCGCGTGGTTCGGAGTTGATGCCCAATCTGCACTTTGTCCAAGCCGACATTGCGAACCCTCCTTTCCGAGCGGGCAGCTTCAACAAGGTGCTGTCGCTCGGAGTGCTGCATCACACGCCAGACACCCGCGCGGCTCTGGCTGGAGTAGTGAAGCTGCTCGACAGTGAGGGCGAGTTGCTGGTTTGGCTTTATCCGGCTTTTGGCGAGAATTTCATGACGGATCAGCTTTACTTGATGCGCGATCTGCAATTCATGGGTGCCGCACACAAGCTGCAACCGGAAGTTCGGCTTAAGGCGGCAAAGCTCTATTCTCTCGGCATGATGCCTTCGATGATGGCCGCTTATGGCCTTTACAAGACGTTGTCGAAGCTCGGCGGCAACAGAAGCAACAAGGTTCTTTCAGAAGACATGAGCGTCAAGGAACTGTTCGATACCGCAACCTTTGCTGTGTTCGACAACCTTACTCCTCAATACCAGCACCGCCACTCAAAGACCGAAGTCATGGGATGGCTGCGCGAGTTGGGCATGACAGCGCTGTGCACCGACGGCCACGGAACGTTTACGGCTCGCATGGCTGGTATTCCAGCGGAAACTCAGATCGCGTAACGGAGACCGGATGCCCAGCCGAATCGATTGCGTGGTAATCGGCTACAACGATGTCGCTTTCCAGTCGTTCGCGGCAGCGCAGAAGAAGATGGCGCCGTACTCGGGCGCCTACCACGAGGTGCTGACGAATTCAGTCCTGCTCGATGGACGCCGCATAACGTACATGGAGTTGATTAACCGCGGCGTCGAACTGGCGACGGGAAGCGACCCGAAGTTGAATACCTTCGCGGCTCCCTCGCTGGGAGTGTGTTACCTGACGAGCTTTCTGGCAGGTCGGGGGTTCAATGCCGAGCCGCTGAACTTCTTCAACGATCAGAAGGACCGGTTGCGGGAGCTTCTCGCGGAGAGCCCGAGGGCTGTGGCAATCACCACCACCTACTACGTCGACAACGCACCTGTGACGGAGTTGACCGCATTTATTCGCCAGCATTGTCCTGAGACAAAGATAATCGTGGGCGGCCCGCACATCTACAATTTGCACGCGGACCATGAAGCCGCGACCTTGGAGTTTGTATATAAGTCGCTGGGGGCGGACATCTTCATTATCGACAGCCAGGGAGAACTCGCGCTATCCACTGTGCTAGGTGCCTTACGCGACGGGAATGAGTTGACGGGCATTCCGAACGTGGCATGGTTCGATAGCGCAGGGAACTTCCACAGGAATCGTCGCGAGATGGAGAAGAACGATCTGGATGAGAATGCCATCCAGTGGGATCGGCTGCCTTCAGAACTGTACACGCCTATTGCATATCTGAGAACAGCGAGGAGTTGTCCATTTTCCTGCTCATTTTGTAACTACCCGACACTCGCAGGGGAGCATGTTCTTGCCGGGCTTGAGAAGCTCGGACGGGGGCTGCAGTATCTGCACGACGCGGGCACGCGCTACCTCATTTTTGTGGACGATACGTTCAATGTCCCGCTGCCTCGATTCAAGCAACTGCTGCGAATGATGATCGAGAGGCGGTGGGAATTTCAGTGGATATCTTTCTTCCGTTGCTCGAATACGGATGAAGAGGCGCTCGATCTGATGCAGGCAAGCGGGTGCCTGGGCGTATTTCTCGGCATCGAGTCGGGCGATCAGACGATCCTGAACAACATGACGAAATTCGCGAATGTTGACCGGTATCGCTGGGCCATCAGCCAACTTCATCAACGCGGGATCATGACCTTTGCGTCGTTGATCTGTGGATTTCCGGGCGAGACGCGACAGACATTCCGCAACACCCTGGATTTTCTGGAGCAGACCGGCCCTGACTTCTTCAATGTGCAGCTCTACTACCACGATGTGCGCTCGCCGATTGCGAGAAAGTCACTTGAGTTTCAGATCGAGGGCGCGGGCTATAACTGGCGCCATCGCACGATGGATTGGCGCGAAGCCGCGGACCTGGCCAAGGGCGCGTTTCGCAACGTGGAGAACTCTCTCCCCTTGACCCTGTATGGGTTTAGCATCTGGAGCTTGCCCTACCTCTTCTCAAAAGGGGTGGGACTGCCGCAGGTTGCCGAGTTTGGAACGATTGCGCGCGAAATGTTGGTGAACAGCTTCGAAGATAGTCCCATGGACTTCTCTCCGCAGTTAGAGCAGTTATCGGGTGTATTTCGCGAAGCGGCCGTCGGATCGGCCGTTTAGGCCGAGACCTCCAAACGTTGCAGCCAACCTTCGCCGCTCAGAGAAGTGCGGTCTACGTCGGCGAAACATCGCACCCGCACGAAATTGAGAGTGAGGTCTCCCGCAATTTCGAGCCGGCCGGTGGTCTCCTTTGTATGTGTGGGGTCGAGACGGATGCCGAGCTCGGTTCCCCCCTGCGTTCCTGTGAACCGGACGTGAACGTATCCTTCCCTGAATGCCTCGTCGAAGCGGTCACGGACGAGTTCGACCGGGTGTTTGCCAGCGCAAAGTCTATCTACCAGATCGTCGACCGGCGCAGGACGAGCGGGGCGAGGAGGAGCCTTGGCGGCTTCCTCCATTGCTTTGCGGAGGCTGAGCGGGCGCATGTCGGTCCAGACCTCTTCGATGTAGGCGAGGCACTCCTCTTTCGAGCCCTGCCTCCCGGCATCGTGCCAGCCGAGCGGATTCTCTCGTTCAAGCGGCCAGATCGAGTATTGCTCCTCGTGGTTCAAAACAACCTTGTACAGTGTTGCCGACTCATCGGGCATACTTCACACTCCTTGCAGTTCGAGGGTCATGGCCTGGGTGATGGCGCGCTGCGCTCCATGCAGAAAGAAATGATCGCCGGGGAACATGCGCACGGACGACGGACCGATGGTTTCTGCTCCCCAGGCGGCCAGGTCGAACTGGGTGACTCGCGTATCCCCGGTACCGCCAAAGGCGTGGATAGGGCACTCCAGTGGGGACTCGGGCCGATATTCGTAGGATTCGTAGACCGAGAAGTCTCCACGCAGCAAGGGCAGCAGCAATGCCATGAGCTCAGGATGCTCAAGCGCTTCTTTCGGAGTGCCGTTCAATCGGCGCAACTCCTCGATGAATAGCTCATCCGATAACTCGCACGTCTGGGTATCTCGGAATGGCACCTGGGGCGCACGGCAGCCGGATACAAACAGCGCCGCGGGAGCACTGAGTGTCGTAGCACGCAAAATGCGAGAACACTCGAAGGCCGCCAGAGCTCCGAGGCTGTGTCCGAAGAAGGCGTAAGGCAGAGTCAGGGTCGGTGCGATCGCGGCGGCTATGGCTTCGACGTAAGGCGAGAATTGCGTGAATGGTTTTTCGGCGAGGCGTTGTTCGCGCCCGGGTGGCTGAATGGCACAGATTTCGATTGTGGGAGAAAACCCGCGTCCCCAATTGCGATACACGGATGCGCCGCCCCCCGCGTACGGGAAGCAGTAGAGGCGCAGGCGCGCGGCAGGTTGTGGCTGATGACAGGAGAGCCAAGCGCGTGGGGAATCCATAGACCGGCGAAGACCCTTATGGTATTCTCGACCCCACTTGGAATTCAAGTCCCCTACCTTCATGAAGAGAATAATTCTTGTGTCCGGCAAAGGCGGAGTCGGAAAGACCACCGTGGCTGCAGCTACGGGTCTATCGGCCGCAAAGCAGGGTCTGCGCACGCTGGTGCTGTCGTTCGATCTAGCTCACAGTCTTGCTGACTCATTCGATCGCGATGAGAGCTTGTTTCCGGCTTCGAAAGGCCTTCCGGTTGAAGTTACTCAGAACCTGAGCATCCAGGAAATCGACGTGCAGGAGGAGTTAGACCGGAACTGGAAAGAGATCTACCGATTCAGCGCCGCGTTGATGGTTGGAGGTGGGTTGCAGGAGATTGTCGCCGACGAAGTGGCGATTATGCCGGGAATGGAAGATATTGTCGCCCTTATCCGGCTGAACGAATGTGTAAAGCGCGACGAGTACGATGTGGTGGTTCTCGATTGCCCGCCAACCAGCGAATCGCTGCGCTTTGTGAGCATCAGCACGGCGCTCGATTGGTACGTGCGCAAGCGCTTGAAGACCGATCGCCGCCTGGCCAAGCTGGCCCGTCCGCTGGTGAACCTGCTGAGCGATCAGGCGAGCCTGTTTTTGCCCGACGATGAGTATTTCAATACGCTGGAGAGCATCTTTGAACGCATCAAGGGTGTCGACGAGCTGTTGAGGAACCCGGCAATCACGACGGTACGTCTGGTTACTAACGCAGAGAAGATGGTGATGCGCGAGACGCAGCGGGCTTTTATGTACTTCTGCATGTACGGAATGACGATCGACGGCGTGGTGATCAACAAAATCATGCCAGTCGAAGCCGGATATTTTAGCGAATGGGCACAGACGCAGCGCCAGTACGTGGAGGAAATTGCGTCTGATTTCGATCCGGTGCCGGTGATCAAGCTTCCCATGTTTCAAGAGGAAGTTTGCGGACTGGCGCGGCTTGAATCGTTTTCGAAAGAGCTGTTTGGCGATGAGGACGGCTCGCGGGTGATGGTGGACGCCCCGGCGATGGGTTTTCAGAAGCTCAGCAATGACGAATACCGGCTGAACATCGCAATGCGGTTCGCGCCAAAAGAGCAGATCAGCGTGCTACGGCAGAACGAGGATCTGATCATCCGGATCGGAACGTTCAAACGCCACGTGTTGCTGCCGCGGGCGATCCAGGGATTGGATACAGCTGGAGCGGCGATGGATGGCGAGCAGTTGGTTGTGAAATTCAAAAGAAGTCCACAACCGGTTTCAGCATGACTGAACCGGAATTGAACTGAGTCGCAAAGTTTAACTCGCAGCGCGCATCAGATGGTAGACTTGGGCATCTTCCCCAAACCAATGATGCGCCGAGGAGAGGAGAAAAGCTCATGACTGAGGATTGCAATCCCACTACTCCCATCCATGATTTCCTGTCCGGGCTCAAAACGCCCATGGGCATGCCAAATCTCAAAACCGTGGTGGGCAAGATCAGTTCCTTGCCCGGCGTTTCACAGTTCAAAGGAATGCAACTCCAACTGCTGCGGGTGCAGAGCGAGATTCTCAAGGGCCAACTGATGCTAATCGAGCAGCTCATGCAAGCTCTTGAAGCGCCCCCGGAGCCAGTTGAACCTGTGGTCCCCTCAACGCCTCCTCCATCGAGCAATGGGAAGATTCCCGTCGTTTAGAATGCCGTTCAACTTGAAGGATGGAGTCCCTCCCCATGGCGAAATCCCGAAAGAAGCACCCGCTGGTCGAGCAGGCGGCTTCGTCACTCATCGACAAAACTGAGAGCAACGAGAATAGCCGGCCGACGGGTGCGAGGCCTCTTCGCATTCTTGCGCTCGATGGCGGACCCGCGGCGTTGCTGGTCGTGCTCATGCTCACGGACCTGGAAGAGCGAGTCCCGGGATTTCTGGCGAATGTCGATGTGATTGCGGGAACCTCTGCTGGTGCGATTACGGGATTGATGCTCGCTACAAAGGAGAATCCGGCATTCATGTTGCCGGTAGCCGCAAACTTCTGGAGAGACGAGCAGAAGTATTACAAGAATTCGCTGCTTGGATACCTAAAGGCGTTTGCCGGGGTGGGTCCATTCAACGACTGCGAATATGTGAAGCAGTTTTTGGCGCAGGGTGGAGTTCTGGGCGACCGGAAGTTGAAAGATTTGGCCAAGTGGGTCATCCTGACAAGCTTCGACATCAGCGCGGGGCAGGTGCTGGTGAGCGCGAAATCCCCATTGAACTGGCGACCGAAGATCTTTCAGAACATGGGACCCGACCGAGATGACCAGGAGACGCTCGCGGTGGACGCAGCGCTCTGCAGCAGCGCCTCCCCAATCGTCACCGCCGTGCATCGTGGGAAAGTTGATGGCGGACTGATCGCAAACAATCCTTCGATGATTGCAATTGCCGAGGTATTTCAGGAAGGTATGCGCCCGACGGCGGCGGCCGTGCAATTTCCGCGTGACCATCAGGGAATCGTAATGCTTTCCGTGGGCGGCGGCAGAGCGGACGATGCCTTTAAGGTCTCCGACGCGAACTGGGGATATTTCCGCTGGCTGTTAAACCCGCTGAATCCGCTTCTGCTGTTGAACGGATTTTTGAGCGGGACCACCGAAGCCATCGTGAAGGAATCGGAGCAGATTCTCGACCAGCCGAAGTTCCGCCGACTCGATCCGTTTTACACTGAGTCCGATCTTCTCCCGTTTGTGCAGGCCGATCCGCGCAAACAGCAGAGAACCGCGGCCTCGGCATTGACGCAGGAACTGATCAAGGAGACGGCTGAGTGGCTGCAGACGTGTGGCTGGTTGCAGGACGTTCCGCAACCGGCGATGGTGAGTGTAGGCGGTTAAATCGTGAGGCATGTCGGGGATCTCGAGAAAAGGTATGGATTTTTCCTGGTCAGAAATGCAGGCAAGCCTGTACCAGGAGACGGTGCGGTTTGCGAAAACCAGCCTGGTTGCATGGCGGTCGAATAGCTCGGACTCGGGTTTCGCGCCTGGGTCGCAGCGGTGGCGTGCCGCTGCCTCACACGGACTTCTGGGGTTGTGCGTGCCCGAGGAATTTGGCGGCGGAGGCTTCGACGCCCTGACCACCGCGAGAGCAATGGAAGCGCTGGGGTATGGCTGTCAGGACATGGGGCTGGCGTTCTCGATCGGGGCGCACTTGTTTGCAGCGGTCATGCCGCTGGTCCACTTTGGAAGCCCTGAGTTGCGGAAGCGAATGCTCCCGCGATTGGTCTCCGGTGAGTGGATCGGCGCGAATGCCATTACCGAATCCGAGGCAGGTTCGGACGTCTTTGCGCTGAGTGCACGCGCGGAACGCGATGGAAATACCTGGATTCTGAATGGGGTGAAGAGCTACGTCACGAACGGGCCCCTGGCTGACGTGACAATCGTATACGCGAAGACAGATCCTTCTGCCGGGTACCTGGGCGTCAGCGCATTTGCCGTGGAACGGGAGGCACCAGGGTTCCGCTTCGGTGCGGCGTTTGAAAAGATGGGGCTCCGGTCGGCGCCTATCGCTTCGCTCTATCTCGAAGACTGTCGGGTCCCCGCGTCCGCGCTACTGGGAACCGAGGGCGCCGGGGCAGAAATATTCCGCTCATCCATGCTGTGGGAACGCGCTTGTCTGTTCGGCGGCTATCTGGGACAGATGGAACGGCAATTGGAAACCGCAGTCGCATACGCCCGTGAGCGGAGGCAGTTCGGAAAGCGGATCGCGAATTTCCAGGCAATCTCGCATCGCATCGCCGACATGAAACTGCGTTTGGAATCGTCCCGCTTGCTTCTTTATAAGGCCTGCTCGTCATTTGATCGGGGATTGGATGCGACGCTTGAAATCTCGATGGCCAAGCTGGCGGTCAGCGAGGCCGCCATCCAGTCCGGCCTTGACGCCATGCAAATCCACGGGGGAATTGGCTATACCACGGAGTTGGGAATTGAGCGCGAATTGCGCGATGCGATTCCCGGCACGCTGTTTTCAGGAACTTCAGAGATTCAGCGCGATTTGATTGCGCGGGAGTTGGGGCTGTGAGTCTCGACAGGGCTGTGTTGCGGCATGCGAGAGAGCGCGCGCAGGCGTGCGCCGTGTCGGACCCCGCCGGGGAACTCACCTATGGCGAACTGGACCGCCTGGCAATGGGATGGGCCGGTGCGCTGGCCCAGCGAGGAATCAGGAAGGGTGATCGGGTGGCTTTGCATCTGCCCAAGAGCGCGCGTGCGCTGGCCATGATGCAGGCGGTGCTACGCAGAGGCGCGGTGTATGTGCCGATCGATCCGCTGCTGCCGGAAACTCGGGTGCGCGAGATCATGCGGAATTGCGATCCGTCATTGGTAGTCACGGAACAGGTGATGGATGCGATGGCGACCGAAGAGAGGCACTCAAAACCGGTTGCGATATTGGCGGATGATCCGGCATACATTCTCTACACGTCGGGTTCGACCGGAACGCCGAAGGGTATCTGCATCAGCCATGGCAACGCGGAGGCGTTTGTGCGGTGGGTAGTCGAGACAATTCGGCCGAACCCGGCTGATCGGTTTGCCAATCATGCGCCGTTTCACTTTGATCTTTCGGTGCTCGACATCTATGTGGCGCTACACGCGGGCGCTTCCGTAAGGCTGATTCCGGAGGCGCTAAGCTATGAGCCGGCCGGCCTGAACCGCTTTCTCGTCGAGCAAAAGATCACTGTGTGGTATTCCGTCCCATCGGTGCTGCAGATAATGATGGCTGACGCGACGTTTCCGGCTGAGTCGAAGTTAGCCCTGCGTACGGTGTTCTTTGCCGGGGAAGCGTTTCCGATCCGACAGCTACGAAATCTGCGAGAACGATGGCCCGGGACGGAAATGTGGAACCTGTATGGACCTACGGAAACCAATGTCTGTACAGCATACAAGGTGGCGGAGATTGATCCCGGCCGTAGTGTACCGGTGCCCATTGGGACCGCCTGTTCCGGAGATCGCGTCTGGGCGGAGACGCCGAGTGGAACGGTGGCCGCACCCGGTGAAGAAGGCGAGTTGATTGTGGATGGCCCCACGGTGATGCTCGGCTACTGGGGAGCGGCGCCCCATCGCAATCAGCCGTATCGAACGGGCGACTGGGTGCAGCGTGCGGAGAATGGCGAGTACGAGTTCATCTGCCGGATCGATCACATGGTCAAGATACGCGGCTATCGCATTGAGTTGGGAGCCATTGAGGCCGCGTTAATGCATCATCCTCGGATCGAGCACGCTGCGGTCATCGTGGAAGGTGAAGGGCTCGAAGCCAGGCTGGTTGCATTTGTTGCAGGGAGCGATTGTCCAGGGTTGCTCGAGGTGAAGCGCCTTTGCGCGGAGCGGCTGCCGCGGTACATGATCGTCGATCGGGTGCGTTCGATGGACCGGTTACCGTTGAACCGGAATGGCAAGGTGGACCGTAATCGTCTGGCGGCGGAGGCGGTTCATGGATGAACTTGAAGTGAGTGCGGCAGTTCGCCAGTACATATCAGCCGAGGTTTTGGAAGGCGATGACGAAGGCTTGAACGGGCAGACTCCGCTGCTGCAATGGGGAATTCTGAATTCCATGGAGATGGCGCGGCTGCTTGGATTCATCGACAAGCGGTTCCAGATCCGCATCGGGGCAGCCCAGGTTTCTCCAGCGTGTTTCAAGAATATCGACGCGATCGCGGCCTTTGTCATGAGCCGTAAACGAAGGGAATGAGTAGATGACGGGTAATTTCGACTTTGATATCGGCATTATTGGAGGCGGCCCGGCAGGTTCGACCATCGCCAGCTACCTGGTGAAGGCAGGTCTGAAGGTAGCGGTTTTCGAGCGTGATATGTTTCCGCGGCCTCACGTGGGTGAGTCGCTGGTGCCAGCCAGCAACCCAGTTCTGCAGGAGACCGGCGTCTGGGAGGAAGTGGCAAAGGCTGGTTTCCCCAGGAAGACCGGTGCCGCCTGGAGCGCAAGCACGCCTGGTGCGGGGCTGGGTGCGGACCAGCCGAACGGCAAAGGCCGCATGCTGGCCTACATCCCGTTTGAGGGGAGCATTTCCACATTCCATGTGGATCGCGGGAAGTTTGACACTATTTTGCTCAAACACGCCAGGAATCTTGGGGCCGAGGTGTTCACGGGAACGCGAGTGACACGCGTGGATTTCGCCGACCCCGATCGGCCGGTCATCTACGTGGCGATGGGCAGGCAGGAAATTCCAATCCGGGTACGAATGGTGGTGGATGCAAGCGGGCGTTCGACCCTCCTGGGTCACCAGATGAAGATGAAGCAGAACGATCCGAACTTCGATCAGTTCGCCATTCACACGTGGTTTTCGGGCTACAAGCGCACGACCTTCATCGACGATCCATCGTTCAACAACTATATCTTCATCCACTTTCTGCCGATCAGCCACAGCTGGATCTGGCAGATTCCAATCACCGAGGAAATTACCAGCATCGGCGTGGTGACGCCGCGATCGCACTTCCGCGGTCGGCAGGATGAGCGAGAAGCATTCTTCTGGGAGTTCGCCAACGCATTTCCTGAGCTTGCCCGGAATCTGCGTAGGGCGGAGCGAATCCGTCCGTTGACCGTGGAGAGCGACTACAGCTACAGCATGCAGGAGATCCGAGGCGACGGGTTCCTGATGATTGGGGATGCGGCCCGATTTGTCGATCCCATTTTTTCGAGTGGCGTAAGTGTGGCCTTGAATACGGCACGTCTCGCCAGTCAGGCTATCGTTGGGGCGGCGGAGGCAGGCGATTTCCGACGTCCCCGATTCGATGAATTCGAGAGCACTGTGCGTCGCGGATTGAAACATTGGTACGAGTTCATTACTCTCTATTACAAATTGAATATCTACTTCTCCACTTTTCTCCAGGATCCCCGCTACCGCGAGGACGTGTTTCAGCTTATTCAGGGGAATGTGTACGACGAAACCGACAAGCCAGTGCTCCAAATCATGAGACGCACGGTGAATGAGGTCGAGAGCAACCCGGATCATCCCTGGCGCGCTAACCTGAACAAGCTTTCTGCAATGGCAACACAGTCGTAGCGGTTAATTCCCCGGAGGCCTGGCTTGTCGCAGTTGAGTGAGCCAATTGCAATTATCGGTGTTGGCTTGAGGATTCCGGGCGCAGATTCGCCCGAAGCGTTCCTCAGGCTTCTCCGCGCGCGCACGTGCCGGATTGGTCCGGCTGCGCCTCGCCGCGGCATCGAGGATGGCCAGCCCGGCGGGTATCTGGAGCGAGTGGACGAGGCGGATTGGCGCGCCCTTGGCATTCCTCCGCGCGAAATGCGGCACGTCGATCCGCAACATCGGCTTCTGCTTGAAGTGGCAACAGAGGCAATCGAAGACGCCGGGTTGACACGGGCGCGGTTGGCGAATTCTCGCGTTGCCGTTGCTTGCGGCTTGATCTGGGATGACTACCTGAGAACCCTGGAACGAGATGGCCTCTCGGATGGCTACAGCGTTTTGGGGAACGTGGCATCGTTCGCCGCAAACCGGATTTCCTTTCACTTCGATTTCAAGGGGCCGAGCATCGCGCTCAACGCTGCCTGTGCGTCAGGCCTGATGGCGGTACACGAAGCCTGCCGCGCTCTGCGCACGGGGGAGGGCGATCTGGCACTTGCCGGAGCGTG
>Ga0070683_100002431_pt1 | contig 14807 bp, 13 predicted proteins | sample KBSC713LmetaG_FD_64662 | JGI IMG/M metagenome (GOLD analysis project Ga0070683, IMG submission 64662) | Corn rhizosphere microbial communities from Kellogg Biological Station, Michigan, USA - KBS C7.1-3L metaG | ecosystem: Host-associated > Plants > Roots > Rhizosphere ...
GGAGTGCCGCGTCTTGGCCCCTCGTAACCTCAACTCACCGAACCGCCGGATGCGGACCCGCATGTCCGGTGGTGTGGGAGGGAAGTAGGAGAGTTACTCTCTCCTACTCCCTATCCCGATTCAGTATTAGAGAAAAAAGAAATGGGGAAAGCATCCCGAGCCGCGATGCTTTCCCCGCTTTCCCTTTTTGGAAGGCTACTTAATGCTTCTTGAGCGGAATCTTGTTCACTTTCGAAACGCTGTCCCAAAACTCCCAGCCTTTTCCGATCATCTTGCCCTCGATGAAAACGACGGGCGTGGTACCCTTGAACACAGAGTCCCGACCGCTGCGCTTTTCGTTCTTCGGGCTGAAGTAGACGACTTGATAGTTCTGTCCACTGATCAGGTAGCGATCTTCCCACGCAACGTTAGGGGACGTCGTGTCGATCCCGTTAACGGTTTGCTTGGCGCCAGGCGAAAGGATCGCCACCGCGGAGTCCATCGAAATACCTGTGTCGAGCGCTTTGACGCGCTTGTCTTCACACGCAGCAAGCGTCACGAGCGAGGTAGCTGCCACCAGCGCGAACAAGCGTTCTCTAACAAAGTAAGGTTTCATCATTTCTCCCTGGTTGAATAAGGCGCCGGAAATCAAGCGCACCAGCAGCCGACGACGCTACGCGTCGGAGATCACGAACTCCGGGACTGCAAATCGAGCGACGTCACGCTCGCTCAGCTCGAATGTTGACGCAAAGGTCTTCGCGACGACAGACGAGACTTCACCCACAGAAACGGGCCGGCCAAGCTCACTGCTGACCGATGTCATCGTCACCGCCTGAATCCCGCACGGGACAATGAGGTCGAAGAACTTCAGGTCGGTACACACGTTCAGCGCGAACCCATGCCAAGTGACCCAATCGCGCGCGTGTACGCCAATCGAGGCAATCTTTCGCCCAGCGGTCCAAACGCCTGTGTATCCAGCGTTCCGCTCCGCCTCGATTCCAAAGACGCCGAGAGCTGCGATCAGTGCCTCTTCGACCTTTCGTAGGTACCAGTGAAGGTCGCGTTTGTGCCGCTTGAGATCGATGATCGGATAGCCCACCAACTGGCCAGGGCCATGGAACGTGACGTCTCCGCCACGCTCGACCTCGAACAACTCGATGCCCCGCGTGCGGAGCAGCGCCGGCGACGCGAGCAGATGCCTCTCCTTCGAGGACCGACCCAGTGTGACGACCGGAGGGTGCTCGAGCAAGAGAAGCACATCCTCCGGCACTGATCGATCGATGCGCTGCCGAGCGATCCCTCGCTGTAGCTCGAGCGCCGAGGCGTACGGAACGACGCCAAGGCGCTCGACCCAGAGCTCGTGCGACGATGCGTCGCTCACGCGTACTCGCTCACGCGTGGATCATTTTCCCCAGCGAATCGAGGCTTGCTTCGGCTACGGCCTCCGACAACGTCGGATGGGCGTGAATCGCGAGATCGACCTCTTCCACTGTGAATTCGTTCGTGCGGGCAACGACAAGCTCGTGAATCAACTCAGTCGCATGAGCCCCGACGATGTGCGCGCCGAGGATTTCGCCGTACTTCGCGTCGCGAATGATCTTCACGAAGCCTTCAGTTTCGCCCGACGTGCGCGCGCGGCCGTTCGCGGAGAATGGAAATTTGCCGACCTTGTAATCGAGCTTCTTCTCTTTGCACTGTTGTTCGGTCATGCCGATTGACGCGACTTCAGGATGGCAGTAGGTCGCGTTCGGGATGTTGTTGTAGTCCATCCCGTGCGCGCTCTTGCCCGCGAGCAGCTCCGCGAGGACGACGCCTTCACGCTCACCCTTGTGGGCGAGCATCGGCGGACCGGCGACGTCTCCGATGGCGTAGATGCCCTTCGCGGTCGTCTCCATCTTGTCGTTGATCTTGATGAAGCCGCGATCCGTGAGCTGAACGCCCGCTTCCTTGAGGCCGAAGTTCTCGACGTTCGGCGCGCGGCCGGCAGCGACGAGAACGATGTCGACCTTGAGCTCCTTCTTCTCGCCGCCGGATTCGACGGTGAGTGAGACAGAGTCCTTCGCCGCTTTCACGTTCGAGATCTTCGCACTCGTAAGAACGATGATTCCGCGCTTCTTGAAGGAGCGCTCCACTTCCTTGGACGCGTCAGTGTCTTCGAGCGGAAGGACGTTCGGCATGACGTCGATGAGCGTCACCTCAGAACCGAAGGCGTTGAAGACGTCGGCGAACTCGCAGCCCACCGCGCCGGCTCCGACGATCACGATCGACTTCGGCGCCTTCTCGAGGATGAGTGCTTCGTCCGAGGAGATGATACTGGTCTTGTTCAGCTCGAGGCCCGCCTGGGGCAATCCGCGTACGCGGGAACCTGTGGAGATCACGATGGCTTTCTTAGCGTCGTGTTTCTCTTCCTTGCCGTCCGGAGTTTTCACTGAGACGGTGGTCTTGCCGGTCAGCGTCCCGGTTCCCTTGATGTACGTGATCTTGTTCTTCTTGAACAGAAACTCGACGCCTTTGGAGTTCTGCGTGCTGACGGCGCGCGAGCGTTTCATCGCGACGCCGTAATCGGTTTTGATGTCGCTGACGGTCACCCCGAAGTCGGCGGCGTGCTTCAAACGGTTGGCGATCGAGGCGGACTCGAGGAGAGCCTTAGCGGGGATGCATCCCCATATGACACAGGTACCGCCGAGCGCTTCGCGTTCGATGACCGCGGTGGAAAGTCCGAGCTGGGCGGAACGGATCGCACCAACGTATCCGGCTGGACCGCCGCCGATGAAAATGACGTCAAAGGAAGCCATAACCCCTTGTGTACTCGAGTTCCGACGAAGACAATAGGCTGGGTGACGCGGCGAAAGATATTGGCGTCCGGAACATGGGCGCTACCGCGCTTCGTCACACGAATCTTGCTGGTCCACCCGCCCAGCACATAAGGTAGGACCCTATGCTGATCCGCCGCGGATCTCTGGCGTTTCTCACCGCCGTCTCGCTCACGGCAACCGCTGTTCGCGCCCAGCAGCCGCCACTGGCTGACTCGACACGACGAGACTCCGTACCCGCGGTACTCATTGGCAAGGTAACCGACAGCCTCGGCATCGGACTCCCCGGGGCTGAGCTGACGCTGTTCCATTCCGACAAGGTTCACGCGATCACTGGCGATAGCGGCGACTTCCGCATCGCCGGGCTACCCCCGGGGACGAACGTGTTCAACGTTCGTCGCCTTGGCTTCGAGCCGGCGAGCTTCACGGCCCTGCTGAAGCCTGGTAAGACGCATCGCGCCACGCTCAAGCTCTCGGCGACAGCGCACGAGCTTCCGACGGTCGCTGTGGCGGATACGGCGACCAAGACCCACTGGCTCGACCAGTTCGATCGTCGCCGCAGCACGAATCCCGGTGTGTTCTTCACGCGCGCAGACATCGAGAAGAAGAACGCGCGGATGGGAACTGACATCGTTCGGAACATCCCCGGAATTCGTCTCATCCCAGTTCGCGGCGGCGGCTCCTACAAGGTCACGATGAATCGCGGGGCGGGCGCTCGCACCTGCTACCCCCAAATGTTCTATCACAACACGCCGTACAGCGGCGATCTCGATGACTTCGTCGCGGACGACATCGAGGCGATCGAAGTCTATGTCGGCGTGTCGGAGATTCCCCCGGAGCTCGACAAAGGCGGGAAGGGGATTTGCGGCGCGATCGTCGTTTGGACGCGGGATCCGAAGAAGAGGCCCTAACGGGCCTCTTCGGGCGACGGGCGATGGGCGATCGACAGCCGCAGCGCTGACCAAAACGGGCACCAACCTTTCGAGGTTGGTGCCCGCGATCTTGTCCGCCGTCGCCCGTCGCCTCTAAAACACCATCATCAAAGGATTCTCAATCAGGCGCCGCAGCGTCTGCAAGAACGCCGCACCGACGGCGCCGTCGACCGCGCGATGGTCACAGCTCATCGTCACGCGAATGCGCTTCTGAACCTTGAAGCCATCGCCAACGGGCACCGCGACGTCCGTTGCCGTGCCGATCGCGAGGATGGCGACTTCAGGCGGATTGATGATCGCCGTGAACTGATCGATGCCGAACATCCCGAGGTTCGAGATCGAGAACGTGGAGCCCGTGTACTCTTCCGGCTTGAGCTTCCGTTCACGCGCCCGCTTCGCGAGCTCTCGTGCCTCTGCCGAAATTTCGCTCATTCGCTTCTGGTCTGCGTCGAAGATCACAGGGACGATCAAACCGTCAGGCGTCGCGACCGCCATCCCGAGATGCACGCGATTGTGCTGGCGAATGCGGTCGCCGAGCCAGTGCGCGTTGACTTCGGGATGCTGCGCAAGCGCGGTGGCGACAGCCTTCATCAGGACGTCGTTGACCGAGACCTTGAACGCATCTCCCATCTCCAGCATCGCCGCGCGCATTTCCATCACGCGCGAGAGATCGAATTCCGCCGTGAGATAGAAGGTCGGGATCGGGCCGATCGATTCGCTCAAGCGCTTCGCAATCGTCTTGCGAATTTGCGTGAGTGCGATGTCATCGAAGTCCGCGCCGCTCGCCACGCGCGCAGGAGCCGACGCTGCCGCAGCGGGTTGCGCGGCGCCGGCAGCCATCGCGGTCTCGATGTCACGCTTGATGATGCGACCGGCCGGACCTGAGCCCTGAACTCGCGAGAGATCGAGTCCTTTCTCAGAAGCGAGACGCCGCGCGAGCGGCGATGAACGAACTGGTCCCCCGTTGCCGACGTTCGCCGCGGGTTGCTGCGGCTGAGTTGCCGGAGGCGGCGGCGGCGGAACAGGTGCGGCCGGCTTTTCCGTCGCCGCGGCGGCAACCGGAGCTGCTGCCTGAGCCGCAGGTTGCTCCGCGGGTTTCTCCGTCGCTGCCGGGGCCGAGCCGGCGCCGGCGACGAGTGCGTCGATATTTTCGTCCGCGCCCGCGATCACGCCGACGAGAGTCCCGACCGGCCTCGAATCGCCTTCACCGACTAGACGCTTGCGGAGAACGCCGTCGCCGCGAGCGACGAGCTCCATGATCGCCTTGTCGGTCTCGACTTCGGCGAGCGGATCGCCGCTCTTCACGGCATCGCCCTCGTTCTTCAGCCATTTGACGAGACGCCCCTCTTCCATCGTGGGCGAGAGCGCCTCCATGAAAACCTTCGTCGCCATAGTGCTATGTCTCAGTCGAGATACATGACTTTGCGAACAGCGGCGATCGTTTTCGCCATGTCCGGCTTTGCCGCACGCTCGAGGTTCTTCGCGTAGGGCATCGGAACGTCAGCTTGATGGACGCGGATGACCGGCGCGTCGAGATAGTCGAAGCAATCGCGCTGGATGTAGTCGACAACCTGCGTGCCGATACCGCAAAGTTCCCAGCCCTCCTCGAGCACAACCGCGCGGTTCGTTTTCTCGACAGACGCCTTGATTGCCTCGACGTCCATCGGACGCACGGTACGAAGATCGACGACGTCGACGTGGATGCCGTCCTTCGCGAGCTGATCGGCCGCCTGCATCGCGACGAGCGCCATCTTGCCGTTCGTGATGATCGAGCAGGCGTCGCCTTCGCGCTTGAGATCCGCTTTGCCGATCGGAATGAGGTATTCCTCTTCAGGAACCTCACCCTTCGTGTTGTAGAGCATCTCCCCTTCGAGGAAGCACACCGGGTTGTCGTCGCGAATCGCGCTCTTGAGGAGGCCCTTGGCGTCGTACGGCGTTCCGGGCGTCACGACTTTGACGCCGGGCATGTACGCGAGCCACGACTCGAACGCCTGCGAGTGCTGCGCGGAGAGCTGCAGCGCCGCGCCGTTCGGTCCGCGGAATACGATCGGCACGTTGTACTGGCCGCCGGACATGTAGAGGAGCTTCGACGCCGAGTTCAATACCTGGTCGAGCGCGAGCACGGCGAAGTTCCAAGTCATGAACTCGATGATCGGGCGGAGACCGACCATCGCAGCGCCGACGCCGACGCCGGCGAAGCCGAGCTCCGTGATCGGCGTGTCGACGACACGCATCTCGCCGAATTCCTGGAGGAGGCCTTTAGAGACTTTATATGCGCCCTGATAGACGGCGACTTCTTCACCCATGAGGAAGACGCGATCGTCGCGCTGCATTTCCTCACGAAGCGCCTGATTCAGCGCGTCACGATATGTGATGACTGGCATGGATTGTCGTGTTAGTCGGCAGCGACCGGTTCGGCCGTTGCATCGCTCGTCGTATCGACGAGCACGTCCTCGAACAGCGCTTCCAGGGGCGGCTCCGGGCTCTTGTCCGCGAAGTCCCACGCGTCCTGGCACACTGCTTTGATCTCTTCGTCCATCTTCTGAATATCCTCGTCAGAGATCTCGTTGTTCTCATGCATGTGCGCGCGAAGTAACGCGATGGGGTCCCGCTTCATGTATTCGTCGAGCTCCGACTTCGGGCGATATGTTCCGCTCACGGCGTCGGACATCGAGTGTCCCATGAAGCGATAGGTGCGGACCTCGAGCAGCGTCGGGAGCGAGTCGGTGCGCGCGCGATCGATCGCTTCCTGCGTCGCCTGCCGCACCGCGAATACATCCTGTCCGTCGCAGACAGCGCGCGGCATGTTGTATGACGCGCCGCGCTCGAAGATGTCGTGGATCGCCGATGCTCTCTCGAGCGCCGTGCCCATACCGTAACGATTGTTCTCGATGACGTACACGACCGGCAGCTTCCACAGTCCGGCCATGTTCAACGCTTCGTGGAACGCACCGGTGTTCACGACCGATTCGCCCATGTAGCAAATGATCACCTGGTCGCCGCCGCGATACTTGATCGCGAAGCCGACGCCGGTCGCCAGCGGAACGTGCGCGCCGACGATGCCATGTCCGCCGAGGAAGTTGAGGCTCTTGTCGAACATGTGCATCGAGCCGCCCTTGCCGCGGGCGCAGCCGTCGATGCGACCAAAGAGCTCCGCCATGACGGAACGCGGCGTGATTCCACGCGCGAGGGCCTGGCCGTGATCGCGGTAGGTCGTGATGACGTAGTCGTCGGGGCGGAGCAGAGAGAGCGTACCAGTGCTCACCGCTTCCTGGCCGATATAGAGGTGACAAAATCCGCCGATCTTCCCGAGCGCGTATGCCTCCGCGCAGCGCTCCTCGAAGCGGCGCTGCAAGAGCATGGAGTGCAGGAGGTCTCGATTCAGGTCGGGATTCGAGGCCGCGTCAGCGGCGGACTTGGGTTGATCGGCTTTTTTCTTCGCCATGGGCGATCTAAGGTCTCAGGTCTCGGGTCGCAGGTCTCGGGGTGGTGCCAGTCACGAGTGCTGAGACCCGAGACCACAGACCCGAGACCTCTCAGTCAAACGCCTGCGGCTTGCACCTGCTCCCACGCATGGTAGCTCGAGCGAACGAGCGGGCCCGACTCGACGTGACGGAAGCCCATCGCCATGCCGATCTCGCGCATACGGCGGAATTCTTCGGGCGTCACGTAGCGGTCGATGGGATGATGATTCTCTGAAGGACGGAGGTACTGTCCGAGGGTCAGGATGTCGACGTCGACCGCACGGAGGTCCTTCATTACAAGCTCGACTTCCTCGAGCGTCTCACCCATGCCGAGGATGATCCCGGTCTTCGTCGGGATGTTGGGAGCGATCTGCTTGGCCGTACGGAAGATCTGCATCACGCGCTCGTAGCGGCCGCCGGGACGGCAGCGCTTGTAGAGACGCGGGACAGTTTCAGTGTTGTGATTGTAGATGTCTGGTCCCGCTTCGAGGACGGTGCGGATCGAATCCTCGTTGCCTTGGAAATCCGGGACCAGCACTTCGACAGAGCAGTCCGGAAGACGCTGTTTGATCTGTCGGATCGTCTCGGCGAAGATGTACGCGCCGAAATCAGGGAGATCGTCGCGGTCCACCGAAGTGATGACCGCGTGCTGCAACCGCATTTCGCCGATGGCATCGGCGACGCGCGATGGTTCGCTGATGTCGTATTTCGGCGGTCGTCCGTGGGCGACCGCGCAGTACGCGCAGTTTCGCGTACAGACGTCGCCGAGGATCATGAAGGTGGCGGTGCCGTGCTCCCAACACTCGCCGACGTTGGGGCAGTGCGCCTCTTCGCAGACGGTGTGAAGATCGAGCTCGCGCATCAACTGCTTCAGCCGCAGATACTGCGGGCCGCCCGGCGCTTTGACTTTGAGCCAGCTCGGCTTCCGTTCAGGCAGCGCTTCGACGCGGTGCCGACCGGTGATCTGATAGAGATTCTCGCCCATTCAACGAGGCGTGATGAACGCCAAAAGGGAAATCGAACAGCCCGCGCGGCGTTTGCTCTCGAGGAGCCGAAGCCGTTGAGGAGCCGTAATCTACCCCCGTCGATTTGAGGGTGAAAGCCAACGGTAACCCCAAAAAATCAGCTCCGCCGGTTAGGTCATTCCGCCGTGAGAAAACGTCTGACGCTGAAGGGAGAGACGTCGAGTGGCACCTCGTCCCCCGTTGCAAGGGCGGCGATCGAGATGGCGGTCGCGGGTGCGAGAAGAATTCCGTTTTTTGAGTGGCCACATGCGTAAAGCAGGCGATTGCTCGACGGATCGGGGCCGAGTATGGGGAGCATGTCTGGCGTAGCGGGACGAATGCCGGCCCACGTTCGCGTTATTGGCGCGTCGGCGAGCGCAGGAACGAGCTCTATTGCCGCCCGGCGCAGGGCTTCGATCGATTCGGGAGCCACCGTCGTGTCGAAGCCAGCGTGTTCCGCGGTTGCCCCGATGACGATTTCGTCGCGGCGCGGAACGAGATAGATGGCGTCGCCCATGACGGCGTGCTGGAGTGCCGTCGAACGGACGGCGAGCATTTGCCCTTTGAGCGGGACGACTGGCAGCTGTCGGGGCAGGCCGGTGACGTGTGGCGACCAAGCGCCGGCGGCGATGATCAGGCGCTCCGCTTCGTGGACGGCGCCGCTTTGGGTTCGGATTCTGGCGCCAGAAGCCAGATCGATCGAGATGACTGGGTCATCGGATGAAAGCGTGCACGACGGCGAGCTTGCAACGGCGCGGCGCAGGGCTCGGACGAGCAGTCCGTTGTCGATCGCGCCGTCGTTCGGATAGAACACGGCGCGTCGAGGTGAGACGCCGGGTTCGAGGCGGGAGACGTCGTCCGCGCTGAGAAAGCGATCCCTCGCTCCGCTCGGGATGACTGAGGGGGCGCTCGGGATGACTGAGGGGGCGCTCGGGATGACTGAGGGGGCGCTCGGGATGAGCTTTGGGATGGCGGAGGGAGAGCTCGGGATCAGGAAGGACACATCGAGCAGTCCCTCCAGCAGCGTCAGCTCCGGCTCATACTGGCGGAGCTCATCGACCCAAGCCGGATATAGCGCCAGGCTCGCGTCGAAAAAAGTTTTCACATCCGGCCGGAGCTTGCCGATCGACGGGGCGAGAAGGCCCGCTGCAGCGCCTGACGCCGCTCCGTGATTCACGGCACCGAAAACTGAGCACCGCACGCCGCCCCGGCCTAGCTCGAACGCTGTTGACAGCCCGATTACTCCGTCGCCGATTACGATCACGTCCGCATTTTCGGCGCTCATCTTGAATCGCTCTGGGTTGGTCGCGCGTACAGATTTTCAGTGACGCGGCGCCCTGAAACCAGGGGCGTGAAGGCTTCGTAGACGAATACGGTTGTTGACCTTCGACTTTCGGGAGACACACTGATGCTCCGCACAATTTTTTCGATCGGGCTGTTTGCGGTGCTCGGTCTCATCGCGCTCAAGTTCATTTTTGGAATTTTCGGCCTTGCTGTCGGCCTGTTCATTGGTCTGTTCGTCGTGGCGTTGAAGATCGCTGCCGTTCTGCTCGTGATCTACCTGATAATTCGCATCGTCAGTCCGGATACCGCGCGGCGTCTGCGCGAACGTTGGTCAGGGCCGGGGGCATGAACAGGTACGAGGTACCTGCTGTCGGGTCCCAGAGAAGAGGAAGGACGCGCCGGGCTAATGCCCGGTGCGTTTTTGTTTAGGGGCGTGGATCGTCGCGAACGAACATCGCCGCGCTGAGCGAGCTCGCGACGGCGAGCGCGGCACCGATCCAAACGACGGCTCTGAAGGCGTCGATGAAAGCCTCGTCCATCGCCAACTTTGCCCGCGCGTCATTCACTTTCGCTTCGGCCATTCTTGAACGCTGCGCGTTCACCTCAGATGTCACGGGGGCGGGCAGCTTCGCAGCCGCGAGTCGCTGGTCGAGCGAGCGGTTGAAGGCGATCGACATCGCTAAGCCGAGGGCCGCGACCCCAAGCAAGCCGGCGACGCGCGAGACGGCGTTATTCACGCCCGATGCGACTCCAGCGCGCGATCGCGAGACCGATCCCATCACTGCCGTCGTCAGTGGGGCGACAGTCACCGCCATTCCCAAGCCGAGGACCGCGACCGCCGGGAAGAAGGTTGTCCAATACGAGCCACCAATTCCCGGCCGAGCGAAAAGCGCGAATCCGATCGCGGCGATGAGCGGGCCGATTGTCAGCGGCCAGCGTGCACCGAATCGCTCAATCAGACCACCGGACCAGCGCGACAATAAAAACATCAATGCGATGAATGGCAGCATCGATGCTCCCGCCTCGGCCGGTGAATATCCCTGGGCTTGAATCAGGTTGAGTGGAAGGAAGAACAAGACGCCGGTGAGAGCGGTGTACAGAAAAAGCGTCAGAAGATTCGTTCCGCTGAAGACGCGGGATCGAAACAACGAGAGTGGTAGCATCGGCGCGCTCGTTTTCCGTTCGACGAATACAAACGCGACGAGCAAGAAGACTCCGCCGATCGCGATAGGCAGGATCGATTCGATCAGTCCGAAGGCGATGCCTCCAAGCCCGACGGCCGTGAGTACGAGGCCGGCGAGATCCATCCGCTCATTTCGCTTATTAGAGTTCGCAAAACTCTCGGGGACTCTGGTCAGCGCAAGCGCGATGACGATCGCAGCGAGGGGGAGGTTGACGAAGAATGCCCATCGCCACGAGAAGTGCTGAACGAGCCATCCTCCGAGCACGGGACCGAGCGCCGTGGTGATCGACGTCATCCCTGACCAGGTACCGATCGCTCGGCCGCGGGCTTCGTCGGAGAACGAAGCGCTGATCAGCGCGAGGCTGCCCGGTACGAGCAACGCGCCACCAATGCCCTGCAGAGTTCTCGCCGCGATCAGTTGTCCGATCGTCGGAGAGATGCCACACCAGAGAGACGCGGCCGCAAAGATGACGACGCCGAGAGTAAAGATCCGGCGCCGGCCGTAGAGGTCTCCAAGCGACCCACCGGCGAGGAGGAATGCCGCCTGGGTCAGCGTGAACGCGGCACCGATCCATTGAATCTGGGCGATCGTCGCGTTGAGACTTGCCTGCATCGACGGCAGCGCGACGTTGACGACGGTAGCGTCGATGAACGCCATGCTCGAGCCAAGGATTGCCGTAGCGAGAGTCCAGCTCGCGCCGGCGTCGCTGTGCTCCGATCCGCGGGCCGGCGCGCAGGCGATGACGGCTTCGTCGCACGGGGACCGGACGAAGCTCGTCATGGAGGGGTCAGGATGATCACGACGCGAACATGGCGATCTCGAATGGGTCCGGGCAAGCGAGCGCGCCGAGCCCGGCATGCCAACCCCGGTTGGCGAACACGTCGGCTTTACTAGGCCCGTCTAATGGAGCAGCTTATTCCCCTAGATCGGCATAGTGAACCATTTTCGCGCTTCCGCTGTCATACCGTTCGACAACACAAGGACACTCATGTTCGCCAAAGACTCAGGGCTTCTTCAGGGGACCGTCGAGCTGCTCGTGCTCAAAACGCTCTCCTGGGGGCCGATGCACGGATATGGAATCGCGAGCTGGATCGAGTCGGCGACCGATGACGCGCTCAGCGTCGAAGAAGGCTCGCTCTATCCCGCCCTCTACCGCATGACGCGGAAGGGGTGGATCAAGGCGCAGTGGGGCGTCACCGAAAACAATCGGCGCGCGAAGTACTACCACCTCACGGCCGAAGGACGAAGGCAGTTCAAGGATCAGATGTCTGGATGGCAGCGATTCGCAGCGGCGGTCACTCAGGCGGTGACCACAAAGGCAGCACCGAGCTGGGCGAAGTAACGCGAAGTTCGGGACCAACACCCAAATAGAGCGCGACGCACATGCGAGACTTCAAATTCATAAAGTCGAAGCCCGAGAACGAAGTCGACGACGAGCTTCAGTTCCATTTGGAAGAGCGCATCGCGAGGAACGTAGCGAGCGGAATGAGCGCCGAAGATGCGCAGCGCGCAGCACTCGCGAGGTTCGGCGACGTCGGCGGCGTACGGGAGGAGTGCGCAAAGTTGCTCAGCGCCGATCGGAAGGCGGAATCGCGCCGCGATTTGTTCGACGATCTCCGGCAAGATTTGCGATTCGCGTTTCGCTCCGCGGTTCGTGCGCCGCTCTTCTCACTGCTCGCCGTCGCGACGCTCGCCCTCGGCATCGGGGCAAATGCGGCGGTTTTCGGCGTCGTGAAATCCGTGCTGCTCGATGCGCTACCGTATGCGGATCCCGGCCGATTGATGCGACTCTACACGCCTCTCCGCTCGTCGAATCTGATGCGCGGGGCGTTCAGCGCCGGCTCGGTCAGCGACCTACGAGAGCGTCAGCACTCATTCTCGGCGCTCGGTGTATATCAGTCCGTCCGTGACGTCACATACAGCGGGAATGACGCACCGCAGGTGATGAAGGCTCTGTGGCTCGAGCCGGCGCTGTTGCAGACGCTCGGTGTGCGTCCGATTCGTGGCCCCGGCTTTCGCGATGACGACGGGGCCCACGACACCGCGACGGTAACGATGCTCTCCTATGGCGCGTGGCAGCGTCTGTTCGGCGGCGATGCGAACATCATCGGAAAATCGATTCGTATCAACGGACTTCCGCGAACGGTCGTCGGCATAATGCCACGAGAATTCGTGCCGCCGGAAACACAAGCGGACTTCTATCTGCCGCTCGGCATGAGCCCGTTCATGCGCGATCCGGTGTCTGTTCGCGGGTCGCACAACTTCGGAATGATTGGACGACTGAAGCGGGGTGTGTCGGCGGAAGCGGCGGAGCGCGAGCTCGACGCAATCGGGAACGAGCTCGAGAAGCTCTATTTGAAGGACAACGTCGGCATCGGAATGACGGCCGTACCGCTTCGCGACGCGATGGTCGGCGATACGCGTACGCCGCTCCTCGTTCTGCTCGCGAGCGCGGCACTGGTTCTATTGATCACGTGTGCGAATCTCGCTGGAGCGCTCTTGTCGCGCACGATCGCGCGACGAAAGGAGTTCGCGGTTCGCGTCGCGCTCGGTGCGGGGCGCGGCCGGCTCGTTCGACAACTACTCACCGAAAGCATGCTCCTGTCGATCGTCGGGGGTGGCGCCGGCATCGCCCTCGCGGTGCTCGGACTCGGAGCGCTGCGCGGGTTGTCGATCGCGGCACTGCCGTCGTATGCCAGTCTGGCGCTCGACACCGGCGCAATCGTCGTGACCTTCGCGCTCGCGCTGATCACGGGCCTTCTGTTCGGCGTCGGGCCCGCGCTCTCGGTCGGGCGCTCGGATCCGCAGCGAACATTGCGGGACGACACGCGCGGGGCGAGCGAGAGTGTGAGAACGCGACGCATGCGAGGCATTCTGGTCGCCGGCCAAATTGGACTTTGTGTGAGCTTGCTCGCGGCTGCCGCGCTGCTGATGCGCGGTCTCTTGGCGATCACGTCGGCGCCGATCGGCGTGAACTCCGATGGGCTTCTCACGTTCACGTTACAGGTTCCGAGCGGCAAATACAGAACGACGGATTCGCGCGTGCAACTGCACGAGCAAGTCGAACAAGCGATTCGCACGCTGCCGAGTGTGACGGGCGTCGCGAGCATGACAGCGTTACCGACGACCGTGACGAACAGCAACGGCATCTTCATCGAGGGATCACCGAGATCACCGAACGACCCTGTGCCGTTCATCCTCACGGTGATTGCGTCGAACGACTACTTCAAGACACTCGGTGTGCCGCTCAAGCAGGGGAGGGCGTTCGATGCGACCGATCGTCCCAATGTTCCGCAGACGATCATCATCAACGAGGCGTTCGCGCGGAAATACTTCCCCAAAGGAAATGCCGTCGGCTCGCGCCTTCACATCGGGCCGCCGGGTCCGGACTTGCTCACGATCGTCGGTGTGGTCGGCAACGTTCGAAACGATCCGACGCATCTCATGCCGGAGCCGATGATGTACCTGGCAGACGGACAGGTGCCGTTCGGTGATACGTACGCGGTGCGAACGACGGGAACCCCGACTTTGCTCCTTCCTGAGGTGCGACGCGCGATCTCGACCGTCGATCCGGTCATTCCGATGTACAAAGTTTCGACGTTGAACGCGGTCATTGGCGACGCATTTCGCGCTCGTCGGCTGCCGGTCGTGTTGATGACGGCATTCGGATCGCTGGCGCTTTTGCTGGCGTCGGTGGGCGTGTATGCGATGTTCGCAAGCATGGCCTCGGCGCGAGAGCGAGAGTTTGGAGTGCGCGTTGCACTCGGCTCGAGTCGCGGCGCCATTGCGAGGCTTGTGCTACGACAGGGAGGGTCGTGGATGGTGATCGGGCTTGTGATCGGTGCGATTGGTGTCGGAGTCGCGTCGCGGCTGGTGAGAACTCAGTTGTTCGGAGTCCCGGAGCTCGACCCGATCGCGATCGGTATCGCGGTGGTGGCGCTGCTCGTCTGCGCGACGATGGCTCTCCTCGTTCCGGTGCGAAGAGCGACGCGGGTCGACCCGATTACAGTTTTGAGGTAGGGAAAGCGATCCCTCGCTACGCTCGGGATGACTCGGCGAAGGGAGAGCGATCCCTCGCTACGCTCGGGATGACTCGGCGAAGGGAGAGCGATCCCTCGCTACGCTCGGGATGACTCGGCGAAGGGAA
>Ga0070683_100002432_pt1 | contig 14804 bp, 15 predicted proteins | sample KBSC713LmetaG_FD_64662 | JGI IMG/M metagenome (GOLD analysis project Ga0070683, IMG submission 64662) | Corn rhizosphere microbial communities from Kellogg Biological Station, Michigan, USA - KBS C7.1-3L metaG | ecosystem: Host-associated > Plants > Roots > Rhizosphere ...
CTGCTCCTCCGCAGCGGCATCGGCGGCCCGGCCGCCGGCAAGCATCTGCGGCTCCATCCCGCCGCGATCGTCCAGGGCGTCTACGACGAGCCGATCGAGGGCTGGATCGGCCAGGCCCAGTCGGCCGTCTCGTACCAGTTCGCCGACCTCGAAGACGATTGGGGATTCCTGATCGAGAGCGCGCCCACGGCCCCGGCCTTGATCGCCGCAAACCTGCCGTTCGAGGACGGCGCCCAGCACAAGACCGACATCAGCGCGAAGCTCAAGCACATGGCGCCGTTCATCACGGTGGCGCGCGACCACGGCGAGGGCGAGGTGGCGATCGACGCGCACGGGCGCGCGGTGGTGCGCTGGTCGCTGACGGACGAGGTCGACCGCCGCATGTTCGTGCGCGGCAACCAGGAGCTCGCCAAGCTGCACAAGGCGGCCGGGGCGGAGGAGATCTTCACGCTCCACTCGAAGCGTGTGTCGTGGCGCAAGGGCGAGGACTTCGACGCCTTCTTGAACGAAATCGAGCACGCGTCGTATGCGCCCAACGACGTCGCGATCTTCACGGCGCACCAGCTCTGCTCGTGCCGGATGGGGTCGGATCCGTCCACCTCGGTGGCGGACGGCCGCGGGCAGCTCCACGACACCAAGGGCGTCTGGATAGGGGACGCGTCGGCGTTCCCCACCGCGCCGGGCGTGAACCCGATGATCTCGATCATGTCGCTCGCGCATCACACCGCGGGAGAGATACTCAAGGAGGATTGACCTATATGGCCAAGGTCGTGTACACCGCGGAGGCGAGCGTCCAGGGCGGACGCGCCGAGGGGCATGGCAAGACGAACGACGGGCAGCTCGACGTCACGCTGCGACTCCCCGAGGAGATGGGCGGCGACGGTGGCGGGACCAATCCAGAGCAGCTCTTTGCCGTGGGCTACGCCGCGTGCTTCGAGGGCGCACTGGGGGCGGTGGGCCGGCGCGAGAAGGTCGAGCTCGGCGACGCATCGATCGAGAGCAAGGTGAGCCTGATCACCACCGAGGAGCGCGGCTTCAACGTGGCGGTGGAGCTCGACGTCACGCTCCCCTCGATCGGCGACGCCGACGAGGCAGCGCGGCTCGTGGCCGCGGCGCACCAGGTGTGCCCGTACTCAAACGCCACGCGCGGCAACGTCGAGGTCAAGCTCACGGCCAACGGCAAGTCCGTGGAATAGACCGAGCGAGTCCCGGGCATTCCCCGCCCGGCGATGAAGCTCGGTTACTTCCTGTCAAGCGAGGAGTGCGACCCCAAGCGGCTCGTCGAGCTCGCCAAGCGCGCCGAGGAGGCGGGCTTCCACGCGCTCTGGATCTCCGACCACTACCACCCCTGGGTCGACGAGCAGGGTCACAGCCCGTTCGTGTGGTCGGCGATCGGCGCGATCGCGCAGGCCACCGAGCGCATGCGCGTGACCACCGCGGTCACCTGTCCGACGCTGCGCATCCACCCGGCCGTGATCGCGCAGGCGGCGGCCACGTCCGCGCTTCTGCTCGACGGCCGCTTCCAGCTCGGAGTGGGCAGCGGCGAGGCTCTCAACGAGCACATCCTGGGCGCCCACTGGCCGGAGGCCGAGGAGCGGCTCGAGATGCTCGAGGAGTCCGTTGACGTGCTCCGGCTCCTGTGGCAGGGCGGCCAGCAGTCGCACCGTGGCCGCCACTACCGCGTGGAGAACGCGCGCATCTACGACCTGCCGGAGAACCCCGTCGAGATCCTCGTCTCCGGCTTCGGGCCGAAGTCCGTGCGGCTTGCGGCGAGGATCGGCGACGGCTACGTCACAACGAGTCCCGACGAGGACATGATCAAGCTCTACCGCGACGAGGGCGGCAAGGGCCCGATCCAGGCCGGCACCAAGGTCTGCTTCGACAGCGACGAGAAGCGTGCGCGCGAGACGGCCCACCGCATCTGGCCGAACGAGCAGCTGCCGGGCGAGCTGGCGCAGGTGCTTCCCACGCCCCCGCACTTCGAGCAGGCGAGCCAGCTCGTGACCGAGGAGATGGTGGCCGACACCGTGCCGTGCGGCCCGGATCTCGACCGCCACCTCGAGACTCTTGGCGAGTACGCCGACGCCGGCGTGGACGAGCTCTTCGTGCAGCAGATCGGGCCGAACCTCGACGAGTTCTTCGACACCTGGGCGCGCGAGATCGTGCCCCGCTTCAACTCGTAGACGCGTGAGTTCCGCCGCTCCGCGCGTGTTGCATGTGCGGAGTCGACGAAAGGACGTGTCGAGATGGCGAGGTATTTGCGGCTGCTGGTGGCGCTGGGCGTGATGGCTGCTGCCGTGGCGGTGTATGCGGGAGTGGCGGCCGGTCATGACGGCGGCGGTGGAGGCGGCGGCGACGGTCACGGCGACCGGCATGGCGACCGGCATGGCGGGGATCGCGGAAAGGCCGTGCTCGAATCGTCGCTCGCACCGTCGCAGACCACGGACCCGACGTTCCACGGTGTAGCCCCCGGCGGGCTGCCCTGGGTCCTGAACCGCGGTGACGTGGAGCTCAAGCGCAAGGGCCGGCTCGAGCTGCGCGTGCGCGGACTCGTGATCCCGGTGGCGCCGGCCAACGGCACTCCGGGTCCGGTGACGACGATCAGCGCCTCTCTCTACTGCGGCGCCGATTCGGACAGCACGGCGGCGGACACCACCCAGGCCGTCCCGATTTCGACGAACGGCAACGCGCGCATTCGCGACGACTCGTTCACGGTGCCGGCCACGTGCCTTGCCCCTGTGATCCTCGTCCACCCGAACGGCGACGCGACGCACTACATCGCGGTCAGCGGCTGGCGCAGCTGAACCGCGGGGAGGAGGGACCGGAGCGGCCGCCCGTCGAGGCGGCCGCTCCGCATTTCGAGTTCGGGCCGCCGCCCGGCGCGAGGACGACCCTAGCCAGTAGCTGTCGTCAGCTCGTCGCCCACCCGTACCTCCCCAGGATGGGCGACGAGCGCGCCCACCGCCAGGTTGTTGCCACGTTCGCGCGCGACCGTGCGCAGCACGTCGAGGTCCCGCTCGATCCCGCCCGCCTGCGGGCGCGTGATCATCACGCAGCGGTCGATCTGCTTGCCCACGTTGAGGCGCGCATCGCCGAGCAAGACCTCGCTGCCGACGAGGTCGTCCTCGCCGGCCCCGTCGAGGAAGACGTTCGAGCGGAAGCGGCGCGGATCCCAGTCGCGGATCGTTGCGCTGGAGACGAGCGAAACGCGCGCGCGTGCCGAGTCGTGGAACGGACCGTCGGCGCCCTTGAACGGCTGCCAGTCGCTGTCGTGCTCGAAATCCTCCGGGTTCTCGTAGAGGCGGGTGACGTTCGAGTCGGAGGAGCGCAGCGCGACGCGACGCCCGAGCCAGTCGGAGAGCTCGTCGTCGGAGCGCGCCGTCGACCCGTCTGGCAGCGTGATCTCGGCGCTGCCGTCGTCGCGCAGTCGCGCCGAGGCGAACAGCAGCTCCGGCACGCGCCGGGCGGTGAGCCCGAAGCCGGTCTCGAGGTCGTAGATCGCGAAGCGGCGGTCGCCCTCGAAGCCGTTCTCGGTAACGCGCACAGACTCGAGCCGCTCGCCGAGCAGCGATTTCACGGGGTAGCGCCAGAGCTCGAGCACGCGCACGGGCGCCTCAGTTCTCGATTGTCACCAGCGTGCCGATCGGCGTGTAGGGCCACACCTTGGCTGCGGCGGCCAGCGGCAGCTCCACGCAACCGAGGCTCTGTGGCGTGCCGAACGAGGCGCGGTTGAAGGCGTGCAGGGCGTCACCGCCGTTGAAGTAGCTGATCCACTTGATCCCCGGGTCGTTGTAGTGAGAGCCGTCGGGGTTGGTGCCGCTCATCGTGCCGGAGGCGATGTGCTCGAACACGGGGAACGTGCCGAGCTGCGTGGGCGCGGACGGCACGCCGGTGTTGCCCGGCGAGGTGAGCACGGTGTGGCCGTTGTGCCAGAGCGTGAGCAGCTGCGGCACGTTGCGGTGCACGTACACGTAGCTGTAGCCGCTCGTGATTCGCTTGCCCGCGATCGTGTCGGCCAGCAGCGCCTTCCACACCTGCTGCCCGGCGAAGCCGTCGACCGTGAGCTTGTGCGTGTCCTGGAACTTCATCAGCGCGCCGCGGGTGATCTGGTTGGCCTGACCCGCGGTCCACATCGAACGCAGCTCCTGCGGGGTGTTCGGGTAGCGCCAGGAGAAGCTGCCGGCGGGCGGGTTGGTGGCCGCGGCCACCTCCGCGGCGGGGGTGCGGGCCACGGGTGCACCCGACGGCCGCCAGCTCACCGGCAGATACCCGGCGTTGGCGAGCAGCTGCTCGAGGCGAAGGGTCGAGCCCGGCGGCACCGTCCAGCTGATGCGGCGGATAGTAGAGGCGTCCTGCCCCTCGGGCCCGCGGACCGCGACGGCCTTCGGCAGGTCGACGTGCACGTGCGCGCCGAAGGGGATGCCGTAACCAGACGGCGTGAACAGGAGCGTGTGGCTGTCAGCCTTGCGCCAATGGCCCGACACGGGCGGTGTGAGCTTGGGCAGCGCCGAGCCGAGCACCTTGTCCACCGGGTCGGAGAAGGTCAGCCTGAGCGGCGTGGAGGGCGTGATCTTGCTGTCCGGGGCCGGGTTGCTGATCGCCACGGCCGCCTTGGCGGGCGGGAACCAGCTCACCGTCACCGGGTGACCCACGCGCTCCCAGCTGCGCACGGCCGCCGCCACGCTCACGCTGCCGGCAGCGGCGCGCGGCCCGAGGTCGAGCGAGTGGCTCGGGCTGCGCAAACGCTGATGCTTGAGCTGCTGGCTTTCGCCGTACGCCACCGACGTGACGGCCTTGTCGAAGTCCACCTTGACGGGGGAGCCGGCCGCGACGGTGAGCCAGCGGTCCTCCACGTGGGCCACAGGGGCGCGCAGCGTCAGCGTCTCCTGCCGACGCTTGCCGAGGGCCCAGGACAGCCAGCCGGGACGCTTCACGACGACCTTCACGGACACGCGCTCGCCGGGGGTGAGCTTCTTCTTTGGGGTCAGCCGCCCGTTCTCGATCTTCAGGGGAATCGGCCGGCCGTCCGGGCCGAACGCCTTCGCGCTCTCGATCGAGCCCGCGAGCGGCTGCGCCTTCAGATGGGCGAGCGCGGTGGGGTCCCCGCTGAGGGATGCCCCTGACCATTCGAGGACCGCGGCCGCGGCCGCGGCAACGAGGATCCCCACGCCGACCACGACACCCCAGACGAGACGGCTCCGTGGCAGGCGGCGCCGCGGCGAAGGGGAGCTGATCGCCATCCGTGCAGGATAGGCGCCGCGATCGACGCCTGACCAGGTTCGTCTGTTACCGGACTGTTACGCAGCTGGTGCAGGGTTTTTACACCGGTCACCCACGTGTAAAGCGGCGCTCCGTAGGTTGGCTCCATGGCGAGCGAGCGCGGCCAGGCGACCATCGAATGGACGGCGATGGTCCTGCTCGTCGCGCTCGCGTTCGCCACGTTCCTGGCGCTCGCGGTACCGCACGTGGACGGCCGCAGCTACGGCGGCGCACTGGCACGCGCGATCCTGTGCGCGGCCCGCGGGGGCTGCGATGACGGGCACGACGCGCTGGTGACCGCGTACGGGGCGCGCGACGCCGCGCTCGTGCGCGACTACGCGCCCAACATCGTCTACGAGCCGGGGGAGAAGGAGATCCCGATCGACTACCGCACCTGCCGGACCATCGCCTGCGGTGACGCGCCCGACGATCGCTCACTGGACGTGTCCCAGACGAACAGCGGGGTGCCGGCCAGCGCATTCACCCACGTGGTCCACGACGGCGACCGCACATTCATCCAGTACTGGCTCTACTACCCCGACTCGAACACCACCTGGGGCGGCTCCGACAAGGCCTACAAGGTGGCCACCTCGCCGCTCAACCTCGCGCACAAGATCGTCGGCGCGGTACCCAAGGCGCCGCGCTACCCGGGCTTCCACAACGACGACTGGGAGGGCTACCAGGCGGAGCTCGACCCGGGCGGCGAGGTGCGGGTGCGCGCCACGGCCCACCACGGCTACCAGTACTGCAAGCAGCGTCAGTGCGCCGACGAATGGGGACCGTGGACTGGGTGGACGCGCGTATCGCGCGGCAGCCATGCCGGCCACATCCCGCTGCGAACGCACCTGCGCGGCGTGGACGTGGGGAGCGGCTTCCCGTTCGTGCGCGGCAGCTACGACATCGAGGGGCCCGCGTACCCCGGGGTGGACACGCACGAGCGCACCACCGTGGGCGCCGACCTGCGCCTGATCCCGCTCGAGACGGTGGACCAGCAGGCGGCACCCAAGTTCGACGGCATCACGCCCCCGTGGCAGAAGCCGGTCTACTCCGACCCGCTGAACAACGCGACGTAGCGGGTACCATATATGGCAGTGGTCAAGACAACGGTGTACCTGGACGAGGCGGATGCGGCCGCGCTGCGACGGATGGCGGCCCTGACGGGCCGCTCTCAGGCGGAGATCATCCGGGAAGGCGTGGCGCTGGCCACCGCCTCCGCGCGGCGTCGTAAGTTCAAGTCGCACGGGGCCGGTCGGGGCAGCGGCGAGGCGGTGGGGCGCTCCGCCCGCGCGATCCTGCGAGAGGAACTCGGATCGCCGCGCCGGCGCTCATAGTCGACGCCGGCGTCCTCTATGCGGCTACCGACGCCGCGGACCCTGACAACCGCGCGGCCCGCTCGCTCTTGAGCAGGTGGGACGGAGAGCTGGTCGTCTCGGCGTTCACCGCGGTCGAAGCTGACTATCTGATTCTCAGTCGGCTCGGAGTGGCGGCCGAGCTTCGGTTTCTCGACGACCTGATCGGCGCGTACCTCGTGGATTCGCTCGATCTCGACGGGCTCGGCGCGGCCCGGGACGTCTGCCGTCGCTACCGCAACCTCGAGATCGGGCTGGCCGATGCCTCGATCGTTGAGCTGGCGCGGAAGTGGAATACGCGCAGCATCGCCACGTACGACCACCGGCACTTTCGTTCGCTCATTCCGCTACAGGGCGGCAGCTTCGAGCTGCTCCCCGTGGATGTGTAGATCAGCTCGCTAGCGAGCGAGGCTCTCGGCCAGTTCGATGAACGCGCGCGTGCCGAACCCGGTGGCGCCGTTGCCGGCCCAGGGCCGGCCGGTGGACCAGGCGGTGCCGGCGATGTCCATGTGCACCCACGGCCGGTCGTCCACGAACTGCCGCAGGAACTCGGCCGCGTAGGCGGAAGACGCCTTGCGCTGCTCGGAAGCGTTCTGAAGGTCGGCGTAAGTGCCCTTGGTCAGCTCGAGGTACTCGGGGTGAAGCGGCAGGCGCCAGCCAAGCTCGCCGGTGGCGTCGCAGGCGGACTCCACCTGCGAGTACCAGTCGTCGTCGTTCGAGAAGAGTCCGCAGTAGGTCGAGCCGAGAGCGACCACGATCGCGCCCGTGAGCGTGGCGATGTCCACCAGCCGCTCGGCGCCCTGCCCGACGGCGTAGCAGAGTCCGTCGGCGAGGATCAGCCGGCCCTCGGCGTCGGTGTTGTTGATCTCGATCGTCTTGCCGTTCATCGCCGTGACGATGTCGCCCGGCTTCATCGAGCGGCCGCTCGGCATGTTCTCGGTCGCGCAGACCACCGCGGTCACGTTCGCCGGCACGGCCAGCTCCGCGATCGCGCCCATCGCTTCGATCACGGCGGCGCCGCCCGACATGTCGAACTTCATCTCGTGCATCTTGCCCGCGGGCTTGATCGAGATGCCGCCGCTGTCGAAGGTCACGGCCTTGCCCACCAGCCCGAGGTGCGGACCCTTCGCGGCGGGTCCGGAGTAGCGCAGCACGATCAGCCTCGGCTCGATGTAAGTTCCCTGGGCGACGGCGGTGAACGCGCCCATGCCCATCGACTTGATCTCGTCGCGGCCGAAGGACTCGAACTCGAGCCAGTCGTGGTCCTCCGCGATCTGGCGCGCGCGCTCCTCGAGGAACTCGGGCGTGGCCACGTTGGCCGGAAGGTTCTGGAGGTCCCGGGTGCGGTTGGTGGTCTCGGCACGAACGCGGCTCTCGGCCACCACATCGTCGAGGTCGGCATCCTCGGACGACACCTCGAGCGAGCTCAGACCGTTGTCGCTCGAGTCGTCGTCCTTCTTCGACTTGAAGCGGTCGAACTTGTAGAGCTTGAGCAGCGTGCCCTCGACGATCGGGCCCGCGAACTCGGCCGCCGGCGCAGCCCACGAGAGCGACTGCGCGCCAAGCTCGGAGGCCCGTGCGGCGGCAACGGCGGCGGCGCCGCGCGCCCGCTCGCCGTCGAACTCGTCGCGCTTGCCGAGGCCCACGACGATCACGCGCTTGCCGTCGGAATGCGCTACGGCGAGCTTCTTGAAGCCGCTCTTCGCCTCGCCGGAATCGACGAGCTCCTTGACCGCGGGCTCCTCCGGTGACTCACCGTCGAACAGCCCGACCACGCGGGTGTCCGCCTCGGTGTCACCCGGCGCCCCCCTTCGCGCGCTTACCCCGATTGGTGACATGCGTGCCGCAGTCTATAAGCCCGGTGGCGAAGCGCCGTGCAGACGGTCCGCTCTAGAGTTCCACGTCCCAAAGCGACCAGGGAGACTGAGCACCAAATGCCCAAGACCGTGATCCTCGGCGCCGCCCGCACCCCCTTCGGAAAGCTCGGCGGCGGCCTCTCAACCCTCGACGCCACCGACCTCGGCGGCACCGCCATCGCGGCCGCGCTCGAGCGCGCCGAGGTGAAGCCGGATCAGGTCCAGCACGTGGTGTTCGGGCAGGTGCTGCAGGCAGGTCAGGGCCAGATCCCAAGCCGCCAGGCGCAGATCAAGGCCGGCATCCCCAAGGAGGTGTCGAGCGAGACCGTCAACAAGGTCTGCGCGTCCGGCATCCGCTCGGCGGGAATCGTGGACCAGGCCGTGCGCGCGGGCGACCTCGAAATCGCCGTCGCCGGCGGCATGGAGTCGATGTCCAAGGCGCCGTACCTGCTCAAGGACGCGCGCTTCGGCTACCGCATGGGCGACGCCAAGGCACTCGACGCGATGATGCACGACGGGCTCACCAACCCGTTCACCGGCAAGGGCATGATCGCCGAGGCCACCGAGGTGGGTGACGAGCTCGAGCTCTCGCGCCCGGACCTCGACAAGTTCGCGCTGCGCAGCCACCAGCTGGCGATTCAGGCCACCGACGAGGGCAGGCTGCCCGAGGAGATCGTCCCCATCACGGTCAAGACGAAGAAGTCGGAGACCACGGTCGAGATCGACGAGGGACCGCGCCGCGACACGAGCCTCGAGCTCCTGGCCAAGCTGCCGGGCGCCGCGGGCAAGGACGGCAGCCACACGGCAGGCAACTCACCGGGGGTGAACGACGGCGCGGGCGCGCTCGTGCTCGCCTCCGACGAGTGGGCCAAGTCCAACGGTCGCAAGGCGCTCGCCACGATCGTGGCCCAGGCCGCGGTGGCAGACGACTTCCCGTACCTGGCGCGTACTCCCGCCAACGCCACCAAGGCGGCGCTGGAGAAAGCCGGCCTGTCGGTGGACGACATCGACCTGTTCGAGATCAACGAGGCGTTTGCCTCCGTGGCCATCAACTCGATGCGGATGCTCGGCGTCGACGAGTCGAAGGTGAACGTCAACGGCGGCGCGATCGCGCTCGGCCACCCGATCGGGGCGAGCGGCGCGCGCATCCTGATGACGCTCACGAACGAGCTGCGCCGGCGCGGCGGAGGACTCGGCGTCGCCGCCATCTGCTCCGGCGGCGGCCAGGGCGACGCCGTGATCATCGAGGTCAACGGGAGCTGACATGCCCGGGGCCAAGGACGGCGGCGGCGGGAAGGCCGCGGCCTTCTTCGACCTCGACAAGACGCTGATGGAGGGTTCGAGCGCGTTTCAGTTCGCGCGCTCTGCCTATCGCAACGGCATGATGAGCCGGCGCCAGCTGGCGCGCGACGTGTGGGCCAACGTCAAGTTCCGGCTCCAGGGCTCGACCGACGAGGCCACCGCCGAGCTGCGCGACCGCATCTTCGAGTCGATCGCCGGCCAGCGCGTGGTGGACCTGCAGCGGCTCGTGCCGGACGTGCTCGCCGGGGTGCTCCCGCGCCTCTACGACCAGATGCTGCGTGTGGCATGGGAGCATCAGGACGCCGGGCGGCCGGTGTTCATCGTCACCGCGGCGTCGCAGGAGATGGCGGAGATGCTCGCCCACGTACTGCACTTCGACGGCGGCATCGGCAGTCGCTCGGAGGTGCGCGACGGCGTGTACACCGGCAAGCCCGCGGGACCGTTCACCTACCGCGAGGGCAAGGCCGAGGCCATCCGCGAGGTGGCGCGCGAGCAGGGCATCGACCTCCTCGAGTCGTACGCGTACTCGGACTCCGAATCGGACCTGCCGATGATGCGCGCGGTCGGGCATCCGGTGGCTGTCAACCCCGACGCCGCGCTTCTCCGCGCGGCACGCGAGGACGGCTGGCAGATCGTGCGCTTCGACAAGCTCGGCCGGCGCCTGCGCATCGCCGGTGTGGCCGCAGCGGTGGCCCTCGTGGGCGGCGGTGGCGGCTACGCGGCGGCGCGCCTGCGGCCGCGGCGGCGCTTCACACGGATCCGCTGAGCAGCTCGTCGAGCCCCTCGTCGCGCGTGCGCACCGGCTCGTAGCCGAGCTCCTCACGAGCCCGGGAGATGTCGATCGTCGTCTCGAGCGACGACACCCACACCGCCATCCGCGTGACGGGCGGCGCGCCGCTGATCGGGAGGAGGCGCCAGATCCTCTCGCCCAGAGCGGCAGCGCGCCGCATCGGCCCGGCGGGCACGTTGCGGTCCGGCGCCACCACGCCCTGGGTTCCGAGCAGCCTGGTCACGAACTCGCGGAACACCACCGGCTCGCCGTCGGTGACGAAGTACACGCCGCCAGGCTGCCCGCGCGTGGCGCCCAGGATCAGTCCCTCGACCGTGTTGTCCACATGCGTCGTCGCCGTGAGGTGCTCACCGCCGCCGATCCACGCGAACTTGCCGGCCTTCACCGCCTGGACGAGGCTCGGCAGAAGCGTCGTATCGCCCGCTCCCCAGACGAAGCGCGGCCGCACGACGACGGTCTCGAGCCCATCGCCGTTGGTGTCCCGCACGAGCTGTTCGGCCTTCGCCTTGCTCCGGCAGTAGGGCGACTTCGAGTCGGGACGCAGCGGCGCCGTCTCGTCCACGTTCACGAGCGGCTGGCCGGCGAGCAGCGCGGCTTCGCTGCCCACGTGCACGAGCCGCCGCACGCCCGTGGCGCGGCAGGCGTCGATCACGTGACGCGTCCCGCGGACGTTGATCTCCTCGAACTCCCAGTGCGGCCCCCAGTCATCCACCTTTGCCGCGGCATGGAACGCGAGGTCGCACTTCTGGGCGGCCGCCTCGAGCGACTCGGGATCGGTGATGTCGCCGGGCATCGGCTGTGCGCCGAGCTGCGAAAGCAGCTTGCCGCTGCGCTCACTCCGCGCCAGCGCGAACACCACGTTGCCGTCGGCGACGAGCCGCCGGACCAGCCGCTGGCCGATGAAGCCAGAGCCGCCGGTGACAAAAACAGTGGCCATGCGCGGATCGTACGTGCGCGGGGGCGCCCCATACACTTGGACGGATGGCCACCGAATCGCGGGCGATGACTGCTGCCGAGCGTTGGTATCGCGAGAAGTTTGCGCAGACGCCGGAGCGCGATGCGCTCTTCAGCACGATCAGTGGCGAGCCGGTCGAGCCGTTGTACACGGAGGAGCAGCTGCCGGAGGCAGAGCGGATTGGCTTTCCGGGCGACTTCCCGTACACCCGCGGCGTCTACCCGAGCATGTATCGGGGGCGGTTGTGGACGATGCGCCAGTTTGCGGGGTTCGGGACGGCGGAGGAGACGAACGAGCGTTTCCGCTACCTGCTCGACCACGGGCAAACCGGGCTGAGCACCGCGTTCGACATGCCGAGCCTGATGGGCCACGACTCCGACCACCCGCGTTCGCTCGGCGAGGTGGGCCGGGAGGGGGTGGCGATCGACTCGCTCGACGACATGGAGACGCTGTTCCAGGGGATCCCACTGGGCGAGGTCTCGACCTCGATGACGATCAACGCTCCGGCGGCGATCATGCTCGCCTTCTACGTGGTGGCGGCGGAGAACCAGGGCGTCCCCGCCGAGCGGCTCGCCGGCACGATCCAGACGGACATCTTGAAGGAGTACATCGCGCAGAAGGAGTGGTGTTTCCCGATCGACCCGGCGATGCGGCTGGTGACCGACATGGTCGAGTTCTGCGCCGAGCGGATGCCCAGGTGGCACCCGATCAGCATCAGCGGCTACCACATCCGCGAGGCGGGCTCGACCGCCCAGCAGGAGCTCGCGTTCACGCTCAAGGACGGTTTCACCTACATCGACTGGGCGCTCGACAGAGGCCTCGACGTCGACGATTTCGCGCCGCGGCTCAGCTTCTTCTTCAACGCGCACATCGATTTCTTCGAGGAGATCGCCAAGTACCGCGCGGCGCGCCGCATCTGGGCCAACGAGCTGAAGCACACCTACGGCGCCAAGAACGAGCGCTCGCTGCTGATGCGCTTCCACACCCAGACCGCCGGGGTGTCGCTGACGGCCCAGCAGCCGCTCAACAACATCATCCGCACCACCGTCGAGGCGCTCGCCGGAGTGTTGGGCGGCACCCAGTCGCTACACACCAACTCCTACGACGAGGCGCTCGCGCTGCCGACCGAGGAGGCCGTGCGGATCGCGCTCCGCACCCAGCAGATCATCGCCCACGAAACGGGCGTGACCAACACGATCGACCCGCTCGGTGGCGCGTACTTCGTCGAAGTCCTAACGGACAAGATGGAAGAGGCGGCCTACGACTACTTCCGCCGTATCGACGAGCTCGGCGGCATGGTGCAGGCGATCAAGCAGAACTTCCCGCAGCGCGAGATCGCCGACGCCTCCTACCAGTACCAGCAGGAGGTCGACGACGGCAAGCGCATCATCGTCGGCGTCAACCGCTACCAAACCCTCGACGACGAACCGATCGAGCTGCTGCGCATCGACCCCGCACTCGAGCAAAAACAGATCGACCGCGTCAAGCACATCCGCGGCAAGCGCGACAGCCAAGCCGCCGAGGCGGCGCTCACCGCGCTCAAGCAGGCAGCCAGCGGCGACCAAAATCTGATGGACCCGCTGCTCGACTGCGCAAGAGCCCAGGCGACCGAAGGCGAAATCGTCGAGTCCCTCCAGACAATTTTCGGAACTTACACCGAGACTCCGGTGTTCTAACCCGGCATGCGCAAGCTCCTGGCCCTACTCACCGTTGCCGCTGTGGTCGCCGCCATCGGCGCGACGCTGGCGTTCGCCAGGACGAAGAGCGTGGGCATGGGCGACAACTACTTCTTCAACGGCACCGTGACCATCAAGAAGGGCAGCTCGGTGCATTGGCACTGGTCGAAGACCGAGAACCTGCACAACGTGGTGTCGAAGAAGGGCGTGAAGTTCCACTCGAAGACCGGGCACAGCGGGAGCTTCACCTACAGGTTCCGCAAGAAGGGCACCTTCACGATCATCTGCACCAAGCATCCGTCGGTGATGCGGATGACCGTTCGCGTTCGCTAAGTAGACTCCCGGGCCGCTCAGGCCTATGGAGGGCAGTCCTCAAACAGCACCAAGCGCGCCGCAGAGCGGCCGCAAGATCCGCGTGGTCGTGGCCAAGCCCGGCCTCGACGGGCATGACCGCGGCGCGAAGATCATCGCGCGCGTCCTGCGCGACGCGGGCATGGAGGTGATCTACACCGGGCTTCACCAGACGCCCGAGCAGATCGTCGCGACAGTGGTGCAGGAGGACGCCGACGCCATCGGCCTCTCGATCCTCTCCGGAGCCCACATGACGCTCGTCCCGCGTGTGGTCGAGCTGCTCAAGGAGCAGGGGGTGGACGACGTGGTGATCACGGTCGGGGGGACCATCCCCTCTGACGACATCCCGGAGCTGAAGGAGCTCGGCGTGGCCGAGGTCTTCACCCCGGGCTCTCCCACGCACGAGATCGTCGACTTCATCCGCAATGCGGTGTCCTCGGGCGATTGACTCGTCAGTCAAGTGGGTAACATCCCGCCGGCTGACAGGCACAAGCAGCCCTGATCTAAGGAGCCAGACTTGAAGATTTGCGTCCTGGTCAAAGAGGTCCCGGACGCCGCCGTCGAGAAGCGCATGGATCCGAACTCCAAGCGCCTCGACCGCAGTGGCGAGAAGAACCTGAACCCCTTTGACACCCACGCCATCGAGGCCGCCATGCAGATTCGCGAGGGCGGCGCCGTGGACGTCGAGGAGATCGTTGCTGTGACGATGGGCCCGGAGAGCGCAGTCCGCGCGCTCCACAAGGCCGTATCGCTCGGTGCCGACCGCTCCGTCCACCTCACCGACGACGCCCTGGCGGGATCCGACGTCGTGGCCACCGGCTATGCGCTCGCACAGGCGCTCAAGGCCGAGGGTCCCGACCTCGTCCTGCTCGGACAGCAGTCCGACGACGGCGAGTGCTACACGATCGGCGCCGTCGTGGCGGACCACCTCCAGATGCCCTCGCTCACGCAGGTCATCAAGATGGACGTGTCCGACGGAAGTCTGCGCTGTGAGCGCCAGGCCGAGTACGGATACGACACCGTCGACGTGCAGCTCCCGGCCGTGATCTCGGTCGGCGACGCAATCAACGAGCCGCGCTACCCGTCGCTCAAGGCGATCATGGGCGCGAAGAAGAAGCCGCTCGACACCAAGTCGGCCGGCGACGCCGAGATCGACTCGAGCCGCGTCGGAACCGACGGCTCGCGCACGAAGGTGCTCGGCATCAACCCGCCGCCCGAGAAGCAGGCCGGCGAGATCATCGAGGACGAGGACACCGACGAGACCGT
>Ga0070683_100002434_pt1 | contig 14800 bp, 13 predicted proteins | sample KBSC713LmetaG_FD_64662 | JGI IMG/M metagenome (GOLD analysis project Ga0070683, IMG submission 64662) | Corn rhizosphere microbial communities from Kellogg Biological Station, Michigan, USA - KBS C7.1-3L metaG | ecosystem: Host-associated > Plants > Roots > Rhizosphere ...
ACTGGACAGCCTGAGCACCGGCTACGTGAAAGGCATGAGCGCCGAGCAACTCAAGAAAAACCTCGTCGAGCGTCCGACGACCTATTTGCTCGGCCAGGTTGACGTCCTTCCACTGGGTGGCTTCGATAAATCGGCAAACGCGATGGCGCAGGGGCCGACGCGTCGGGCGCGTGGCGAGGCGTTCGTGAAATACATCACCGAGACGATGGGCGCGAAGCCGACGACGATCATCGTTCCGGAGTGCGGCCACAATGATCGCTGCATCTTCACGACCGACATCGTGTTTCCGGCCATCTTTCCGAAATAGAGTGTTCTAGATCTCTAACGCGGAGCGATCGCGATGCGCGTTCCGACGTGGCTCAGCGCGGCGGCGTTCATCGCGATCGTTCCGGGATCCATCGGTGGATGGATTCCGGTCTACATCGCGGGCGGCGGGCTGTCCGGAATCGGGTCGCCGCATCGCCTCATGGGCGCCGCGATGATTGTCGCCGGGTGGGCGATTCTCCTTTGGTGCACTGTCGATTTCGTTCGTCGTGGGCTCGGAACGCCGTCCCCTCACAGAGCGCCGACGAAGCTCGTGGTGAACGGCCTTTTTCGATTCGTTCGGAATCCGATGTACGTCGGCGTCGTAACAGCGATCGAAGGCGTCGCGCTCGCGCTGGATTCATGGCCGACAGCGGTATACGGTATCGTTGTGGCAGTCGCGTTCCACCTTCGGGTGCTCTTCTACGAAGAGCCGCGCCTCCGCCGCGAATTTGGCGCCGAGTTCGAAGCGTATCGCGCGCGCGTTCCCCGCTGGTTGCCGCGCCCCGGTCGGTCGGCGCGGAATTAGAAATTATCAATGGCGCCCATGGTGGCGCTCGAAACGCGATCACATTTCGCGCTCGAGCGCTTCATTCGGACTCTATAAAATCCTCTCGCATTGCGCCCCATTTGTGGCGGACTGCAAGCGATCGTGCAAATGACGCGATGAGTGTCGCAACACGGGTGCCAATTTTGTTTTCCAAGCGATTGCGCCGCAGCGAGTTATAAAGATTTCTGTGTCGGGTACACGCATTGCTTTTTGCCGCGGCAACTTCTCTCACCCTGGACACAGAACACAATGTTGACGCTGCGCAAAGGCTTCACCCTTATCGAACTCCTGATCGTCGTCGTGATCATCGGTATCCTTGCCGCGATCGCGATCCCGAAGTTTGCGAACACGAAGAACAAGGCGTACAAGACGGCGGTCGTGTCGGATCTCCGCAACCTCGTCACGGCCGAAGAGGCGTTCTTCTCGGATTCCGGCAAGTACTCGAACCAGATCGACTCGGCGCACGTGAAGTTCTCGGCGTCGACCAACGTCAAGGTCGTGATCGGCACGCCAGGCACGGGCTACTGGACCGCGACGGCCACGCACTCGCAGCTCGCGAACGTCACCTGCGGCATCGGCATGAACACGACGAACCCGACGGTCACGACGGCGAACGAAGGCGAGCCGGCTTGTAAGTAAGGTTTGCCGGAGAAGGAGTACGAGCACGTCACGTCGAGTTGGAAGCTCGCGATACCGGCGGCGCAGAATTGCGCCGCCGGTTTCGTTTGCGCCGCCCGCGTCATCTCGTTCGGCGCGGCAGCTCTTCGGTGCTCGATCGATTCGTCGGATACGACTATGGCGTCGAGCGATGGACCGTGGCCGTGGCGTTCTCGATCATCGCCGGAAGTACGAGCTCCACCGTTTCGCCGCGATTGACCTTCAGCGGGCCGAGGGTTTTCGTCGTGGTCTTGTCCGCCGGACGAGCGTCGAAGGAGATCGCGCTGGCCGGGAAGAGATTCGGATCGAGGACGAACGTCCTCGTCTCACCGGGCATCGCCTTCGCGATGTAGTTCTCTTTGCCGCCGATCACTGTATAGACGCGTACCTCCGACGGATAGTTGTTCTGCACGCGCAGGATGGCGGTTCGGGTCGCCGAGAGTGAGTCGATCGAGACATCACCGCTCGTTGTCACTTCCGTTCGATGCTGCATGCACCCCGCGAGCAACGCGCCGAGCGCGATTGCGGTTGCAAAAGTTCGAGTCGGTCTCATCATATCCTCCACATTGTTCGCCGAAAGGCGGATGGCCAAACGTCTGGCGCAGAATCGGTGCCCATCGTTTGCCCAGCGAACGACATTAGGATTGTTTGACAGATTTTTGCGCTGATCCGAACTCATGAACACACTCAAGCTGACATCGGTTGCCCTCGCGCTTTCGTCCGCCGCGTCCTCTGTGCTCGGCGCGCAAGTTCTACCTTTTCTTGCGCGAGACACCTCCGTCGTAACGATCCATGCCTCGGCGATGATCGACGGTCTCGGACATCGGATTGCCAACGCGCTGATCACTGTGCGCGGAACGAAAATCGAAAAAGTCGAGACTGGCGGAGCCGCGAGTGGACGACCGGCGAATTACGAGCTCGGCGACGCGACCCTGCTCCCCGGGCTCATCGACGCGCACGTACATCCTGGCTGGTACATCAACCGGCAGGGTACGCTGCACAACAACCGCGACGGTGATACGCCTGCACAGTCAGCGCTGGCGCGAGCGGGGAATCTCTACTCGACGCTGATGGCGGGATTCACGACGATCCAGAGCGTCGGGGGAATCGAAGATCTCGATCTCCGAGACGCGGTGAACCGCGGGCAGATCCCAGGACCGCGCATTCTGACGTCGATCACGCAGATCAACAATCGATCGCTCACGCCCGACTCGTTGCGTGGGGTCGTGCGCGCCCTCGCCGCACAGGGCGCCGACGTCATCAAACTTTTTGCATCGGCCGGGCTCGGTGCTGGCGGCGCGCAGACGCTTTCCGACGAACAAATCGCGGCGATCTGCGGCGAGGCGAAGGCCCACAATCTCAGGACTGTCGTGCATGCGATCAGCGCGGGAAGCGTTCGTGCTTCCACATTGGCCGGATGTACGGAGATCGAGCACGGCACATTCGTAACCGACGCCGAGCTCAAACTCATGGCCGATCATGGGACGATCTTCGATCCGCAGGTGTGCTTAGTGTTTCAGAATTACATCGAACATCGGGAGAACTACTCGAAGTCGGGATACACCGACTCGACGTTCATTCTTCTTGCACAGGCGATTCCGACCGCTACGGGGATGTTCAAGCGAGCGCTCGCGACGCCGGGACTGACGTTGATCTTCGGGACGGACGCCGTGGCGCTCGCGCACGGGCGCAATTCGGAGGAGCTCTACTGCCGCGTGAAGGCGGGTCAGTCGCCGATGGATGCGATCACGTCAGCGACATCCGTGACGGCGAAAGCGCTTGGGCTCGGGGAGCGGCTCGGCGCCGTTGCGCCGGGGCTGGATGCGGATCTCATCGCGGTGAAGGGAGATCCGTCGAAAGACATCATGGCTCTAAAGCGAGTCAGCTTTGTAATGAGAGCCGGAGTGGTGTATCGCTGAAGTTGTCGGCGAGCCATCCCGAGAAGCGAGGCGACGAGGGATCACTTTCCCTTCATCTTGCGTCATCCCGAGCACAGCGAGGGATCGCTTTCCCTTTATCTTGAGTCATCCCGAGCACAGCGAGGGATCGCTTTCCCTTCATCTTGCGTCATCCCGAGCACAGCGAGGGATCGCTTTCCATGGGAGGCTGGTGAACCGCCTTGGCTGGATAGCGATCCCTCGCTACGCTCGGGATGACGCAACGCCCGGAGCGATCCCTCGCTACGCTCGGGATGACGCAACGCCCCGAGCGTTGACCACCGAGCTACTTACCGTATCGGTCGGAGACCGCATCCCAGTTCACGACATTCCACCACGCCGCGATGTAGTCTGGTCGCTTGTTCTGATACTTCAGATAGTACGCGTGCTCCCAGACGTCCAGGCCGAGGATCGCCGTCTTTCCTTCCATCAGCGGATTGTCCTGATTCGGCGTGCTGGTGATCGAGAGCTTGCCGCCATCCGTCACGAGCCACGCCCAGCCTGAACCGAAACGTCCGGCGCCGGCGGCCGCGAACTGTTCTTTGAATTTGCTAAAGTCGCCGAACGCGGTCTTGATCGCGTCCGCGAGTCTTCCGGTCGGCTCGCCGCCTTTTCCCGGGCCCATGATCTGCCAGAACATCGAGTGGTTCCAGTGGCCGCCGCCGTTGTTGCGCACCGCGGTGCGAACGCTTTCTGGAACGCTGTTGATGCCCTTCATCAAGTCGTCGAGCGACTTGCCCTGAAGTTCCGGCGCTTTCTCGATCGCCGCGTTCAGGTTGTTGACGTACGCCTGATGATGCTTGTCGTGATGGATCTCCATCGTCTTCGCGTCGATGTGCGGCTCGAGCGCATCGTTCGCGTAGGGGAGCGGCGGCAGCGTGAAGGCCATGCGAGTTCTCCTCAGTTGTTGCTCGGTTCAGCGTTCTGTCCCCTCCGCGCGCGAAGCCAGCCGATGGTGCCCGGCATGAACGACGCGATGATGACGAGAACAATCACTAGCTCGATGTGTTGATCGACTCCGGGAATGTAGCGACCCAGGAAGTAGCCGATGAACAACATGCTCCAGATCCACGCGACACCGCCGATGAGGTTGAACAGCGTGTAGCGTCGATAGTCCATCCCAGCCATACCGGCCACGACAGGCACGAACGTCCGAACAATCGGCATGAATCGCGCAATGATGACTGTGGCAGCGCCGTGACGTTCGTAGAACTCCCGGGCCCGGTAGAGATGCTTCTTGTTGAACAGCAGCGAATCCTCTCGACTGAACAGACGCGGTCCGGTTGCTTTGCCGATCGCATAGCCCAGTGTGTTCCCGATGATCGACGCGACCGTGAGAAGGAGGCCGAGGAGATAGACGTTGAACACGCCCATCGTCGCCGAGAGCAGGCCGGCCGTGACGATCAGCGAGTCGCCCGGGAGAAAAAATCCGACGAGCAATCCGGTCTCGGCGAAAATGATCGCGGTGAGGCCGACATAGCCTCCCCACGCGATGATCGCGCGAACGTCGCGAATCTTGTGTATCCAGTCGAGCAAAGTATGCATGCGTTGTCAGTCGAAGACGCGCGGCTGGCCGCAGAATCGAGTAGGAGTGGGGGGCGATGAGCACCGGAAGTTCCACGAGGGCTCATCGGGAATCAACTGCCGAGCGAGTCTTCGATTTCTCGCGACCGGTCATTCTGTTCGCGTTGTCGGTGGGATGGGTGTACTCGCTCGCCAACGCAAAACGATTCGCGGCCGGATCGGAAACATCGGTCCTCTCGGAGGCGACGGCGGCCATCACGAACGCATTGCCGTCGTCCGCGGCGCCCACCACGGCGTACCTCACCGACGCGGCGCTGAATCGCATCACCGATATGGTGTTGGAAAGCGCGCGTGGGCTGAGCGGAAAACTCCGAGCGACGATTCAGCCTGCACCCGCGGCCCTGACGCCAGACACATTGCCGCCGGGAAGCAAATTGGAATACTCGAATGGCGGCGAAGTCGCGACCGCGGCGAAGGCGTCGGGGATCTGGCGCGTCATGCTCGGTGTTGGAAACGCGCTCCGGCCAGTGGCGAATTTCAACGTCATCACGATGCTGCCGTTCAGCGCGAAGCAAAACGGCAAGATCGGATTGTATTTCGTTGGCAACTGGCCGAGCGAGACGAAGAAAGTTGGTTCGACGAAAGCGCCGCCGACCGCATATGCGAATCCCGCCGGTTTCATCGAGGTGACGCAAGACAACGCGGACACCCCGGTTTCCGAGCACTTCAAGCTGCGCGATTTTCTGACCCACGATCAGCCGAACGTGTGGCCGAAATACCTCGTGCTGCAGCAAAAGCTCGTCGACAAGCTCGAGCTCGTGCTCGAGGATCTGTCGGCCCACGGCGTCGACATCAGCGGCGTCCACGTCATGAGCGGATTTCGCTCGCCGCAGTACAACTACACCGGCGGGAATACGGCTGGACGCGCGAATCTGAGCCGCCACATGTTCGGTGACGCCGCGGACATCTACATCGACGACAATGGCGACGGTCAGATGGACGACCTCAACCATGACGGGAAGATCTCGGTCGCCGATTCGAAGGTCATTTCGACGGCCGTCGATCGCGTCGAGTCCGCTCATCCGGAGCTTGTTGGGGGAGCAGGGGTGTATACGGCCGCGCCCGGGCACGGACCTTTCATTCACATCGACACGCGCGGCTATCGCGCGCGATGGTCTGGGACTTCAGGAGGCTGACGTGGAGCATCGGCGAATGGACGACGGCGGCGTGGTGACCGCAGAGCACGAGGCGTCGGTTGAGGAGCGCCATGAGCGACCGGACCGGCCCGTCGCGCGCGAGATCAAAGAAGTTCGATCGAGCGATATCGAGCCTTACACGGGCCTCGGCTATCTCTCGAAGCTGTTTCGCTTCATGGCGATCATCCTCATCGTGCTGCTGATCGCCGAGGTTGCGACGGGCGTTTACACACAGGGGGCCGCGTCGATTCCGACGCTCCTCGGCGAAGCGAGCAGGTTGATCGTGCTCGCGGGCGTGCTGTGGGGAACCGGCGACCTTGCGAATTTGCTCATCGACATCGGTCACGACGTTCGCGCCGCGCGAATTCTCGTCGCGCGTGTGGCGCACAACTCACGTGGCGGTGCGACGCCAATCGTCAGCGAGGAGATCGTGGACCGGCCCGTGCGGCCCGCGGTCGCTGATCGCGTTGCACGAGAAGGAAGCGAACCGCCGATTCTGTGACCGAAACGATTGGTTCGGTACGACTGTTGCTTTTCGGCGGGCACAAGCACGAACGAACCGTCAATGGGAGACTCGGGAAATGTTAATCACGCTCGCTATCGTCCTCGTGGTGTTGTGGGCACTGGGCTTTCTTGCATTCCATGTGACCAGCGGCTTCATTCACATTCTGCTGGTCATTGCAGTCATCGTCATCATCGCTCGCCTCGTGACCGGTCGGCGACCAGTCGTCTGATTCGGGCGGCTTGCGTAGAACAGATGGCCGCGGCGATACTCGCCGCGGCCAATTTGTTTGCGCACTCGATTCTTGCCCGCACCGGATGACGCTCGACGTCCACATCGTTTCACACACACACTGGGATCGCGAGTGGTATCATACGCTCGAGCGATTTCGTCAGAGGCTCGTTCCGCTCATCAACGAGTTGCTCGACGATCCGCCGCACCTTCCCGAGAGTTTTCTGCTCGATGGCCAAGCGATCGTCGTCGAAGACTACCTCGATGTTTCCGCGGGTCGTGCCGCGGAGTTTGCGCGACTTGCGCAGAGCGGCCAGATCGAGGCGGGGCCATGGTACGTTCTGGCCGACGAGCTGATTCCGAGCGGAGAGGCGCTGGTTAGAAACCTGTTCGCGGGTCGTCGCTCCCTTCAGACGAGAGTTGGTTCGCGATCGCCGTCGGTTCTGTACTGCCCTGATTCGTTCGGACATCCTGCGTCCCTTCCGTCGATCGCGGCGGGATTTGGATTTCCGGTTGTCATCCTATGGCGCGGGTACGGCGGGGCTCGATGGCCCGCCGCTGATACGGTTCGGTGGGTGGCGCCGAGTGGCGAGTCTGCGCTGCTCTACCATTTGCCTCGCGATGGATACGAGTTCGGATCGCACTTGCCGTCGGATCCGGCGGCGGCGGTGGTGCGATGGAAGCGAATGCGTTCCGAGTTGGCGCCGCGCGCGACGACGGGAGTCGTCCTGGTTCCTCACGGCGCCGATCACCACGCGCGGCAGATCGATGATCGCGCGGCATTGAACGCGTTGGTTGCGGCCGGACGCGACGACGACGCGATTCATCCGAGCTCACTGTCCGCGTTCGCCGCGTCGCTCGAGGCACGGGCTCGTGGCGTCCAGCTTCCGACGATTCGCGGCGAGCTGCGCGACTCATACGGCTACACGTGGACACTTCAGGGAACGTTCGCGACGCGGGCGCATGAGAAAAGACTCAATGCGTCGGTGGAGCGCCTCCTGCTTCGCGAAGCCGAACCCTGGAGCGCGCTGGTGCGGTCTCGGTCGCTCCATCGGCTCGTCGAAAAGGCGTGGACCACGGCACTGAGCGCGCATCCGCACGACACGCTGTGTGGCTGTTCGATCGACGAGGTCGCGGACGCGATGGCGTTGCGACTTCGGTCCGCGCGCAATCAAGCGATCGGAATTCGCGACGATTCGATCATCGCGCTGATCGGACACGATCAAGCGGACGCGCGCTCGCGAAAGCAGGAATGGACGCCGATCGTCGTGATTCGAAATCCTGCTCCGCGCGTTCGATCCGGAGTCGCGATGGTCGATGTCGAGGAGTTCGTTGCGGACGTCGCTGTCGGCCCCGGATCTGCCCCGAAGGACGTTGCTCCTGCGACCGTGACGAAGACAAAGCCCAAAATCGCGTCACTCGGTGCGCTCCAAGTGCTGTCGAAGCGACTCGGCTATTCGCGCACCGAGTCCCCCCGTCACTATCCGGACAACGATCTGGTGACGACGACACAAGTAGCCGCGTGGGTCTCGGACGCGCCGGCGTATGGTCTCGTGAGCCATTCGATCAACGATCGTCGGGTGAAAGCCGCTCCGTGTCCTGACCGAGTCGAAGTCACGAAGTCAACGCTGCGGAACTCGCAGCTGTCGATCGCGGTTGCCGACGACGGCCGCGTCTCGCTCGAAACGGGACATCGCCGAATCGAAAGGCTGTTCGAGATTTTGGATGAAGCGGATGTTGGAGATCTCTATACTCCGGCGCCGCGACCAAGGGAGCACACCGTCCAGTTTCGCGGAGCACGCATCGTCCATCGCGGTCCATTGCGTGGCGAGATCGCGCTGACGTATCGCGTTCTTTCTGCGCAGCCTCGCTCGGTCTCCGCCGAGATCGTGGTCCATCTCGTGGTCGACGCGACGTCGCATGTCGCGGGTCTCGCGGTCCAAGGGACCAACTCGATCGAAAATCGGCGTTTGCGTCTCGCGCTGTACGGCGACGTATTCGGCGGCAAAATCTTCGCTGATGCGGCATTCGGTCCAGTCGACCGGAAGCCGATCGTAGTTTCCGAGTCAGCGGCTGCCGTCGAGCAACCTCCGCCGACAGCGCCTCTACATCGCTACGTGTCGCGCTTTTCGGATGATCGCGGATTCACCGTCTTCAGCGACGGCCTCGCCGAATACGAAGCTCGCGACGGCGGGTCGATCGCGGTCACGTTGGTTCGCGGGGTCGGTGAACTGTCCCGCAATGATCTGCCAGAACGTCCTGGGCATGCAGGCTGGCCGTCGCCGACCCCGGGCGCACAGTGTATTGGACCGTTCGAGGCGCGATTCGCTGTTCTGCTGCACGCGGAACGAAGCGACGAGACCATCGATCAGATCGAGCGAGTCGCCGACGACGTTCTCAATCCAATCGTTGGTGCGACGTTGCGTTCTGCGCTGACCGTCCCGCCGCCACGGCACGGCGTTCAGCTCGACGGGCGCGGACTTGCGTTCTCCGCGATGAAGGAGAGCGAGGATGGTGAATGGACCGTTCTGCGGTGTGTAAATCTCACCGATGCTCCGGTCACGGGACGTTGGACTCTCGGTGTCCGACTCGACGAATCGGCGCTGGCCCGGCTCGACGAGACAATTCTCAGCCGGCTGGAAGTCGGGGATCGATCGGTCGTCTTCGACGCAGGACCCCGGGCGATCGTGACGATTCTCGTCCGCTAGCTAGGCACGATCTCGAAGGGTAGACCCGGACTCTCCGGCGACACGATCTCGAAGCGCGTCGCCGAGCAACGTGCAGGCGAGAACTGTGGCGACGAGGGCGAGCCCGGGCGCGATCGCGACCCATGGCGCAGCAACGATCAGATCGCGTCCCCCCGCTATCATGTTTCCCCAACTCGGCTGCGGCGGCTGAATGCCGAGTCCAAGGAATGACAGTCCACTTTCCAGAAGAATGGCGTTGCCGACGCCAAGAGTCGTCGATACGATCGCGGGGCCAAGCGCATTCGGAAGCGCGTGTCTCCACAGAACGCGTGGTGACGACGCACCAAGCGCCGTCGCCGCCTCGACGAATGGCCGAGCCCGAACGCCAAGCAATTCGGCGCGAACGATTCGAGCGACGCCCATCCAACCCGTCGCGACGAGCACCGCGACGACTGTTGTGAATCCAGGGCGCCACAGCGCCGCGCACACGAGCAGGAGAACGAGGCGGGGCAGCGCGAGTAAAGCATCGGCGAGCGCCATGAGCAAACTGTCAATCTTGCCGCCGGTCCAGGCCGCGAACGCTCCGACTGCCGTACCGACACTGCTTGCGAGCAGTGATCCGACGACGCCAACCGCGAGCGAGATGCGCCCGGCGAGCATCATCCGGACGAAGAGATCGCGCCCGAACCGGTCGGTGCCGAGCAGATGAAATGTCCCGAGACTGTCGCGCGACCAGGGCGGCGAAAGTCTGAGCGCGAGAACGTCGCCGATGCCAAGAGGGTCCTGTCGGGACGCAAGCGGCACCACGATCACGCCGACCACGAGGATTGCGAGGACGATTCCTGCCCAAATCTCGGTGCGATTCCAGTTCCGCGTCATCGGCGGCGCGGGTCGACGAGAGGGAGGACGATGTCGCCGGCAAGATTCGCGAGCAACACGATCGCCGCGTAGACCGTCGCCGCGCCCATGATGAGGGGGTAATCGCGCGCGACGATGGCGTTCACCATGAGGCGTCCCATCCCCGGCCACGCGAACACGGATTCGACGAAGATCGACCCGGCCACGAGTCCCGGAAGCGACAGGGCAAAGAGCACGATGAGGGCAGGGAGCACTGTCGCCAATACGTGCTTGAAATACACGCGAGCCGGTGCAGCGCCCTTGGCACGCGCCGTTCGAACGAAGTCCTGGTCGATCGTGTCCGAGATGCTCGAGCGCGCATATCGTGCGATTCCGGCTGCTCCAATGGCAGCGAGGATCGTGACCGGAAGAATCGAGTGACGGATGATGTCGAGAAGCGCCGCAGTCCCGGTGAGTGACAAACCCGGAGATCGAATGCCGAACGCGGGCAATCGCATCGACGGCGGGAGTCCCCAGGCAGCGGCCCCATAGGTGAACACCGCGACCAGCGCGAGTGCGAGCCAGAAACTCGGCGCCGCGTAGACGAACGTCGTCAGAACGGTAAAGATCCGGTCGAGCGCGGAGTTACGCCGAATCGCCTGCAGCATGCCGAGCGGTACACCGATGAGAAACGTCAGCGCGAGCGATGCGGCGCCAAGTCCGATCGAGACCGGCAGCGCCTGCGCCAGCGCAGTCACCACCGGCTGATGCAACGAGAAGCTCTCGCCGAGATCTCCGCGCAGCAGCGCCGTTCCCCATCGTGCATATTGAACCACGACCGACTGGTCGAGTCCGAGCTCAGCGCGAATGCGCGCGACGTCAGCGGCGCTAGCGGTCGGAGGAACGAGAAACGCGGCGGCATCACCCGGAGCGAGGCGGATGAGCGCGAACGTAAGCGTGAGCACCAACCAGAGTAGCAATAACGCGCCACCGAGTCGGCGCAGCACGACGGGAGGATGCACGCGTTGAAGCTGCATCGGTGGGCAAGGCTGTCAACTCTGGCGCTCGCGATTCTCGCGGCCGAATCCTGCTTGGCGCCGCAGCGGCCAGCGAACACCGTTGTCTACGCGTCGGGTACCGACCTCGAGTCGGGCAATCCGCTCGTCACGGTGCACTCGTTGTCTCGTCAGATTCAGCGATTCGCGTTGTTCGTCACGCTCGCGAAATACGATTCTGCGCTGACGCCGGCGCCCTACTTCGCGAGATCGTGGGACTGGTCGGCGGACCATCGCTCGCTGATGCTTCACCTCGCGAGTGATCTTCGTTGGCACGACGGGCCACCGACGACAGCGAGTGACGTCCGCTTTACCCTCGATGCCGCGAGAGACCCGGCAACTGGTTATTGGCGCGCCACGGATCTGGCGAACGTCGACACGGTCATCGCGATGGACGATTCGACCGCCATTATTCGTTTTCGTTCAGCCCAGCCGTCGTTTCCCCTGATTCTTTGCGAGCTGCCTCTTCTTCCGGCGCACTTGCTGTCGAAAACGCCGAGCGCCGACATGCGTCGCGCTGCGTTCAATCTCGATCCGGTCGGGAACGGTCCGTTCAGGTTCGTTGATCGTCGCGCCGGTGAACGCTGGGTTTTCGCTCGCAACGACTCTTTCCCCGCGTCACTCGGCGGACCACCTCGGCTGGCTGGCTTTGTTGTGAGCGTGGTCGACGAGCCGACGACAAAGTTTGCTGGGCTGGCGAGCGGCGATCTCGACATTGCTGGCATCGCGCCAACCATGGCGGCGCTGGCGGCGCGCGATCCGTCGATGCGCGTCGTCGACTATCCCATTCTGTTCACGACGGGACTGGTCTTCAACGTATCGAAGCCGCCGTTCGACGACGTTCGCGTTCGCCGCGCGATTTCCGCGTCGCTCGACCGAGATAGAATCGTTCGCGCGGCTCTCGCCGGGTACGGGCGCGCCGCGGCTGGTCCAGTTCCACCCGAGAGCCCGTTGTCTCTTCGAGGGTCGGCAGCGCCTGACGCTCGCCTTGCCGATTCGCTTCTCGATGCGGCAGGATGGGCGCGGACGAGCGACAAGCTGCGCTCGAAGAACGGTCGCCCGTTCGAGTTTGATCTCATGACCGTCGGCAGCGGTGACAACGCGCTCGAACAACTCGTTCAAGCCGACCTCCGCGCCCGTGGGATCCAGGTCGACATCAGGCAAAGTGAGCTAGGATCGTTTCTCACGAGCGCGCGTGCGAAGAGCAAAACGTTCGACGTTCTCGTCGCTGGAATTCCGGGCGACGTCGCGCTCGCGTTTCTCGGAGCAATGTTCGAGTCGCGCCAAGCTGGTGGCGCGTTGGACTATGCAGGCTTCCATTCGCCGGTGCTCGATACTTTGTTCGCGAAGACGAGAACCGCGCGTGACGAGCGCGAGCTCATCGACGCATGGCAGCAAGTCCAGAAATTCCTCGACGAACAGATGCCTGTCGCGTGGGTGTATCACTCGCGTGGCGTCCAAGGCGTGTCGACGCGGCTGCACAACGTCGTAATGGATTTGCGCGGTGAGATGCCGACGCTCGCTCAGTGGCAGGTGTCTGGAAGCGCCGCGAAGACGCTGTCGAGCCGATGAGTCTTCTCGTAACGTCCGGCGAGCTTCGACATCGCGTCGACGTCGCGCGAGGACCTCTTGCGCTACTCGCGTCGTCTCTCGCCGGCGACCTGCGGCCGCTCGTCGCGCGAGATCTGTATTTCCCGGAGAAGAAGGCATTGTTGTCGCGAGAGGGCGGTCGGTGCGCGCTCGACGGAACCCTGCTCGAATTCGATCCGTTCAACCGCAGCGAACATCGTTGCCCGAAATGCGGCACGATCTATCGCGGCGACATGCACGATCGCTTCTGGATCTATTGGTATCAGTTGTGGCTCGCCGAGCGCGCTGTTCATGCCGCTGTGCTCGCGGCGCTCGACGTCGATCGCTCTCTCGCATTGCTTGCCGAGTCCATTCTTGTTGGATATGCCGAGCGGTATTCGAGCTATCCGAACACCGACAACGTGCTCGGACCGACACGCCTCTTCTTCAGCACATATCTCGAGTCCATCTGGCTGTTGCAGATCTGCATCGCGACCGATCTCATGGCAGCATCGAACCCGATGCTCGCCGAGCGAATTCGCGGAGACATCATCGAGCCGAGTCGCGCCATCATCAGCGAGTACAACGAGGGCGGATCGAATCGGCAGGTTTGGAACGCGGCCGCCATGCTTGCAGCGGCATTGAGCGTCGGCGATCGAACGTCGGCGGAGAAGGCGGTATTCGGTGCCGGGGGCGTTGTATCGCACCTCGCGACGGGGCTGTTGGCAGACGGCACGTGGTACGAAGGCGAGAACTATCACTTTTTCGCACACCGCGGTTTGTGGTACGGTGCCACGCTCGCCGAACACGCGGGTTTAGAGATTCCTCGCGAGCTCGTCTCGCGGTTCCAGTCGGGATTCGCAACACCGTTCATCTCCGCACTTCCGGATTTCACGTTTCCATCGCGGCGCGATTCCCAATACGCGGTGTCACTGCGACAGTGGCGAATCGCCGAGCATTGCGAGCTTGGTCTCGCGCGGAGCGACGATCCGGTTCTCCTCGGCGCGCTCGAGCGTATGTATTGCGATGACATTCCTCGTCGAGGAACAAATCGGCGGACGTCGTCGGCCGACGCGGAGCGGAACGGCCCGGCGACGTCGTTGAGCCGCGCGGATCTGAGTTGGCGCGCCCTATTGGCTGCGCGCCCGGAGCTTCCGCCGCTTGAACGATACGCCCCGCAATCGGCGCTGCTCGAGCGGCAGGGACTTGCGGTATTCCGCCGAGAGTCGGGGCGGGTGTATGTCGCGCTGGACTATGGTGTGAGTGGTGGTGGCCACGGACATCCGGATCGGCTGAATGTGTTGTTGTCCGACGGAGCGACGCGCTGGCTCGACGACTACGGGACGGGATCGTACGTCGATCCGTCGTTGCACTGGTATCGCAGCACGCTTGCGCACAATGCGCCGCTGGTGAACGGTGTGTCGCAAGACAAAGTCGATGGGAGACTACTGGCCTACGACGAGCGGGGCGCTGCCGGCTGGATCGAAGCGTCGGCGGAAATCGCGTCCGGAGTGCGGGTTCAAAGAACTCTCGTTGCGATGTCGGGCTATCTGGTCGACGAGCTGTCATGGTCGGCGCGCGACCCAGTCACGCTGGATCTGCCGCTTCACGCACCGTTCCGCTTCGATCGCATTCGATCGACTGAACAATCACTCGACGGGGGACAGGGGACCGAAGACGGCTTTCGCTTCGTGCACGAGACGTCGGTTCAGCGGTCAGCTGCGGGCCGAGTCGTGCGGCTCGACTCGATCG
>Ga0070683_100002436_pt1 | contig 14793 bp, 19 predicted proteins | sample KBSC713LmetaG_FD_64662 | JGI IMG/M metagenome (GOLD analysis project Ga0070683, IMG submission 64662) | Corn rhizosphere microbial communities from Kellogg Biological Station, Michigan, USA - KBS C7.1-3L metaG | ecosystem: Host-associated > Plants > Roots > Rhizosphere ...
GCATCGACACGAAGGTGTGGGCGATGACGACCGCGGTCGTGGTGTAGGGGATCGTCAGGCCGAACATGGCGTCCAGGGGTCGCCCGACGGCCCCGGTGCGACCGAGCGCGGTGACCAGCGCGACGCCGGCGACCACGGGCGGCAGCACGAGCGGCACCAGCACGGCCGCCCGCAGGATGGATCGCCCCGGGAAGGCGACCCGCGCGAGGAGCCAGGCCAGGGGAGTCCCCAGCAGCAGGCACAGCACGACCGTCAGCATCGACGCCAGCGCCGTCAGCCAGAGCGCCTCGCCGACGGCCTCCGACGTCAGCTGGTCGACGAACTGTCCCCAGGGCGTGTCGACGACGAGCGTCACCATCGGCACGACCAGGAGCAGCGCCGCGACCGCACCGGGAACGAGGAGCACGAGGGGCGGGCGGCCCAGGCGCGGCTCTGCGGGGCTGCTCACCCGGGCATTCTCCCGCACCGGATCAGGTGACCGCCCACAACACGACGACGGCGGCCAGGAGTGAGACGGGGGTCAGGGTGAGCGAGACCCGGTGGAACGCCGCGCTGGTCGGGTGCACGCCGTGCCGGCCCAGCGTCCGCCGCCACAGCAGGTTCGCCAGCGAGCCGGTCCAGGTGAGGCCGGAGCCGATGTTGAGCCCGAGCAGGGCGGCCAGCACCGCCGAGGTGCCGAGCGGGGCCACGACGGGGACCAGCAGCAGGGTCGCGGAGAGGTTGGTGAGGAGGTTGGCGAGCACGGTCGCGAGCACCGCGACGACGAGCAGGGCACCGAGGCCGGTCGAGGCCGGGGCCAGGTCGCGCACGGCGTGGCCGAGGAAGCCGTGCGCGAGACCGGCCACGACCACCCCGAGAGCCAGGACCCAGAATGCGAAACCCGGGTGCGCCGCGTGCACGAGATGGATCGGGCGGGCCAGCCCGCGGCGGACGGCGTACGCCGCCAGGGCGGCCGCGGCGACCAGCGAGGCCCACCAGGGATCGCCGCCGAACGGCGAGACGAGGGCGAACCCGAGGAGCATCAGCGCCACGACCGCCACCGGGAACCTCGGCACCGGCCGCAGCGGCGCGTCGGCGGTCGCCGGCGTCGCAGCCAGTGCCTCGCGGAAGATCAGCCGGAGTCCGACGTACTCGACCACCAGGACCACGGCGAGCACCGGCGCCATCCGGGCTGCGAAGCCGGTGAACGTCAGGTCCAGGTGGGGGAGCGCCAGCAGGTTGGTGAGGTTGGAGACGGGCAGGAGCAGGGAGGCGGAGTTCGCCATCCGCAGGCAGGCGTAGGTCGCCGGCGTCCCGGGGACCGCGCGCGCCATGGCCGCGGCGAGCACGACGGGGGTCAGCAGCACGACGGTCGCGTCGAGGCTCAGCGTGGCCGTGACGACGGCGGCGAGGACGAACACGCCGGTGAAGAGCCGGACCGCTGACGGTCCGCTCCACCGGCTCACGCGCCGAGCGGCGGCGTCGAACACGCCGGACCGGGCGCAGACGTCGGAGACGACCAGGATGGTGACCAGGAACGCCACGACCGGAGCCAGGTGGTCGACCGCCGCACGCGCCTCGTCGAGGGTGAGGATCCCGGTGGCCACCGTGGCCCCGGCGCACGCCACGCCCATCGCGACCTCGACCCGGCCGCGCGGGTGGCCGAAGGCGACGATCAGCATGCCCACGAGTGCCAGGACCACCACGACGTCGGACAGCGGTGGCGGCACGCGTCGAACAGTAGGTGGTCGGCGCCGGCGTACGGCCACCTGTGAGGATGGAGCCGTGGTCCCGACAGGCTCGCCCGACCGTCCGGGGTCGACCGAGGGTCCGGGGTCGACCGACGCGCCGGAGCGGCCCGGTCGCTACCAGCGCTCGAGCTCCGGCATGGTCGGGGCACTGATCGTGACGCTGCTGGTGATCTTCGCCTTCGTCGCCTTCCGGGCCCTCAACCGCACGGACCTCGAGGTGAAGCCGGAGAAGATCGACTACCTCGCGCAGGTGCACTACGCGCAGGAGGCCGGGGCCCGGCCGGTCTACCCGGCCCGGCTGCCGGCCGGCTGGTACGCCACCACCGTGACCTTCTCACCGGGGGACCGGTCGGGGCTGGAGCTGTCGATGCTCACGGCGGACGGGCAGTACGCCGGCTTCGTGGAGTCGCCGGCATCGCCACCCCAGGTGCTGACGACGTACGTCGACCCCCACCCCCAGGCGGGCGGGCCGGTCACCGTCGACGGATCGGTCGTGAGCCGCTGGGAGGCGTGGACGGACACCGGCGGCGACAGCGCGCTGGTCGCCCAGCGGGGCCACGGGTCGTCCCAGGGGTCGCTGCTGGTGTTCGGGACGGTCCCACGCGCGCAGCTGATGCAGCTGGCGGCGTCCCTGACGACCACCCGGGTGAGCGGCTGAGTCGCTCCCGAGCCCCGGACCGGTCAGGACTCGTCGGCCTCGATCGCCGCGTCGAGGCGGCGCCGGGCGCCGTCGAGCCACTCCTGGCAGATCGTGGCGAGCTGCTCCCCGCGCTCCCACAGCGCCAGGCTCTCCTCCAGGGTCGTGCCGCCGGCCTCGAGGGCACGCACGACCTCGATCAGCTCGGCACGCGCCTCCTCGTAGCCGGGCCGGTCGCCGGGATCGGGCGATGCTGCCGGAGACGACTTCTGCTCAGCCATGGTCCTCCTCCACGGACGTGGTGGTCGCGCCGATCCTGCCGTCCGCGACTCGGATGCTCAGGGCCGCCCCCGGCGTCACGGCTCCGACCGAGGTCACGACCTCGCCTGCGGCGCCCTGGACGACGGCGTACCCCCGCTCGAGCGTGGCCAGCGGCGACAGGGCCCGGGCTCGGGCCCGCTGGTGGGTGACGTCGTCGCTGGCGCGGGCGAGGGCGTGGTCGAAGCAGCGGCGACCCCGGTCACGGAGGTCGGCGACCTCCACGGAACGCGCCTCGACCAGGCTGCGGGGGTCGGCCAGCGCCGGCCGGGCGCGGAGGTCGGCCAGAGCCCGGCTCTCGCGGTCGACGATCTGACGCACCAGCGAGCGCACGCGGTCACGCGCCCAGGTCACCCCCTGGAGCTCCTCGACCATGTCGGGCACGAGGTGCTTGGCGGCGTCGGTCGGGGTGGAGGCGCGTACGTCGGCGACCAGGTCGAGGAGCGGAGTGTCGGGCTCGTGGCCGATCGCGGACACCACCGGCGTGCGCGTGCCCGCGACGGCCCGCACGAGCGCCTCGTCGCTGAACGGCAGCAGGTCCTCCACCGAGCCGCCGCCGCGCGCGACCACGATCACGTCGACGTGCTCGGCCCGGTCGAGCCGCGCGAGGGCGTCGATCACCTCGGTGGCGGCACGGCTGCCCTGCATCGCGGCGTACGCCGTCTCGAAGGCGACCCCGGGCCAGCGGCGGCGAGCGGTCTCGAGCACGTCGCGCTCGGCGGCGGATCCCGGGGCGGTGATCAGCCCGACGCAGCGCGGCAGGAACGGCAGCGCCCGCTTCAGGGCGGCGGAGAACAACCCCTCCGCCGCGAGCAGCTGACGCCGGCGCTCGAGCCGGGCGAGCAGCTCTCCCAGGCCGACCATCCGGATCTCGCGCGCGACGAGCGAGAGCGAGCCGCGGTTGGCGTAATAGTCCGGCTTGGCATGGATCACGACGCTCGCGCCCTCGACCAAGGGCGGGTTGAGGCTTTCGAAGAGCGTGCGCGCGCAGGTGACGGGCACCGAGATGTCGGCCGCCGAGTCGCGCATCGTCATGAACACCGTGCCGACGCCCGGGCGCCGGCTGACCTGGGTCATCTGGCCCTCGACCCAGACGGCTCCGAGGCGACCGACCCACTGCGAGATGGCCAGGGCGATCTGCCGCACCGGCGCGGGCGCCGACGGGGAGGTCTCCAGAGCCATGGCGTGACCCTAGAACAGGCCGCCCCCCGGGTCGGAGGATCCGTCGCCGGCTCGGGCGTCGACCCCCGCCCCCGGTAGCCTGGGCGTCATGAGTGTCGAGCTGGGGATGCCGGTGTCGTCGAGGACGGGCGTCCGCCTGGCCGCCCCGCGCGGCTACTGCGCCGGCGTCGACCGAGCGGTGATCACCGTGGAGAAGGCGCTCGACCTCTACGGTGCCCCGGTCTACGTCCGCAAGCAGATCGTCCACAACAAGCACGTCGTCTCCGACCTCGAGTCCCGTGGGGCCGTGTTCGTCGAGGAGCTCGCCGAGGTGCCCGAGGGCGCAACCGTCGTGTTCTCCGCTCACGGCGTCTCTCCGGCCGTGCACGAGGAGGCGAGGGCCCGCGGCCTGAAGACCATCGACGCGACCTGTCCGCTGGTGACCAAGGTCCACCACGAGGCGAAGCGGTTCGCCGGCGACGACTACGACATCCTGCTGATCGGGCACGCGGGCCACGAGGAGGTCGAGGGCACCTCCGGCGAGGCGCCCGGGCACATCCAGCTCGTGCAGGGGCCGGCCGACGTCCCCGGCATCGTGGTGCGCGACCCGTCGAAGGTCGCCTGGTTGTCGCAGACGACGCTGTCCGTCGACCAGACGCTCGAGACCGTCGAGGCCATCCGCCAGCGCTTCCCCGAGCTGCTCGACCCACCCAGCGACGACATCTGCTACGCCACGCAGAACCGCCAGCTCGCAGTCAAGGAGATCTCCCACGACGCCGACCTGGTGATCGTGGTCGGGTCGGCGAACTCCTCCAACTCCGTGCGGCTCGCCGAGGTCGCCCTCGAGGCCGGCGCCCGGGCCGCCCACCGCGTCGACGACGCGAGCGAGATCGAGGATGCATGGCTCGAGGGGGTCGAGACGGTCAGCGTCACCTCGGGCGCGAGCGTCCCCGAGGCCCTGGTCGAGGGCGTGCTGAGCTATCTGACCGAGCGCGGATATCCCGACGCCGAGGCGGTGCACAGCGCCGAGGAGTCGCTCATCTTCGCGTTGCCGCCGGAGCTCAGGCGAGACCTGCGGGCAGCGACCAAGGGCTGACGGCCCGTCGGTCGCCCTAGACTCGCGGGATGGCGAGGTACGTCGACGTCCACCCGGACAACCCGCAGCCGCGGGTGATCGCGCAGGTGGTCGCGGCGGTCCGCGACGACGCCCTGATCGCCTATCCCACCGACTCCGGTTACGCGCTCGGCGCGCGCCTGGGCAACCGCGATGGCCGCGACCGGATCCTGGCCATCCGTCACCTCGACGGCAAGCACCACTTCACCCTGATGTGCTCCGACTTCGCCCAGCTGGGCCAGTTCGTGCAGATCTCCAACAGCGCCTTCCGGGCGATCCGGGCGGCGACGCCCGGCCCGTACACGTTCATCCTGCCCGCGACCGCCGAGGTGCCGCGTCGGCTGCTGCACCCCAAGAAGCGCACGGTCGGTGTCCGCATCCCCGACCACGCGGTCTGCCAGGCGCTGCTGTCCGAGCTCGGCGAGCCGATGCTGACCAGCACGCTGATCCTTCCCGGCGAGACCGAGCCGCGTGCGCTGGGCTGGGAGATCAAGGAGGAGCTCGACCATGTCGTCGACGTCGTGGTCGAGGCGGGGGAGACCCTCGCTCAGCCGACGACGGTCGTGGACTGGTCGGAAGGCTCTCCGGAGGTGGTACGCCGCGGCGCCGGGGACGCGACCAGGTTCGAGGAGTAGGCCGCAGCTCAGCGGAGCGCCCGCTGGCGCAGCACCAGGGTCACCAGGCACACGGCGTACCCGATGAAGAGCGCAAGGCTGTGGTGGGCGAGCCCGGTGATCACGGCCTGCACGACGCTGTCGTGGCGATGGGCGATGATCCGGGTGCCGTTGAACGCCACCAGGACCATCGTCGCGCACATCAGCAGCGGCGGCAGGACGCCGACGGTGAAGAAGTCGCCGGGCCGCACGTGCATGGCGGCGGTCAGGCAGATCGCGATGAAGCAGACGTCGAAGAACACCCCCAGGCCGGCGCTGAAGGCGATCTCGGCAGCCGCTGCGGTGAGGGTGAGGGCGACCGCCAGCGCCACCACCTCGCTGCCACGAGCCTCGCCCTCCCACAACGGCCGGACCGGCCGGCGCTCGGCGAAGAGGTCGGGATGCCCCATGCGCGCTCTCACGTCGCTCACCGGCGCTCCCGGTGAGCTCGCGCGCGACGCGTGATCACGGGCTCACCGTATGCTCGGGCGCCTCCTCGCCGCTCGCGGCACGCCGTGGCAGCGCATGCACCGAGCCGACGGCTCGGGCCGTTCTCTCGACGGTCGTGGTCGTCTCGAGACGGTCGTCGGTGGCGTCGAGCTCCTCGAACCGGCGCGCCGCGACCAGCACGCGCGACTCCCAGGAGCCGATCGTCTGGTTGTACGCCGCGACGGCGGTGTCGAGCGACCGGCCGAGCCTGCCCAGATGGCCGCTCATCGTCGCGATCCGCTCGTGGAGGTCACGGCCAAGGCGATGGATCTCGCGGGCGCGGTCGGCCAGCGCCTCGTGTCGCCAGCCGTGAGCCACGGTGCGGAGCAGGGCGATCAGGGTGGTGGGGCTGGCGAGCACCACACCGCGGTCGGCGGCGTACTCGATGAGGGAGCCGTCGGCCTCGAGGGCCGCGGACAGGAACGACTCGGCCGGCAGGAACAGCACCACGAACTCCGGGGTATCGGCCAGCGAGCGCCAGTAGCGCTTCGAGCCGAGCAGCTCGACGTGCGCGCGCAGCTGACGGGCGTGTCGTGCGAGATGGGCATCGCGCTCGTCGGGGTCGTCGGCTGCGGTCGCGTCGAGGAAGGCGTCGAGCGGCACCTTGGCGTCGACCACCACCGCACGATCGCCGGCCAGCCGCACCACCAGGTCGGGTCGGAGCACGCCGTCGGCTCCGTTGCGCAGGTGCACCTGCTCGAGGAAGTCGCAGCGGTCGACGAGCCCGGCCACCTCGACCGCGCGGCGCAGGTGGAGCTCACCCCAGCGTCCGCGGACCTGGGGGCGGCGCAGCGCCGTCGACAGGGTCTGGGTCTCACGACGCAGGCTGTCGGTCGTCAGTCGCATGTCCAGTACCTGCTGATGGAGCTGGCCCTGCCACGTCGCGCGTGCGTGCTCGAGGTCGTGGAGCTGGCCGCCGAGCCGGTCGAGGCCCTGCATCACCTCGGCATGCGGGAGGGCCTGGTCGACCATCGCCTGCCCCAGCCCCTCGGCGTACGCGGGTCTCGAGCGCGCCCAGAGGACGCCCAGCGCGCTCCCTAGGAGCAGGCCGAGCGTCAGCACGATCACCACAGAGATCAGGTCCATGTGGGCGAGGGTGCCAGGGACCACCGACAACAGTGGATAGCGTGAACCCCATGAGTCACACGAAGCACAGTCGGACGGCCCTCGTCGGCTCGGTGGTCGCGTGCTTCCTGCTCTCGGGATGCTTCGGCTCGGGCGGCGACCAGGAGCCGACGGCGACCCACACCCGCACCCACCAACCCCGGGCGACGTCGAGCACACCGACCGATGTGCCGACCTCGGACGCCACGTCGTCGGCGACACCCGGCGGGCCGTCGACGGCGTTGGTGAGGTTCAGCCCGAAGTCGGGCGGGAAGCATCTCGACGAATGTCAGCGGCTCGAGCCGGGCGACGACCCGGCGGAGTTCCTGTACTACCCGGTGGTCCTCACGCCCACCACCACGGTGGCGCTGGACTCGGTCGCCACCGAGCACACACAGGGCGTCCTGGATGCCGGAACCTGGGTTGCGCCCGTCGCCGCGACTCCTGAGACCGGCACCTTCAAGGGCTGGCCGCCGAAGTACGTGGCCCACGACCCCAACCTGCAGTGGAGCGCGCGGACGGCGGCGAACGGCGCCACGCTCGAGGCCGGCACGTCGTACAACGTCTTCTTCCGGCTCCAGGTCGACCCCACGCCGGGAGACTCGGAGGTCACCGGCATCCGGCTGGACTACCACGACACGAGCGCGAGCTCGAGCCTGGGACTCTCGGTCACGTGGGTCGCGCACACGACCTTCTCGATGTCGTGCTGACCACCGTCAGCCCGTGAGGTCGACGACCACCGGTGCGTGGTCGGAGGCGCCCTGTCCGGCGCGTTCCTCGCGGTCGATGAAGGCGCCGGTCACCCGCTCGGCCAACGAGGGAGTGGCGAGCACGAAGTCGATCTTGAGTCCCCGGTCGCGCTCGAAGCGCTGACGGTAGTAGTCCCAGTAGGTGTAGCCGGGCGCATGGTCGCGCGTGACCTCGGCGTAACCGTCGTCGAGGAACGCCTGGAACGCCGCGCGCTCCGGCGGCGTGACGTGGGTCGAGTTCTTGAACTGCGCGGGGTCGAAGACGTCCTCGTCGGTCGGGCAGATGTTCCAGTCGCCGACCAGGGCCGTCTGAGTGTCGGCCAGCCACGGCTTCGCCGCGTCGCGGAGGCGGGCCAGCCAGTCGAGCTTGTAGACGTAGTGCGGGTCGTCGGGCTTGCGGCCGTTGGGGATGTACAGCGACCAGATGCGTACGCCGCCGCAGGTCGCGCCGATCGCGCGCGCCTCCGCCGCCAGGGGCTCCCCCCAGCCGGGCATGCCGTCGAAGCCGACCGTGACCTCCTCCAGACCGACCCGGCTGATCAGGGCGACGCCGTTCCACTGGTTGGCCCCCGCGGCGGCGATCTCGTAGCCCGCCGCCTGAAGGCCCATCAGCGGGAGCTGGTCCTCGCGCGCCTTGGTCTCCTGCACGGCGAGCACGTCGACCTCGTGGCGCTGCAGGAAGGCCTCGACCCGATCGATCCGGGAGCGCAGGGAGTTGACGTTCCAGGTCGCGATCCGCACCCGCCCACCCTAGAGGCGGCCTCTTTTCCGTGGTCCAGCCAGTGTCCGGCCACAGGCCTCCGGTCCCCTTTCGGTGGTCGATCGGGCGAGTTCCCGGGTCTCGGGCTGCATGGTCCTACGACCAGCGTCTGATGGCGACTCCGACCAGGACTCGGTGCCGTGGAAGCACCCACGGATCACGAGCCTCGAGGAGCACACGATGAAGCGCATCACGATCTGGGCCGCAGGCGCCGCCCTGACCGTCACCCCCGTTCTCGGAGCCTGGGCGGCCTTCGCCGCCACCGACGACGCTTCCGGTCACGGCGCGACGCAGGTCCGGGTCGACGACGGACGACACCACCACCGACACGGTGCAGACGACGGCCTACGCGACCACCGACACGGCAGTGACGACGCGCCCGGCCATGTCCGCCATAGCGGCGAGGCCGAGCCCGGCGACGACCGCGGGGGTCGTCACGGGGGTCATCACGGTGACGATCACGGTGACGATCACGGTGGTCATCAGGGAAACGACGACTGACAGGTCGGTCGCGCGGCACCGTCGCCCGGCTGGTTGGATCGGAACATGAGGCGCACGGTCATCGTCATGCTCACCGTGGCGATCGTGCTGGACGTTGCGTACTGGACGATCTGGCTCACCCGGCGCGGCTGGATCGCCAGCGAGGACACGCAGGCCTACTACGACTTCGAGAACGCGTTCCCGCTGGCCGACCTCTGGCTCGGCCTCGCGTGCGCGGTCGCCCTGGTGACGCTGGTACGCCGTCGCCCGAGCGCGCTGCTCTGGCTGGTGGCGACCGGAGCCGCCGGTCTGTACCTCGGCTGCATGGATCTCCTGTACGACCTCGAGCACGACGTCTTCGCTCAAGGGGGTGGTGGTGCGGTCGAGGCCGTGATCGTGGCCGTCACCTGGATCTTCTCGCTCACGGTGCTCCGCTTCGCCTGGACCCGCCGCGGTGAGCTGCTCGCAGGTCAGGACGTCGGTCGGTAGCCCGAACAGACGATGCGGAGGTAGTCGATGGCGTCGCCGTCGGTGCGGTAGTAGGCCTGCTGCTCGATCAGGTGCGGCCCGTCACCGGTCGTCGTACGGAAGCGGTAGCCCACGCGTTGGGTGTCGACCACCGCGTCCTCGCTGAGCTGCTCCAGCCCGTCGATGCGCACCCCGTCGTCGAACCACCTGCCGAGCACGATGTCCGCGACAGCCTCGGGCGTCGTGCCCTCCCAGGCCATGCGTGGGGTGACACCGCGGAAGTCGACGTCGTCGGCGAGGAGCGCGGTCAGCGCAGCCCGGTCACCCGCCGCGATCGCGGCCACCCACTGCTCACCGACACTGGTCATGACAGGAAGTGTGCACCCACCGGGCGCCGCTCGGGGAGAGCCTTCGCCGAATCGGGACGACGACGCGCCCGCCCGTAGACTCGCGGCCCGTGGCTCTCACCATCGGCATCGTCGGACTGCCCAATGCCGGCAAGTCCACCCTCTTCAACGCGCTGACCAAGAACGACGTCCTCGCCGCGAACTACCCGTTCGCCACGATCGAGCCGAACGTCGGCGTGGTCGGCGTTCCCGATGCGCGTCTGGCGCCACTGGGCGAGCTGATGGAGTCGGCCAGACTGATGCCCGCCACGGTGGAGTTCGTCGACATCGCCGGCATCGTCCGGGGCGCATCGGAGGGGGAGGGGCTCGGCAACAAGTTCCTGTCCCACATCCGCGAGTCCGCGGCCATCTGCCAGGTCACCCGCGTCTTCCGTGACGAGGACGTCACCCACGTCGACGGCGAGGTGAACCCGGAGTCCGACCTGACGACCATCCAGACCGAGCTGATCCTGGCCGACCTCCAGACCCTGGAGAAGGCGATCCCGCGCCTGGAGAAGGAGGCGCGGGGCAACAAGTCGCTGGTCGCCAACCTCGACGCGGCCCGCGAGGCCCGGACCGCGCTCGAGGGCGGCACCCCGGTGATCGCCGCGGCCGCGCGGGGCGTTGACGTCTCCCTGCTCCGCGAGCTGTCGCTGCTGACGGCCAAGCCGTTCATCTACGTCTTCAACTGCGACGCGGACGAGCTGGCCGACGACGACCTCCAGAAGCAGATGCAGGAGCTCGTCGCGCCGGCGGAGGCGATCTTCCTCGATGCGAAGTTCGAGGCCGAGCTCGTCGAGCTCGACTCCGACGAGGAGGCCCACGAGATGCTCGCCGAGCTGGGCATCGAGGAGTCCGGGCTCGACCAGCTCGCGCGGGTCGGCTTCGCAACCCTCGGACTGCAGACCTACCTGACGGCCGGCCCCAAGGAGGCCCGCGCCTGGACGATCCGGAAGGGCGCCACCGCCCCCGAGGCCGCCGGGGTCATCCACACCGACTTCCAGCGCGGCTTCATCAAGGCGGAGATCGTCTCCTACGACGACCTCATGTCCGCCGGCTCACTCCTCAAGGCCCGCGAGGCCGGCCGGGTGCGGATGGAGGGCAAGGACTACGTGATGCAGGACGGCGACGTGGTGGAGTTCCGCTTCAACGTGTGAGGAAGCACGTGTTCCCGGCCGGGTGTCGGTTCCGCTGGCGCGCGGGTTCGCCGATGGCTGCTGCTACGGTCGCCTCTGCTTGAACGTCGCACGTCGTCGGATGGGACGAGCATGTCTTCGATTGCAGTGATCACCGGCGCGAGCGGTGGTATCGGTGTGGCGACCACTCGGGAGCTGGCTGCGGCCGGCTGGACCGTCGTCGCGACGGCTCGCCGCCCCGAGGCGTCGGGCGAGCTGCGGGAGCTCGCTGAGCAGTTTCCCGAGGTGTCAGTCAGGGCTCTCGACGTCACCAGCGACGAGTCGGTCGACTCGTGCATCGGCTCGGTCCTCGCCGACCTGGGGAGCATCGACCTGCTGGTCAACAACGCCGGTGCCGGGCACCGCGGCACGTTGGAACAGCTCACCATCGAGGAGCTGTCGCAGTCGATGGACCTCAACTTCTTCGGTGTGGCGCGGGTCACCAAGGCGGTGCTTCCCGCGATGCGCAAGGCACGCGGGGGCCGGGTCATCACGGTGACGAGCCTGAACGGGATCGTGGCCCTGCCGTTCAGCGACGCCTACAACGCCGCCAAGTTCGCCGTCGAGGGCCTGATGGAGAGCCTGGCGGCAGTGATGCGCGAATTCGGCGTCTCCATCTCGGTGCTGGAGCCGGGACCGGTGCGCACCGCGTTCTTCGCCAATCTCAGCGGCCACGCGGACGCCGTCGAGGACGACGATCCCTACGCCGTACTGATCAATCGGCTCAACTCCCGCATGGCGGCCCTCGGATCCGGGGGCCAGTCGCCCGAGTCGGTGGCCGGCGTCATCCGGGAGATCGCCGCCGACCCGTCTCCGGCGCTGCGGTACCAGTCATCGGAGGAGTCACGCGCCTTCGCGGCGCGCAAGCTGGTCGACGCCACTGGACGCAGTGTCCTGGACGCGACCGCAACGCTGATCCAGCCCTGAACCGGCACCGGCACAGGGCCGGTGGCCACCGAGCCGGTGACGGCTGGGACGCTGTCGGCATGTGCGGCTCCCGGCGCTTCATCGTGTACGGCGTCCCCGGCCGCCTGCTCGGATGACGGTGCGCCGGTGGTGAACCAGCGGGTCCGGCCGACCCCGTCGACGAACAGCCGCGGGATCGCATTGATCGCAGCGGCCCACGTCACCGACGACCTCTACCAAGGAGTGATCCCGGCGATGCTGCCGTTCCTCGTGGCGGAACGGCACTACAGCTACGCGGCCGTGGCCGGCCTCGTCCTGGCCGGGACCATCCTCTCCTCGGTGGCCCAGCCCCTGTTCGGGTGGTGGGCCGATCGCCGGTCCGGGCGTTGGCTCGTCACCGCCGGCATGCTCACTGCTGGCATCGGCGTGGCGCTCTCCGGCCTGGCCACGGCGTACGCCGTGACCGGGGTGGCTCTCGCGCTCTCGGGGCTGGGGGTCGCGGCGTTCCACCCCGAGGCGGCCAGGGCGGCTCGCCAGGCGGCCGGCAACAGCACCCGGGCGATGAGCGTCTTCGCCGTCGGCGGCAACGCCGGCTACGCCCTGGGCCCCATCCTCGCGACACCCGTCCTGGTGGCGTTCGGCCTGCGCGGCACGGTCCTGCTGATCCTGCCGGCAGCGGTGATGGCGGTCGTGCTGCTCACCCGCCTGACCTCGACTATCGACGGCACCCCGGAGCACCGGCGGACCCGGACGCTGCCGACCGGCGAGGACGACTGGAGGGCTTTCTCCTGGCTGACCGGCATCGTGGTCTCCCGGTCGATCCTGTTCTTCGGGATCACCACGTTCGTGGCGCTGTACTTCGCGCACTCGCTCGGCGCCAGCCGCTCGGTGTCGGCCGCGGCCCTCACCGCGTTCCTGGTCGCCGGCGCCGCGGGCACCCTGCTGGGTGGCGTGGTGGCCGACCGGACCGGCAAGCTGGTCAGCATCCGGGTGGGCTTCGCGCTGATGCTGCCCGCCCTCGGCGGCCTGGTGCTGGCCTCGGACGTCGTCGTCGCGATGGGCTTCGTCGTGGTCGCAGGGATGGCGGCGTTCCTGCCGTTCAGCGTGTTCGTGATGCTCGGCCAGGACTACCTTCCGCGCCGGATCGGGACAGCCAGCGGCGTGACCGTCGGGCTCGCCGTCAGTGTCGGCGGCCTGGTGGCTCCGATGCTCGGCATCCTGGCCGACGCCACCAGCCTGCGCACGGCCCTGGCGGTGCTGCTCGTCCTCCCTGTCGTGGCCCTGGCCCTCTCATCGAGGCTCCACGAGCCCCGCCCCGGTGACAGCCGCGAGCCCGCCACGCTCTGACGACCGGCCGGCCGTCGCCCCGGCCGGGCTACGCCGGGTGCGGGATCGGACGCTCGCTGACCGGGGTGATGCTCGCCGTGCAGGTCTTCAGGCCCGGCAGCAGGAATCTGTGGATCGCCTCCAGGTCGTCGGCCTCGACGAGGATGAACACGACGTGCTCGGTGAACGCGCCGTACACGCCGAGGACCCGCACGCCCTCCGCGTCCGGGTCGTGGAGGCTCCGTGAGCCACCCTTTCCGTAGGGACAGTCGGCGGGCTCGTGGGACTGCTCGATGTGGAACAACATGGAGCCAGCAGCGGGTCGGCCGCGGCCGCCTGGCAAGGAGATCGGCCGACAGCTCAGGGTCTGGACTCGTGCCCCCGCCTGCCGTGGGTGCGGTGGTCCTCCTTCATCCCGGCCTCGCGTAGGTGCCGGCGGCCGGCCTGCAGGTCGTCGCGCACCGCGGTCTCGAGCTCGCGGAAGGTCCTCCAGTAGCCGGCGTCGAACTCCTCGACCATCTGGAAGGTCCAGCGGCCCTCGAGGATGTTGCGGCCGAAGAGGTCGCGGTCCAGACGGTCGGCCCACTCGGGGTGTCCCGCGTCGCGGAGCAGGTGCACGGCCTTCTCGACGCGGCGGTCGGCCTCGCCGATCAGCTGGTGGAAGGCATAGAGGTGGCCACGTGCCCGCTCGGTCGTCTCCAGGGCCTTGGTCAGCTTGCCGACCGCGTCGACGGTCCCGGCGCTCACGCCGTCGGGCACCTGGTGGTCGGAGTCAGGGGGCTCGGTCACGCCAGGCCCCGTACCCCGTCGGGGTCAGATCAGTACGGCGACCAGCAGGGCCGCGACGAAGAACAGCGCGAGCGTCGTCACGACGCCGAGCCCGAACGACGGCAGCGGCTCACGGCGTCGCATCGCGCGCTCGACGCGGGCCCAGCGCAGGAGCGCGAAGACGCAGACCAGACCGCCGGCCCCGATGAGGGCCACCACGACGAGCGTGCGCAGCCAGTCGGTGCTGGGCACCTCGAGGGCGTGGAGGGCCACGCCGCCGGCGAGCATCGCCAGCGCCGTACGCACCCAGGCCAGGAAGGTCCGCTCGTTGGCCAGGGAGAAACGGGGGTCGGGCTCGTCGCCCTCGCCGTACACCCAGCGCGGCTGCCGCGTCGTCACACCGCCCATCGTGCCGCAGCGGCGGCTCACTAGTCTCACCGCCATGGCCGACGACGTGCCCCGGGTGGCGGAGTTCGACCGCGACATCGCCCTCACCCAGCTCGGGGAGCACTCCTACGCCGCGGATCTCCGGCCGGGCTGGGTGGTCGGGAGCGGCGTGAACGGCGGAT